>OIZP01000043.1_pt1 | contig 87604 bp, 80 predicted proteins | sample 1588531 | NCBI WGS metagenome assembly OIZP01 (sample SAMN03283283) | human gut metagenome | biome: human-associated habitat; material: feces | host: Homo sapiens | place: Peru | collected 2012
CGAAAATAGTTGGAGGGCAGCCTCCTGTGAAAATAGGTCGACGCCGACATTAAAACAAACCACTCATCCGAGTGGTTTGTTTTAATGTTTTGCTTGAATTGTATCTGTGCAGCCTTTAGGCGAACGCAGTTCGCCCCTACGGTTATTTTTGTAGACAATCTTATTTTTTTATGTTATATTGATGTTAAGAAGGAGAAAATTGTTTATGAGCGTTAATTTTTACGACAGTGTGGATGACAATTTGCTGAAATTTGCCGTTATTGTTGCTAAAAATAATGGTAAGTGGGTGTTTTGTAAGCATAAAGAGCGTACGACATATGAATGTCCGGGCGGTCACAGAGAACACGGTGAAGATATTGTTGAAACCGCAAGGCGAGAATTGGTTGAAGAAACCGGAGCGATTGATTTTGATTTGAAACCAATATGTCTTTATTCGGTTATTGATGAAAATAATTTTGACGGTTTGGAAACATTTGGACTTCTTTGTTATGCCGAAATTTCTACATTTGGTGAAATCGACAGCGAGATTGAAAAAATTGTTATGCTTGATGATTTGCCGGATAATTGGACTTATCCGAACATTCAACCGTATTTGATTAAAGAGATGCTAAATAGAAAGCATATTTGAAGTATGAAAAAAGTTGATTTTGATAAAATAGAACAATTTATGCTCCGATATTGTGGTGATTCTTGTCACGACAGAGAACATATTTACAGGGTTTTATATAATGCTCTTGATATTGCAAAATGTGAAAACAATGTGAATTTTGATATTCTCATTACATCGTGTTTGTTACATGACATAGGCAGACCGGCACAATTAAATGACGGTAGCATTGATCATGCCGAATATGGAAGTGAAATTGCATATAATTGGCTTATTGAAAATAATTTTTCTGTCGATTTTTCGCTTAAAGTTGCAGAATGCATACGATGTCACAGATACAGAGGAAATAATATCCCAAAAACTATAGAGGCAAAAATTTTGTATGATTCCGATAAAATTGATGCTGCCGGTTTGATTGGAATTTCAAGAACATTGATGTACAAAGGTGCGATTAATGAGCCTATTTATTATGTTGTAAACGGTAAAGTCCAAAATGGATTTGACAAAACAAAAGAGTCGTTTTTTACCGAATATATACATAAGTTAAGTAAAGTTTATGACAAAATGTTGACTGCTAAAGGTAAAGAAAAAGCATATAAACTTAAATGCGAAGCGGAAGAATTTTATAATAAGTTATATGGTTATTTAGATAAATTATATATATGTGGGAATGCGACGCTTGATAAATATTTGAAAGAAATATAGTTTAATTTTTCGAGGTGGGTTTATGGCTGTTTACATTGTTTTAACGGTGATTTTTCTTGTTTTTGGTATAATTTTTGCGTTCAATAAAGGTGATTTTTTAATTGCGGGTTTGAACACTTCCGAAAGCAATCAAAACGAGTATGATACTAAAAAAATTAACCGTATGTTTGCTGTTTTTTCGTTTGTTGTTGCAGTCGTTTCGTTTATCGGAATATTTGTCAACAAAGACTTTTATATGGTTGGAATTCTGTTCCCGGTGGTTGTTATAGGCGTTGTTCTTTTGGTTGTATTCTCCAACACAATTTGCAAGAATAAGTGAGTTTGTATGAAAAATTTAGTTGAAAATTTGAAACAAAAAATAAATAATCGTACTTCTCTTGAAGAAATTGTTGATATATTTTGCGAGGAGTGCAGTGCAGATTTGCCTGAAAAGAATTTTATGTTTGAAACGGGCTTGTATCAGTTCACCTGCGATGAGGAGTATTATTTTTCGCTTGTTTTGCAATACAAAGACAGCGGTGATGAGTATGTTCAACTGCATACGGATGTTGTATATCCGCCGAGTATGAAATATGAGGACTTTGCAAGCTGTGAGTGGATTGAAGACATAAATGAATTCAAGCAGTTTGTGCTTGCTTCGGAAGAATACAGGTTGTTGCAAACCGAGGCAATCTTTAAGGTTGATATTTATATTGAAGAAACATAAAAAATTGAATTGTTGTACTATATTATGTATATATAATATACACATATTTGTACTTTGAATTTATTTGTATTGACTTAGTGTATTTACTTCTTTAATATCAATGTTGGATGTTTAATCCAATAATATTAAGGAGGTGTATTGTGTATATTAAAAAAATTTATGGAACGCTATATAAAAGTAAATATGATTTTTTCGAACCTGATTCAGTATTAAGTAAAAATTGGTATGAGTGGAAAACGATTGTTGATTGGCGAACATGTGAGAAATGTTTTTTTATGAATGGTAGAATTATTTCTAAAAATTCTCAAATAGAAGAGCTGGAACATTTAAATTGTCGTTGCACTCTTGTAAGAGCAGGAGCTATTAGAGCAGGAAACGCAACATATGATGGTAAAAACGGTGCTGATTATTGGTTGAAACATTATGGAAAATTGCCAGATTATTATGTTTCAAGGGAAAAATATAGTGATGCAGGTTGGAAAAATGGAAAATCACCGATAAAATGGTTTCCCGGAAAAATGATGTATGGGGGAAAATATTCGAATAATGAATTAAAACTTCCAGTAATGTTGGGTAGACAATGGTATGAAGCAGATATTAATTATTATGTTGGAAAAAGAAATCAGCATAGAATTTATTTTTCAAATGATGGCTTGGTTTTTGTTTCATATAATCATGGAAATACATTTTATGAAATAATTTAGGGGGAAAATATGTCAAAACTAAAAAAAGAAATAATTATAGATTTGTCGGCAGAAAGGTCTTTATACGGATTTTATTTACTGTTAATAAAAAAATTAGAATTGCCGGATTATACGGGGCTTACACTTGACGGAATGAGTGATTTTTTGCGTGAACCTTGGGAAGAGGATCGCAATGTTGATTTTATAAATGCTTCAAAAGCTTCAAAGGCTGTTAGGCTTAAAATGAATACGGTTACTGAAATGTTTGAATATGTAAAAGAGTTTCAAAAACAATGTGGTAACGAATTTACATGGTCGATTGAATACTAAAAAAGGAGGCGGATAATTCCGCCTCCTTTTACTGTTAAGTAATGAATTTATTTGATAATAGTGCCCATTGTGTTTGGCTTCATACCTGCTGCGTTTGCTTCGTCTGTGTCGATGTGCATAGCAAGTGCATAGCTGTCGCTTACTCTGACAACAACATCACCGAAAGTGAGGTTTCTGCCGTTTGCTGATGGAATTTCAACTGAAACGATTTGACCGTTTGTAAGACCGAATTCCTCTGCGTCCTTTGTTGTTGCGTGGATGTGGCGCTTTGCTGCGATAACACCGCAAGCGATTTCAACTTCACCGCATGGACCAACGAGTTTGCAAGTGCCTGAACCCTCGATGTCGCCTGATTCTCTTACAGGAGCAACAACGCCGATTGAACGAGCGTCTGTGAGAGAAAGCTCAACCTGTGTTGCATTTCTGCATGGACCGAGAATTGAAACTGCAGGGAACTCACCCTTTGTGCCGACAACTCTTACTCTTTCTTCACAAGCGAATTGACCAGGCTGTGAAAGCTCTTTCTTTACTGTGAGCTGATAGTCCTTGCCGAAAAGTGTTTCCAAATCTTCCTTTGATACATGAACATGACGAGCAGAAATTTCTACTACTACTTGATTAGCCATAATTAATCCTCCAAAATTAATTTCTTTTTTAACAGCTATATTTTATACCATTTTATATTGTTTTTCAACACTTAATTTGTTATTATTTAAGAAGTATGAATTTATTTGAAAGAACGGTTGGTTTTATGTATAAAAATTGGAGCAAAAAGACGGCAAAAAGATTTTTAGTCGGCACTTTGATAACCTTTGTTGCATTTTTCGGACTGACTTTGATTTTGGTCGTTGCAATTTCGAGCAGAGATGATATAAACATTGCGATGTCGTTTGGCGAAAAGGTGCTTTTGTCGATTATTTGTGCTCTTGTTCCCGTGTCGTCGCTTACAGGTTTTTGCGTCGGATTTATCAGAATCGATGAGTTGACGACAAAGCAAATTGTGCTTATGGTTGCTTTTTGTATTCCGATGGTGGTGCTGTCCGTGCCATTTGGCTTTGCAATGCTTGCTCCGACAGCAGTGAAATGCCTGAAAATCCTACAAAAGACTTGACAAATATAAATTATAATATATAATATAGATAATCGAATGTAAATCAAAGTGAGGTGAACCCAACGGGTTCGCTTCTTTTTATTGTAGGGAGGATTGTGAATTGGCGAAGCCTACAACAGTGCAAAGGGTTGAGGAAATAATCAAGCCTGTTGCAGACGAAATGGGATATGACCTTTGGAACATTCAGTTTGCAAAGGAAGGCTCGGATTGGTATCTGCGTATTTTTCTTGACAAAGACGGCGGAGTGGATATGAATGATTGCGTTGATTTTACTCACGCTATATCAAAACCGCTTGACGAGGCAGACCCTATCAGCCAAAGCTATATGATGGAGGTCAGCTCACCGGGAGTTGAAAGAGAACTTGTTAAGGATGAGCATTTTGAAAAATATATCGGCTCACCTGTTATGATGAGAACTATCAGAGCGATTGACGGAGTTCGTGATTTTAACGGAAAACTTGCAAGCTACGAAAACAAGGAAATCACCGTTGAACTTCAGGACGGTCAAACTGTTACGGTTAACAAAAAAGACACCTCTTATGTTAAACTTGATGATTTTGACATCAATGATTTTTCAAAAGGACTTTAATTAATTTTGAATTTTATACCGAAAGGATGAATAGGAAAAAATGATGAACAAAGAATTTTTTGAAGCAGTAAAAATGCTTACAGCTGAAAAAGGAATTCCGGAAGATTATCTTTATGAAAAGATTGCTGCCGCAATTATTGTTGCCGCAAAGCACGATTACAACGGCAAGGACATTGTACATTGCGACATTGATCCGGAAAAAATGAACATTAAGGTTTATGTAACCAAGAATGTTGTTGAGGAAATTGAAGATCCTGACACAGACCTCACTCTTGAGCAGGCACAGCTTATCCGCAAGAGTGCAAAGGTTGGCAAGACAATTGATATTCCGCTCAAAACAAAGGACTTCGGCAGAATCGTTGCTCAAACTGCAAAGCATGTTATCCGTCAGGGTATCCGTGAAGCAGAAAGAGGAAAGATGCTTGAAGAGTTCCAAAGCAAGAATCAAGAGCTTCTTTCAGCAAAGGTTAACAAGGTTGACCCTGTAACAGGCAATGTTTATCTCGAAATCGGTCACAGCGAGGCTGTTCTTCCAAAGGCAGAGCAAGTTCCGGGCGAAACATTTGTTGAAGGTCAAATGACAAAGATTTTTGTTGTTGATGTCAAGGATATGGGCAAAGGTCCAAAGGTTATGATTTCAAGAACTCATCCGGGTCTTGTAAGACGCCTTTTTGAAACAGAAGTTCCTGAAATTTTTGACGGCACAATCGAGATTATGAGCGTTTCCCGTGAGGCAGGCTCTCGCACAAAGATTGCCGTATATTCAAAGGACGAAAATGTTGATGCTGTCGGTTCATGTATCGGACCAAAGGGTCAGAGAGTTTCAAATGTTGTTGACGCTCTCGGCGGTGAAAAGATTGATATTGTAAAATACAGTACCGACCCTGTTGAGTTTATTTCTGCCGCACTTGCACCGTCAGATGTAATTTCTGTTGAAATTCTTGATGAGGAAGCAAAGTCTTGCAGAGCGACAGTTCCTGACGACCAGCTCTCACTCGCAATCGGCAACAAGGGACAAAATGTTCGTCTTGCCGCAAAGCTCACTTCTTGGAAGATTGACATCAAACCTGAATCAGGCTTCTACGAGGGTGCAAGCGAAAATACGGTTGAAGAATAATTTATTACAAAGGTGATAGCTTATGAAAACAAAAAAAGTACCTATGAGAATGTGCACAGGCTGTGGAGAAATGTTTGACAAGCGAACTCTTGTGAGAGTTGTCAAAAGTCCCGAGGGAGAGGTCAGCCTTGACCTCACAGGCAAAAAAGCCGGCAGAGGTGCTTATGTTTGCAAAAGCGCAGATTGCTTGAAGCAAGCAAGAAAAAAGCGTGCCTTTGAAAGAGCGTTTTCTATGAAAATAGAGGACAGCGTATACGATAAAATGGAAGAAGAAATTTCAAATGCCGAATAAAAAATATCTCTCAATGCTGGGAATGGCAAGAAGAGCGGGCAAACTTTCTATGGGTCACGATATGGCGCTCAAAGCCGTGATGGAACATAAAACCGAGCTTGTGATTTTTGCGTCGGATGTGTCACAGCGACTTGTTGGCGAATTTGATGTTGCCATAGAAAAGTCAAAGCACGATGTAACCGTGAGCATTATTCCCGAAACGATTAATGATATCCACAGAGCCTTGGGCTACAAGGCAGGGGTTATTACGGTTGACGACATAAACTTTTCCCGCAGAATAAAAGAATTGATTAATCAGGAGGAAAACGAGTATGGTAATAAAGATTAAGGTTTCCGATGTTGCAAAAGACTTCGGAAAGCAAAACAAAGAGATTATCGAAGTACTTGACCAATACTGCGAAGGTCCTGCAAAAAAAGCTGCAACTGCACTTAACGAGGATGAACTCAACATCCTTTTTGATAAACTTACACAAGCAAACAGCGTAAGCAATTTTGATGAATACTTTGCACAGAAAAAGACTGCTCCAAAGAAGAAGTCAGCTCCTAAAAAGGATGCAAAGAAAGACAAAGTCGACCCTAAAGACGAGGCTAAAAATAAGAAGCGTCAAAGTCAGGCTGCTATTCTTCAAATGGCAGAGCAGGCTGCAAAAAGAGCAGAAGAAAAAGCAAAGAAAAAGGCAGAGCAAGTACCTCAGGCAAGAACAAAGGGCGAGGCTCGTCATGTTGACACAAGAGTTAACAATGTTGACCTTGAAAAGTACAATCAGAAGTATGAGGATATTTCACCTGCAAACACAGTAGGCGATTATCAAAAGAAGCAAAAGCTTAACCAAAAGTCAAAGCAATACAGAAAGAAAAAGCCACAGGGCATGCACGCTCGCTCAAAGAAAGAAACAGAAGCACAGCGTCTTGCCCGTATTGCAGAGCAGAGAAAGAAGCAACAAATCAAGATTACAGTCGGTGACGAAATCACTGTCGGTGAACTTGCATCTCGCCTTCGTCTTGCTGCAAATGAGGTTATCAAGGCACTTATGAAGCTCGGTATGATGGTATCTGTAAATGAAGTTATCGACTATGATACAGCAGAAATCGTTGCAACCGAACTTGGCGCAAAGGTAGAAAAAGAGGTTGTTGTTACAATCGAGGAACAGATTATCGAGGCAGAGGTTGAAAACGATGAAAACGCTGTAACCCGTCCTCCTGTTGTATGTGTTATGGGTCACGTTGACCACGGTAAGACATCTATCCTTGATGCTATTCGTAACACATCCGTTACATCAACCGAAGCCGGCGGTATCACACAGGCTATCGGTGCTTATCAGGTAGTAACTCCTGATAAACAGGTTATTACTTTTCTTGACACACCGGGTCACGCCGCATTTACCGCAATGCGTGCAAGAGGTGCAATGAGCACGGATATTGCCGTTCTTGTTGTTGCCGCAGATGACGGTATTATGCCGCAGACTATTGAAGCTATCAATCACGCAAAAGCAGCAGGTGTAGAAATTATTGTTGCCATCAACAAGATGGATAAAGAGGGTGCAAACCCTGATAGAGTTATGCAACAGCTCACAGAGCACGAGCTTGTTCCTGAAGAATGGGGCGGTGATGTTATCTGCGTTCCTGTTTCTGCAAAGACAAAAATGGGTATCGATAAACTTCTTGAAACAATTAACCTTGTTGCAGAAATGTGCGAACTCAAGGCTAACCCTGACAGAAGCGCAAGCGGTGTTGTTATCGAGGCAAAACTTGACAAGGGCAGAGGTCCTATTGCAACTCTCCTTGTACAAAACGGCACTCTCAATGCAGGCGATGTAATCGTTGCAGGCACAGCAGTCGGCAAGGTTAGAGCAATGGTTGACTGCCAGGGCAAGAAGATAAACAGTGCAGGACCGTCGGTTCCTGTTGAAATTATGGGACTTGACCAAGTTCCTATGAGCGGTGACCTCTTCAACGCCGTTTCTGACGAAAAACTTGCTCGTCAGCTTGTTGAACAGCGTAAGGCAGAGGCAAAGGAAGAAGAATTCAAGGCATTCCAGAAAGTTACACTCGACACCTTGTTCGACACTCTCCACGAGGGCGAACTTAAAGACCTCAACATCATCGTTAAGGCTGATGTTCAAGGTTCGGTTGAGGCTGTTAAGCAGTCACTTCTCAAGATTGAAAATGACGAGGTTAGAGTTAAGATTATCCACGGCGGTGTCGGCACAATCAACGAAAGTGATGTTATGCTTGCAAACGCTTCAAACGCAATCATCGTTGGCTTTGCAGTTGGTGTTGACCCAATTGCACAGGAAAGTGCAAACCGTGACGGTATTGAAATTAAGACTTACGATATCATCTATGACGCTATTGAAGATATTGAAAACGCTATGCGTGGTATGAGAGCGCCGAAGTATCGTGATGTAGACACAGGTGCGGCAGAAGTTCGTGAGGTTTACAAAATTTCATCTGCCGGCACAATCGCTGGTTGTGTTGTTACATCAGGCAACATCAAGCGTGGCGGTAAGGTTAGAGTTATGAGAAACGGCAAGGAACTTGCAGATGTTGACATTGCTAACCTCAAGAGATTTAAGGATGAAGTTAAGGAAGTATCATCAGGTTATGAATGTGGTATCAGCCTTGCAGGCTTTGACGACATTCAGGCAGGAGATGTTTTCGAGGCTTATATTGTTGAAGAATACAGAGATTAATCAGTAGACTGCCGATAAAGCAAATTCAAATGCTTTCTCAACAGTCAGTGCAGGAGATTTTATGGCAGGATACAGAATAGACCGAATTACAGAAGATATAAAAAGAGAGCTTATCGCAATTCTCCGTGAGGTCAAAGACCCAAGAGTAAGCGGTATGCTCACAGTTGTTAAGGTAGATGTCAGCAACGATTTGAGCTATGCAAAGGTGTACATCAGTGCTCTTGAGGGCGTTGACAAGGCAAAGGAAGCAGTAAAAGGCTTAAAGGCGGCACAGGGATTTATTCGTGGTCGCCTCGGCTCATCGCTTCATCTTCGCAAAACACCGGAGCTTCGCTTTGTTGCGGATGACTCTATCGAAAAGGGAATGGAGCTTTTTGATAAGCTAAAGGGTATAGAAACTAAAGATGAAGATTAATGTTGAAAAGTGTGCAGGTTTGCTAAAAAAAGAGGATTGTTTTGCAATTCTCTGCCACGCTCATCCTGATGGTGATACCTTGGGAAGCGGATACGCATTGCTTCGTGCTTTGCAAAAATTGGGCAAACAGGCAAAACTTATTTGTGATGATCCTATTCCGACAAAATATGAATATCTTTATGACGATATAGAGGTTCAGGAGTTTGACGAGAAGTATGTTATCGCCGTTGATGTTGCAACGGAAAATCTTCTCGGCGGACTTCAGAACACCTATGGCGGAAAAATTGATTTGTGTATTGACCACCATGGCACAAACACAGATTACGCAAAGTATTTGCTTCTCAATGCGGATGCTGCCGCAAACTGCGAAATTATACTTAAAGTTATCAAGGCGCTTGGCGTTGACATTGACAAAAAGATGGCTGACTGCCTTTACACAGGCATAACAACCGACACAGGTTGCTTTAAGTATTCGTCTGCAACATCAAATACATATCGTTCTGCTGCGGAGCTTATCGACCTCGGTGCAGACAACGGCTATATCAACCGTGTTATGTTTGAAACAAAGACGAAAAAGTTTGCCGCTTTGGAGCGTCTTGCCATTGAGGGTATGCAATTTTTCCTTGATGAGAGAGTGTGCATCCTAACCGTAACAAACGAGATGTACAAAAAGACAGGCACAACCGAGCTTGACACCGAGTCGTTGCCTCCGCTCACCCGTCAAATTGAGGGTGTGGAAATCGGTCTTACCATTCGTGAAAAAGCAGACGGCACTTGCAAATGCTCAATCAGAACATATGAGAGCGTAAATGCGGCGGAACTTGCCTCGGCATTTGGCGGCGGAGGTCACAAGCAGGCGGCGGCTTGCAGATTTGATTGTGATGTAAAAACCGCAACAAAAATGCTTGTTGAAAAATCAAAGGAATTATTGCACATATGACGGGAATAATCTGTGTAAACAAGGAAAAGGATATAACCTCTTTCGGCGTGGTTGCAAAACTCCGAGGCATAACCAAGGAGCGAAAAGCCGGTCATACGGGCACTCTTGACCCGATGGCAACCGGTGTTTTGCCTGTTATGTTTGGCGGAGCAACAAGGTTTTTGAACTTTTTGCCCGACAGCGACAAGGGCTACCGTGCAACCTTTAAACTCGGAATGACAACGGACACTTTGGACATTACAGGTGAGGTGACTTCGCAAAGCGAGGTTGCGGTCACGGTTGATGATGTCAAAAGGGTGATGTGTGATTTTGTTGGGGTTATCGACCAAATTCCGCCTATGTACAGTGCAAAAAGTGTGGACGGAGTGCGTCTTTATGATTTGGCTCGAGAGGGCAAAACCGTGGAGCGTGAGGCGTGCAAGGTTGAAATCAAGGAGCTTGAATTGGTTGCTTTTGACGAAGATGAGCACACCTATCAAATTGATGTTCTTTGCAGTAAGGGCACATATATCCGTTCGCTCATTGACGATATAGGCAAAAAACTCGGTTGCGGAGCGGTTATGACAGAACTTTGTCGCACAAAGGCTATGGGATTTGATTTGTCGGATTGCGTCAGCCTTGCGGAACTTCAGGAGATGAAAGACAGCGGTAAAGGTTTTGACAGTGTGCTTATCGACATTGAAAGAATGTTTGATTGCTACAAAAAGGTGAGGGTTTCGCCTGCGCAGTCAACAAGATTTTTCAACGGCGGAGCACTTGATATGAGCCGTGTTCGTGCAAGCATTGAACAAAACGAGATTTGTACCGTGTACAGTGATAAAAACGAATTTTTAGGATTGGGACAAAGACAGGGTGACGAACTGAAGGTTCTTCGTATTTTGTCCGTTAGAGAATAATGAATACAGACAATAACAAAAAGCAGAGAATTGCGGTTGCACTCGGCGATTTTGACGGTATGCACCGTGCACATCAAACCGTCACTACGGGTGCACAAAAGGTTATTATTTTCTGCGTAAACAACAAATTTTCACTTCTTCAAAAAAGCATTTTTGAAAAGCGATTTCCAAATGCCGTTTTTGCGTCTTTTGATGATATAAAGAACTTGAGCGGTGAGGAATTTATTGACGACATTTTGATAGGCAGATTTCACGCAGGTATTGTTTTGTGCGGATTTAATTTTAAATTCGGCAAAAACGCTTCTTGGAGTGCTATGGATATGAGAAAGTATCTTGAACAAAAGGATGTTTGGGTGCGTATTTTGGAGCACCTTGACTATAAGGATTTGCCTATTAGTTCAACGAGAATCAGAGAATGCGTCAAAAACGGGGAAATCAAGGATGCCAACAAAATGCTTGGCTATAATTTTACATTTGAAAATGAGGTTATCGGCGGTGACAAGCGGGGCAGAACAATCGGCTTCCCGACCATCAATCAGCATTTGCCGGATGGACTTATTGTGCCGAAGTACGGCGTGTACGAAAGCAGAACTTTTGTTGACGGCAAGGAGTACAAGTCCTTTACCAATATTGGAATCCGCCCGACTTGGAGGGTTGATAAGCCACTTTGCGAAACTCATATTTTTGATTTCAGCGGTGACCTTTACGGCAAAACCGTGAGGGTGGAGCTTATTGATTATAAACGAGAGGAAAAAATCTTCAAAAATGTTGAAGAACTCAAAGAACAACTTGATTATGACAAAAGCAGTATTGTTTGATTTTGACGAAACTTTGCAGGATAGAACCAAGGCTTTTGAAAAATATGCCTATGCGTTTTTGGATGAATTTTTGCCCGATTTGACGGCAGAAGAACGGGAAAAACGCAAGAAAGATATGGAGGACACAGGCAACGGCGGTTATGTCAATCGTGTTGAATGGTGCACCGAACTTGTGAAAATGTGGGGATGGGAAAACGCTCCCGACCCAACTGTTCTTGCAAATCACTATGATGTCAATTTCGGTGATTACAATGTTATATTTGAAAATTCCGTTCCGCTCCTCAAGGAACTTCGTGCAAGGGGCTACCTCACGGGAGTGATTACAAACGGACCGTCAATTCTCCAAAATCACAAAATGGACAAAAGCGGACTTCGACCGCTGTGCGATATTGTGGTTGTCAGCGGGGATGAGGGCGTGCACAAGCCTGACCCACGACTTTTTGAGATTACAGCTGAACGACTCGGCGTGGAACCGAGCGAATGTGTCTATGTCGGCGACCACCCGATAAATGATATTCAGGGTGCACTCTCGGCAGGTATGAGGGCAATCCGTATGAACTTCGGTTGGTTCAAGGACAAGGATTTGCGTCCCGATGTGCCTGTGATTACCGATATTATTGATGTTTTAAAATATGTATAGAATTACAACAGCTTCCCTTGTTTCGGCATTTAGGGGAGCTGTTGTGTTTTTTGCGACTGTGGGAAATGATTGTTTTCGTAACAGTCAATTAATATTCTTTTTACAGTAGATTTAAAATTTGTTCTTTGCCAATTCGTATTTTGTGGGTATTATTAAGTCAAAGGTTAGGAACAAACCTTGCAAAACAAGCAAAATGCAGAAAGGAAAATGAATATGTTAGATTACATTTCAGGACAAAAAGGAACAGGAAAAACAAGAATGTTGACCGAAACCGCAATTTACACAGCCCAGCAAAGCAAGGGCAATGTTGTGTTTGCCGAATACGGAAGCAAGAATTCAAGAATTCTTCCGGTATCTGTCAGACATATTGATATGAAACAATATGGCATAACCTCCGCTTGGCAGTTATACGGTTTCTTTGCAGGAATTTGTGCCGGAAATTATGACATAACAGATATTTTTGTGGATGCGACAAATTGTGAGAATTTTTGCGAAAATTCTAATATTGACGACTTCATTGAAATATTGAAAAACCTTTCGAATGACATTGGAGTTGATATTCACCTTGCGTTGAGTGATGAGTACAGCGAGGAAGTATCGTACTTTGATGTTGCATAAATAATTTGAATTTTTCATTTTTCTCCATACAAATAAAAAGAGCTGTCTTGCCGTGAAAGGTAAGACAGTTCTTTTTGCTTGGAAAATGATTATTCGAGTATGCTCATTGCATACGCATTTTCAATCGTTGTGCCAAAGATGATATTTTCAATATCCTGTGCTGTTTCGTAGTCGGCACTCATTTTGTGGGTTACAAAATGATATGGGATTTTGAGCGATTTTGCCAATTCCTTTGCGCTGTCCGGCACGGTTGAGGAGTGATACATTTCAATAAGCACCTCATCAACATCATCAAGATTGTAAGCACTGAAATTCATTGAAACATATGGCTTTATTATCAGCACATTTTTGTTGCTGATTTTTTTCTTGCCTGTTGGAGCAGGGAAGTGAGAAATTGCCCTGAACTCGTCATTGATGTCGGCACTTGTGATGCAGTTCGCCTTTTTTATTCCGTTGTATGATGCGTAAACTCCGTTGTTGCCTGCAAGAATGTGTGCAACTGCCGTGTCAAAATTAGCCTTTGCGTTGCTCAGCGGATTTTCAACAGGCTTGTCAGAGGCAACAAGGACAATGTTTTTGTCGGCAAACGCATTGGCAATAATAGCCGATGTAAACGCAAGAGTGTCGCTTCCGTGGAGAATAATTACACCCTTGTATTTTGAAAAATCAACTTCGTCAAGGCAGTCGATGAGTTTCTGCCAAAGTGCCTTTGTCATATTTTCGCTCAACACCTTGAACGGAGAAACGGTGTCAAATTGCACATTGGTGTGCTCTGTGACATCCAGAATTTTCAGGCAGTTGTCGTCAAGCGAAATGCTTTCGCCCGCAACGCTTCCGATTGTTCCGCCCAAGCCGATTACAAGAATTTTATTCATAAATCTCGCCTTTGTCAAACTTAATGTTAAGTTCTGTGCCGTCCTTACGCTTGATACCTTTTGCGTAGCCCGACCATTCCTTTGGAATTGCACCTCTCACAAGCATTTCAGCAATACCTGCCGAAACACCGAAATTGCCGTCAATTTGGAACGGAGGGTGAGCGTCAAACATATTTGGATAGCTTCCGCCGCCCGGACGCTTCAAGCCTCTCGGATTGATTGGTCGAAGCTGATTTTTGATGAGTTTCAATGCGTTTTCGGCTTCATCAAGTCTTGCCCAAAGGCAAACTTTCCAGCCGAGTGCCCAGCCTGTGCCGTCAAAACCACGCTTCAAAAGTGATTTCTTCGCAGCTTCTCTGACTTCATTTGGCTGTTCAACAGCCGATGGATAAACGCAGTAAAGGTGGCTCACATGGCGGTGAGTAACCTCGGTTTCTTCGTATTCCTTTGCCCATTCGTTGATTCTGCCGTCAGAACCGATAGGGATGCTTGGAATTTCAGGAGTGTCAAAGCCGAGTTCGTTGCAGTTTTGGAAAAATTCCTGAAGAATTCCGACATCCATTGTCGGCATATAGGTGAGGCAGCCACGCTGACCGTTGTCGTTGAAAGTGTTTTCAGGTGAACTTGACGGACAGGTAACCAAATTGCCCTCGAATTCAAAAAGATAATCCTTGTAGAAATTAAGCACCTTTTCAAAATAAGGCTTCATTTCTTCAAACAAAAGCTCATCCTTTGTGTAGCGATAGTGCTCAAAAACTTCGTTGAGCATCCAAGGAAGTGAACTTTGCCAATAAGCATAGCTTTCGGCGTCTGTTTTGCCGATTGGGTCGCCCGCAGGATAGCTTGCACCCCAGATGTCGCTGTTGTGGTGAGCAACCGAACCTGTGCAGTTATAGTAATCTTTTGCGGTAACTTCGCCGTTTATGCACATCTTTTTAACTTGCTCAAAGAATGGGTCAAAACATTCCGAAAGATTGCAAATATCTGTGCACCAATAGTTCATTTCGGTGTTGATGTTGGTGGTGTAGCTTGATGACCACGGCGCACGCAAGTGAGGGTTGAATATGCCCTGAAGCGTCATTGCCTGTGTGCCGGAACGAGAACAGCAAATAGTGAGGTATCTGCCGTATTGGAAAAGGAGCGCAATGAGATTGTTGTCGTCTGCGCCTTTTTTGAATTGCTTCAATCTCTTGTCGGTCGGAACATCTGCTCTCTCACTGCCAAAATCAACATCAACTCTGCTAAACAGTGCGGAAAAATCATCTGTGTGCTCACGCAAAAGTTCACCGTACGGTCTGATGTTTACAAAATATTCCTTTGCCTTTTCAAGTGGGTCACCCTCCGGCATTGACTTGAAATCAACAAAGTTTGTTGCAAGCGACACCAAAAGAGTGAATTCTGTTTGGTTTGTAATCACGATTGCGTCATCGTCAAATCTTGCCGTGCCAAGCACCTTGACAGCGCCTGCAAAACTCATTCCACCCTCGCCGTAATCAAACACATTGCCCGTGTTGTAGTACGGTGGCATACAAATTTCGGGAGCTTTGCCCTCGATAACAAGCATATCTTCATCGGTGTAGCACTTGTGATGAAGTTTGCTGAAAAGCTGAACCCTTGCACTTATCGGTTCGTTTGCCTTGACATTAACCACCAAAAGCTGTGACGGACAACTTACAAAAACGGTTTGAGTGAGCAAATCATTTTTTGTGGTGGACACACCTTTTTCAAGGTCAATAGTACGTTCGTAGCCTTTTCTGCTTGTTTTTGAATATTCAATGTTAAGGTCGCCGAACGGAAGATAAGCCTCGCTCCAGTGACCGTGAAAATCTCTGTTTGCAATTTCTTTTGCGGTTTTGCGGTCGCCCGATAAAATTGCTTTTCTGAGCGGTTCAAGGTATTTGCCGGCATCCTTTTTGTTTAAATCCTTCGGATAACCCGACCACAGGCTGTCCTCGTTGAGAGCGATTCTCTCTGTTTTTAGGTTGCCGAAAACCATTGCACCGATTCTGCCGTTGCCGACAGGAAGTGCCTTTTCCCAAGCCTTTGCTTTTTTCTTATAAAATAAAATATTTTTCATAGCGGTTACCTCATATATTATTAATATTATTTTATTATATATATCATTATATTTCAAGAGTTTATTGACAAATTGATAATTAGGTGTATAATCAAGTAGAAATGGCTTAATTCAAACGGAATCGGGTGAGAATCCCGAGCAACCGCCATTACCGTATTTGACGAAGATTTTGCAATGCCATCGGTAACACGAGAAGGCGCAAAATCAAGCACTGCTATATCATAAGTCGGGAGACGAGTTTTAAGCTTAATTTTCGCTTTTGGGCAATGGGAAAGCAAGAAAATACAGTATAGTACGGGATTACTATACCCTTTTGCATTCTCTGTCTACACACAGAGTTTTTTTATTTATAAGGAGGTAAAAAGTAATGAAAAAACTATTATCGGTTTTGCTGTCGGCAGTTATGATTTTCTCGGCAGTAGTTCCTTTTTCAGCTTTGGCTGAAACAAAGACCCTCGGTTTAAAAGAGGTTGTAACAGCACAGGTTGAGGCAAAGGCAGATATGCTCGGCGCAATGAACTATCTCAAGGCTTCAACACCGCAGACAGTTGCAAATTCGTATGAGGTGCACAAGTTTGCACAGGCAGGCGGAGATGTATCCGAATATCTCACTGCACTCGAAAGCAATCTCAAGGCAAACAACGGCAAGATTATGGCAAGACAGGCTAAAGAAACCAAAGATTCTGAAAATCTTGTTTACTATGCTGTTGCAATTGATGTTTTGACAATTCTCGGCAAAGATGTAACAAACTTTGGCGGTTACAATGTTAAGCAAGCATTCGAAACTTTTGCACAGACAAACAAGAATGTTTCAAATCCGTATTTCTACAGATGCATTGTTGAGGCTTGCAAGGCAATCGGCAATGACAAATTGGCAAGGGATTTGATTGACCAAATGTCAAAGAATTACACAGTCGGTTCAGGCTTTGATTATTGGGGCGTTTCTTGCGACAACACAGCAATGTACGCTTCATCAATTGCGTCTTACAAGGCTCAATATCAGGCAAATTTCAATGATGCTGTTAATGTTGTTTCAAAGTATAAGAAAGCAAAGGGCTATTATTCAGACGATAAGTACACAACAAGCGAAAATGCAGATTCAACTGCTTATGCAATGATGGCTTATTCGGTAGCGGGCGAATTCGACAAGGCTTACGAGGCTTATCAGCTTCTCAAAAATTTTGAAAGCAAGAACAACGGCGTATTTATGGCTGCCGATTGGAAAACAGGCGTTATGGGCGAAAATAATCTTGCAACAGCAGATGCGCTCCGTGCACTTTCATATTTTGACGATGCTTGCGAGCAAAAAATTAAGGATTTGTCAAATTCCGATTCGACAAAACCAACAGAGCCTAAACCTGCACCAACCACAAAGCCTGAAACTGCAAAGCCACAGTCAACAACACCTGCAAAGACAAAGGTTCAAAAGATTTCAACAGGCAAAAAGTCAATCACCGCACAGTGGAAAAAAGTTGCCGGTGTTTCTGCTTATCAGGTTCAAATCGCAACAAACAAGAAGTTCTCAAAGAATAAAAAGACCTTCAAGGTAAGCAAAAAATCAACAAAGGTTAAGATTAAAAAGCTCAAAGCTAAAAAGGTATACTATGTTCGTGTTCGTTCATATAAGAAAGTAAACGGCAAAAAGGTATACTCAAAGTGGTCAACCGTACGAAAGGTTAAAACTAAATAATTAAAATTAATTTAAATGCTCACTTTTGTGATCGAATGAATAAAATCGGTCAAAAGTGGGCATTTTTATTTTTGTATTAGTGTAATTTAAACAACAAAAAGGGCAAAATTACGCAAATGTGCCGAAAGTTATTGATTGCTATTGACTGAATTTGATTGAATTGCTATAATTTGGGTAGAAAGTGAAACCCATGGTGATTGAAAATGCTTACACAGGAAAGACGACAAAGAATTTTAGATTTAGTACTTCACAAAGGCTCGGCAAGTGTAACGGAGCTCAGCCGAGAATTTGATACCTCGGAAAGTACAATCAGGCGAGATTTGGTGGCGCTCTCAAATTTGGGAAAGCTAAACAAGGTGCACGGCGGTGCAACGGTTTTGTCGCAGGAATTTGTAAATAACGAGGATAATAATGAAGAAAAGTTTTTGAAAAACATTGATGAAAAAACCTTGATTGCAAAATATTGTGCAGAGCAAATTAATGATGACGACTTCGTTTTTTTGGACGCAGGCACAACAACCTATCTTATGATAGATTATCTTGAGGGCTCAAAGGCGACCTTTGTCACAAACGGAATTTCGCATTGCAAAAAACTTGCACAGGTTGGTTGCAAAGCGTTCATTGTGGGTGGCGAGGTTAAGGCGACTACGGATGCAATCATAGGACTTGCGGCGGCAAAGAATTTGCAAAAGTACAACTTTTCAAAAGCGTTCATCGGCACAAACGGAGTCAGCGAAAAGCAAGGTTGCACAACTCCCGACACCGATGAGGCAATGTTGAAAGCGGTGGCGGTTGAAAAAAGTTTTGTCACCTATGTTTTGGCAGACAGTTCAAAATTCGGCAAGGTTTCGGCGGTGACATTTGCGCCGATTGATGCGGTTTGTATTGTCTGCGACAAATGCGAGGACGAGGCAATCAAGGAACGAACGGTTATAAAGGAGGTAGTGTGATATGGTTTATACGATTACATTGAATCCGGCACTTGATTATGTTATGAAAGTCGGAAAACTCAGGTATGACGACATAAATCGTTCTTCGAGTGAGGAAATTTATTACGGCGGAAAAGGCATTAATGTGTCGGTGATTTTGACAAGGCTCGGCGTTCACAACAGGGCGCTCGGATTTGTGGCAGGTTTCACGGGCAGAAAGCTTGAACAGATGCTTGTCGAGGAAGGTATTGATTGCGATTTCAACAGGCTCAAAGAGGGTCAAACCCGAATCAATGTCAAGATAAAGGCAGACACGGAACTTGATGTCAACGCACAGGGTCCTGACATCAGCGAAAAGGAAATCGGCGACCTGATGGAAAAACTTGACGACATCAAAGAGGGCGACTTTTTGGTGCTTGCAGGCTCAATTCCAAGCACTTTGCCGGATGATATTTATGAGAGAATTTTGGCAAGACTGCAAAAACGAAAGGTCAATTTTGTGGTTGACGCAACAGGCGATTTGCTGAAAAATGTTTTGCCGTACAAACCGTTTTTGGTTAAACCTAATCATCACGAACTCGGCGACTTGTTCGGAGTTGAAACAAAGACCGAGGAAGATATAGTTAAGTATGCAAAAAAGGTTCAGGAAATGGGCGCAAGGAATGTGCTTGTTTCAAGAGCAAAGGACGGCGCAACGCTGATTGACGAAAACGGCAATGTAACAACAATCGGCAATGTTGACGGCAAGGTGGTCAATTCGGTTGGCTGCGGCGACAGTATGGTGGCAGGTTTTGTGGCAGGATACATCAACAAAAAAGATTATGCCTATGCCTTGAAACTCGGAGCTTCTTGCGGAAACGCAACTGCATTTTCAGAGGAACTTGCAACAATTGACGAAATAAAAAATGTGTTTGAGTGTATGTAACAAAAGCATTTGGGAAGATGCTTTGATATAAAATATAATCAGGAGGGAAAATTATGAGAATAATTGATTTGTTAAAATCCGGTGCAATCGAACTGAATACATCGGTAGCAACAAAAGATGAAGCGATTGACAAACTTGTGTCACTTCACGACGCAGTCGGCAATTTGGCAGACCGTCAGGAGTACAAGCATGCAATCTTGCTTCGTGAAGAACAAGGCACAACAGCCATCGGAGAGGGTATTGCAGTGCCTCACGCAAAGAGCGACAGCGTAAAAGTTCCGGGTTTGTCCGCAATTACGGTTAAGGGTGGCGTTGATTACGAAGCGCCTGACGGAAAACCGTCCGACATCTTGTTTATGATTGCAGCACCTATGGATGGTGACTTGCACCTTGAAATTCTTTCAAGACTTATGGTTATGCTTATGGAGCCTGAATTTTGCAACGCACTTCGCAACGCAAAGACAGTAGACGAGTTCTTGCAAATCATCGACAAGAAAGAAAGCGAAAAATATCCTGACGAGGTGAAAGAACCTGTTAAAAAAGACGGATACAGAATTCTTGCGGTAACAGCGTGCCCGACAGGCATTGCTCACACTTATATGGCAGCCGAGGCTTTGGAAAAAGCAGGCGAAAAGATGGGTTATCCGCTCAAGGCTGAAACAAACGGTTCGGGCGGAGCAAAGAATGTGCTCACAAAGGCAGAAATCGCTGATTGTGACGGTATCATCATTGCCGCAGACAAGAATGTTGAAATGGCAAGATTTGACGGCAAACCTGTTGTAAAAACTTCTGTTTCAAACGGTATCAATAAGCCTGAAGAACTTATTCAAAGAATTGTTGACGGCAAAGCTCCCGTTTATCACGAAGAGGGTGGAGCAACTGCTTCTGCCGATGATGATTTGGAAAAGGAGAGCTTCGGTCACAAGATTTATAAGCACCTTATGAACGGCGTTTCACATATGCTTCCGTTCGTTGTCGGTGGTGGTGTTCTCATCGCACTCGGCTTCCTCATTGATACACTTATGGGTAACGCAACATTGCCTGACGGCTCGGCAAACGGTTCGTTCGGTTTCACAAGTTTTGCGGCTTCCGTTCCGTTTTGGATTGGTAAGGTTGCATTTGGCTTTATGCTTCCTGTTCTTGCAGGTTATATTGCTCAATCAATTGCAGACCGACCGGGCTTGCTTCCGGGTATGATTGGTGGTATGATTGCCGCACAGGGCTACACCTTTAATTCAATGTTCGAAAATCAAAATATGGTTGGCGACTCAACAGCTGTTTCGGGCTTCCTCGGTGCACTTTTTGCCGGCTTCGCAGCAGGTCTTATCGTAAATCTTCTTAAAAAAGTATTTTCGTGGCTTCCAAAAGCTATGGACGGTATCAAGCCTGTATTCCTTTATCCGTTGTTTGGTACCTTCCTTGTAGGTGCGTTGATGTGCCTCATCAATCCTGCTATCGGTTTTCTTAACACAGCGGTTTCAAACGGACTTTCATCACTCGGTGAAACAAGCCAAATTCTTCTTTCAATCGTTCTTGCCGCAATGATGGCAACCGATATGGGCGGTCCTTTCAACAAGGCAGCTTATGTATTCGGCACAGCAGCTATTGCAGACGGCAACACTTGGATTATGGCGGCTGTTATGATCGGCGGTATGGTTCCTCCTATCGCAATCGCTCTTTCAACAACATTTGCAAAGAAGTTCTGGACTGAAGAAGAAATCAAGAGCGGTCCCGTTAACTATCTTATGGGTCTTTGCTTCATCACAGAGGGCGCAATCCCTTACGCTGCATCTGACCCGCTCAGAGTAATCCCATCTTGTATGGTCGGCTCTGCACTCGCAGGTGCACTCACAGCAGTTTTCCATGTAACTTGCCCTGCACCTCACGGCGGTATCTTCACATTCGCAGTTTGCGATCACCCTCTTCTTTACATCGTTGCCCTTGTTGCAGGTTCGCTTCTCGGCGGAGTTGTTCTCACATTGCTCAAGGTGCTTACATCAAAGAAAAAGGCGTAAAAACTACAAAACAAAATATCAAACGGGAGGGCTTATCCCTCCCGTTATGGAGAAATAAGAGGTAATTATTATGGTATCAAAGAGTTTTACAATCAAGAATAAAATGGGATTTCATATGCGTCCCGCAAATGTTTTTGTAACAGAAATGACAAAGTTTGCGTCTGATGTTGAAATCGAGATGGACGGCAAAAAGATTAACGGCAAAAGCATTATGAACATTATGGCGGCTTGCATCAAGTGTGGCAGTGAAATCACCGTTGAATGTTCGGGCGCAGACGAGGCAGAGGCTCTTGCAGAGGCAACACAGCTTATCGAAAGTGGATTCGGCGAAGAATAATTAACAATTCAAATCAACACAGAAAGAGGGGAAATGTTATGCTAAAGGGTATCGGTGCTTCCCGTGGATACGGAATAGGCAAGGCTGTTGTCATAAAAGATTGCAACCTTGATTACAAGCAGGTGAAATATGCAGGTGCAGAGGAGGAAAAGCAAAAACTCCACACCGCAGTTGACACCTTTGTTGAAGAAACCAAGACGCTTGCCGAGAATTTGAAGCAGAGTGCCGGCGAAAAGGAAGCGGAGATATTGGAGGGTCATTTGGTGATGCTTCAAGACCCGTTTATGCTTGCACAGATGGAAGAAAACATTGACGGCGGAATGACTGCCGAGGCAGGCGTTGACACGGTTTGCTCAATGTTTATTGATATGTTCTCCGGTGTTGATGACGAACTTACCCGTCAACGAGCTTCGGATATTAAGGACATCAAGGACAGCTTGTTGAGAATTTTGCTTGGCGAGGAAACTGTTGATATTTCTGCAGTGCCAAAAAATTCGGTGCTTATCGCAAAGGATTTCACCCCGTCTATGACTTCCCAAATCAATAAGGAAAATGTTTCTGCGATTGTTACGGAAGTCGGCGGTGTAACAAGCCACAGTGCAATTCTTGCAAGGGCAATGGGTATACCGGCGGTGTTGTCGGTTGTCGGTGCTGTTGACAGCATTGCAGACGGCGAACAGCTCATAGTTGACGGCTTTAAGGGCAAGGTTTTTATTTCTCCAAGCGATGCGGAGCTTGAGGAATATTCCGCAAAGCAACAGGCTTATCTTGAAGAAAGAGAAAGCCTCAACGAATATTTCGGCAAACCTACCGTTACAAAAAGCGGTATTGTCAAAAAGGTTTACGGAAATATCGGCAAAGCCGAAGATGCGCAAAATGTTGTGCAAAACGGCGGTGAGGGAATCGGACTTTTCCGCACGGAATTCCTTTTTATGGACAGAGAACATCAGCCAACCGAGGATGAGCAGTTTGAGGCTTATTCAACCGTGGCAAAGGCTATGGACAACAAGGAGGTCATCATCCGCACCCTCGACATCGGCGGTGACAAGGCTATTGATTATCTTTCTATCGAAAAAGAGGATAATCCGTTTTTGGGCTACCGTGCAATCAGATATTGCCTCGGCAACAAGGAGTTGTACAAAACACAGCTTCGTGCAATTTTGCGTGCGGCACAATTCGGCAATATCAAAATTATGCTTCCTTTGGTTACAACCGTTGACGAGGTGAAGCAGGCAAAGGTTTTGATTAAGGAATGTTGCGACGAACTCGAAAACGAGGGACTTCGCTACAGAAATGTGCCTGTCGGTGTTATGATTGAAACTCCGTCTGCGGCACTGATTTCCGATTTGCTTGCCAAGGAGGCAGAGTTCTTCTCTATAGGAACAAACGATTTGACAGGTTACACAATGGCGGTTGACCGTGGCAATGCAAATGTCAGCTATCTTTATGATGTTTTTCAGCCTGCGGTGCTCCGTGCAATAGAAATGACAATTAAGAATGCCAAGGCGGCAGGTATTCAGGTTGGTATGTGTGGCGAAGCGGCGGCAGACGAACGCTTAATTCCTATGCTTATCGACTGGGGACTTGACGAATTCAGCGTCACACCGTCCTCAATCCTCCAAACAAGAAAAAGCATATGCTTGAATGATTAATCAAAAAAAGCAACGATTTTCCACGGCGGGAGAATCGTTGCTTTTTACTTGACAATATTATTTATAAAATATACAATATTGTTTGTACTAATATGAAAGGCAACTTTGTTATGAGTGAATTTAAGGTAATAGAAATTAAAAGATCTGTTTTTGAAAATAACGACAGAGAGGCAGACAAGGTTCGTGAGCAACTCAAAAAGGACAGAACCTTTTTGCTTAATCTTATGTCCTCACCGGGTTCGGGCAAAACAACAACCTTGAAAGCAACAATCAAGGCTCTCAAGGATGAATATAAAATGGGCGTTATGGAGGCAGATATTGGCTCCGATGTTGACGCAAGAGCAATTGAAGAAGCAGGCGCAAAGTCGATTCAGCTTCACACAGGCGGAATGTGCCACCTAGATGCAGGAATGACAAAGCAAGGTCTTGACAGCTTTGACGCAAGCGATTTTGAATTTGTTGTGCTTGAAAATGTCGGCAACCTTGTTTGTCCGGCTGAATTTGACACGGGTGCAAGCAAAAACGCAATGATTTTGTCAGTTCCGGAGGGTGACGACAAGCCACTCAAATATCCGCTTATGTTCTCGATTTGTGACTGCGTTCTCATCAACAAAATTGACACAAAGAGCGTGTTTGATTTTGATGACGAGGCTGTTGTTGAGAGAATTAAGAAACTCAATCCGAAGACGGAAATTTTCTTTGTCAGTGCAAAAACAGGCGAGGGAATGGACAAGTGGTTTGATTGGCTCAGGGGTCAAATCAACGCTTGGAACAACGACTGATGCACGAGCTTGGGCTTGTGTGCCAGGTGGTCAAAACCTTTGTGCCCGATTTGTTCGTCAGACAATCTCAAAATCGTATCAGGTAAACAATTTGACATAAAAGAAATAGTAGCAAGATAAAAAGCACCGCAGATTCTGCGGTGCTTAATTTGTTTAGTATTCGTATTTGTTGTGCGGTGTTGATTTGAATTTGTCAATCACAATTTGGTATCTTTCGTATGCCTTGGCAATGCTTTCGTCCCAGCTGATGTAAATCTCATCACGAGCGTTCAAGCCGACACGGTTGAGCAAATCTTTGTTGTCAATGATTTTGTCGATTGTCCTTGCGACGCTGTGAGCCGATTCAAGACAAATAAATCCTGTTTCGCCGTCCTTGATTCCCTCACTTGCACAGCTGTCGTGCACAACAATCGTCGGGGTGGCACTTGCCGCAGCTTCACGCACAACAAGACCGTTTGTGTCAAAAATAGACGGGAACACTTGCAAATCAGCAGTGCCGTAGTACATTTGAAGTTCGGTTCTGTCAAGAATTTGACCTGTGAAAATCACCTTGTCGTTGAGCCCGAGTTTTGCGCAATATCTTTTGATTTGGTTTTCTTCGGGACCCATACCGATCATAATCATCCTGAAATCTCTGCCTTCGTCTTTGAGGAGCTTGCAGGCATCAAGAGTGATTCGGATATTCTTGTACCACATCATTCTGCCGACAAAAAGCAAAATCGGCACATCGTTTGGGATGTTGTGCTTGCGCCTCATCATAGCTTTCATATCGTCCGTGGTGTCAAATTTTGGCAAATCACAGCCGTTTGGCATAACGACATAGTCGCCCTCGTATCCGATTTTTCGCAGGCTGTCAACTGTTCCGTGGCTTGTAACCCACACTTCGTCTGCCGACTTGATGTTGTTGAGCAAAAAGCCGTATGCTCTGTGACGAATTGCCCAAATCGGAACTCTGTCCTCAATGTCGTATTCGTATTTTGTGTGATATGTTAAAACCTGCGGAATACGGAAAATTCTGTTTATTCTCCTGTAAAAATAGCTTGTGGCTATCGGGCAGTGAGAATGCAGAATGTCAACATTTTTTGCGATGATGTCGGTTGCAAATTTTTCCTTGAACGGCCAGCCGACAGGATAACCCTCGCCAAAGGTAAAAAGACTTTGGTATCTGTAAATCTCATAAGGGTATTTGTAGTCCTCTTGGTTTGGATTTTTAGGGGTTACTACAATGGCTTCGCCGTATTTTTCGTTGATTATATCCGCATAGCATTTGGCAACCGTGCTGATGCCGTCAATCGTTGGCGGAAAAGCCTCAGTGCCTATTGCGATTTTTAGTTTGTTCATAAGATGTCTCCTTATTCTTCGCTCTCCAATTATAGCATAGTGTCGTTGCGTAGTCTACATCAAAATATTTAATTAATTTATTTTTAATCTTTTCTTGATTAATGCTAAAATATACTATATAATATAATTTGATTAAGCTTTTAATGAGGTGTGAAGCAATGGCTGAGCAATATTATATTACCTTGAAAAAGATAATTGAAGATTTTGAGCTGGAAATAATCCATCTTTCAAAGCCTGCCGAGGATGTGCACATCGTCACAAACGAGGTCAACAGACCGGGCATTGTGCTGACGGGATACACGGATTATTTTGACCCGCTTCGTATTCAAATCTTGGGTTGGACAGAACTTGGATTTTTGCAGAATATGTCTGACAAGGAGCAGGAGGAAGCACTCGGCAAGTGGTTGTCGCTTCATCCGGCGGCTGCGGTTGTTACAAGAGGACTTGAAATTCCGCAGTGTATGATTGACGCTTGTGAAAAACATGATGTTCCGCTTCTCAAAACTCATCAGGAAACATCACCGTTTTTGGCAGCGCTTATTGCGGAACTTAACCGTGAGCTTGCTCCGAGAATTACCCGTCACGGTGTTCTTGTTGAGGTTTACGGTGAAGGTGTTTTGATAGTGGGCGAAAGCGGTGCAGGCAAGAGCGAGACAGCTATCGAGCTTATCAAGCGTGGTCACCGACTTATCGCAGATGATGCGGTCGAAATCAGAAAGGTCAGCTATAATACCTTGGAGGGTTCTTCACCAAGCAACATTCGTCACTTTATCGAACTTCGTGGTATCGGAATCATCAACGCACGCCGTATTTTCGGTATGGGTGCGGTTAAGCCGAAAGAAAAGATTGATATGGTTGTTCAGCTTGAGGAATGGGATGCAACAAAGGCATACGACCGTCTGGGACTTGACAACGAGTACACAAGACTTTTGGGTGTCAAAGTTCCTGTTATCACCGTTCCGATTACCCCCGGCAGAAACCTTGCGGTAATTGTTGAAACGGCAGCGATGAACAACCGTCAAAAGAAGATGGGCTACAACGGTGCAAAAGAACTTATGCACAATCTCGGCATTGATGACATTGAGCCTACCGATAAGGAACTTGAACTTTGGGCAAACTCATAAAAGCAAAGGAATTTTTTTTGAAATATAAGGGGATAAGTTATGTACAGAATTGGTATTGATTTAGGTGGAACAAATATTGTTGCGGCAGTTGTTGATGATGATTACAAGATGGTCGCAAAGGCAAAAACTCCTACTGCAATTCCTCGCACACCGGATGAGATTTTTGATGATATTGCAAGGGTGTCAAAGGAAGCAATGGCAGAAGCGGGAATTACTATTGCCGACATCAAGTCGGTAGGTATCGGTACTCCGGGTACGGTTAATGCAGAGGGTGTTATCGAATATGCAAACAACCTCGGTTTTGACCATGTTCCTGCAAAGCAAATGCTCATTGACAGACTTGGTTGCGAAAATGTTTATGTTGAAAACGACGCCAACTGTGCCGCTCTCGGCGAGGCCGTTGCAGGCTGCGGACACGGTGCAAAGGACTTTGTTGCCGTAACTTTGGGTACGGGCGTAGGTTCGGGTATCATCATTGACGGCAAGATTGTTTCGGGTGCAAACAATGCCGGCGGTGAGTGCGGTCATACTGTTATTGTTGTTGACGGTGAACCTTGCACTTGTGGCAGAAAGGGTTGTTGGGAGGCTTACGCTTCAGCTACTGCTCTTATCAATCAAACAAAGAGAGCTATGGAAGAATATCCTGATTCTGTTATGCACGAGCTTGCAAAGGAAGAAGGCAAGGTTTCGGGCAGAACAGCGTTTGACGCAATGCGCAGAGGCGACATTGCAGGTATCAAGGTTGTTGACAAGTATTGCAAGTATGTGGCTTGCGGTCTTATCAATCTTGTAAATATCTTCCAGCCTGAAATTATTTGTATCGGCGGTGGTATCTGCAACGAGGGCGAAACACTTTTGCGTCCTATCCGCAGATATGTTGAAAGCGAAAGATACAGCGTTTATTCAAAGATTCAGTCAAAAATCTGCAAGGCAGAGCTTGGCAATGACGCAGGCATTATCGGTGCCGCAATTTTGGGCGACTAATAAAAATTAGGGTGAAACTAATTGAATACAGTTTTTGAAAATTTGAAAAGCAAGGGTATTTCCGTTGTTGAAAACGAGCCTATGGCTTTGCACACCACTTTTAAAATCGGCGGTCCCGCAAAACTTATGGCGTTACCAAAAAGCGAGGAAGAAATATCCGAGGCTATAAAGGAATGTAACGGACAGGGCGTAAGATATTTGACTGTCGGCAACGGCTCAAATCTGCTTGTGTCTGATGATGGCATAGACGCAGTTGTTATTCTTTTGGGCAAGGAGTTCGGCGAGGTCAAATTGCTTGATGACACCACGATTTTTGCCGAGGCGGGTGCACCGCTTATGAAGGTTTGCAGATTTGCTCTTGAAAACGGATTGACAGGTTTGGAATTTGCCTATGGCATTCCGGGTTCGTGCGGCGGAGGTGCGTTTATGAACGCAGGTGCGTACGGCGGAGAACTCGGAGATGTGATGTTCCGTTGCGACCATATTGACAAAGACGGCAATAAGGGCAGTTTGGAGGGCGATGACCTCAAACTTGCATATCGCCATTCCGCTTATTATGAAAACGGCTGTATCATTACAGGTGCGTATTTCAAAATGCAAAAGGCGGATAAAGAAGAGATTAAAGTAAAGATGGATGATTATATGAGTCGTCGTCGTGACAAGCAACCGCTTGAATATCCGTCAGCAGGCTCAACATTCAAACGACCGAAGGATAATTTTGCAGGCGCTCTCATTGAGCAGTGCGGACTTAAAGGCACAAGCGTGGGCGGTGCAGAGGTCAGCACAAAGCATGCAGGATTTGTCATTAACAAGGGTGGCGCAACTTGCAAGGATGTCCTTGATTTGTGCAAAAAAGTTGCCGACACGGTGAAAGCCGAAAAAGGCATTGACTTGGAAATGGAAGTCCGAGTTACAGAATAAATATATTTTAGATAGGAGAATTGAAAATGAAAGACTTAGTATTGCTTACAGGCGTATCCGGAGCAGGTAAATCAACCGCAATGGGATTTATGGAGGATATTGGATATTATTGTATCGATAATATGCCGGCAGAACTTGTCAGCACATTTATTTCTCTTATTGAAAAATCAGATTCATACAACAAAATTGCGATTGTAACCGATGTTCGTTCAAGAGGTGTGTACAATGAGTTCAGAAAAAATGTGCAAAAGCTTATGGACAGCAACGACTACACAGTAAGAACAATTTATCTTGATATCAAAAATCATGTTGCACTCCGCAGATATAAGCTCACAAGAAGAAAGCATCCGTATGCCGACAAGTTCAACGGTTCTATCGAAGATGCGCTTAATTATGAAAAGGAAATCCTTGCTCCTGTAAGGGAAAAAGCAGGATATGTGATTGACACATCCGATTTGACAGCAAATCAGCTCCGTGAGCGTCTTGCCCAAATTCTTCTCGGTGACGACAAGGAAGTTATGAACCTCCATGTTATGTCATTCGGCTTTAAGCACGGTATTCCTACCGATGCGGATTTTGTGCTTGATGTAAGATGCTTGCCAAATCCTTATTGGATTGAGTCTATGAGAGATAAGACAGGCCTTGACCAAGAGGTTAAGGACTATGTGTTCAGCTTTGAGGAGGCTCACGAGATTTTTGAAAGACTCAAGAGTTTGCTCGATTATCTCAACCCTCTTTATATCCGAGAGGGCAAGAGCCAGATTGTTATTGCAATCGGCTGTACGGGCGGTAATCACAGAAGTGTTGTTTTTGCGGAAGCGCTCAAGGATTACTTCTCTCGCAAGTGGGACAATGTTACCGTTAACCACAGAGATATAAACAGAAAATAACAGAGGTACGGCAATAATGTCCTTTTCATCCGATGTAAAAAAAGAACTTGTAGAAATACAGGTTGAAAACAATTGTTGCAAAAAGAGTCTCCTTTACGGAATGGCTCTTTTTTCAAAGAGCTTTTCGTTCAGGGAAGTTGTTTTTCAGTCAAAAAGCAGGGCAACTGCGGAACTTTATTGTTCTTTGCTGAAAGAACTTTGCTCAATCAAGGCGGTGATAAAGGCTTCTCCGTCAGGCAAGATTTATACCGCTTCCGTTAAAAAGGCGGAAAATGTTGCAAGGATAATGTCGTATTTTGCACACGACAAGGCTGAAACTTCGCTTCGCATCAATTTTTCAAATTTTGATTGCGAGGAATGTCAAAGTGCGTTTTTGAGAGGCGCATTTTTAGCTTGCGGTGCGGTGTCCTCACCTGAAAAAGACTATCATCTTGAGTTTTCCGTGCCGTATATGAATTTGTCAAAAAGTCTTGTGACTTGCTTGCAGGAAAAAGAGCTTGCACCAAAAGTCACTCACCGAAAAGGCTACAATATCATATATTTTAAGGACAGCGAGGAAATTGAGGATTGCCTGTATATTATGGGCGCAGGCAAGTCTATGTTTGATATGATGAATGTCAAAATAGTCAAGGAAATCCGCAACACTGCGAACAGGAAGGCAAATTGTGACGCTGCCAATATTGAAAAAACGGTTGCGGCGGCTTCTCCGCAAATTGCCGCAATTATGAAAATAGAAAAGGAGAAGGGACTTGGTTCGTTGTCAGAGCCACTTCGCCAAATGGCTGAAATAAGAATGGAAAACCCCGATTTATCTCTCAATGAGCTTGCCAAAATGTTTGACCCGCCGATTAGCAGAAGCGGAGTTAATCACAGGCTTTCAAGGCTTGTTAAGATAGCGGAGGAAATATAATAACGAGGTAATTGTATGTTCACTCATCTTCATTTGCACACGCAGTTCAGCTTGCTTGACGGTGCTTGCCGTTTGGGCGAGCTTGTCAGTCGTGCAAAGGAGCTGGGGATGACTTCTCTTGCCATAACCGACCACGGCAATATGTATGGTGCCGTGAATTTTTATCGTGAGTGCAAAAAGCAGGGCATCAAGCCGATTATAGGTTGTGAAGTTTATGTTGCGCCACGCAGTAGGTACGATAAGGATAAAAATTTTGACAGCAAATATAACCACCTCATTTTGCTTGTAAAAAACGAGGTTGGCTACAAAAATCTTATAAAAATGGTGTCGCTGTCGTACACCGAGGGCTTCTATTTTAAGCCGAGGATTGACCGTGATTTGCTCGAAAAATACAGCGATGGTCTTGTGTGCCTGTCTGCCTGTGTTGCGGGCGAAATCCCACAGCTTTTGTTGGCGAGGGATTATGACGGCGCAAAGCGAACTGCCGAGTGGTTCAATACCGTTTTCGGTGACGGCAATTTTTATCTTGAAATGCAAAATCACGGACTTGACAAGGAACGAATTGTTGTTGACGGAGTGAAAAGGTTGTCGACAGATACGGGCATTCCGCTTGTTGCAACAAATGATGTTCACTATGTCAGACAGGCGGATGCGGAAATTCAGCAGGTGCTCATTTGCATTGCCACCAATCATATTTTGGGCGAGGACACGGGGCTTGAATTTCATTCAGATGATTTTTATCTGAAGAGCGAAAGCGAGATGTCGGAGCTGTTCCACGACACTCCGAGTGCAATTGAAAACACTCAAAAAATTGCCGATGCGTGCAATTTTGATTTTGAATTCGGCAACACGAAACTTCCGTATTTTGAAACGCCGAATAATATGAACCACTTTGAATTTTTCAGGCAAAAGTGCTATGACGGTTTGTACGAACGCTACGGAAAAAATGTTCCGCAGTCGTATATCGACCGCCTTGAATACGAGCTTGAAACCGTGGATAAAATGGGCTACACGGACTATTATTTGATAGTTCAGGACTTTGTTCGATTTGCAAAGAGCAGGGATATTCCCGTCGGTCCGGGCAGAGGTTCGGGCGCAGGTTCAATTGCCGCTTACTGTATCGGAATAACCGACCTTGACCCTATGAAATACGACCTCATTTTTGAGCGTTTTCTTAATCCGGAGCGTGTGTCTATGCCCGATTTTGATATAGATTTTTGCTACGAACGCAGGGGCGAGGTTATTGATTATGTAACCCAAAAATACGGCGCAGACCATGTTGCGCAGATTGTGACCTTTGGCACACTTCAAACAAAGGCGGCGTTGCGTGATGTCGGCAGAGTTATGGGTATGCCGTATGCAAGGGTTGATTCTGTTGTAAAAATGATTCCAAAATCGTTCCACATCAGCATTGACGAGGCGGTGCAAAAAAGTAAGGAACTCCGCAACGCAATGGAGGAGGACTCCCAAATCAAGCGACTTGTTGAGATTGCACGCAAGGTTGAGGGTATGCCGAGGAATACATCAACTCACGCAGCAGGCGTGGTTATCACCCACGACCCCGTGTCGTCTTATGTTCCGCTTGCAATGAATGATGACTTGGTTGTTACGCAGTACATTATGACAACTCTTGAAGAACTCGGACTGCTGAAAATGGACTTTTTGGGGCTTCGCACACTCACCGTGATTGATGATGCGGCAAAGGCAAGCGGAGTTGATATAAACACAATTCCGATTGATGATGTCGAGGTATATAAGCTGTTTTCACGAGGTCAAACGGAGGGAATATTCCAGTTTGAATCATCGGGAATGAAGCAGATGCTCACCAATCTGAAACCAACAGGTTTGGAAGATTTGATTGCCGCAACTTCACTTTACAGACCGGGTCCGGCAAGTCAGATAGACACCTTTGTGCACAATTCAAACAATCCGCAGGATATTACCTATGACACACCGATGCTTGAGCCAATTTTGAAAAACACCTATGGCTGTATGGTGTATCAGGAGCAGGTTATGCAGATATTCCGTGAACTTGCCGGCTACAGCTTCGGCAGGGCGGATGTTGTTCGCCGTGCAATGAGCAAAAAGAAGCACGATGTTATGGAAAAGGAGCGAGCTTCCTTTGTTGACGGTTGCGCAAAGAACGGAATTTCAAGCGATGTTGCAAACGGAATTTTTGACAAAATGAGCGACTTTGCATCATATGCTTTCAATAAATCCCACGCAGCGTGCTATGCACTTGTGGCTTATCGTTGCGCTTATCTCAAAAAATATCATCCGTCAAGGTTTATGGCGGCACTCCTCACCTCTGTTTTGGAAGATTCCAACAAGGTGGCACGCTATATCGCAGAGTGCAAAAGGCTTGGCATTCGCCTTGCTCCGCCTGATATAAACAGCTCTATGAAAGGCTTTACGGCAGGTAGCGACAGGGTGATTAATTACGGACTGTTGGGCATCAAAAATCTTGGCAACGATTTCATTGAGGATATAATCAATGAACGAAAAAACGGCAAATTCAAGGATATTTTTGATTTTTGCACAAGGCTTCAAGGCGGAAAATTCAACCGCCGTGCAGTTGAAGCTCTCATCCAATGCGGTGCGTTTGACGGTTTGGGTGCTAATCGCAAACAAATGCTCAGTGCATTGCCCGTAATTCTTACAAATATTGAAGCAAAATATCGTCGCACAATGTACGGTCAGGTTGGACTGTTCGATATAAGTGATGATTTCAGCGATAACTTTGAACTTCCGAGAGTTGACGAGTTCCCAAAATCCGAACTTTTGCAAATGGAAAAGGAAATGACAGGGCTGTATCTTTCGGGGCATCCGATGGATAAGTACGATGGTTATGTGAAAAAATCAGGCTGTGTGCGAACCTATGATGTGCTTGAAGCAGGCAAGGAAATGTCACAGATTAAGGACGGCTTAAGCGTCAAACTGTGCGGAACGGTCACACGCATTTCTGTCAAGCAAACACGCACAAGCAATATGAGTATGGCTTTTGTCACTCTTGAGGATTTGTACGGCACGGTAGAAATTGTGCTGTTTCCAAAAATTTTTGCAAAATACGGCGAAATGATTACACCCAACAATGTTGTTGCGGTATCTGGAACTGTGTCAATCGAGGAGGAAAAAGAGCCTAAAATTCTTGTTAATGCAGTTGTCAAACCGACGGTTGACAACTCGCAAATCGGTTCGGCTTCAAAGCAAAAGCGAACGGGACTGTTCCTTAAATTTAAGTCAAAAAACGATGAAAACATAGCAAAGGTTAAAGGAATTTTGCAGGATTACAAGGGCGATTTTCCTATGTATTATTACCTTGATGACGAAAAGAAGTACATCAAGGCTCAATCGTATAATTTTGTAAAATATGACGATAATCTTGTAAAAACCCTAAAAAATATACTAGGTGAGGGCAATGTTGCCGTTAGATTTTAGTATTTTTGACACTTGACATTATATATAATATTAAGTAAAATAGATTTATTATGTGGGCTTTTGCTCATTGTTAATCAGCTATAAATTCAATTATATATTTGTATTTTTGAACGGAGGAAAATATTATGAAAACTATCGCAGTTTTAACAAGCGGCGGCGACGCACCGGGTATGAATGCTGCCATTCGTGCAGTTGTAAGAACAGCGTGTGAAAACGGAGTTAAGGTATATGGTGTTGTAAGAGGCTATAACGGTCTTATCAACGGTGATTTTATAGAGATGGATTTGCGTTCGGTATCTGACATCATCAACCGTGGCGGTACAATTCTTTATTCTGCAAGAAGCACAGAATTTGCTACAGAAGAGGGTATGCGTAAAGCTGTACGCACCTGCCGTGAAAAAGGCATTGAGGGTGTTGTTGTTATCGGTGGTGACGGTTCATTCCGTGGCGCTCGTGACCTCAGCGAAAGAGGAATTCCTTGCGTAGGCGTTCCGGGCACTATCGACAATGATATTGCTTGCTGTGATTACACAATCGGTTACGACACTTGCCTTAATACTATTATGGATATGGTAGACAGAATTCGTGACACTTCAGAATCTCACGACAGATGTGCAGTTATCGAAGTTATGGGCAGACGAGCAGGCTATCTTGCACTCAATGCAGGTATCGCTTGCGGTGCAACATCAATCCTTATTCCTGAAGTTGAAGTTGACATCGAAAAGCATGTTATCGAGAGAATGAGAAAGACTCAGAGAACTGACAAAAAGCACTTCATCATTATTGTTGCCGAGGGTTGCGATGTTGATGTCCACGAACTTGCAAAGCATATTCAGGCTGAAACAGGCGTTGAATCAAGAGCAACTGTTCTCGGTCATACACAGCGTGGCGGTTATCCGACTGTTAAGGACAGAGTTATGGCTACCCGTATGGGCAACTATGCAGTAAAGCTTCTTATGAACAATATCGGCAACAGAGTTGTTGCAGCTCAAAAGGAAGATGTTGTTGATTATGACATCTTTGAAGCGCTCAATATGACAAAGACTATTGATATGAACCTTTACAATATTGCTCACGAGGTATCAATCTAACATAAAATGTAAAAAGCTCTGCCGTAAGCATTTTTGTTTGCGGCAGTTTTTGTCTTAATTTTCCTGTGGAAATTTGTTCTTTTCTATGATATAATTTCCACAAAGGAGCATATATGCCAGCAACAAAAAAGAAAAAACGAACAAAAACCCGCATTTCCAAAAAACAAAAGGAAAAGCGAAAAAAACTGATTGTGTCGGTCACAGCGGTTTTGCTTGCTTTGATTGTGGCTTTGGTGTCAATTTCCGTATCGCACACGGGTCGAAAATTGCCAAATCCGCTTTTGGGGATAGACAAGGAAGCTGCCTACGGAGTGGATGTTTCGCACCACAACGGCAAAATCAATTGGAAAAAACTGAAAAACGAGGTCGATTTTGTAATTATAAGAGTCGGCTATCGTGGATATGAAAAAGGCAATGTCTGTATCGACAAAAATGCTGAAAAAAACCTGAAAGGTGCAAACAAAGTCGGCATACCTGTCGGGGTGTATTTTTACACACAGGCAGTCAATGAAGAAGAGGCAAGGGAAGAGGCGCAAGCCACCCTCGATGTCATAAAAAAATACGACATTTCTTTGCCTGTTTTTTATGATTTTGAATATCCGTCCTCATCGGGCAAACACACAGGCAGACTTTATTCTGCACAGCTTGATAAAAAACAAAATGTAAAGCTCATAAATACTTTTTGCAAAGAAATTGAGGACGCAGGCTATCAAAGTGGACTTTATGCTTCGTCTTTTATGTTCAAAAGCAATTTCAAAATGAGCGAGCTTTCAAAATCCGTTTACATATGGGTTGCCGATTATAACGGTGCCGTATCTTACAGCGGTGATTATGATTTGTGGCAGTTCAGCGACAAAGGCAAGGTCAGCGGAATTAGCAAAAAAACAGACGAAAACTATTGGTACATTAAAAAATAAATCACACGGCGGATAATGTACGCAAAAAAAGGAGATTAAATGAAAAAATCTATTAAAAAAATTATGTCATTGCTTCTTGCAGGCACAATGCTTGTCACACCGATTACGGCATCGGCATTTACAGGCGGAAGCATTTTTCCTGAAAAAGATTATGTTTACAGGACTTACAATCATCAGGATAGATTCGCAAATATGAAAATTCAGCACGGCATTGATGTTTCGTATCACAACGGCACACTTGATTGGTCGGTGATTAAAAGCGCAGGAGTTGATTTTGCGATTTTGCGTGCGGCTTATCGTGGCTACGGTGACGAAGGTACACTTGTGAGAGATAGCAAATTTGCCGAATATATCAGGGGTGCACAGTCTTACGGGATTCCTGTCGGAGCATATATTTATTCGCAGGCAATCACAACTGCAGAGGCTGTGCAGGAGGCTAATTATATTCTCAATATTGTAAAGAATTACAGCCTTGATTTGCCTATTGTTTTTGACTATGAGTTTTCACCGTCATCGTCAGGCAGACTTAATGTTGCTTGGAAAGAGGGCGAACTAAATAAAACAAAAATGACCGACATCACACTCGCTTTTTGCAACACAATCAAAAGTGCGGGCTATGATGTTATGGTTTATGCAAACAAAACATTCCTCACAAAAAATATCGACCACGAGGTTATTGAAAACGCAGGTTATGATGTTTGGCTTGCTCATTATGTAAATCAAAATGAGTATAATTATCAAGGCACAAACTACACAGGCGATTTCAAAATTTGGCAGTACACTTCAACAGGCAGAATTCCGGGTATAAGTAACAAGGTGTTTGATTGTAACTTTATGTACGGCGGTGATATTTCGTCATCGGTCAGAATTTCCGATATTCCAAATCAGGTTTACACCGGCTCTGAGGTTGTTCCGTCTTTCACCGTAACTTATGGTGACAAAATTCTTGTTGACGGTCTTGATTATGTTGCCACATATCAAAACAATTCATCAATCGGCACAGCAACCGTAAATGTTCTCGGTGCGGGAACTTATGAGGGATTGTTGAACCTTACAAAGAAATTCAACATTGTTCCGGATACTGTTCGTAATGTTCAACCGTCAAATGTAAAAACAGACGGTGCGGAATTGTCTTGGTCTGCCGTTAACGGTGCAAGCGGATATATTATTCAAATTCAAAAGAACGGCAAATGGACAAATCTCGGCACTTATCCTTCAGAAAGAGCAAGCATAAAAGGTCTTATGCCGGGTTCTGTAAACAACATTCATATTGCTGCTTACACAAATGTAAACGGAATAAATTATATGGGCGCATACAGTGATGCAGTTAAAATTGAAACTGCTGTCGGCACTGTAAATCCAAGAGTTTCGGCATATGCAAACAACTTTGTCACCCTCACTTGGAACAAGCAAACTGCTGCAAACGGTTATGAAGTGTTCAAGTATGATGCTTCATCAAAGAAATATGTGCTTTATAAAAATATCACAAATCCAAACACAAACACCTGCAAGGTGACAGGTCTTGCGTCAAATAAAAAGTACGACTTCAAGGTTCGTGCATATCAAATTGACGACAGCGAAAAGACCTATGCTCCGTTTAGTGCCGTTGTTTCGCAGTACACATCAATTGCAAAGCCAAAGTTGAATTCCGCAAAATCAACTTCAAAGAAAAAAATCAAGGCTTATTGGAGCAAGGTAAAAGGTGCTTCAGGCTATCAGGTTATGTGGTCTACATATAAGAATTTCTCAAAGAATTATAAGACAAAGTCTGTTAAGGCAAAGTATAGCTCAAAAACTGTAACCACCGCTCAGTCAAAGAAAACTTATTATGTTCGTGTCAGAGCATACAAAACCATTAACGGCAAAAATGTATATTCTCAATGGAGCAGTACCAAAAAAGTTAAAACCAAATAAAATTATTCAGACGGACGGGTTTAATCCTGTTCGTCTTTTTAATTAATCATTGTTTTGCGGGCGTTTGTGTGCTAAAATACGCTTGAAAGGATAAGATATGAACATTCTTGTAGTTGATGATGAAAAGGAAATTGCCGACCTTGTTGAATTGTTTTTGAAAAACGAGGGATTTACGGTATATAAGTTTTATGATTCAAAGAGTGCGGTTGATTGCATTTTTTCAAAGCAGATTGATTTGGCACTTCTTGATGTTATGATTGACGGAACCGACGGATTTTCGATACTTCGCAAAATCAGAGAGCAAAATTTGAACTTTCCAGTTATTATGCTTACGGCTAAGGTTGAGGACAGCGATAAAATTCTCGGACTGTCGCTCGGTGCGGACGATTATATAACAAAGCCGTTCAATCCGCTTGAAATGGTGTCGAGAGTTAAAGCGCAGCTTCGCCGTTTTACTTTGTACAACGGTAACGGCAGGCAGGAAAGCAGTGAAATTTACGATAACGGCGGATTGATTGTAAATCATGAAACGCACGAGTGCACCCTTTATGAGCGTGCGGTTAATCTTTCGCCGACCGAATTTAATATTTTGTGGCTTCTTTGCCAAAACGCAGGCAAGGTTGTTTCCACCGAGGATATATTTGAAAAAGTTTGGGGCGAAAAATATCTTGATTCAAACAATACCGTTATGGTGCATATCAGACGAATAAGAGAAAAGTTGAATGAGCCGCCGAGAAATCCTAAATTTATAAAAACAGTTTGGGGAGTTGGGTATAAAATTGAAAAGAAATAAAAACAAGCGTGTTTCCTCGTCCGCAATAATAAAATATTTGATTGCCGTTGTTTTGTCGAGTGCGGCTGTTTGGCTCGGCAGTAATATTGCGCTTACGCAATTCAGTGTTGATATTGACGAGTCGCAGGCACTGATTATCAATCTTTTGGTTGTGGGGATTATCACATTTTTGTATTTTGTTGCAAGCGTAAGAGCGCTTGACCGAGAATATGACGCACTTGACGGAATAGTTGAGGACGACTATGTCAGCCCGAGATTGCCCGTGTCTATTTCAAAAAAGCACAAGGCGGTTGAGGAGAGTATAAAAAAGGAACTTAAATACAAGGACTTTGAGGTGCAAGAGGCGGAGCAACGCAAAAATGACCTTGTGGTTTACCTTGCACATGATTTGAAAACGCCGCTCACTTCGATTATCGGATATTTGAGTCTGCTTCAGGAAAGCCCCGATTTGTCTGTCGAATACCGTGCAAAGTATACGGATATTGCGCTTGATAAGGCATACAGACTTGAACAGCTTATCAATGAATTTTTTGACATAACCAGATTTAATCTTCAGTCGTTTACCCTTGAGAAAAATCATATTGACCTTGTTATGATGCTTCGTCAAATGGCGGATGAGTTTTATCCTGTTTTGAGCACTAAGGGCCTTACATGTACGGTTAATGCCGATGAAAAAATTAATATCGTAGGCGATGCGGACAAGCTGTCGCGAGTGTTTGATAACTTGATGCGCAACGCTTCAAACTATTGCTATGAAAACACCGAAATTGTAATAAACGCGTTTACTCAAAACGGCAGGGCGGTTGTTACCTTTATTAATAAAGGTGACGAGATACCGGATGAAAAACTGCAAATGATATTTGAAAAATTTTTCCGTGCGGATGATGCGAGGAAAAGTTCTACGGGCGGCTCGGGACTCGGACTTGCCATTGCAAAACAGATTGTTGAGCGTCATGGCGGCACAATTACCGCAAGCAGTTCACCAAAGGCAACGGTTTTCAAGGTGGAATTGCCGTTTGAAGTTCAATCTTAAGAAAATTGTAAGAATTTCTAAAGTTAATATTAAAACAAAAAATCTCCTTTTGGATTACAATTTGCTTGTAATTTAAAGGAGGTTTTTATTATGAGAATTACAAGGATTAAAAAGATTATTGCCGTTTTGTTGGCAACAATAACGGCGGTGCTGTGCACGGGATGTGCAATTTTTGACAAAAACGAATCTTATGCCGGAAGCATAACCTATGATGAGGAATACAAAAACCAATCCGGCATGCAAATGGTGGAGGAGTACGCCAAAGAAAACGGAATAGATGTTGACGAATATCCGCAAAATCTTGTTGATTTGCTTGACAGAAATAAGGAAACGAGAGATTTTGTTTTGGGCTATCCGACCGATAAGGACAAGCATTTTCGCATTGATATGAGCGAATACAAGGATTGCGACAGCGTGCCTTTGTTTATGCAATGGGATAAGCGTTGGGGCTATAAGATTTACGGTGATGATGTTGCGGCTCTTACGGCTTGCGGTCCTACCTGTCTTTCTATGGTTGCCACATATCTTCTGCAGGACACAAAGTATTCGCCTGAGTATATGATGGATTTTGCCGTTGACAACGGTTATTGCATAAAAGGCGGCGGCTCGCTGTGGACATTAATCAGCGAGGGCGGAACAAAACTCGGTCTTGATGTAACGGAAATACCGCTTGATAAGGACAGAGTTATTCGAAATCTTGAGGTTGGAAATCCAATTATTTGCGTTATGGGTCCGGGATATTTTACTAAAAAAGGACATTTCATTGTTTTGACGGGAATTGAGGACGGTAAAATTAAGGTTAATGACCCTAACAGTTACAAAAACTCTGAAAAACTGTGGAAATTTGACAAATTTTCTTCTCAAATTCGTAACTTATGGGTACTTCGCAATTTGAGTTGAAGAGGGCATTTGTACAAAATGTTAAATTAATTGTTTCCTCTTTAAAAATATATATTGTTGTGCTATAATCACTATATATGTGATTAGCGAGGAAATGTATGAAAAAAGTAATTTCTGTTTTATTATCTATAATATTTGTTTTTGCGTTTGCGAGTCCTGTTTTTGCAAAGGCAAATTCAACTCTCAATATATCAAAGGGCGACATCGGTGCGGAGATTTCGCCGACTTTGTACGGCGTCAGCATTGATGACGCTTCGTTTGGTGTTGACGGCGGATTGTCGTCAAATATGGTCAACAACAATTCGTTTGAATACAAGGACAATCCCGAATATGCGTGGGAGTTCAACGGCGTTTCGCCCGTTGTGTCGAACCAAAACCCTATCAATCAAAACAACCCGATCTACGAAACAATCACGGTTGAATCATCGGGAAAAATGCTCAATAAGGGTTACACAAAACTGTTTGACGGTAAGGGGAATTACAGCTCAAAGGTTGCCGAAAAATCAGGAATGAGCTTCAAAAAAGGCACAACATATTATTTTTCGTGCTATCTGCTCAATGTTGATTTTCAGGGCAAAATCGGTGTATTTCTTGATTCAAAATCAAATAATTCCGACCCTGTTCAGCTTAATATAAACAATACAAACAAAAATTCGTGGACAAAGGTCAGCGTAAAGGTTAAGTCAACGGTAACCGAAAACGGCGGACTCGGAATCAGTTTCAACGGCACAGGTTCGGTTTGTATCGACTATGTCACCCTCGTTCCGGACGACAGTTTCGGTCTTGGCGACGGCGAGTGGAAATATGCTTCTCTCCGTGCGGATATGTTTGATGCTCTCAAAAATTTGAAGCCGTCATTCCTCAAGTTCCCGGGCGATTGCACAGCCGAAAACAATGACGGTTATAATTGGAAAGACACTATCGGCGAGCCGGCACTTCGCAGGCAGTCGGTCAGCGTGTACAACAACAGTTCAAAGGGTTATTTTGCAAACAATTCCAATATGCTTGGCTATCACGAGTATTTTCAGCTTGCAAGGGATTTGAACGCAGTTCCCGTTGCCGTGGTGGGTGCAGGCATTGCCTGTCAAACAAACGGTGAATATGAGGCTTATTCGCAGGCTCTCGACAAAACTTATATGACTGATGAGCAGTGGGAGGCTTACCTCACAAATGAGTGCGGCTTCAAAAAAAGCGAAGTCAAGGCGAGAACAGAGTACATAAATTCTCTCGGAGTGAAAAGCGTTGACGATTTCAACAAATATGTCAATAGCATTGCACTCACGCCGGGAACGGATGATTTCATCAATTACGCACAGGATGTTCTGGACTTGATTGAATATGCAAACGCCGACAGCACGGCGGGTTATTGGGCTTCTCTTCGAAGTGCAAACGGAAGTGAACAGCCGTTTAATCTCAAATATTTGCAAATCGGCGGTGACAATTACGGCGAAACCTATTGGCGAAATTTTGATGCGTTGAAGAAGATTATCAACGAAAAATATCCCGACATTGTTGTGATTGCCTCAACAGGCTATTCGTCTGACGGAGAGGATTTTGACACCGCTTGGAACAAGATTAATTCATCATATTCAAGCGGACTTGCAAACGAAAAGGTTGTTGATTTAAAAGACAATACGCTTTCGCAAAATGTTACCCGATATGACAGCTACAATCAAAGCGGTGCAGGGGTAATCCTTGACGAGTACCGTAGTTCGGCATACACCAAGGGCAACGATGTGAAGAACAATAATATGTTCAACGCTTCGCAGGAGGCTTCGTTCATCACGGGTCTTGAAAAAAACAGCTCGGTTGTCAAAATGGCAAGCTATTCGCCGACTTTTTCAAAAATCGGTGCAAACACCAAAAATCAAAGCCTTGTTTGGTTTGACGGCAATGATTTGGTGTACACGCCAAGCTATTACACACAGCTTATTTTTGCAAACAATGTCGGCAAAAATTATGTCAATTCAATGCTTAACAGCGACAGCGACGGAGTTTTTCAGAGCGTAACCGTTGATGAAACTTCACGTACTCTTTATATAAAACTTGTGAACACTTCAGGCAAACACGAAAAAATCAGCGTCAATTTGAGCGGATTTGATGAGGTTTCTGCGGTGTCACAGCAAAGTGTCGGAAGCAATTTCAAGTCGGCATTCAACAGCATAAAAAAGCAGACCGTAGCACCTCGACAGACAGAGCTTGAATTTGAGGACGGCACATTTGAGGCGGAACTTGCACCGTACAGCGCAACCGTCATCAGAGTCGGCTACGAGCAAAACAATGGCAACGGCTTCTATGCCTTGCCCGATAATTTGAACACGGAGGTTAAAGCATTTGTTCCTATGAGTATTCCTGTATTTATCATTATGATTATCGCCCTTTTTGTTGTGGGCAGCGTGGCGGGATATTTTGTGTATTCCAAGTTTGTGCTTAAAGGCAAAAAACCGAATAAGCCGAACAAAAAGAAAAAAGACGACCCAACCGATGAAGAATAATTGAGCCGTTGTTGATACGAAAACATACCCCGAAGCAAATTCGCTTCGGGGTTAAATTTTTCTTTGATGATTTTAAGGTTTGTCCGTTATTCCAAGAAGATAATCTGTGCTGACATTATAATAATTTGCAAGTGCTATAAGATGATGTATAGGCAATTCATTTGCACCACGCTCATATCGAGCATACATTGTTTGTGATGTGTTTAAAATTTCTGCAATTTCCTGTTGCGTTTTGTCGTTGTCCTCTCGCAGATCCCTCATTCGCTTAATATAGTCCATAATATCACCTCGTACTTTTATTATATGTAGTACAAAAGTTTACTATTGACTTTAGTAAATATTTTTACTATACTTAATTTGTATATAAATATAATAGTGAGAAATGGCGAGTTTAGCCTAATAACATAATGTTTAGATGGAGGAGTCACTATGAATAATGCAAACGAAAAAAATGTAAAAACAAACAATAAACCTGTAGCAAAGGTTATTGCAATCGTGCTTGCTTTTGCACTGATGATTGCAACAAGCTTTGTTGTTTCTACGATTGTGCACAATCACAATTCGGCGCAATCGGTTTCAAAGGTGAAAAACGGACTATCGGCTTACGAGCTTGCAGTTGAAAACGGCTATAATGGAAGTGTTCAGGATTGGTTGACTTCGCTTGGCGGAAAGTCGGCTTATGATATTGCTGTGGAAAATGGTTATAGCGGCAGCGAAAAGGAGTGGGCAAAGTCGCTCAAAGCAAATTCAAAGCAAGAGCAATCAGACATAAAAACAGCTTATTTTGATGAAAAGGGCGAATTGATTATCAAACTGTCAGACGGTACAAGCATAGATGTCGGCTCTGTTGCCGGAACAGACGGTAAAGACGGAGCAGATGGCAAAAACGGTAAAGATGGCAAGAACGGAAAAAATGGAAAAGACGGTAAAAACGGTATTGACGGAAAAGATGGAATCAATGGTGCAGATGGCTCAAACGGTTCAAGTGGTTCTAACGGTAAAGACGGTGTAAATGGTACAAATGGTGTTGACGGTAAGGATGGAAAAGACGGCATAAATGGAACAAACGGAACTGATGGCGTTGGCATTTCGCAAGCAAATGTTAATTCAGACGGTGAACTTGTTCTTACATTCACAGACGGCAGAGTAGTAAATCTTGACAAAGTTGTCGGCGCAAAAGGTGAAAAAGGCGACCGAGGCGAACAGGGTATCAAAGGCGACAAAGGCGACCGAGGCGAACAGGGTATCAAAGGTGACAAGGGCGATCAAGGCGAACAAGGTATCAAAGGTGAAAAAGGCGACCGTGGAGAGCAAGGACTTAAAGGTGACAAGGGTACAGACGGCATAAACGGTACTAACGGTGTTGACGGACAAGATGGTAAAGATGGCGTTGATGGTGTAGGCATTGCAACGATTAATGTATCTACAGACGGAAAACTTAATATAATTCTTACAAACGGAACAACACTTGACCTTGGAATTATAAAAGGTGAAAAAGGTGACCGAGGCGAACAGGGACTTAAAGGTGAAAAAGGTGACCGTGGCGAACAGGGACTTAAAGGCGACAAGGGCGACCAAGGTGAACAAGGTCTTAAAGGCGACAAGGGCGACCAAGGCGAACAAGGACTTAAAGGTGAAAAAGGCGACCAAGGTGAACAAGGTCTTAAAGGCGAAAAAGGTGACCAAGGCGAACAGGGTCTTAAAGGCGAAAAAGGCGACCAAGGCGAACAGGGTCTTAAAGGCGACAAGGGCGACCAAGGCGACCAAGGCGAACAGGGTCTTAAAGGTGAAAAAGGCGACCGAGGCGAACAAGGTCTTAAAGGTGAAAAAGGCGACAAGGGCGACAAGGGTGTAGACGGCACAAATGGCGTTGACGGAACTGACGGTATAGGAATTACCGATGTAACAATTAACACAATCGGTGAACTTGAATTGACATTTTCTGACGGAAGAAATATAAATCTCGGAAATGTTAAAGGCTCAAAGGGTGACAAAGGCGACCGAGGTGAACAAGGTCTTAAAGGTGACAAGGGTGACCAAGGCGAACAAGGTCTTAAAGGCGATAAAGGTGACAAGGGCGACAAGGGTACAGACGGCATAAACGGCACTAACGGTGTAGACGGAAAAGACGGTGTTAACGGAACTGATGGCATAAATGGTGTAGACGGTGTGGGCATTGAAAATGTAACCGTTGCAAGTGACGGCGTTCTTACTGTTACCTTGACAAACGGCACTGTGCTTAATTTGGGCAACATCAAAGGTGCAGATGGTATCGGTATAACAAAGTCGGAAATTAATGCAAGCGGTGAGCTTGTGCTTACATATTCTGACGGTGCAACTGCCAACCTCGGCAAAGTAAAGGGCGAGGACGGACAAGACGGTGCAGACGGCAGAGGTATACAAAATGTATCGATCTCAACCGATGGCGAATTGATTGTTACATATACCGATTCAACCGTTGTTAATCTCGGCAACATTAAGGGTGAAAAAGGCGATAAGGGTGATCAAGGCGAAAAGGGAGAAAAAGGTGATGCCGGCAGAGGCATAGCCAAAACCGAACTTGTAAACGGTGAACTTATTATTACTTATACGGACGGTACAAGTGATAATTTAGGTAAATTACCTACAAGTAGTTCTGATGGGACTTCTGGAGGGGGTTCAGATTCGGATATTTCGGAAGACGAAAACAGAGATATAAAATATTTGAAATTTACATTTGAAGCAGATACTAAAAGTTATAGTGTTTCAATAAATAATGATTATAGAAGTACAGTGACAAATTTAATTATTCCGTCAAAATACAGTAGTTATAATTTTCCGGTTACAGAAATACATAGAGGAGCATTTGAAATGTGCAAAAATCTTAAAAGTATCAAGTTGCCTAATTCAATTAAAACTATTAAAAATGCGGCTTTTGCAGACTGTTATAATTTAAAGACAATTACAATACCAGATTCAGTTACATCAATAGAGTATTTTGCATTTGCCAATTGTGGTAGATTAGAAAATATTGTTTTACCAAAAAATATTACAAAAATAGAAAAAGAAACATTTATTAATTGTAACTCATTAAAAAGTGTTGAAATCCCTAAAGGGGTAAAAGAAATAGGTGTTAGTACATTTTCGTATTGCAACTCATTGACAAATTTAACCATTCCAAAAAATGTTAATAAATTGGGTAGGGGATTCGTTGACAGAAATGTTAATTTAACTTTTGAAGATACATGTGGATGGCAAAAAAGATTTGTAAGTAATACAGATGAATATTATGGAGATTGGGTGGACATTGATTCAACTGTAATGGCTAATAGCGATGAGGTTAAGAAAATATTGGCTGATTCGTATTATGACAGTAAAAATAAAGTACCATATGCTTACGAATTTCAAAAAGTTTAAGGAGAATTATTATGGCAGTATGGGGAATAGGATCTTATTATAAAGGAACATTTAGTCCCGATAAGACAGATGATTTTATTAAAGAAAATTGTGCATTTATAGGTTGGGACTACGATAATGCACCGTCACTCCACTATATGCTCAGCACTGTAAAATTAGGCGACATTGTATATATCAAATCATTTATCCCTAAAAGTAAAACCTTACATATAAAGGCTGTAGGTATAGTAAATGATGTTAATAAAAACATCAGCAAAGAACTTGGTACGGGTATAGGCGTAAAATGGAAAGACAATTTTGAGCCTGTAAAAATAGAAATAACCGAAAGGGCATTTAAGAATAATGTTTATAATAATACATTGTTTGAAGAATATGACCATAATATAATTAATAAACTTGTCTGTGAACTGATTAAGTAACAAAACACCGACCGAGGAATTTCCTCGGTCGGTTTACTTATAATCTATCCGATACAGTTCGTAGGGGTGAACTGCGTTCGCCTGCCTTTGCGTTTTACCATTCTAAATTGTGGAGTTTGCCTTTTTGGACCAATTCGGGGTAATCCCATTGGCGGAGCACCTCGTATGTGCCGATTGCCACAGCATTTGAGAGATTCAGGCTTCTGATGATGCCCCTCATCGGCATACGCACGCACCAATCGTGGTTTGCTTTGAGCAATTCTTCGGGCAAGCCTTTTGTTTCCTTGCCAAAAACGAGGTAGCAGTTGTTTGGATATTCAACATCCGAGTGTGTCTGCTCGGCTTTGGTGGAGAAATAATAAAATGTTCCGCCTTTGTTTTTCTCAAAAAATTCCTCGGTACTGTCGTAAAATGTGATATCCAGCTTGTCCCAATAGTCAAGACCTGCTCTTTTCACCTGCTTGTCGGTGATGTGGAAACCCATAGGTCCTACAAGATGTAGCCTTGCTCCTGTTGCGGCGCAGGTTCTTGCAATGTTGCCTGTGTTCTGCGGAATTTCAGGCTCTATGAGCACGATGTTAAGCGAGTGTTCCATTGATGTAAACCTCTTTTATACTGAAATTTTCATCGGTGACAATCAAATCGGCGCATTTGCCGACTGCGATTGAGCCGATATTTTTATCCTCTTTGATAACCTTTGCCGGGTTGATTGTGCAGGATTTGAGTGCAACTTTGAAATCGATTCCGAATTCAAGCAAATTTTTGAACTCGTCAAAAACATTGGTGATTGAAGCGGCGATTGTGCCGTCCTCAAGTTTTGCCACCTTGTAGCCGTCCTTGACATAGGTCATCTGACCGCCAAGCTCATATTCGCCGATTCCGAGACCCGCACCACGCATTGAATCACTGATTACGCAAGCTCTGTCCTCGCCCAAAATCTTAAATGTGTTTCGCAAAACGGCAGGGCAGATGTGCTCGCCGTCACAGATGAGTTCCGCCGTGATGTCGCTGTCAAGCACCGTGCCGACAATTCCGGCTTCACGGTGCGTCATAGGGGTCATTGCGTTGTAAAGATGCGTTGCGTGTGCAACACCGCTTGCAATAGCCTCCCTTGTTTGCTGTGCGTTTGCCGAGCTGTGACCGACCGAAATCGTCAAATTTTCCTTTTCCTTTGTGATAAAATCCTGCGTGTCGCTTGCTTCGGGAGCAATGGTAATCAGCTTGATTTTGTCGTTGATTGAAAGCAACTCGTCAACCTCTTTTGTGCTTGCCGGGCGGATGAATTCTCTGTTTTGTGCGCCTGCCTTTGCTTCGGCAATGTACGGACCTTCAAGGTTTATGCCAGCGAGTTTCGATTTCGGTGCGGTGTATCCGATTGCCGATTTAACTATTTCTTTCAGCTTTTCGTGCGAAAGAGTCATTGTTGTTCCGCAAAATGAAGTGACGCCGTGCTTTGCAAGATATGTGCTGATTGCGTCAATGCTGTCGGTTGTGCCGTCAGAAAAGTCTGCGCCTGCACCGCCGTGAATGTGGATGTCAATAAATCCCGGAAGAATGATGCAGTCGGTCATATTACGAACTTCGTCATTTTCTGCGTCAAAAATTCCGATTTCGGCAATTTTGCCGTTTTCAATTTTTATGTCGCCGAATTCCTTTTCAAATTCTTCGTTGATGAATGTGCAGTTTTTGAGAATCATAATTCTGCCTCCTTGATTATGCGATATGACAACTCTTGAAGTTGTTCAAAATGCTCGTATTTGCTGATTTCGGCACGGAGCTTTGCACCGCCTCGCATACCTTTTGTGTAGTACGCCGCATGGTGTCGAGCCTCTCGCATAGCTGTGTATTCGCCTTTGTATTCGATTATTTTTTGAATATGCTTCAGCATAACATTCATTTTTTCAATCGTTGACGGTTCCGGAAGAACTCGACATTCCGAAAGATAAGCGTTGATTCGGGAGAATATCCACGGATTGCCGAGTGCGCCTCTGCCAATCATTATTGCATCGGCATTCGTTTTTTCAAGCATAATCGCCGCCGTCTGCTCATCGGTTATGTCGCCGTTTGCAATTACAGGGATGTCAAGTGCGTTTTTTACTTCTGCAATGATGTCGTAATCAACCGTTCCGCTGTACATCTGCTGTCGTGTTCTGCCGTGCACTGCAACAGCACTTGCACCTGCTTTTTGTGCAAGAAGTGCCATTTCAACGGCGTTGATGTTGTCGTCATCCCAGCCTTTGCGGATTTTTACGGTTACGGGAATTTCCACCGCTTCAACAACCGCCTTTGTGATTTCGTATGCAAGCTGCGGTTTCTTCATCAGGCTTGCACCTCCGCCGTTCATAGCAACTTTCGGAGCAGGACAGCCCATATTTATGTCAATTATGTTTGGATTGTATTCAAGACATTTGACCGCCGCTTGAGCCATAATTTCAGGGTCGTCACCAAAAATCTGTGCTCCGCAAGGACGCTCGGAGCCTATTGTAAGCAGTTCTCCGCTTTTTTTGTCGCCCATTGTCAAACCTTTGGACGACACCATTTCCGTCACCGTGTATGCCGCTCCGAATTGTGTGCACAGCTCTCTGAATGCCCTGTCCGCAATTCCTGCCATCGGTGCCAAAAATGCAATATTTGTAAATTCTAAATCGCCGATTTTCATAAATTTTCCAATCCGAATTAATCTCTTAATTCACACTTATTACCTTGATTAATACGCTCATAATATATCATATTAATAATGTAAAATCAAATAAAATTAAATTTTTAAATGTGATTTTGCAAATATTTGGTAACTTTTTACAATTCGTTATAAATCTTGCAAAAGGCATTGACATATTTGTAATAATGTGTTACTCTTTTGTTACTTATTGAGATACAAAATATAGCAAATTGTGTATATACAACAACGACTACACTATATGTTGTATTTTGAATGTTAAAAAACAATATATTTAGGCTTGAACAGATTACAAATTGGTAAAAATCAGTGACTTTTTATTCACATTACATTGGTAATTTGTTATAATTCAATATGTACGATATTATGCATATTGCATAATTGCGTCTACATAAATTTGATTTCTACTTTTATTTATATATTTTTATTACCTTATGAACGGAGGGAAAATCGTGGATAATTTTGTTATTAACGGTGGACACGAATTGTTCGGAGAAGTTAATATCAGCGGTGCTAAAAATGCTGCAGTCGCTATTATCCCGGCGGCTCTTTTGGCAGAAGATACTGTCAGAATAGAAAATATCCCGCAAATTAGCGATGTTCATCTGATTATCGAAATTCTCAACAGAATGGGTGCAGAGATTAAGGTTGTCAACAAAAACACCTTGGATATTAACACTATAAATATTAATTATCAAAGTATACCATATGAACTTACATCTCATTTCAGAGCAAGCTACTACTTGATTGGTGCAATGCTTGGCAGATTCAGCAAGGCAGATGTTGCGCTTCCGGGTGGCTGTGATTTTGGTGTAAGACCTATCGACCAGCATGTAAAGGGTTTCAAGATGCTCGGTGCACAGGTTGATATTATTGACGGCGTTGTGTGTGCAAAGGCAGAAAAGCTTGTCGGCACACCTGTTTATATGGATGTTGTGTCTGTCGGCGCAACCATCAACATTATGCTTGCGGCAGTTAAGGCAAGAGGACTTACCGTTATTGAAAATGCGGCAAAAGAGCCACATATCGTTGACCTTGCAAACTTCCTCAACTCAATGGGTGCGGATGTAAGAGGCGCAGGCACCGATGTCATCAAAATCCGTGGCGTAGAAAAAATGCACGGTTGCACATATTCAATCATTCCGGACCAAATCGAAGCAGGCACATATATGGTTGCTGCTGCGGCTTGTGGCGGAGATGTGCTTGTTAAGAATGTAATTCCAAAGCACCTTGAATCAATCACGGCAAAGCTTGAAGAAGCGGGCGCAGAAGTTATCGAATATGACGATGCGGTTCGCGTAACAAGATTTAAGGCACTTTCAAAATGCAATGTAAAAACTATGCCTCATCCGGGCTTTCCAACCGATATGCAACCGCAAATGGCAGTTCTTTTGTCAATTGCAAACGGTACAAGTATTTTGTCCGAGAGCGTGTGGGACAATCGTTTTCAGTATGTTCAACAGCTTCTTCGTATGGGTGCGGATATTCAGGTTGACGGCAAGGTGGCTGTTATTGTCGGAGTTCCGAGACTTGACGGCACAACGGTCAGAGCAACCGACCTCCGTGCAGGTGCGGCAATGATTATTGCAGGCTTGGTTGCAGAGGGCACAACAACCGTTGAGGACACGATTTATGTTGAGCGTGGATACGAGGATGTTGTTGAAAAATTTTCGGCACTCGGCGCAGACATCAAGCGTGTTGCGGTTAAGGAAGAAAACACAGTTTCTTCCGCAGGTTAAAATAATATAATCCTCGTCGTTGACGGGGATTTTTTTGAAGTAATGGGGTAGCAAAATGGCAAAAGCGTGTCAGCTGTTTTCGGGCAGTAAGGGCAATTCAATATACATATCCTCGGCTTGCGGCAAGTTCCTTGTTGATGCGGGAGTGAGCGCAAAGCGACTTGACGAAAAGCTCCGTTCAATCGGTGTTGAACCTGATGAACTTGACGGAATTTTTGTCACTCACGAACACACCGACCATATCGGAGGCTTGCGAGTTTTTTCGGCGAAGCATAATTTGCCTGTGTTTGCTCACAAGGATGTGGCAGAAAAAATCAAGGCGAGCGGTTCAATCAAAGACGGCGTGCCGCTTTATGAAATTAATGAAAATATGGAAATCGGCGGAGCGGAAATCGTGCCGTTTGTCAATAGTCACGACAGCGTTGCGTGCGTAGGCTATCGCTTCAATATGAACGGCAGGTCAATCGCTGTGTGTACCGATACGGGCTATGTGACCGATGACGCAAGGGAAAAACTCAAGGGCACGGATATGGTGTATCTTGAGTCCAACCACGAGGTTACAATGCTTGAAAACGGCTTTTATCCGTATCAGCTTAAGCAGAGGATTTTGTCGGCAAAGGGGCATCTTTCAAATTTTGCATGCGGTGAATTTGCAAAAGAACTTGTGCAAAACGGTACAACAAGGCTTGTGCTGGCACATTTGAGCAAAGAGAACAACAATCCCGATGTCGCACGCCAAGCAACACTTTGTGCGTTGAGCGAAGCGGGATTTGAGCAAAACAAGGATTTTCGTCTCGGTGTTTCGGCTGAGGAATGTTTTGAAAGGCCGATAGTTTTATGATTAAGGTGACGGTTATTGCGGTAGGCAAGTTAAAGGAAAAATATCTTCGTGACGCTTGCGAGGAGTATCTCAAAAGGCTCGGCACATATTCAAAGATGAGCGTTGTCGAGGTCAATGAGGAGCGTTGCTCCGATAATCCGAGCGAGTCGGAAATAGAAAATGTCAAGCAAAAAGAGGGACAGCGTATTATCGCAAAAATCCCGAAAGGCTCGTTTGTTGTGCCGATGTGCATTGAGGGCACGCAGTTTTCAAGCGAGGATTTTGCCAAAAAAATCGAGGCAACGGCGGTTGCAGGGAACAGTGATATAACTTTTATCATCGGCGGATCGTTCGGTCTGTCGGACGAGGTCAAGTCGCTTGGCAAATTGAAATTGTCGTTTGGCAAGCTCACACTTCCGCACCAGCTTATGCGTGTTGTCCTTTTGGAGCAAATCTATCGTGCATTTTCGATACTAAACAACAGCAAATATCATAAATAATATAACGCACCCGAAGTGACTTGCTTCAAGGTGCGTTTTAATTATTCAATGTTTATGTTTCGCAGATATGTTTGAGTTTTGTATATTCCGTCGGTGGCTTCTGCTTTGTATTCGCCGCCGTATTTTTTTGAAATTCGCTTTATGATTTTTGTGCCGTTACCGTGTTCGGGTGACGGCTTTTTTGTTTTGTTGGGGATATAGTGATTTTCGGTGTTGATTTTTATCATCTTGTCGTTGATTTCAATATCAATTTTTATCTGCTTTTCGTCACATTCTTTGGCGGCGTTGATTGCATTGTCGCACAGGTTTAGCAAAATTCTGCTTATGTCAATGTCGGTTATCTTGCAAGTTGAACTTTCGGTTACATTGCAGAGAATTGCAATTCCGTGTTCCTTTGCCTCGTTCGATTTCATATACAGCACGGTGTTGATGATGTTGCATCTGCAAAGCGTGACACCGGATGTTTTTTCGGCTTCAACGCTCGATTCATCAAGCAACTGTATCGCTTTGTCGGTTTCACCTGCTTCAATCAAACTTTTCACCGTTTTGTTGATGTTGCGGATGTCGTGACGAAATCGCTTCAAATGTTCTTGCTCCTCTTTTACAATCAATGCACTTTGGTATTCAAGTTTGTTTTTCGTTGCAATGACTGTCAACTGATTGTTTCTTTCGTCGGTTTGGATGATTCTGTCGATAATGAAAATTGAGAAGAGGTCAATAGAAAATGCAATTATATAAATGAAAGAGCAGATTATAAAATAACCTTTTTTGTATTCAACAGAGGCTTTTGTCGGAGTTATTCCAAGCAAAAGTACCGCCGGAATAATGTTCGCAATCGGGAAAAAGTAGAAATATGCATGTTTCAGCGAAAATGTGCTTCTCATATTTTTGCTGAACAGTTTGATCATCAGTGCAAAAAGATAGCCGTAAACAAAGTATATCAATGATGCACAAAGCAATAGGTCCAAACTCATTTCATAGGACGGTAAGCTGTCTGCCGTGCCGTTCACTTCGTTTATAAAGAAAAACGAACTGGTCATTCCTGTAAAAATCCATTTAACAAGTGATAAAAATGTTATTTCAACAGAATGAAAAAACTTGTTTTTCAGCGTACCCTCTGTACAAACCGATATGGTGGTAAAATGGACTGAAAATAACAATCCGACCGATACTAAAAATAAATAGCTTAATCCGTTTGACTCGTCTTCAATCGGCTTTAAATTTTGATTTATTATATCTTGAAGCGTATATAGAAAAACTGTTGTAAACAGCGTGACGAATTTGTTGTATTTATCTTTCATAAAAGAATGGATAATTACAAAATCCGAAAAACTTTTTGAAAAAGAAAAAAGTAAAAAGAAAAATGAAAAATCGGTTAAATCAATAATTCTGTCCATCATATCTCCAAGTATTTTTTGTATTGATTAATCATATCCTTGTAGTTTTTGCGTGAAATGACTATTTCCGTTTTATCCTGCAATATATATTTGTGCCAAATATAGGCTGTTACATAGTCAAAATTCACCGCATAGTATCGACTGCATTGCTGAAAATTAATTCCGCCAAGTTCCGCAATTTCCGATATTTTGTTCTTTGCGGAAAGTGTTGTGCCGTCTGCAAAGTGCAGAATGATGCTTTTGTTTTGCGTTTCAATGTACATAACGTTTCGCAGGTCAACAACTTGTTTGGTTTTGTCGCAGTTAACAATGATTTTGCTTTTTTGTGCCTTTGAAATGTTTTCAAGGCATTTGTCAAGTGCGCTGTGCAGATGCTCTTTTTTGTATTTCACCTTGTCGATGTACCACGCAGGTGAAATATGAGAAATATTGTATATTTCCCCCGGATATGATGTGACAATCACGGTTTGACATGGCAGAGTTTTACCGCTATCGGCTATGAGATTGATTGAATTTTGTTCGTTGATAATAACATCCAAAAACAAAATGTCGCAACCTGTAATATTATCTTCAAGCTCATTTATAGTGTAAATACTTTTTACATTGAATTCAATATTCTTACCAAAAAAATATTCCCTAATGTCTGTTTCAAAACTCTTGCACAGAGCCTTGTCGTCGTCGCAAAGTAAAATGTTAATCATTTTCGTTCTCCTCTTAATGATACATATATAATAACATAAAACAGAAAGATTGAAACAACGAATTTGTGCATTTCACGCTCTTATTCGACAACTCACGCCAAAACTATTTACTTCACGAAATACAAGTGGTAATTTATGTATAAATTGTTAATAAAGGAGAATGATTTATGAAAAAAACAATCAGCATTTTAGTATCATTTATTATTGTTCTAACGAGCATTGTCGGTTTTTCGTCAACTGCGTTTGCCAAGACCATTGAAGGTGAGTGTGGAGATAATGCTTCTTTTGTTTATGATTATGATACGAAAACTTTGACAATCAGTGGTACCGGAGCTATAGGTGATTACAGCCGTTCGCCTCGCCCTTGGGACTATGATGAAGAAGAGGATATTACACACAATGTAAAAATAGAAAATTTAATCATTAAAGAAGGTATAACTTCGGTAAGTGATTATCTTTTTTATAATGAAGGACTTAAATCAGTTAAGTTACCTTCAACTTTAACAAGTATAGGCAAATATTCTTTTGCTTTAAATAATTCTCTTAAAAATGTTAAACTTCCAAAAAAGCTTAAAACAATTGGAGATAAAGCGTTTTTGCAAAAATATAACAAAAAGCAAAAGTATTCAAAATCAGTAACTATTCCTAAAAGCGTTAAAAAAATAGGCAAAAATGCTTTTGGATATTCTTATGATTATGATAATGTTTTGCAAAAGTTTTTAGAGCCGGGCGAACAGCCTGCTAATTATAAAATTAAGGGCTTTAAAATTTATGGTAAAAAAGGCTCAACCGCACAGAAATATGCCAAAAAGCATAAGATAACATTTGTTGTTAAATAAGGAGGAAAATTATGAAAAAAGTAGTTAGTTTATTAATGTCAGTTGTAATGCTTTTGAGCGTTACAATGGGAATGAACTTGTCAGTTTTTGCGGAAAGCAGTAGAAAATCAATTAAATCCGCTACATTGACACCGATTAAGCCGTATACAGTGTATGAAGGTAAATATGCCGGCTGGTCTGAAGGTACAGACAATAAAGGAAACCCATACAAAAAATATTTTTATTTAGCACCTGATTTTAATGCCGGAGATGTAGTTAACATTACATTTTCTGACGGAACAACGGATAAATATATGTATTATTGCGGTGCCACAAAAAATTATGATTGGGTTGAAGGATGGCTTAATTCCGATGATGAAAGAATATATGTTTATCCTCATGAATTTACTATTGACACTGCTGACGGATTAGGTAAAACATATGCTTCATATGGAATTATGGATGGTGACTATAATGATTATGACTATGATATTAAAAATGTCCCGGTTGAAGTTATAGAGAATCCTGTTAAGTCTTTTTCATTCGTTCCGGTCAAACAATATGAAGTTGTTAAAGACACAAACGGTGAATATTATGATAGCGAAAATAAAACAGACTGGCATTATTATGGTTCGGATTTTAACATCGGAGATAAAATTACTGTATATTATACAAAAGGAACTTCGGAAGAATATACATATAGAGAATATGATGACGAAGATAGTTGTAATTTGGGCTTTATAAATGCCGAAAAGAAAGCGTTAAATGTTGAAAGCTGTAGTTTTGCTTTTGACGGAATTGGCAAAACAACTTTTAATGTTGAGCTTACAGATTACGGAAGAACAACTGAAGTTCCTGTAATAATTAAAGAAAATATTGTTTCTTCGTTTTCATTCATTCCAATAAAGCCGTATGAGGTAAACGAAGGTGATTATAGTGGTAGCTCTGTTGATTTTGACTCTGAAGGAAATCCTATATATCATAATTATTACCTTATAGAATATTTTAATGAAGGTGATAAAATCATCGTTAATTATACAAATGGAACATCCGGTGAATTTGTTTATAAAAAAGGAGACTTCTGGGATTTTGTGAATGTTAATAATAATTCAGAAGTTTTGAATGTTGGCACAAAAAGTTTCACTTTTGAAGGATGTGGCGAAACAACTTTTGAAGTAAAATTGATAGATTATGAAAAAACTCAACGAGTACCGGTTAAAGTTGTTAAAAATAGCCCTGATCCTACTCCAACACCTGGCGGAGGCTCAACAGGCGGTTCAACCGGTGGCGGAACAGTGCCTGCTCCTGCACCATCAACTCCTGAAGACACAAATAAGAAGCCTGAAACAAAGCCAAGTGAAACAACTCCGGCACCAAGCACATCAAAGAAGCCTGCTACAGTTACTATAAGCAAGCCACAACCAAAAACAAAGTCTTTTGTTGTTCGCTGGAAAGTTCTTGGCGGAGTATACGGATACCAGATTCAAGTAGCAACAAATAAAAAGTTCAAGAAGAACAAGAAAACAATTACAGTTAAAAAGCCTAATGCAAGCAAAAAGACTGTTAAAAATCTTAAGAAGAACAAAAAATATTTTGTTCGAGTAAGAGCATTCAAGGTTGTAGACGGTAAAAAATCTTACGGCAAATGGTCAAAGGTTAAGTCAGTAAAAACTAAATAAAAATTCATAACATTTTTAACCTCGGTAAAACTATTACCGAGGTGTTTTTTTATGAAAAAAATCGGAAAAACATATATTTTTGAATCGCCGCCGCTTATTATCGGGTCGGCGGGTGTTGCGGGCAAAAAAGAGGGCGAAGGTCCGCTTAAAAATGATTTTGATATGGTTTTTGAGGACACAACGATGGGGCAGGAGAGCTTTGAACTTGCCGAAAGTGCGATGCTCCACGATGCGATAATCAGGGCATTGGCAAGTGCAAATGTTTCGCCCAAGGATGTTGATTTTGTTATGACGGGCGACCTGCTCGACCAGTGCACAGGCTCGTGTTTTGCGCTCAAAGATTTGGAAATGCCGTTCATCGGAATGTACGGTGCGTGCTCAACGATGGCGCTCACTTTGTGCAATTCGGCAATGCTTGTGTCGGCAGGTGCAAACATCTGCGTTGCAGGTGCTTCGAGTCATTTTGCATCAAGCGAAAGACAGTTTCGCTATCCGCTTGAATACGGCGGTCAGCGACCTCCGACAGCTCAATGGACGGTCACGGGTGCAGGCTGTGCGGTTGTGCAAAATCAAAGAAATGTTGACCCCGAAAAGTTGCAAAATGCCGTGAAGATTTCTGCTGTTCACATCGGAACAATAACGGATTTGGGCATCAAAGACGCAAACAATATGGGTGCGGCAATGGCTCCGGCAGCGGCAAGAACGATAGCCGATTTTTTGCACGACACACAGACAGGACCTGAAGATTACGACTTGATTTTGACGGGAGATTTAGGACTGACAGGTTCAAAATTGTTGTTTGAACTTTTGCAAGAGGACAGCGAAATTGACATCGAAACACAGCACAAAGATTGCGGAACGATGATTTTTGATTTGGCGGAACAAGATGTGAATTCGGGAGGCTCGGGCTGTGGCTGTTCGGCAAGCGTTGTTTGTTCGCATATTATGAAAAATATCAAAAACGGCACGCTCAAAAAAGTGCTTTTTGTTGCAACCGGAGCACTGATGTCGCCGACCTCAACAAAGCAGGGTCAGTCAATTCCGGGAATTGCACACGCAGTTTTGCTTGAAAAATAAGCATTTGGGGCACACTGAACAAAATCAGTTTGCTTAAACTGCTTTGCACTCAAAAATCAAAGAGACAGATGAAAGACAAGGCATAATTTACAGGGCAGGCTTACCGCCTTCACTGTAAATTTAACGCAGTATTTCGATGTTTGTTTGATTTTTTGAGCATTTATTCTTTATGTAGTGTGCCCATTGTGGGCATTGTTTTTCATATTTTGCACAAATTAGTAACCAATCTTCGCTGTTTAGTTTACTAGATAATAAAAAATAATAAATAATATTGTAATTTTATGTTATATAGTGTATAATTTTCGATGAGATAAACTATGTATTTTGCACAAAATTAGAAACAAAAATTTGTAAGGTTGGAGTGTTTATTCAGCGCATTTAATACAAAAATGCGTTGAATGGATGTTGTTAGAGATGATATAAAATAATATAAGGAGAATATGCCACGATTGTTGGTCAAAAAAGAGAACGATGAAAAAATTATTCAATATAAAATGGCAGTTAGTCTTTTATGATTTGATTGCGTTTTTGGTAACAGATGGAGTACTGTTGCTTGTTTATAGGAATTTTTTGTCACTTGGTTGGAAAGACATAGTTGCAAATTCGGTTTTAGCTTTTGGTTCAATTTTTGTAGCCAGATTGTTTGGAAATGTTTATAGGCAAATTTGGAGATATGGCGGAATACAGTGCTATATTCGGTTATTGATTACCGATGCCGGTGGTGCCATATTTTTTATCTTGTTAGAATACATATTTGACGCATTGACACCGTTCAAAAGATTAACCTTTTCTATTATGGTTGCTCTTATGAGCGTTGATTTGCTTTTGGCTCTCGCAATGAGAATGATGTATCGCTATTGCTTTAAATTCGGCAATGAAACATCATTAAAAGGCAGAATCCTTAGATTTTTGCTTAAAAATTTTGCAGGAATAACGCTTAAGAAAACCGACGATTCAAGTAAAATTAAGATAGCAATAGTCGGTGCGGGAAAAACCGGTGTAAGTCTTGCGGAAGATTTAATGAACAATTTGGCTTCGCCGTATTTGCCAAGATTGTTTATTGATACTAACGATGAGAAAATCGGCCGTGAAATCCACGACATTCCTGTAATTTCAAAAAATGAGTCTATTTCTGAAATTATCAAAGAATACAAAATTCAAGAAATCGTGATTGCAATTCCGTCAGTAACTGCGGAAAGGAAAAAAGAGCTTTACGATTTCTATAAACAATTCGGATGCAAGATAAAGAATTATGACTACCCAACGGTGCAAACTGTCGGAGCTAAACCGAGTCTTCGTGAGTTTGATATTGAAGATTTGCTGTTTAGAAAACAAATTCAAGTTGTAGACGAAAACACAAAAGCATATTTTAAAAATAAGGTGATTCTTATTACAGGCGGCGGTGGTTCTATCGGAAGTGAACTTTGCCGTCAATTAGCCAAGATGAACCCTAAACAAGTTGTTATTCTGGATATATACGAAAACGGCGTTTATGATGTTCAGCAAGAACTGAAGCTGATATATAAAAACGAACTTGATTTAGAGGTTGAAATTGCTTCTATTACAGACAGACAGGCAATGCGAATGGTATTTGAAAAATATCATCCTCAAATTGTCATTAATGCCGCAGCTCATAAGCATGTACCGCTTATGGAAAACAATTGTCTTGAAGCAGTCAAGAATAATGTTTTCGGAACAAAGAATGTTCTTGAACTTTGCGAAGAATTCGGTGCAGAACGCTTTATGATGGTTTCAACCGACAAGGCGGTTAACCCAACAAATGTTATGGGTGCAACCAAGAGAATGTGCGAGATGATTGTACAAGGATATAGCACTCGTGGCAACTTGAAATGCTCTTGTACAAGATTTGGCAATGTCCTTGGCTCTGCGGGTTCTGTTATTCCGCTTTTCAAGCGTCAAATTTCTGCCGGCGGTCCAATCACCTTAACGGATAAGAGAATCATCCGTTACTTTATGACGATACCTGAAGCGTCACAACTTGTTCTTCAATCGGGAGCGATGGCTAATAATGGAGAACTGTTCGTTCTTGATATGGGGCAACCCGTGAAAATATTTGATCTTGCAAAGAATATGATTGAACTTTCGGGTGTTCAAAACATAGAGATTATCGAAACAGGGCTTCGACCTGGCGAGAAACTTTATGAAGAACTTTTGGTTGGCGGTAATAATCTTGATACAACTGTTAATGAGTTAATTTTTATTGAAAGAGAAGAACCGGTCTCTTTTGAAGAAATGGAACAAAAACTTGAGATATTAAGAAAAGCGTGTGAACAAGGCGATAACGATTTGGTTCGTGAAGCGCTTCATTCAGTTGTTCCGACTTTTAAGGCTCCTGAAGAGGTAAACAAGAACGCTCTAAACTCAATGGAAATGAATATTGTAAAAACTGTTTAATTTAAGAGGATACAGAAATGCCAATTAAACCTTTTGAAGAAAAAATATGGTTGTCATCTCCGACAATGCACGGGGACGAAATCAAATACATAACGCAGGCTTATGAAACAAACTGGATGTCAACAATCGGCGAGAATATCAACGAAGTTGAAAAAATGATTTGTGAAAAAGTCGGTTGCAAATATGCGGTTGCCTTGTCTACGGGAACAGCGTCTATGCATCTTGCGGTAAAATTAGCGGGTGTGAAGCACGGTGACAGGGCTTTTTGCTCTGATATGACATTTGACGCAACGGTAAATCCTGTTGTTTATGAGGGCGGCGTTCCGATATTTATTGACACAGAATACGACACTTGGAATATGGACCCTGTTGCACTTGAAAAGGCGTTTGAACTTTATCCTGATGTAAAGGTTGTTGTTGCGGTACATCTTTACGGCACTCCCGGTAAGATTGATGAAATCAAGGCAATTTGCGACAAGCACGGTGCGGTTATTATTGAAGATGCCGCCGAGTCGCTTGGTGCTACATATAAAGGACGGCATACCAGCACATTCGGTTCGTTCAACTGTATAAGTTTTAACGGAAATAAAATCATCACAGGTTCAAGCGGAGGAATGTTGTTGACCGACAGCAAAGAAGCTGCCGACAAGGTTCGAAAGTGGTCAACACAGTCAAGAGAAAATGCACCGTGGTATCAGCACGAGGAACTTGGATATAATTACAGAATGAGTAATGTAATTGCAGGCGTCGTTCGTGGTCAGATTCCGTATCTTGAAGAGCATATTGCACAGAAAAAGGCAATTTATATGCGATACAAGGAAGCGTTCAAGGACTTGCCTGTTAAGATGAATCCTTATGACGAGAAAAACAGCGAGCCGAATTTTTGGCTGTCTTGTATGATAATTGACGAGGACGCAATGTGCAAGCAGGTTCGCAGCGAGCGAGATTATTGCTATGTCAGCGAGAGCGGCAAAACTTGCCCTCACGAAATTCTTGACGAACTTACAAAGATTAACGCAGAGGGCAGACCGATTTGGAAGCCGATGCATATGCAACCGATTTACAGAATGAACGGTTTTGTGACAAAAGACGGCAACGGCAGAGCGAGAACAAATGCGTATATTACAGGCGAAGCGAATGATGTGGGAATGGATATTTTCAGCAGAGGTCTTTGTTTGCCGAGCGATAACAAAATGACTCCCGAACAGCAGGATAGAATTATTGAAGTGATTAAGAAGTGTTTTGAGTAAGCGGACGGTGAACTATGATTTATAAGTACATAAAGCGAATTCTTGATATAATTTCGTCATTGTTTGCAATCATCATTTTGTCACCGCTCCTTGCGGTTACAGCTGTTCTTGTAAAAACAAAACTCGGCAGTCCTGTTTTGTTCAAGCAGGAAAGACCGGGCAAGGATGAAAAAATATTCACTTTGATGAAGTTCCGCACTATGACCGATGAGCGTGACGAAAACGGCGAATTGTTGCCTGATGAAGTTCGTTTGACCAAGTTTGGCAAGTTTTTGCGTTCAACAAGCATAGACGAATTGCCGGAGCTGTTCAACATACTAAAAGGCGATATGTCGGTTATCGGACCGAGACCGCTTCTTGTGGAGTACATACCAAGATACAACGAGCATCAGCACAGACGGCACGAGGTTAGACCGGGATTGAGCGGTTGGGCTCAAGTAAACGGCAGAAATACTGTTTCTTGGGAAGATAAGTTCGATATGGATGTTCATTATGTTGACAATTACAGTTTTGCAATGGATGTCAAAATTCTCTTTATGACGGTTTTAAATGTCCTCAAAAAAGAGGGCATTAGTTCGGAAACAAGTGCAACAATGGAAGTGTTTATGGGAACACCAGAAAAGGAAGAAGCAAATGTCTAAATCAGTTGTGATTATCGGTGCGAGCGGGCACGGAAAAGTAATTGCAGATACAGTTTTAAAATCCGGTGATAAGGTTGTTGGGTTCCTTGATGACGGTGTCGAAAAGGGAACACAGATTGTCGGGTTTAGTGTTTTAGGTAAAACAGAGGATTACAAGAATTATGCAGATTGCGAATTTGTGATTGCAATCGGTGATCCTTATATTAGAGAGAAAATCGCAAATGAACTTCCTGTTAAGTGGTACACAGCAATTCATCCGACAGCTGTAATATCAAGCATTGATGTTGAAATTGGCGAAGGTACAGTTGTGATGGCTAATGCGGTAATTAATTCAAGCGCCAAAATCGGAAAGCACTGTATTATAAACACAGGAGCGATAGTTGAGCATGATAATGTGCTTGAGGATTATGTTCATCTTTCTCCGAATGTGGTTTTGTCAGGAATAGTTAAAGTAGGAAAATCAACACATATTGGAGCAGGCTCTTGCACAAAACAGGTGCTGAATATTGCATCGGATTGTGTGTTTGGAGCCGGTTCGGTGATAGTTAAAGATATAACTGAAAGCGGTACATATGCAGGCGTGCCTGTAAGGAAGATTAAATGATAATTTTAGTAATTGCAAATAACGACATCGGTCTTTATAAGTTTAGAAAAGAATTACTACAAAAGCTAATTGATAATGGTAACGAAGTTTATATTTCATTACCAAATGGCAATTTGGTACAACCTATGGTAGATATGGGATGTAAGTTTATCGATACGGCTGTTGATAGACGAGGCGTCAATCCTGTTACAGATTTAAAACTTTTCTTAAATTATTGGAAAATAATTTGTAAAGTTAAACCGGATTTTATCATCACATACACTATTAAGCCAAATGTATATGCAGGCATTGTTTCTGCAATCAAGCATAAAAAATATGTAATTAACATTACAGGGCTTGGAACAGCTTTCCAAAAGCAAGGCGTGTTTTTGAAATTGATTGTTATGTTGTACAAGTTTGCTTGTAAGAAAGCTCACACAGTCATTTTTGAAAATTGCAATAATATGAAATTGTTTCTTGATTACGGAATTGTTAAAGAGGAGCAATGCTTACTCAATGCAGGTGCCGGTGTTAATTTAGAGGAATATCCATTTGAAGAATATCCACCGACAGATAAAACAAGATTTCTTTTTATTGGCAGAATAATGCAAGAAAAAGGAATTGATGAGTTGTTTGATGTGGCGAAGAGAATTAAGTGTGAATACGATAATGTTGAATTTGATGTTGTTGGTATGTATGAAGACAATTATGAAGAAGAAGTAAACGAACTTGTTGGTAATGGAATTATCAATTTCTATGGTTATCAAAATGATGTCAAGCCGTTCATTGAAAATGTGCATTGCTTTGTTCTTCCGTCATGGCATGAGGGCATGGCAAATACAAATCTTGAATGTGGTGCAATGGGCAGACCGATTATTACAAGCAATATTCATGGTTGTTTGGAAGCTGTTATTGATGGCAAAACAGGCTATCTTGTTGAAAAGAAAAACGCAAATGATTTGTATGAAAAAATAAAGCGTTTCATTGAACTGCCATATGATGAAAAGGTCAAAATGGGACAGGCCTCGCATAATCATATTGCCGAGGTGTTTGATAAGAAAAAAGTTGTAGAGAATACTGTTGAAAGATTGTTTTAAACAAGATTTTGAACAAAATAAGGTTATAAAATGACTTTAATATGGAGATGAAAATATGAATAAACAACCATTATTTAGTATAATTGTTCCTGTATATAAGGTTGAACAGTATATTGATGAATGTATAAATAGTGTTTTAAATCAAACTTTTAAAGATTTTGAATTGATTTTAGTAGATGATGGTTCACCGGATAATTGTCCTAAAATATGTGATGAATATGCACAAAAATATGAGTGCATTAGAGTTTTACATAAAGAAAATGCTGGTTCATCTTCTGCGAGAAATATAGGCTTAGAGAATTCATTTGGGCAATATATTGCTTTTATCGATAGTGATGATTATTGGAATGATGATACATTTTTATCAGATGTAAGCGAAATTATTAAAAATAATAATCCTGATATGATTTTATATGGGTATGGTGAATATAAAAATAAAACATTTCATCCGATTTTAAATTTTGCTGATTTTGATATTTCAAAGCAATATACAATGTATGATGTAATAAAAAATGATTGGGTAAAAAGTTCTCCTTGTTCAAAAATTGTTAAATCAAATTTATTATTTGATAATGATATTAGTTTTCGACATGGTGTTACTTCTGAAGATATTGAATGGACGACAAAATTACTTTCTTGCTGTGACTCTTTTTGCGTTTGTCCAAAAAATGTTTATGTGTATAGACAACAGGAAAACTCAATAACTCATAGTATAAACAGAAATTCAATTGTTCAATTATATAATAATATTATTTATTCACTAGAAGCTATTAAAAATATGCCAATTCAAAAAAAAGACGTTATTTTGAATTATATGGCGTATCAATACATTACATTGTTGAATGGATATGTTCGCTATTGCTACGGTGATAAAGAAATATATGACTATATAGTTTCCATAAAATATTTAAGCAAATATAATTTGAATAAAAAAGTGAAAGTGATAGATTTATTTACTAAAACACTCGGGTTAAAGATAACATTGTTTATATTAAAGTTGTTTTTAAAAGTCAGAAAGAGTAATAGATAATGAAAAAAACATTGACAATATTCACGCCGGCATATAACCGTGCTGACACATTGCCACGATTGTATGAATCACTTATAAGACAATCATCGTTTGATTTTTGCTGGATGGTAATTGATGATGGTTCAATAGATAATACAGAACAGTTGGTTAAAAGTTGGTGCTTAAATGACAATCCGTTTGAAATTATATATATAAAAAAAGAAAACGGCGGTTTACATACAGCGTATAATTGTGCTATTGAGAACACAGAAACCGAACTAATGATGTGTATAGATTCTGACGATTATGCTCCGGATGATTTGGTTGAAAAAGTTTTGAGCTTTTGGTCAAAAAACGGTTCCGATAAATATGCCGGGATTGTTGGATTGGATTGTTATTTTGATGGCACAATCGTGGGCGATAAATTGCCTGAACAAAAATCAGTTAATCTTATAGATTTGTTGATTGGAAAATATAGCTTGGTGAATGGTGATAGGGCAAATGTTGTTAGAACAGATTTGTATAAATCTGTTGCTCCGCAAAAAAGCATAAATGGAGAAAAAAATTATAATCCACATATTATGCATTTGAAAATTTCAGAAAAATACGACTTTCTTGTGATGAATGAGAATTTAAAATTTGTTGAATACCAAACTGATGGAATGTCAAATTCTATATTTAAACAGTATTTGAATAGCCCTAATAGTTTTTTAGAAATAAGAAAATATTATTTGTCTTTGCCTAATATAAGCTTTAGGTTTAAAGTTAAAAATATTATTCATTATATTTCGAGTTCCATTCATGCAAAAAAGAAAGGCATTATAAAAAATTGTCCCTATAAAGGTCTTGCAATTTTGTTGTTTTTGCCAGGTGTGTTATTTTCACAATATGTTGTTTTTATGGCGAAAAAGTAAACCCGTGTGATAGTGTTTTATGAATATTAATATATAACATTGGAGATTATATGTGGAAATTAGTTCCGATATTTTTAATATGTTTAGCTGTTGCTTTCTTTTCTGACAGATTTTCAAGGAAAAACGAAAGATTAACAGGCTATATTTATAAAGAAAAGTTTATATGGATAATACTTATTGTTGTTACTGCTGTTTTTGCAGGCTTGAGAACAAAATATAATGATACTGGTACTTATTTAGAAAGTTATGAATATTTGGTAAACTCAAAATTTGATTTTTCAGATGTTGAATGGAATTTTGGTGAGAATTTTGGTTTTGCTATTGTTAATATTCTTCTAAAATCATTAGGGTTTACGAATAATGGGTTCTTGATGGTTTTTGCAGTTGTTACCTATAGTATTTATATTTGGTTTATACATAAGTATTCAACAGATTTTTTGATGTCGATATTCTTGTTTATGTGTCTTGTTTTCACATTCCCACTTGCAGCAATAAAACAGTGTGTTGCTGTTGCATTTTGTTTGCTTGCAGTTGATAAGGCAATAAACAAAAAGTGGTTTTGGTTTGTTTTCTGGATATTAATAGCAGAGACTTTCCATGCGTATTCAATCATGTATTTGATTGTTCCGCTGATGTTTTTTATTCCGTGGCAGGACAAAAGAACAGTAATGTGGATTATTTTGTTTTTTGTTGCCGGAATATTACTTCGCCCAATGTTGGGTACACTTTTGGGTGCTACTGAGTCTCTTGGTAAAGATTATTCGGTTGAAGAATTTAGCGGTGAGGGAGTTAATCCCTTTAGACTTTTAGTTTCCTTAGTTCCGTTGATTATGTCGTTTATTCTGCGAAAACAGATAAATGACCCTTATTACGAATATGACAGACAGGATAATGTCTGCTTGAACCTATCGTTTCTCAATGGTGAAATAATGTTTATCGCTTTATTTGGCACGGCAAACTATTTTGCCCGTCTTGCGAATTATTTTTACATTTTTCCTGTAATCGCTTTGCCAAGATTGTTCAATATGGTTAAGCCAAAATGGAGAACTCCGATGAAGGTTGCAGCGATAGGGTGCTATTTGTTTTTTATGTGGTATGGTAATACTTGTTCAGAATTTGGAACATTCGACCACTTTTTTGACAGTATAGTGTTAAATGAGTTTAAATGGATTAGTTAATTGAAAGACTTAAAAAATGGAGACCGCTATGAATATGAGGCTTGTTTCTTTTGCCTTTATCACAATGGGATTGTTTGTGAATCCTATTTATTTTGGAAGAATGTCGTCATATTTTACCGGTTTGTCAACAATTGCAATACCAGAAATGCTTGATTTAATCTGGAGAAAAAATAGAAATGGTAAAATTTTTATTATAGGATATTATATGTTCTTTTTTACATATTTCGTTATGGATATGACAAAGATATGGTCGATTAGTATTTTTTATGATCAGTTTAATCATGTGCCGATAAGTAGTCTTTTTATGTAAAGTTAAATTGATTATACAAAATGATTTTATTATAATTATTTTAATGAAACTGAATTAGAAAAATTATATAAACTTGTTGGAGAATGATATGGAATTAACCAAGCGTGATACCCAAATGACGAAAGGTTTAGCAATAGTGTTTATGGTGCTTTTGCATCTCTTTTGCAGAGTAGACAATTTACCTTACGAATGTATAAAAATCGGGGGGGTACCATTAGTATACTATATTGGCTTAATATCGGACTGCTGTGTGGCAATTTATTGCTTTTGTAGTGGGTATGCTTTAGAAATAATCAATCAAAAAATTATAGAGTCAAAACAGTATTATATAAATAGAATAAAATCACTTTTTAAATTGTTAATCAACTATTGGATAATTTTGCTTGTGTTTTCATTTATTGGATTAATAATAAAAAATGATTCAATTCCAATTTCTTTTACACATTTTGTTAAGCATTTCTTTTTGTTAGAAAACAGTTATAATGGCGCTTGGTGGTTTTTGTTTACTTATGTTTTATTAGTTTTAATTTCTAAACCTATATACTTACTTGTCGAAAGATTAAATCCATATATTCTTGTGATAATTTCAACAGGCATATATTTTATTGCTTATATTCAAAGATTGAAGAATGTCGTTGATTTTAACAATGATTTTGCCAATTGGATTATTATGCAAATGTCATTGTTGGGCACATCGTTTTTGCCATTCGTTTGTGGTATGATATTTTATAAATATGAATTATTTACAAAAATAAGAAATTGGCTAAATAAAAGGTTTAATAATACAAAACTTAATGTTATAGGGGCAATTATATTTTTAGTTTTGATAATAGGACACGGAATAGTGCGAACTGTATTTGTAGCTCCGTTTATAGGTCTTGTTGTTATCGTTGTTTTTAATTCAGTTAAAAAAGGAAAAATAATAGACAAAATATTTGAACTTTTAGGGGAGCACTCAACAAATATTTGGCTTACCCATATGTTCTTTTATTCAGTGTTATTTAAAGATTTGGTTTTTGTTGCAAAATATCCAGTGTTGATATTTGCTTTTATGATGTTGTTGACAATTTGTTGTTCATATATAATAAATGTTGTTTATAAACCTATAGTTAAATTAATTAAGTGAGGAGATTATGATTCAAAAAAAAATTCATTATTGTTGGTTTGGTAGAAATCCATTACCAGAGGATGTAAAAAAATGTATAGAAAGCTGGAAAAAGTATTGTCCGGATTATGAACTTATTGAATGGAATGAAGAAAATTTCGACATTAATTCAAATCAATATGTTAAAGAGGCTTACGAATCAAAAAAGTTTGCATTTGTAACTGATTATGTTCGCCTTTATGCTATGTATAATTTTGGTGGTATATATATGGATACTGATGTTGAGGTGGTTCGTTCGTTAGATGAATTTTTGGATAATAAAGCCTTTTCAGGTTTTGAATCTTCTAATTATATTCCTACTGGAATAATGGCATCAGAAAAGAATTTTCCATTATTTAAAAGATTTTTATCTTATTATGAGGATAGGCATTTTATTAATGAAGATGGAACATTGGATACAACAACCAATACAAATATTATCACCAATATTTGTAAAGAATATGGTTTGGTGTTGAATAATCAATTCCAAGTTTTAGATGGATTTGTATTATATCCAAGTGATTATTTTTGTCCTTTTGAAAATGAAACAGGAATACTAAGAAAAACGCATAATACTGCAACAATACACTGGTTTAGAAAATCTTGGATTGATGATGGTACACAAAAAACACTTAGGTTTACAAGAGTTTTACATAGGCTTTTTGGAACTGAATTTATACATAATTTAGCTGTTAAGTTAGGATTAAGAAAATAATGAAAAAAGTATTATTAGTATTTGGAACAAGACCGGAAGCAATTAAAATGTGTCCTCTTGTAAACGAATTAAAGTCGAGAAAGAGTATCGAAACAATAGTGTGTGTAACTGGTCAGCACCGCCAAATGCTTGATCAAGTTCTTAACGCATTTAGCGTTGAGCCAGATTACGATCTTTCAATAATGAAAGACAAGCAGACTTTGTTTGATATTACAATTAATATTTTAGAACGAATTAAGGAAGTTCTTGAAGAGGTTAATCCAGATATTGTTCTTGTTCATGGCGACACTTCAACTACATTTGTTACAGCTCTTGCATGTTTTTATATGCAAATTCCAGTTGGTCATGTCGAAGCTGGCCTTCGTACATATAATATTTATTCTCCGTATCCAGAGGAGTTTAATAGACAGGCTGTTGGCATTATTAGCAAATATAATTTTGCTCCAACAGAATTATCAAAGCAGAATCTTTTGAATGAAGGAAAAAAACCAGAAACAATTTATGTTACCGGTAATACCGCTATTGACGCTCTTAAAACAACAGTTCGTGAGGATTACAATCATCCAGAATTAAAGTGGGCAGAAGGTAGTCGACTTATTATGATTACAGCTCATCGCAGAGAAAATCTTGGTGAACCTATGAAAAATATGTTTAGAGCGATTAAACGCGTTATTGTTGAACATCCTGACGTTAAGGCTATCTATCCTATTCATATGAATCCCGTTGTTCGTGAAACGGCTGATTCGATTCTTGGCGGTGACGAGAAAATTAGAATTATTGAGCCTCTTGAGGTGTTGGATTTCCATAATTTTCTTAATAGAAGTTTTATGATTCTTACTGACTCCGGAGGAATTCAAGAGGAAGCACCTTCACTTGGAAAGCCAGTTCTTGTTATGCGTGATACTACAGAAAGACCTGAAGGCATTGTAGCGGGAACATTAAAACTTGTTGGTACCGATGAAGAAATAATTTATAATGAATTTAAAAAACTGTTAGAGGATGAAAATGAATATAAAAAAATGAGTGAAGCTTCTAATCCGTATGGTGATGGTTTCGCTTGTAAGCGTATAGCTGATATATTGGAGAAATGATAATTGAATATGAAAAAAAAAATAATAATTGTATCGCACAATATGGAATTAGGTGGAGTCGAAAAAAGTTTATTGGGATTGCTTCAATCTTTTGATTATGATAAATACGATGTCGATTTGTTTTTATTTAGTCATTCTGGAGAATTAATGAAATTTATTCCTAAGCAAGTAAATCTTTTGCCTGAGATTAAATATTATTCTTTTATTAATAAAGATTTATTAGTTTGTCTTAAAAATTTTCAATTTGGAATAGCGATTTCTAAGCTTTTGGCACATATAAAATATAAAGTGTTTTTTTCAAAAATGAAATTTGATATTAATGATGCATTGCTAAATTATTTGTATTTTTATTCAAATAAATTCGCTCCAACAATTTCAAATAAAGAATATGAATTAGCAATCAGCTTTTCTGATGTTCATTATGCAACTATTGATAAAGTTAAGGCAAAGAAAAAGATTTGTTGGATTCATACAGATTATTCTGTTACCCATCAAGATAAAAAGCTGTGTTTCAATATGTGGGATAATTTCGATTACATATCAGCAGTATCAGTAGATTGTAAAAAGAATTTTGAACAGTTATACCCTAGTTTGAAAAAAAAAGTAATTGTTATTGAAAATATACTTTCAACAGAATATATAGAAAATGAATCAAAGAAGTTTAAACCTGAATTTTACAATAACTATATAAATTTTCTCTCAATTGGAAGATTTTCAATTCCAAAAAATTTTAAAAATGTTCCGATATTGTTGAAAAAAATCAGAAAGTTAGGCATTAATGCCAGATGGTATTTGATCGGCTTTGGGGAGCAAGAAAACAATATACATGAAGAAATTTTAAAAAATGGTATGGAAGATTATGTAATTATTATTGGAAAGCAAGATAATCCGTATCCGTTTATTCAAGCTTGTGATGTATATATTCAGCCTTCGATATATGAAGGTAAGTCTGTTGCTGTTCGTGAAGCTCAAATGCTTGGGAAACCGGTGATTATTACTAATTATCCAACTGCACAAACTCAGTTAACTGATAGATACGATGGAATAATTGTTCCTATGGATATAGAGGGTTGTGCAAATGGTATTGCAAGTGCACTAAATAATAAAGAATTGTTAAATACAGTTGCACAAAACACTAAAAAAGTTGATTATACAAATAAATCTGAATTGAAAAAACTTTATGCATTGATTGATTGAGAAAATTGTGATTTTGAAAACAATAAATGACGAGTATAAAAAACATTTCATAAATTTTAGGAGAAAAAATGAAAAGAATTCAGTTATTGGACACATCAATAGGTACATCGAATATTGGTGATTCGATTATAATGGAGTGTGTTAGAAAAGAATTAATGCCGATATTAAAGGATTCGTTTGTATATAATATGCCAACTCATTTATCGGCTTTTAATGCTTTTTCAGTTTGGAGGAATTCATCAGTTGTTCAAATGTATAGCAATTGTGATTACAAGTTTGCAGGCGGATCAAATCTTTTGGTTAAAGATTTGAAAACGCATTATCCTCAATGGAATATTAATAAATGGAATTCAAAACCGCTGTATGGTGTGATTACTGTTGGTGTTGGTGCGGGCGCCGGTGACTATACCAATTCATACACTACAAAGTTGTATAGAAATGTATTGAATCACGAATATTATCATAGTGTTCGTGATGAGCGTAGCAAGGAGTATGTTGAGAATGTTCTTGGATTAAAGGCTATTAATACCGGGTGTGTTACTATGTGGATGCTTACCCCGGAATTTTGCAAAACAATTCCAACAAAGAAAGCAGATACGGCGTTAATTACTTTAACTGCAAGAACAGAGCAAAATCCAAATGAGCAAAAAATGATTGATATTGTTCAAAAGAATTATTCAAAAGTGTATTGTTGGATTCAGGGAGATAATGACTTGGATTATTTTAATAAGTTTGTCAATACTGAAAAAATTGAACTTGTTTCACCAACAAAAGAAGCGTATGAACATATTCTTGACACTGTTGATTTGGATTATATCGGCACAAGACTTCATGGAGGCGTTTATGCAATGCGTCATAGAAAGCGTGCAATAATCATTGCTATTGACGAAAGAGCAAAAGAAATTAATGCGTGTAATAATTTGAATTGCTTGATGATTGACGAAGTGGATAAACTTGATAAAATGATAAATAGTGAATTTGAAACAAAAGTTATTATGCCTTTTGATGAAATAAATCGTTGGAAAGCACAATTTGAGGAGTTTAGATAATGGAAAGTATTCAAATTACAGAAATAAAGGTCAATGGAAAATGTGTGGATATATACTTTAATCTATCCAAAGGTTTAGAAAAGTTTTTTTTACCCGAACATCATTTTTTTACAGAATATACATTTGAAGTAACTGATGTTCCTAAATCTATTTTAGTTGTTCCTTTGCTTTTAAATCTTTTACCGTTTTCTTGGCTTGTTGATTGTGTAATTTGGCTTGATGAAATAGATGAAGATTTTTATAATTGTATTCAACCGTTAAAAACCGCTTTTAGAGAATTGCATTCAAACATGAATTTTGGTGGCACGTTAATAGCTGCAAAAAGAGTAAAGAATTCTTTTGTATTTAATAATCAGGCATTGCAGTTATTTACTGGAGGTGTGGATGCAACTACTACAACTATTAGAATTATTGATAAGAAACCGATTTTATTTAATACAAATGGATGGTATCTAAATCAATCTGATGAAGAAAACAAAGTCTATGATGCAGATGTAAGTGCTATTGAAAAAATAGCATCATCTTTGTCATTGGAATCGTATTTTGTAAAATCAAATTTTGCAAGATTTATTATTTCATCGAATGTTGATAAAGAGTTTTGCAATGACAAGAATACTACTTGGTGGTTTGGGTTTCAACATTCAATGGCCTTTATTGGATGTGCTATGGTAGCAGCTTATAAGTTTTCTGTAGAAACGGTTTATATTGCAAGTTCATACACTTTTGGGCAGTATATAATTTGCGTTTCAGATCCAAGAATTGATAATTGTATAAAGTGTGCAGGAATAAGTACTATTCATGATGGTTATGAATTATCCCGTCAGGCAAAGGTTAAGAAATTAGTTGAGTATCATAATCAAAGTGATATGGATATGTTTTTGCGTGTGTGTTCATTTAATACAAAAAATTGTTGTGAATGTGAAAAATGTTTTAGATCAATGCTTGCTCTGATAGCTGAAGGTGCAGATGATTTGTCTGAATATGGTTTTTACTTTGAAGGTGATTTTTTAGATTTATTAAAAACATTTATTACAAAAAATGCAATGGAATTAGATAGTAATCATATAGTTTTTTGGAATGATATTATAAAGGATATGAAAGATAATTATGAAAATCTTGCTCATAAAGATGTTTGTGATTATTTGTTAAATATTGATCTTGAAAAAGCCAGAAGAAACGCTATATTAAACCATTATAAAAAAGATTGGAAGGAAATAATAAAAAGAAAAATATTTAAAATATAGTTTGAGGAAATTAAATGAGTGGTGGCAGATTAAGAAATTCGGCTAAAAATATGGTTAGTGGAATGCTGTTTAGGATTTTTTCTATGCTAACAGCATTTGTTGTTCGGACTGTATTTATAAAGTGTTTAAGTAATGATTATTTGAGTGTTAATGGTTTATATTCGAGTATACTTAATATGCTGTCTTTAGCTGAATTGGGATTTAGCACTGCAATGGTTTATAGTATGTATAAACCGTTGGCTGAAAAGGATTATACTAAATTATCTCAAATAATGAGATTGTATAAAAGAGTTTATCGGATAATTGGAACAGTTGTTCTTTTTATAGGATTATTAATTGTACCTTTTTTAGATGTGATAATAAAAAACAAGCCTGATATTGAAGGTCTGACTTTTTATTATTTACTTTTTTTGTTTAACTCTGTATTGTCATATTGGTTTTTTGCTTATATGTCCTCTTTGCTTCAAGCTGACCAAAGAGCTTCGGTGATTTCAAATTATAGTACTATCTTTAATTTAATAAAAACTGTTATTCAGATTGTTTTATTATTAGCATTTAAGAATTTTACGGTTTATTTGATTGTTCAAATGTTATGCACTATTTTTCAAAATATTGCAATTGCGGTTAGAGTAAAAAAAGATTATCCGATTTTTAATAATTCAAAAGAAGAATTACCAAAACAAGAAAAAAAGAGAATTTTTGATGATGTAAAAGCACTGATGCTTCAAAAAATATCTTTTAAAATTTTGAATACATCTGATTCTATTATTATTTCTGCATTTGTTGGATTAAATTGGGTTGGTTTGCTATCGAATTTTATAATGATCGAGGAAGCGATTGTTGCAGTTTTATCGCAAGTTACTTCTGCAATTTCTGCAAGTTTAGGAAATCTGTTTGTGGAAAGTGATGATGAAACGGGATACATAATGTTTAAACGGGTTGATTTTATGAATTATTGGCTATATGCATTTTCTGCTATTGCTTTAATTACATTGTCTAATCCGTTTGTAAAGATTTGGTTAGGAGAAAACTATTTATTAAGTAATATCGCAATTATTGCATTGTTTTCTAGATTTTTTATTGAAGGATATATAAACACTATGTCTACATTTCGTTCTGCACTTGGGTTGTTTAAACAAGGCAAGTATTTCCCTTTAGTGGTAGCAGGATTAAATATTGTACTTTCTATCGGTTTAAGTTATCCTTTGGGGTTAGCAGGTGTCTTATTTGCTACTCCGATATCCAGATTATGCATTAATGGCTGGTATATGCCGTTGGTTATTCATAGGGATGGATTTAACAAACCGGTAAAGCCTTACTATTTCAAACTTCTATTTAGATTTGTTTTATTAGCAGGTGTTGTAGTAGTGATGCAATTAATTTCTTCTGTTGTGTTTTCGGGAGGAGTTACAATAATTAAATTTATCATAATGGTTGTAATTACTGCAATATTACCAAATTTTGTATTTTTGATTGTGTTTTGTAGAAACGATGAATTTGAATATTTCAAGAATTTGGTTGTGCACAGATTGTTGAAAAGATAATAGCTCATTTTGTTATTGACAAGCCTTAAAAACAACTGATTCCGTTTTGCGGGGTCAGTTTTTTTATAATATGAAAAGTAATAAATATAGGAAATTCCAAAACAAAAATCATTAATCTTTAATTTTACAATAATTTACTAAGCGAGTAAAGGAAGTGCAGAAAATAGAGAATATTTATGGACAAGTGCTATTTATTTTGGCAAAAACATTTACAAAGCTGAAAATGTGTGGTATACTTCAATTGTTCTTATAACATACCAAGAACAATTGGGTTACTACAAAAAGGTAGAAAACCGAAAAGCTCTGACGGCTCCTTTTTGGAGCCGTTATCTTTTTCTATCAAAAAGGAGAAACATTATGAAGTACGGTATCGGATTGGATTGCGGAATTGCATCTGTTGGCTATTGTGTAACAGAACTGGATTCAAATGATGAGCCTAAAAGAATTGTTCGTCTTGGCTCAAGAATTTTTGACAGAGCCGAAAACCCAAAAGACGGCGGTTCACTTGCAAAGCCGAGGAGAGAGGCGAGGGGGCTTCGCCGAAGAATAAGACGGCATCAGCACAGGCTTCAACGCATTAGGTATATGCTTGTGAGTGATGGAATTATGACTCAAAATGAGCTTGACACAATGTTTCAAGGTCAACTGTCAGATATATATGAAATAAGAACAAGGGCACTTGATGAACCGATAAGCAATATTGAGTTTGCAAGGGTGCTTATTAATCTTGCGCAAAGAAGAGGCTTTAAGTCAAACAGAAAAGTTGACGAAAACACAAAGGATAAAGAAACAGGTAAACTTCATCATAGCCGAATTTATTAATTTCTATAACAATTTTTTGTGTTGTAATAAACATTTTTTTGTAACGGGTACATTTATGTGTACTTCTAAAAAATAAATTTGACAAATTGTTTCTTTTTACAGCTTGGTGTGTTACTATTTGATTATAAAACAAAAAAGACTCGAAAAAACGAGTCTTTAATAATCACACACTGTGATGTTGGCTAAGCAACGATTTGGATAAATCTTTATTTGAACTTAATAGTGTAAAATAAGGTTTTAAACAAGATTATATTAGCATTTTTTTGCACAGTTGTCAACAGTGCTTTTTTAAAGGGGATTTTTTTATGGAAAAAGATTATTATTTGGGTCTTGATTTAGGAACAGAGTCTGTTGGATGGGCAGTATGTAATCCTTATTATCAAATTCCTAAATTTAAAGGTAATGCTATGTGGGGGATACGACTTTTTGATGAAAGTTGTTCAGCTGAACAAAGACGAGAATTTCGTTCTGGCCGCAAAAGAACCCAGAGAAGACGAGAAAGAATAGCTTTGCTTGAAATGCTTTTTGATAAAGAAATCTGCAAAGTAGACCCGGCTTTTTTTATTAAGCTCCATGAAAGCAATTTGTATTTTGATGACAAATCAACAAATGTTCCTTATAGTGTTTTTTCCGATGATAACTATACAGATAAAGATTTTCACAAAGAATTTCCTACGGTTTATCATTTGAGAAAGGAACTTATAACCAACAAAGAGCCTCACGATGTAAGGCTTGTTTATCTTGCCCTTCACCATATTATAAAACATCGTGGACATTTTCTTTTTGATTATTCATATAAAGATGATGTTTCGGGTGATTTTTTACCTATATATAATGATTTGAAAAACTACATCTTTGATAATTATGAACTTGAATTGGAATGTAATGATGTAGAAGAGTTTTCTCAAATTTTAAGAAATAGGAATATTGGAAAGAAAAAGAAGAATTCAGAAATTGCCTCACTTTTTAATGTTGACAAAAAAACTGATAAAAGGTTATATAGCATTCTTTCACTTTTAAGTGGTTCAAAGATTTCCCTTTTTGATATTTTTGAGGACGAGTCTTTAAAGAGTGTTGAAAAAGACAGCGTTACTTTTTCTTCCGGCTTTGATGATAATGAAAGTGAATATCGGTCATATCTCGGTGAACGATTTGAACTTTTAGAAAAATTAAAAGCAGTGTATGATTGGGCAACACTTGCTGATATTTTGAATGGTCAGGAATACATCTCATTTTCAAAGGTTGAAGTATATGAAAAGCATGGCAGAGATTTGAAAATTCTCAAAGAATATGTTGTTAAATATGCGCCTGATAAATATAATGAAATTTTCAAAGAAAGCTATAAATCAACAAGTTCTAAATCCACAAGTTTTAAAACCGCAAATTATGTTGCTTATTCAAAACATATAAAAACGAATAATGGCAATGGTGTTTTGCTTTCAACTTGTTCTCAAGAGGATTTTTGCAAATATTTAAGCAAAGAGCTTGGTTCTTGCCAGGATGAACAATATGCTGGAATGTTTGATGAAATTGAAAATTTGACATTTATGCCAAAACAAGTTACAAAGGACAATGGCGTTATACCTATGCAGGTCAATGAAAAGGAACTTGCAGCCATTCTTGATAACGCAAAGGAATACTTGCCGTTTTTGGAAGAGAAAGACAGTGACGGAAAATCTGTTTATGACAAGCTTATTGCATTGTTTGAATATCGTATTCCGTATTATATTGGTCCGCTTAACACTCATTCGAAAAAGAGTTGGCTTGTAAGAAGTGACGAAAAAATATATCCATGGAATATCAAAGAGGTTGTTGACTATGATAAATCTGCTGAAGAATTTATCAAAAATTTAACAAGTAAATGTTCTTATTTGCCGGAATTTGATGTTATTCCTAAATATTCGTTGCTATATAGTAAATTCTGTGTACTTGATGAGCTAAATAATCTTCGAATTAACGGTGAAAAAATCAGTGTTCAGTTAAAGCAGGATATTTATAATGATGTTTTTAAAAAATATTATAAAGTCACTAACAAAAAACTTCGTGATTATTTGAAATCTCGAAATATTGAGTTTGATGAAATAAGTGGAATTGACAATGATTTTAAATCGTCATTAAAGTCGTATAAAGATTTGCTTGAATATGATTTAACCGATGAACAAAAAGAATCCGTTATCAAGGCGATTACTATTTTCGGAGAGGATAAAAAACTTTTGAGGAAGAGACTCAAAAACGAATTGGGCGATTATCTTTCAGATGATGAAATTAAGAAAATTTCCAAGCTGAAATATAGTGGATGGAGCAGACTCTCAAGAGAGTTTTTGGCTGAGGTTGAAGCTACATATAAAGAATCAGGCGAGGTTGTAAATATTATTACGGCAATGTGGCAAACAAATAATAATTTGATGCAGTTACTTTATAGTAATGATTTTTGTTGTGATGATAAAGGCAACAAAACTTTTATTGACAAAATAAATGAGCTGAATTCATTTGGTGCTGATAAAACCTTAAACGATATAATTGATGGATTATATGTTTCGCCTCTTATTAAAAGACCTATTCATCAGTCAATTTTAATAACTAAAGAAATTGAAAAAATAATGAAGCGCCCTCCGAAAAAGATATTTGTTGAGGTGGCGAGAGGTGCCGAGGAGAAGAAACGCACGGCTTCAAGAAGAAGCACGCTTTTGAATTTGTACAAATCCTGCAAAAAGGATTATTCCGATTTGTATGATTATTTGCTTAACAATACAACTGATGATGATTTGAGAAGCGACAAGTTATATTTATATTTTACTCAATTTGGCAAATGTATGTATAGTGGTGAAGAAATCAAATTAGATGACCTGTTCAATAAAAATCTTTATGATATAGACCATATATATCCGCAATCAAAAATCAAGGACGACAGTTTAAATAACAGGGTTCTTGTTAAGAAAACCATAAATTCCAAAAAGGATAATGAATATCCTATCTCAAGCCGGGTAAGAGAAAAAATGACACCGTTTTGGAAAATGCTCCTTAACAAGAAACTTATCGACAAGAAAAAGTATGAACGATTGGTGAGAAGCAATCCACTTAGCGAGGATGAACTTTCAGAGTTTGTATCTCGTCAGCTTGTAGAAACTCGTCAATCAACAAAAGCAGTTGCGACTATCCTTGAACAATTTTATCCTGACACAGAGATAGTTTATGTTAAGGCAAAGTTAGCCTCGTATTTTCGTAAGGAATATGATATGCTCAAATGTCGTGAAGTTAACGATTTTCATCATGCCAAAGATGCATATCTTAATATTGTTGTCGGCAATGTTTATAATGTTAAGTTTACTCATAACAGGGTTAACTTTATTAAACATCTGCAGAACAATGATAAGGGATATACTGTTAACCTTACTTCAATGCTAAAGCATAATATTGACGGTGCGTGGGTTGCAGACAATAATGAAACTTTAAATACTGTTATCGCAACAATGAACAAGAACAATATTCGCTATACTCGTTATGCGTATGAGAAAAAAGGCGGATTTTGGGATCAAACCATATCAAAAAAGGGCAGAGCACAAGTTCAATTAAGCAATGCTTTAAGTGATATGGAAAAGTATGGCGGAAGAACAAAAGTTTCAGCTGCGTATTTTGCTTGCGTTGAGCATGGACCTGAAAAAAAGCGTGAAGTGTCGCTGTACGCTGTCAATCTTTATGATAAAAACAAATATGAAGAAGAACCTTTGGAATATTTGATTGAAAATTACAGTTTGATTAATCCGGTAATAAAAGTAAAAAGAGTAAAAATTCAATCTTGTATTTCTTTTGACAATATGCGTTGCCATCTTGGCGGTAAAGAAAGCGGAGGAAGCACAATAGTTTATCGTCCGGCTGTTCAGTTGGTGCTGGGTTATCAAAATGAACGATATGTTAGAAATGTGATTCGTTGTGCTGATGGAGACTTGCATTTGCAATCAGAAAACGACCCTAAAAATAAGGTGACTGCAGAGCAAAATTGTCAATTATATGATTTGCTTTTGGATAAAATGTCAAACAATACTTATGGCGTGCTGTTTTCGGATTTAGCTGAAAAACTATCTTCTAAAAAAGATAATTTTGAAAAATTAGAACTAGTTGACCAGTGCAAAACATTAAAAAACATTTTGATTATTTTAAAAAACAATGCTTCAAAGGGCGACCTTAAAAGCATTGGCATAAAATCGAATGGTGCAATAAGACTTAATAATCATATTTCTAAAATTAAGGATATTGAATCAATTAAGTTAATTAATCAATCAGTTACCGGACTTTATGAAACTGAAGTTGAATTTGTAGGAAAAGAGTAAGGAGCGATTTAATATGAGTTGACGCACAGTTGTGGTTACAAAACCGTCAAAACTTGATTTTACAATGGGGTATATGACGGTTAGAGATGTTGAAAACACTGTTAAAATATCTTATTATATAAATATATTGTTTATTACATCGTCAAAGCCGGAACATTTTTCGGAATTTGAAGAGTTGTATATAATTGATTCTGATTTATGTGTGATTGACACCTTTGAAAATTAGGGTTATAATATACTATATCTTGTGAATTACCCTGTGCATTAATAGTGGCGCAGTTTATTTGAGGTTTGAGAATAGTGTAAATTCATAAGGTAATTAAACAGAAACAGAATGGCTACTCGCAGACAAAAAGTTTGAGATTAGTGTAAATTCATAAGGTATTTAAACTTAAGTCCTAATTGATTTGGCATCCAACTAGTTTGAGAATAGTGTATATTCATAAGGTATTTAAACTAATTATGGCTGACAATCCTAACTACATTGTTTGAGAATAGTGTAAATTCATAAGGTATATTCAAATCTTGTTGCGAATGTAGTTTGAGAATAGTGTAAATTCATAAGGTATTTAAACTTAACCGGGTTGCAAATTACAACAAGGTGTGTTTGAGAATAGTGAAATTCATAGGTGATTGGTAAAAGGCACTGCACATTTGATGTTCGCAGTGCTTTTTGTTGTTCTTTCAGCAAAGATTATCCCCAAGTTCTGAACAAGTCCGTAAAAACGCACAATAGAAAAAGAACCCTCTTGATGTAGAATAAATACATCAGGAGGGATTTGTCATGAAGAGAAACCATCAATGAATAAGCAATTATGAAAACAACTTTTGATTTTACTATAATTTAAACAAATCAACAAAAATTTAGTCAGGCTTTGGTTTTGGTTGAGAATTTGCCGAGGAGTTTTGTGCTCAGCAGCAGGATAATCGGGAAGATTGTGGCTACGAGGATGCCGATTTTTAGGTTATCCTTTGCCATTGACGACACGAAGCCGACAAGGCTTGGACCGGCACTGCATCCGAGGTCGCCGCCGAGTGCAAGCAGTGCAAACATTGCCGTTCCGCCTTTGGCGAGCATTGCCGACGAAATCGAGAATGTTCCCGGCCACATAATTCCCACGCAGAAGCCGCAAATCGAGCAGCCTATCAGCGACAGAGCCGGTATCGGTGAAAGCGATACAACTAAATACGCTCCGATACACACAATGCAAGAAATCGGGATTAATTTCTTTTGCGAAATTCGGTCGCCGAATTTTCCGTAAAGTGCTCGTGATGTGCCCATCAGCAGTGCGAACGAAAGCGGTCCTGCAAGGTCGCCGACCGTTTTGGAAATTCCCAACCCCTCTTTCGCAAAAGTTGATACCCATTGCGAAATTGCCTGCTCGCTTGCACCCGAACAAACCATCATTATGAACAGAATTATAAACACCTTTGATGTGAACAGCTCTTTTATGCTCATACCTTTTTCGCCCGAATCAATCAAGTTTGCTATTGGTACTTTTGCAAAAACAATGCCGTTGATTATTGGTAATATTGCCCAAATCACGGCGACAATTCGCCAATTTTCGATGCCGAAAATATTGAAAAACACGGTGCTTAACAGCACGACTGCCATATGTCCCCAGCAGTAGAATGAGTGCAAAAGGCTCATTGCTTTTTCCTTGTTATCGGTTGGGCACGCTTCAACTATCGGGCTGACCAAAACCTCCAAAATTCCGCCTCCGACTGCGTAAATCATAACCGAAATCAGCAGTCCGACAAACGGACTTGGTAATACAAACGGCAGCACGGCAAGGCTTGCCAGACCGAGTGCCGACAGAAAATGTGCCAAAACCATTGATGTGCGGTAGCCGACTTTGTCGATTGCCTTTGCCGACAGCAAGTCAACCAAAAGCTGAATTGTGAAATTGAAAGAAATCAGCAATGTAATTTGCGACAGCGGAATGTCAAATTCTTTTTGAAAAGTAACAAACAGCAACGGTGCAAAATTGTTGACTATTGCCTGAACTATGTATGCCAAAAAGCAAGCGTTGACGGTTGACTTGAAATTCTGTTTCATATTTTTACCTTTTTTTAAAAAAATAATGCGTGAATTTGTCATACACACATCAATTCTATTATATCATAAAAAAGGAATTTTACAATACTTTTATTAGTTTGCAATACAGGGTATAATGATTATAGGGAGGAAAGATATTTCTCTCACTATTGTTCGAATGGAGGCATAAGTATGATTAACATTACAGCAAGAGGCTTCGATTTGAAGCAGGGCGCAAAAGACGGCATTGAAAAGGAACTAAAGAGAATTGAAAGAATGCTGCCGGATAACGCAACATTTGATGTTACGCTCAGCAAGGAGCGTGGAGAATACGAATGTGATATTACGGTGAAAAATGTCGGCTCATTCATCAGAGGTGAAGCAAGAGCAGACCGCATTGAGCCGGTTGTTGATATGGCGGTTGACGATTTGAAGCGTAAGCTTCGCAAGCTCAAGACTTTCTTTGTTGACAAAAAACGCAAAGGCGGAATTGATGAAATCGCAACTGCATTTGATGATTTGGATGAAGATGTTACAATGGACGATTTTGACCAAGTTTATTACGATTCGGTCGATGTCAACAGAGTTAAGCACATCACACCAAACACAATGACGGACGATGAAGCAATCGTTCAGATGGAAATGCTCGGACACACATTCTTTGTGTATATCGGCATTGACGGCGAAACAAAGATAGTTTACAAGCGTAAAAACGGTTACGGCGTTCTCGTTTGTGACTGATTCAAACTTAAAAAATACGATGTCCGTGAGGACATCGTATTTTTGTTTGCGTGTTTATTTTGAAATGATGAGTTTGAGGACTTCCTGTGCGGCGGAGCAGGCAGGGCAATCGCAGAATTTTTCGCCTTTTGCCTGAAGTTCTTTTGCGTGTGCAAGGAATTCCTTTGCGGTTTCTTCGTCGAATTTTTCCGAAGCCGTAAACTCAACCATTGCGTCAACAGGGAGAATGTCAGCCTTGATTTCGTCAACAAGTTCTCTGAACTTTTTGTCCTCTCTTGTTGTGCCGACTGCAACGAGGTATTCGTCAGCCTTTGTTTTGAGTTCCTGACAGCAGTACGGTGCAGAAATCATTTCTCTGATTTTGTCGATAATTTGATATTTAAGTTCGTGTGTCATAACGATTACTCCTTTTATACTTTATATAATAATTGTAACATTACATTTATCGGTTGTAAAGGTTGAAAATCATTTTTTACTTTGGTATAATAAAATATAAATTATATGAAAAAAGGGGATTGCTGTGAGAAAGTTAAAGAAAATAACGGCGCTTGTGCTCAGTGGTGCTATTGCCATAAGCCTTGCGGGTTGTGGCGCAACGCAGGCACAAAACAGTGCTGTTCAGGAAATATTTACAGATGACAAAAAAATTTCTTACAGTCTTGACTATAAAGAACTGAAAGATAAATCTAAAAATAAACCGAACGCTTGGCGTGAGGGTATGGTTTCGGGCAACGGCTTGCAGGGATTTGTTGAAAGCGGTTCGCCGTATAGCGACACATTTATTTTTCAGAATATGCATTTTATTATGCCTAACAAAAATCCACGCGCCTGTCCTGACACGGCAAGCGAACTTGAAACGGTCAGACAGAACATTGTTAATGGCGAGGATATAACCGATGACGCCGAATATCAGGATGTGTACAGTTTTCATCCGGGCGGTCAACTTCGAATTTCTATGGACGGCAAAGGTGCAAAAGATTACATCCGTTATACCGATTTTGAATCTTCGCAGGTCGGTGTGAGATTTACGGATAAAAACGGCACTTGGGACAGGACTTCGTTCACCTCAATGGCTGACGGTGCGGTTATAACAAAGTTGTCGCAATCATCGGAGGCTTCACAGCTTAATGTTACATTGACTCTTGATGACCTTTCGACCATGGCGAATTTTGGTGACGGCAACGAAGTGGATATGCAATACAAAAAGGTTGTTGACATCAATGCCAACACAATTTCGCTTGTTGCACATTATCCAAATTACGAAAACAGCGAGCTGAAAAACGGCGGATATGCCACAACTACATATGTTGTGACCGACGGCACAAAGGAAAAAATCGAACTTGAAAAGAAGAACAAGGAAGATATTTTCCGTGGTCAAAACAGCGGTATCAAAATCAGCGATGCACAGAATATTTATCTCATCACAATCAGCGACAGAACCTATGATATGGGTACCCTTGACGAATTTGAGGACAAAGACAGCTACGAACTTGTTGACGATTTGACGGCGCAGGCAAAGGCCATCGAGGAAAAATACAGCACCAAGAAAGATTTTGATTACAACAAGGCTTTGAAAAATCATCTTGATATTTATCAGCCACAGTTTGATGCTGTTACTCTTGAACTTGAGGACAGCGACAAATCGAATGACGAACTTTTGAAAGAGCAAAAGGGTGAGAAAGAACTTTCTACCGCACTTGCACAGCGTTCATATTATGCAGGCAGATACGCATATCTCTGCTGTTCGGGATATTCCACCAGCAGACTTTACGGAATGTGGACAGGTGAGTTCAACACAGGTTGGGGAAGCAAGTACACGATGGACGCAAATGTAAATTTGCAGACTTCTTCTATGAACACGGGCAACCTTTCGTCATCCCCGATTGGATATACATATTTCATCCTCCGTCAGCTTCCTGATTGGGAGGAAAACGCAAAGGCAACTCACGGCTTTACAGACGCTATTCAAGCACCGGTAAACACCGACGGCGACAAGGCGGTTATCACGGAAACTTGCTATCCATATCCGTTCAGGTATTGGAATGCAGGCACTTCTTGGATGCTTGAGCCTTTGTACGAAACCTTGCAAACTTACGGAAATATTCAAATTCCGCTTTCTGATGAGTTCGATTTGAACAAGTTGAAGTCCGTGCTTTCGATTGACAAGGACGATATTGCAAGATACAAAGAGCAAGGCTATATGATGCTTGAGGAGGATATTTTGTTGCCGCTTCTTACAAAGTCGGCAAATTATTGGGCACAGCTTTTGACTCCTGAATATTACACCGACAAGGACGGCAAAATTCATTACGAAAAAGGCAAAACAAAGCTGAATGACGGCGAAACATATTGCATAGTTCCGTCATATTCTCCTGAAAACAATCCGTCAAATTACGACAGCCCGTCAGACGCAAACTGTGCTATTGACATTTCGGCTTGCAGAAGCAATCTTGAAATGCTAAAGGCTGTTATGGCTGATGTTGCACCCGAGGAGAACTTCGAAAAATGGCAAGACCTTATGGACAAGTTGCCGCCGTATCTTTATGACGAAACAGGTGCTCTCAAAGAATGGGCAACCACAAGTTTTGAAGAAAACAACGAACACAGACATTTGAGCCATCTTTATTGTGCATGGCCTTTGTTTGAAACACAGCATAACGAGGAACTCACAAAGGCTTGTGAGCAGGCTATCGCAAACAGAGAGAGTGAAAACGAGGCTTCGCATGCGCTTGTTCACCGTTCACTCATTGCGGCAAGGCTCAAGGACAGCGAGGCACTTACCGATGCACTCTTGAAACTTCAAAATCATAAGATAAGATATGCTTCGCTTATGACAAATCACGATTACGACCGTGGAAGCTGTTATTGTACAGACTTTGCTATCGGCTATCTCGGAATAATCAACGAGGCGCTTGTTTATTCAAACGAGGGCGAGATTGAGTTCCTCCCTGCACTTCCGACAGGGTTTGAAAAGGGCACAATAAAGGGCATCAGAGCAAGAACAAGGGCAACCGTTGACAGCCTTTCTTGGGATGCCGACTCGAATATTGTTGAAGCAAAAATCACTTCCGATATTGACCAAAAAATTAAGGTTAGATACGGAGATACAGAAAAAACACTCGACCTAAAAGCCGGAGTGTCACAAACAGTTAATTTTTAAAATTATATATGGAGGATATGTTATGAATATTGTTTGTTTGGATATGGAGGGCGTGCTTGTTCCTGAAATTTGGATTGCATTCGCAGAGGAAACAGGTATTCCAGAGCTTAAACTTACAACCCGTGACGAGCCTGATTATGACAAGTTGATGAATTACAGAATTAAAATTCTCAAGGAGCACGGCTTGGGACTTAAAGAAATTCAAGATGTTATCGCAAAAATCGACCTTATGCCGGGTGCAAAGGAGTTTTTGGACGAACTTCGAACAATCACACAGGTTATCATTTTGTCAGACACATTTGAGCAGTTCGCAACACCGCTTATGAAAAAACTTGATTGGCCGACAATTTTCTGCAACACTCTTGAGGTTGCCGAAAACGGTGAAATCACAGGCTTCAGGATGCGTTGCCCACAGTCAAAACTCACAACGGTCAAGGCGCTTCAGTCAATCGGATACGACACTATCGCAAGTGGCGACAGCTTCAATGACCTTGGTATGATTCAGGCAAGCAAGGCAGGATTTTTGTTCAAGTCAACCGACGCAATCAAGAACGATTATCCCGACATTCCTGCTTACGAGGAATACAGCGAACTTCTTGACGCAATAAAAAAAGCATTATGAGATAAAGCCCCTGAACCACGCCAAAATTATATTAATACACATTAAGTAGGATAGGCTTGCCTATCTCGGAATACTATTAATTTAATAATATTATTT
>OIZP01000046.1_pt1 | contig 83710 bp, 72 predicted proteins | sample 1588531 | NCBI WGS metagenome assembly OIZP01 (sample SAMN03283283) | human gut metagenome | biome: human-associated habitat; material: feces | host: Homo sapiens | place: Peru | collected 2012
CAACCCCCACAACAGACTTTCACTGTCTAGATATATGCCATGCCCGGCATACAAAAGGAACCATTCTAGATGCCAACACTAGAATGGTTTTCTTATTATTCATATGATAAAATAGGCAAGAAAGAAGTGAATTTATGAATAAAGCATTAGCCCATTTACATACAATCAATAAGCACAAAGTAAAAGTTACATACTTGTGTTTTCGCTGTCATTTATACAAACAAGGATTCCTACATGACTTAAGCAAATACTCTTATATCGAATTGAAAACCGGTTTTCATTATTATCAAGGATTCCGCTCTCCTATTGATGCAGAAAAAGAAGAAAAAGGTTATTCATTAGGTTGGTTACATCATAAAGGAAGAAACAAACATCATTGGGAATATTGGCTTGATTTTGGCGTAAATGGTATATATGCATGTAAAATGCCAACCAATTATGTCATTGAAATGTTTTGTGATCGAGTTGCTGCAAGTATGATCTATCAAAAAGAAAAATACACCGATTCAAGCGCCCTTGAATATTATGAAAATGGACGAGGTAAAATTCTGATTCACCCGGAAACAGACGCCCTCATCCATCACTTATTGAAATATTTATCTGAGCATGGTTTAGATCAAACCATTCATTATATTGTTACAGAAATCAAAGAATAATTATTCTACAGTCACACTTTTTGCAAGGTTACGAGGTTTATCTACATCGCAACCTTTTTCTTTTGCGACATAATATGCGAGTTCCTGCAATAAAACCGTTGCTGGAATACAGCTTAATAACGGATCCACATCTGGAATGCGAATTACATAATCAAAGCCATCTGCATTCTGATTTTTTGAAGTGATCAAAATAACTTTTGCCCCACGAGCCACTGTTTCTAAAATATTTGAAATTGTCTTTTGTGCAACACTAGGCTGCGTAGCTGAGGCAATCACTACCGTATCCTTTTCAATCAACGCGATAGGACCATGTTTTAATTCTCCAGCCATATATGCATCGGCATGCACATAAGATACTTCTTTTAGTTTTAATGCACCTTCTAAAACACTTAAATAATCCAATTGTCTACCAATAAAGTAAGCATCTTTTTGATCTGTAAGTAGTTTTGCGAATTCAGCCATCTTATCTTCTTGTTGAAGCATTTCTTCTACCACTTCTGGCATTTGTTTCAACTGATTGATCATATGATTTTGGTTTTCTACAACCCCATTACATAATGAAGCTAATTTTAAACATAGACATACCAATAATACAAGTTGTGTTGTATACGCCTTCGTACTTGCGACCGCAATTTCTGGTCCCGCACAAGTATATAATACAAAGTCAGATAAACGAGCTAAACTCGAACCTAACACATTTGTCACCGATAGTGTTTGTGCTTTGTTTTCTTTTGAAAGTTTTAATGCCGCCAAAGTATCGGCTGTTTCTCCAGATTGTGAAACAAAGATGCATAAAGTGTTTTCATCAATTCGATAATTTCCATATCTAAACTCACTTGCACTAATGCAGTAAATTGGTAAATCAATCCATGTGCGCAATAAGTATTGAGCATACAAACTCGCATGATATGCAGTTCCGCATGCAACAAAATAGATTTGATTGATTTTTGAAACGTCTAAACCAGATAATTCTGGCATAGCCAAATTATTTTCAATATGAGCTCTTAGCGTTTCTTTAATGACATATGGCTGTTCATGCATCTCTTTTTGCATAAACGTATCATATCCACCTTTTTGAGCTGCATGCGCATCATATGAAATATGTGTCCATTTCATAGATACTTTGTCTCCAAAGAAATCATACAATTCAATACTGCCTGGTTTCAAAACAGCCATTTGATCATCTTCTAAAGCACAAATATCCTTTGTGTAATCTAATACAGCCGGAATATCACTTGCACAAAAAGCAGCCGTATCGGTTTTTCCGACAATCATTGGACTTTCTTTTTTTGCAACAAATACGCAGTCTGGATAATCTGTACAAACGACACATAACGCAAAACTTCCTTGAAGATATTGTACACATTTCTTTAAGGCATACATCATATCTCCTTGATAGTAATAATCCAACATATGAACAATGACTTCACTATCTGTCTGTGATTGAAATTTATATCCCTGTTCCAATAAGCATTCTTTGATGGATGCATAGTTTTCGATGATTCCATTATGTACAATTGAAATTGTCTCACTCTCATTTGTATGTGGATGTGAATTCATATTACTTGGAACACCATGTGTTGCCCAACGTGTATGTCCAATTCCTGTATGTTCAGGATGTTCTTTTTCGGATAATATTTCCTCTAAATTTGTTAAGCGTCCCTTGGCCTTATACGTTTCTAAATGATGACTTGAAACTAATGTCACTCCTGCAGAGTCATATCCACGATACTCCAGTTTTTCTAACCCCTGCAATAAAAATGGTAAAGCATTTTCTTTACCCGCGTAAGCTGTGATTCCACACATTATAAAAAAATCCTCCTATTATATTATTTTCATGGAGGATACTAAATGGCTTTGTTCAATATTCACACATTGGTTTTGTCCATCGTTAAAGGTTGTATCAACCTCCAGACTACCCGCCGAATCTTTCGATAAGTCTGGTCCTCGTCAACTAGTTTCTAGTCCTGGCGCTATTTTTTTACTACAACTCCATGAATAATGAATATTATACAAAAAATAATACATATGTCAAAAAAAGAAGACTTATTCTTCTTCAACTAGATTCAATAATTCTAGTATTCGATTTAAGTCTTCTTTATTTTCATAATGAATAGAAATTGAATTTTTACTGATAGATACAGATGTTTGGAAGAATTCTTGTAGCTTTTCTTTCGCTGCTTTCACATAAATATCTTCCTTTGGTTTTTCTACCGTTTTTTTATTATTTGTATCCTTTACAATTTGTTCTACTTTACGCACAGACAACCCTTGATCAATGGCCTGCTTAGCAATCTTACGCATGCTAGATTCCGTTTTAAGACCCAACAAAGCACGAACATGCCCCATACTTAATTGTTTATTTACAACATATTCCTGTACATCTTCAGGAAGTTTTAATAGACGCAATAAGTTTGTGATATGTTCACGTGATTTTCCCACACGATGAGCCAATTGTTCTTGTGTATATCCTAAACGCTGAATCAATTTTTCATAAGCTTTTGCTTCTTCAATTACGTTTAAATCTTCCCGTTGAATATTTTCTAACAACGCAATTTCCATCATTTCCTGATCATCAAAATCAACAATGATAGCTGGAATATTCTCTAATCCAGCAAGTTTTGAAGCTCTAAGTCTTCTTTCACCTGCAATCAAATCATATCCCTGAATACTTTTTTTAACTAGAATAGGCGTAAATACACCATGCTGCTTAATAGATGAACTTAATTCTTTTAGCGCTTCATCATTAAATACTTTACGAGGCTGATATGGATTTGGACGAATTTCATTTACAGGAATCTTTGATTGTTGCTGACTTTCAACTTCCATATCTCCATTTTGAATATCATCTAATACCTTGGAAACATCTTGCCCAAAAATACTAGACAAGCCTTTTCCTAAACGAGCATTATTTTTGTTATCCATAAATTATGCCTCCTTTGAATTACGTTTTAGTACTTCTTCAGTTAAACCAGCATATGCCTTGGCACCTGTACTTTTTGGATCATATTCAAAAATCGATATACCACGACTTGGTGCTTCAGACAATTTTACATTTCTTGGAATTGAATTTTGATATACAAGCTTTCCAAATGTTTGACGAACATCTTGCGATACATCAACACTCAATCTTGTACGAATATCAAACATCGTTAATAAAATTCCTTCGATTTTCAAATTACGATTACTTGTTCTTTGTACAAGACGAATTGTAATCAACAATTGCGTTACACCTTCCAATGCATAATATTCACATTGTACTGGAATTAAAATACTGTCAGCCGCCGTTAATGCGTTTGTATTTAATAAGCCAAGTGAAGGTGGACAATCAATAATAATATAATCATATTGATCTCGAATAGGTGCAATTGCCTTTTTCAACAATTCTTCCTTGCCATATTCCATTTTATCCATATCCAAATCAGCACCTGCTAAATTAATGTTAGCCGGTACAATATCAATTCTAGGATTCACCTTAGGCACGATAGCTTGCTGTATTGGAACACCTTCCATTAAAACTGAATAAATTGTCGCCTGTGAATTATTTTGATTCGCACCCAATCCCTGTGTAGCATTTCCCTGTGAATCGAAATCAATCAATAATACTTTTTTACCTACATGTGCAAGTCCACTCGCCAAATTTATAGAAGTTGTCGTTTTTCCAACTCCACCTTTTTGATTAGAAATCGCCATTACTTTTCCCATACTTAACCCTCCAAAGGTTTTTTCTTGATTTGCCCATACGCCCTAGGATATTTACTAGGTGTATGTTTTACCTTTTTAAAATATAAATTAATACGTGTTGCATCCTCTTCAATCATGAATTTTTCTTCATCAACCAATTCAACACCTAATGTATCAATTGCCTTTTTCGCGTTTAATAATTCTTCATGTCCATTTTTTCCTTTTAGTGCCACCATTGTACGATTCATTTTCACAAAAGGAACACAAAGTTCTAATAAAATTGATAATTTCGCAACAGCACGTGCGCTGACCACATCAAAACATTCACGCTTTTCTTTCGCTAAATCTTCGGCTCGAACATTTAATATATCTAGATTTTCTAAGTTCAATTGAGTTTTCACTTCATTTAAAAAACGACAACGCTTTTGTAAAGGCTCCACCAATGTCATATGTACATGTGGAAATGCAATTTTCACTGGGATTCCAGGAAAACCTGCTCCTGAACCAATATCACACATTGTTTCAAAATCAATATTTGAAAAAGGCATGATTGAATCGTAGAAATGTTTCTCCCACACTTCTTCTTCCTGCGTAATTGCCGTTAAATTCATCTTCTCATTCCATTCAATAAGAAGTTGCATATATTTTTCAAATTGATTCATTTGTTCTTCATTTAATTGGATGCCAGCTTCTAAACAAGCCTTTTGAAATTCTACTTTAGTCATGAAAACCCTCCACGCTAATCATTATATCATATAATCGTTTCCGTCGTATTCTTACTATACGTAATAATTCGACATTATGCATGTCAGTTTATTAGTTTTGTTCATTTATGTTACAATTTTAAAAAGGAGGTCACTTATGAAAAACTTTAAAAAAATTTTATTCATTCTTATATGTATATTACTTGCCTTTATTGGTGGTATGTTCTTTATGAATAAACAAACAGAACCAGAAATCACATCTACATTAATTCAGAATCGAATTGAACAGGCGAGTAATTTAGTAACCACAAAATATCATTATACGAAAGTAGGAAAATTCGAAAATTCATTAAACCTCAATGGATGGTCTATCCCTTTGACAAACAAATACTTCATTCTAACATTTGAAGGGGAAATTCAATTAGGTACAGATTTATCTAAGGCAAATGTAGAAATCAACGACTCAACGATTCATGTGACTGTCGATAAACCTGCTGTTATTTCGAATTCAATTGATGAATCAAGCATTGAAGTCTATGATGAAACAAAAAATATTTTTAATCCAATTAGTGTGAGTGACTATAAAGCTTTTGCGCTCGAACAAAAAGATAAGGCTTTATCTGAGGCAAAAGAAAAAGGATTAATGAAAACAGCTCAAGAAAACACAAAGAAAAGTATTAAAGAAATTGTTTCCATTATTCCTGACACGGATGATTATACAATTGAAGTCACATTTAAGGAGTAATTATGCCAAATATAAAATTAGTCGATGCATTCACAGATTTTGTAGAAGAAAGTACTCTTCCATATCGTCAAATGATGACATACTACAATTGTGCCTTAATGGAAGTGGAAACTAAATTTAAAGTACTTAACGAACAATTCTCCCTATTCTATGATCGTAATCCCATTGAGTCCATTCATACGCGTATTAAATCGCAATCCAGCATTCTTAAAAAACTTCAAAAAAAGAATCTTGCTTTAACCATCCCAAACATTGAAAACAATCTATTTGATATTGCAGGTGTTCGTGTGGTATGTTCATTCACTGAAGATATTTATTCTTTGGCCAACTCTTTTCTTAACCAAGATGATGTTCGCTTGATTGAAAAAAAGGATTACATTCAAAATCCAAAAGAAAATGGGTATCGAAGTCTTCATTTAATTGTAGAAATCCCTATCTTTTTATCCGATGAGAAAAAATGGGTCAAGGTAGAGGTACAATTTAGAACCATTGCGATGGATTTCTGGGCAAGTCTAGAACACAAAATTCGCTATAAGAAGAACTTATCAAAAGAACGCTTAAATGAAATTGATAAAGAATTATTAGAGTGTGCTAAGATTTGTAAGACACTTGATGAAAAAATGGAAGAAATAAAGACGGGAAATTAATTTCCCGTCTAATTTTCTTCATATACTTCTTCAAAAGATACTTTTGCGTCTTGAGAATTTTCTTTCATGAATTTACGATTTTTATAGAATCCAACTGTTAATAATGGAACAATGATAATTGCGATTCCTAAATATCCACAATATCCATATCCATACTTCACAACATTTGTAAGTCCTACAAATGAGATTCCCATAGAAACTACCATGATGAATGCTGAAACTAAAGCTCTGCGTACTGGTACATTTTCAACTTTTTTAAGGAACTTCACATTTTCGAAACGATTCACAAAGCCAAAGATGACGCAGACTGCACTTGAAATCAAGCATAAGAATAATACCAATCCATAAAGTGCTACAAGCCAGTTTGCTCCAAATGATTTTAATGTTGTCAATGTTGGTAGAGTTGTTCCGTTTGGCTGTGTCAAATAATAGTGTTGCCAACAAAGTAACATTAATACGGCAAGTCCTAATCCTAACATATTCAATGTGAATGTTAATGCCATTGAACGATCACAATCTTGTTTTGTCTTTAATACACTTGTTCCACAAACTAGGATAGCTGGTACTGTCACCCATTGAAAAGCTGAATAAGTAACACCGTTCCAAACTGCTTTTGGAAGTTGACTCCATCCATGTACTGAAAAATCAACGCGCATAACATCTAATAGGTTATGTCCATTTAATAAGCCAATTGTATAAATAGATACAGCTAATACTAAAATGACAATGCCCATATATGTACTTGCTCTACGAATTAAGTCGACTCCAAAAATTGTTAAAAACAATACAACAAGTCCAATCACAAATGTTCCTAGATAGTAATTCAATCCAAAGTATTGTGTTAATGCACTGGCTGCTCCTGAAATACATGATGCAACAACCATTAAAACCATGATGTTAAAGAATAATTCAAATAATAGTTCTACCTTATCAAATGGATGAAATAAACATTCAAATAATTCTTTATACGTTTTTAATCCTCGTGAATTCATCATAATTTGACCTTCACGAATTGTCATTGCTAAAAGTAACATCGCAACCGCTACGCCAACAATAGCTGGCCAACCTAAACTGACAAACCATGTGTTTTCCTGATTTCCTGTCGCAAATCCTCCGCCTGCATGAGCCGCAAATGCAGTAGTTGCCACTGAAAATGCTGCCATCCAGGAACGATTCAATTTTGTGTTTTCATTTTTCTTCATTCTCAAATTCTCCTTTTCTGCAACAAAAAACCTTCCGTCTCTTGTTGCTTAATAAACAACTTCAGAGACGAAAGGTAATATTTTTATTCTTCCGCGGTACCACTCTAATTCATTCTAACGAATGCCCTCATCGATGCAATCACATCTAGTCTTTATATCGTAAGACTCACGTCTATAACTACATTATCGCTATAGCCACTCCATGGTGATTTTCATTCTCTAGCTTTACGATATTTTCCACCAAACAATATCTCTCTTGGCTAAAACTTAGTGAATTACTCTTCCATATCAATGTGTTGTCTGTATAATACTACAATTTACATTTTGTTTCAATATTATATTGTAATTTTTTCATTAATTTGTAAATAAAAAGAAAGAGGACCTATGCCTCTTCCATAATCTGATTGATTGTATCAACGACTCGACTTGTATTTCTTCCATCTGTATATACCATGTACTTCATTTGAAAATAAGATAACTTATCATAATCATAATCTTCAAATTTCAATGCTTCCATCAATTGATCTTCATCCGTACATACTGGGCCTGGAAAATCGTTAAAATCAATATTCAATCCTATATCTTGTTTATATTCATCAATATCTGGAATATAGCTAATCATCGGTTTATTTAATAAAGAATAATCAAATATCACACTCGAATAATCGGATATTAAACAATCACTCACCTGCATCAGTGTATATAAATCTTCTTTATTCATATTGATTCCACCTTTGCACTGAATGTCTCCAAGTAATGGATGAAACTTATATAGGACAATATAATCTTTAATTTTTGTGAAATCAAAAGACTGGATTTTAAAACCATCAATGATATTTCCTCTAAAAGTAGGTGCGTATAAACATAATTTTTTATCCTTTAATTCAGGATATTTCAAATAGAATTCATCTTTTCCATTCAAATTTAACAATGTATCAATTCTAGGCATTCCCGTCACCAAAACTTGATCTTTTTCTACATTAAAAGCTTGAGAATAAGGATCTTTCCAATATTCCGCATTACATAAGACATAATCATAGTTTTGTACAGGATATTGCCTTTTAATTTGATTTCCAAATTTCTTAACGGCACCACACGCATGCCATATTTGTAGTACCTTAACATTCTTAGGTTTCATATGACTAATCACATAATTATTATCATTTAAAATCACTAGACTTGATTTTTTGATTTCAACAAGTTGTTTTAAACAATTCAAAAAGTATTTAAAATCACCCCATAAATTCTTTTCGAACATCAATAAAATATAATGAATGTCATATTTATTTTCATGACGTAATTGTTTATCAATTAATTTAAAATCAGACGATAATTCACTTTGAGTTAAACTAATAAAAGTAATGTGGTTCTTCTTTGGACGAATATAAAAAGTTAAAATATCTACAATCTTTAAAGCAATATTTAAGATTATCTTACTTAATCCCATTTTAGTGCACCGCCTTATATAGAATATCTACAACTCTTTTAGATGCCTTTCCATCTTCATGATTATTAAAATATTGATTAAATTCATTTAATTTTGAATAATCATACACTTCATTTTTAATATCCTGCAACATTGTTTCTTCATCCATATAGATTTCACCTGGAATATCCTTATGAATATCTAAATAGAATCCTCTTAAGTCAGTCGCATATTCTTTTAAATCATACATATAGAAATAGATAGGTCTTTTTAATATCGCATAATCAAAGAAAACACTTGAATAGTCAGTAATTAAAATATCACTAATTACATATAATTCATTGATTTCTGCTTGTGCAGGAATCGAATACAAGAATCCATCTAATTCAGGATCATCTTCAAATGTATTAATAATTAAATAGTGTGGTTTAAATACAACGATTGTATCTTTGCCTAAAATTTCTTTCCATTTTCTAAAGTTTGCCTTCAATTCAAAAGTATAACCAGCAGAAACATAAGAATTGTCTCTCCATGTCGGTGCATACAATACAATTTTTTTATCCATAGGCAAATGATACTTCTTCTTGATCGTATCACACTCTTCTTTTGTGGCATTTGAAATAAAGTCATTTCTAGGATAACCTGTTTCAATCAGTCTTTCTCTATTGATTTTAAAAGATGTTTGAAATACACGGGTACAAAATGCATTAGGACTGATCATATAATTGTATCTTGCGACATCTACATCGTAGGAATGACACATCTGTTCATAACTAACTCCAGATCGATAGAACGTTGTATCTTCACTTACATCAATATCGTGAGCTAATCGTTTTAACGGAGTTCCGTGCCAGGTTTGTAGATAAACCTGATTCTCTTTTTTAAAGATGTATGTAGGAAGTTTACAATTGACAACCCATAATTTTGCCTTGGACAAATAATAGAAATAAGGAATGCTGAAATACTCCTTTATTTCAGCTCCTTCAATATGAATATTCTTTTCTTTATGATTTTTTATAAACCAAATAAAACGATATCCATCAAATCGTGGATCTTGTTTCATTTGTTCATAAATAGCTTTAGGATTATCCGAATAGCCACGGCCATGAAAAGATATAAATATGACAAGTTTTTCATCCACTTTAAATAAGCGATATGTTAACTTATATGCCAAGCGAATACACTTTCCCGCTAACTTTTTAATCGGTCTTAAAAGTTTTATAAGCATGGCTATCCCCTCCTTTTTACTTAAATACTTCCTCTACAATATGCTTTGACGCATTTCCATCGTCATAACAACAGAAACGTTTATAGAATTCTTCATAACGTTCTTTATATTCTTCATTGATTTGATCAATATTCAAAATCGCATTCATAACTTCTTCGCTTGTATATAATAGTGGACCTGGAACCTCCGTATTCATATCAATATAGAATCCTCGTAATTGATTTTTATACTTTTCAATATCATATGTATAGAATAGTACTGGTCGTTTCAAGTTCGCAAAATCAAAGAATACACTTGAATAGTCTGTGATACAAATATCACTAATCAAATAAATCTCACTAATATCATCATACTTACTTAAGTTATACACAAAACCTTCAAGCCCTGTTGTATCAATGTTATCCGCAATATAATGGTGTGTTCTTAATAAAACAACATATTCATCTGATAATTTTTCCATCATTAACTTCAAATCTAAGGCCAATGTAAATTTATATTCACCTTTTCCATAATGTTCATCATCACGCCATGTTGGTGCATATAAAATCGTTTTCTTATCTTCTGGAATACCTAGTTTTTTTCTTAAGTCTTTGGCAATTTGATCTTTGTTTGGCCAATATAAAATATCATTTCTTGGATATCCATATTCAAGCATTTTACCCTCATACATAAAACAACTTCTAAATGTTTTCGTACTAAACGGATTGGCACTTACTAAATAATCCCATTCTTGTCTTTGGCGATAGAATTGCTGCTTATATTTTGGAGATGCTGAAGTTACTTCTTCTTGATCGAACACAAGACGTTTTAATGGTGTACCATGCCAAGTTTCAACAAATACTTGGCCTTCTCTTTTGCGATACCACAATGGTTGTCTAACATTAAATACAAAATATTTACTAACAGCTAAATAATACGCATATTTAAAAGAGAAACGCTTTACAACTTCTGCTCCATAAGGAACTTCATGCCCATCATTCAATGCCCATACACATTTATATTTGCCTGGATAATTCTTGGCAATATATTCATATATATATTTAGGGCTGTCTGAGTAATTTTTAGCCATAAATGTTTCAAATAAAATTGTGTTTTCTTGAATTGGTTTCCTAGAATAAACATGATAGTAAGCAAGTTTAAATAAAACATTCTTATTTTTAAAGATTCTAAAAAACTTTTTAATTCCTAATTTTCTTCGAACACAACTTTGGACACCTTTCAAGTCACGATTTTGTAGATAAGCTACCATTTTTCTAGAATTACGCTTATATCGATTCATCACTTCTGGACGAATACCATCGATTGTTTTAGCCATTCGTTCAAAATATTCAGTACGCCACAAATCATCTTGACTACGGCGAATCTGCTTTGCCATTTGAGAAACAAAATACGATACAATTTTACGATCTAAACAGAAACGTACAACCCCTTCTTCTTTTAAAAGTGTACGTGTATATTCAACCGCATCGCATCTTTCATTAAAACGATTTTCATTCTCTTCCTGACTCAATGCTGGTTCATTAATAGGATCATTATGCTTACGTTTCACATAGATTGCTTCTTCTACTTGTAAAGCGGAAGTCAATTTTTCTAATAATGGACACATGAATGTCATATCACAATAATATCTAAAGTTCTCATTAAATTTTAAGTTATTGCGAACAACAAAATCACGATTATACAAATTACCTAACACTGTAAAGGTGCGAATTCCTTTTCGGTTATCCATTGTATAAAAAATAGCTTTAGCTTGTTGCTCATCTTTTTCATATGACGAAAACGAAATAAAATCAGAAAGTTTATTTAAACGTTGTTGTTCTCTTTCTTCTTGATCCTCTTCATCCACTTCTTTATTTTCAATTTTATGAAGGTAATTTGCCTTATTATTCCAAGTATGATTAATCATACCGTAGACCATATCCACATCATGATCCATTGCCTTGATCATATTTTGTAGAGTATCTTCCAAAACATAATCGTCACTATCCAAAAAGTAAAGATAGGCTCCTTTGGCTTCTTGAATACCAACATTTCGACAAGCTGCTACTCCTGTTACTCCTTCAGGTAATGTGTATACTTTCATATCAAAAATAGAATTATATTGTTCTAATAAATCATCAATATCTTCAGTTGGATGATCTAAAACAACAATTAATTCAAAATCTTTAAATGTGCTTTGTGCTAAATTTTGTAGACATTCTTTAAAATAATGTTTGTACTTAAAAAAAGGAAGGATAATACTGATAGTACGCATATTAACCCTTCAATTCCTCTTTTAATTGTGTTGTACTAATACCTTCTGTTCTTGGTAAATAAACAACTTCACAATAATCTTTTAAGAAATCAAATTTTCCTTTCCAATCATCGCCCATAACAAACACATCTACATTATATTTTTTTACATCTTCAATTTTTTGTTCCCAACTTGTTTCTGGAATAACCTTGTCTACATATTTAATCGCTTCTACAATCTTCATACGATCTGTGTCTTTAATTTTACACACTTTATTTTTACCCAAATTAAACTCATCACTACTTACCGCAACAATCAAATAATCCCCTAATTCTTTTGCACGGCGTAATAAATTTAAATGACCTACATGAAATAAATCAAAAGTTCCATATGTTATTACTGTTTTCATGAGTATAAACCTCCCTATATAAACACTGTAATTGTAAACTATTTTTGACAAATTGAAAAGGAGTCCATAAACTCCTTTATTAACCAAATAATTTTGCGATACCCTTTTTTTCTTTTTTAGGAAGCAAACGCTTTTCAAATTTTTCATCTAAGAATTTTTTCTTTTCCTTTTTGCTCATTGCCTCTAATTTGTCTACATAAACAGAATAATCATCACACACTTTATTAATGTCACCCATTTCAACAAGCTGACCACCTTCAATCCACATTCCTGTCTTGCAGAATTCGCGAACTTGACTTAATGAGTGAGAAATAAAGAAGATTGTTTTTCCTTCTTCATCTCTTAGTTTCATCATACGCTTCATGCATTTTTTCGCAAAACCTTTATCTCCAACACTTAATGCTTCATCGACAATAAAAATATCTGGATTTAATGCAAGTGAGATGGAAAATCCTAAACGAGATTTCATACCTGATGAATATTTTTTTACGGGCTGATATAAGAAATCTCCTAATTCTGCAAAATCAATAACATCATTTGTGATTTCTTGAATTCTCTTTTTTCTAAGCCCCATCAATGCGCCTTTGACGTTAATATTTTCAAGTCCTGTCAATTGTTGATTCAACCCTGTATTAATGGCAATCAATGCTTGTTCTCCATTAATTTTCATGGTTCCACTATTAATTTCAGAAATACCTGATAATAATAAAGATAATGTAGATTTACCAGATCCATTCGTTCCAAGAATTCCAACCACATCGCCTTTCTTTATTTTAAAAGAAACGTCTTTTAATGCATAGAATTCCTTCTTATCTGTTTTATATTGATTGTTTTTATTTCTTAAAGTATAGATTTTCGAAATGTTTTCGACTTCAACAGCATATTCTTCTTTAGACATAAAAACCTCCTTAAATCATATCGATAAATTTCTTTTTGAAGGTGTACATCAAATAGCATCCTAACGCAAAAATCAAGAAAACTAGACACCAGAAATAAAGTGTAATAGCAGGATGATCAAATACGTTTCTTCCATAGAAAACGGCATCTCTATATCCTTGAACAATATAATAGATTGGATTTGCCTTCACAAGTTTATTTAAAATACTTGCGAATGGAACATCTGCTTTAAAATGACAATCCCATAAAATAGGCGAGAAGTACATCAACATACGCATGATTGAAGAAATAAATTTCTTTACATCACGCCATAACATTGTGAGTACAGATAATACAAGTGAAATAGCTTCTCCAAGCATAAATGCGCAGAACATATAATATAGAATCCAAAGCCAGTTTAGATTTGGATACCATCCACTTAAAATCAAAGTAACGAATGTGATAATTAACATCACAAAGTGATTGAATAGTTCTCTTAAACAAATCGTTGCTGGTAAAACTGACACCGGAAACTTCATTCTTGTGATGACATTAGTCTTTGAAAATACGGCAGAACATCCATCTACAATGCATGGACGAATATACCACCATACACTAAATGCTACAACAAGCCATGGTAAATATTCGACGGTAATACCTCTGTATGTTTGTGCTTTTCTTCCCCAAGCAATCCCAAAGACTAACCAATATGTGAATACTTGAATGGCTGGAGATGCAAAGTTCCAAAAAATACCAAATTTAGAATCGCGCATATCTGACAACAATTCATATTTTGCGATACAGAAAATACGATAGAAATTTGAACAATTTTCTTTTATAACGTATGAAATGCTTTTAAACATATAAATATCTCCTTAACAACTTCTAGGTTATCATATTTTTTCTAGAAAAAAAATCTGCATGAAGCAGATTTTCTTGCATTCCTTCTCCTTTCCACTTCAATTCTAACAATTCAATGTGAATTTATTGTGAAAAAGGATGCGTTTTATTCGTTTTCTTCTTCTTCCATTTCTTTTTCTACTTCGTCTAATCCATCTTCAACGATTTCTGATTCTTCTTCTTCATCATCATCCTCGTCAATTGCGATAGAATCTGTATCCATTACACTTTCTGAATACGTGTGACGTGAACGTAAATCCCAAGTATTTTGTGACATATTCAAGAAACGGCCGTCTAAAGATAAATCTGTATAAAATTGTGCGATATTATCTTCAAACTGTGTTTGAGTAAATCCCATTTCTTGACTTACATCTTTCCAAAGATCAACAAATGGCATAGAACCCTTGTTGTTGGTCAATACTTGATATGCTACTTCAATCATAGACTTTTTCATAATACTATAAAACTCCTCTTAATACTTACATTGATTCAACGGCTTCAACACCAATACATTCTAATGCGTTAGCTAAAACAATTTGAGTTGCCTTTACTAAAGCTAGACGTTGTGAACTTAATTCTAAATTATCACGATCTACAACTTTACATACATTATAGAAGCTGTGGAATTTACTAGCTAAATTTTGAATATAGTGACACATTTTATGAACTTGGCGAGATTGTGCTGTTTCTACAATAACCTTATTGAATTCTTGTAAAGATTTCATCAATTCAATTTCTTTTTCATTTGTTAAATCTTCAAATGATGTTGCTAACTCAATATCTTGAGCTTGTTTTTGAATAGAACACATACGAGCATGTGCATATTGTGCATAGTAAACAGGGTTTTCATTTGACTTTTTAGTTGCCAATTCAATATCGAAATCTAAATGCGAATCTAATGCACGTTGTACGAAGAAATAACGAGCTGCATCAACACCTACTTTATCGCACAACTCATTAATTGTTGTCGCATTTCCTAAACGTTTTGACATCTTCATTTCTTCCCCATTTGATACTAAACGAACCATCTGAATAATATCTACGTGTAATTTGTCTGCATCGTTTCCTAAAGCTGTCATACTCGCTTTTAAACGAGGAATATACCCATGGTGATCAGCTCCAAAGAAGTCAACCAACATATCAAATCCACGTTGACATTTATCATTATGATAAGCAATATCTGGAACTAAATAAGTTAATGATCCGTCTTGTTTTCTTAAAACACGGTCTTTATCATCTCCAAATTTTGTTGTTTCGAACCATAAAGCACCATCTTTTTCATATACATAGCCCTTTTCATTCAATTCATTGATTGCAGCCTCTACTTTACCTGCATCACGAATACTTTGTTCACTTGACCAAACATCAAAATGTACACGATAACGATCTAAATCTTTTCTAATTTTATCTAATTCAAACTTAATTCCTTCTTTTCTAAAGAATTTCAAATTTTCTTCTGTAGGTTCTAAGTATGTTTCAGGATATTCTTTCGCCAATTCATATCCTTTTTCTTCAACATCCTTACCCATGTAACCGTCTTGACCAATTTCTGTAGGAATCCCTTGTGCTTGACGATAACGAGCATTTAAAGACAATGCCAAGTTTGTGATTTGGTTACCCGCATCATTTACATAATATTCACGAGTTACATCATATCCCGCTTTTTTCATGATACGTGCACAACTGTCTCCCCAAGCAGCTCCACGAGCATGTCCTAAGTGTAAAGATCCAGTTGGGTTTGCACTTACATATTCTAAATCTACTTTAATTCCATTAGATGGTTGTTGACCGTAATTTTCCTTTTGTGCTAATACATCAGAAATTACTGTACTAAAACGATCTTTAGATAATGTAAAGTTTAAGAAACCAGGTCCTGCAATTTCAATATTAGAAACCATTTCTAATGAAAATGCATCTAATAAACTTTGCGCAATCATTCTTGGATTTTGATGTAATTGACGAGTTAATTGCATCGCAACATTACTTGAAAAATCACCATGGTCTTTATTCTTTGGTGTTTCAACAACAATGTTTTGAACATCTAAATCTAAATCAAATGCTTTTTTAACCGCACTTTGAATGGCCTGCTTTAATTCAACTTCAATTGACTGCATATGTATCCTCCTTATTTATATATAGTACAAAGTGAAATTCTTGTTTTTCATTCCCCTGTATAAGACTGTATTTTACTTCTATATGATTTTCGTCCACATCATAATGACTTGTATGACAATCCAAATCTATTTGTCCAAATTCTGTTTCAATATGCCCCTTTGTTTGACTATTTAAACGAAGTGTCAAATTCACAAGAACATCAGATTCACTACGGATTACTAATCCTTTTTTCCATATTCTCCATTCAAATCGATGTGTATCATTACTAAAAGAAACTAGAAGGCCTTCGTTCGCACAAAAGTCAATTATAGCCTCTCCTTTATATAATGTTTGATTTGAAATTTTATCAAATAAATGTACCTGATTTGTCATAGCTAGTGCATAATATCACACTCTGATTTTTTTGCAAGAAAATTTATTAAAAAACATAAGAATTTAATAAAAATATAACAAATTTAATTTAAAATCTATGATTTTTTATATATTTATCCCATTTTTTCACAAGTGAAAACGGTAACACATCGCATGTTACCGTTCATTTTAAAGTATTTCTTTTGGAAAATAAATTCGTTTATTCGTTTGATTTTTCATCTTTAATAATGCCTTGACAATCTGTGAACAACTAGATAAAGACACCAATTCATTTTTAGAATCTAACATCCAAATGATTTGATTTTCATCATTTTCTGTATATGGCAAATACGCCTTAGAATGTGATATTGCTTCATAATAGTAATAATCTAAATCATATCCAGATTCAATAAGTTTCAGTTTGATATCTTGCATTTGTTGATCACTTGGATCTTCAATCCACTCAAACAAATGACGATTTAAAATTCGATTTGCGAAATCCTTTAATATTTCATCATCGCTTGCTAATGCTTGTTGAAAACCATAGAAAATACGGTGTTCATCCATTAAATAAAAATCATTGTTCGATAGTTCTCCATTCATTAATGGTTCAAACACATCAATATTTCGGATTATTGCATATCGCTTAAAAAATTGTTGAATCATAATTTCATATGATTTTGCATCTGGATGCAAGTAAACCTGCCAATACATATGGTATCTTGCCATAATATAGTCTTCAACACTGTGCATACCACTCATTTTCACACACAACGAATCATTTTTCACTCGCAACGTTCGCAAAATTCTTTCTAAATCGAAATTACCATAGCTTGTACCGGTTTCATAAGCATCTCTTAAAAGATAGTCCATACGATCCGCATCCAATTGTGAGCTGATTATTTGATGCATCATTGGTTTGGGATGTTTATGCGTTAAAATCAATACAATATTTTGTGGTAGGGATTCATCTTCTTTTACTAAAGCCTTATGAATTTCTGTTTCTGGATCCAAAATCAAATCACAAGTCATTTGTTCGTGATGCTTCTTATGAAGTGTTTCAAAAAAATGCGAAAAAGGACCATGGCCCAAATCATGCAACAATGCAGCACATAAAACTTGAATTTTTTCATATTCACTTAAAGTAGCAGTGATTGAATCCACTTCTTCACACATTCGTCTTGTGATTTCATATACGCCTAGACTATGTGAAAAACGTGAATGCTCTGCCGTATGATAGATTTGAAAATCTCCACCTAATTGATGAATGCGATGCAATCTTTGAAATTCTTTTGCGTTGATACAATCCCATATCACTTGATATTTCACATGAATATATCCATGCACAGGATCTCTTAATACTTTAGTTTCGTTGGTTTTATCAAACATGGCCATACCTCCTTTAATGCTTCTACAAGCATTTTATCAGATTTAAAGAAGTTATAGTCATATATATGATCTGGAGTTGTCCAAATATATTCTGAATGCACACTTAATTTTGTTGGTTTTTCATTAGAAGTACATGTGAAACAAGTTAAGTGAATTTCATATCCGTCTTGATAATCAATACTTGATGATAAATATCTAACATCATAAATATCAATATCACATTCTTCTTTCCATTCACGAATTAATGCCTCTTCTTTTGTTTCATTTCCCTCAACTTTTCCATCAGGAAATTCAAAGAACCCTTGGCTTGAACCATAATTTCTTTGTGCAATCATGACTTTTCCATCAATCACAAGAGCTCCACACACAACATTAAGCTTGTTCATCTTCAATTCTTTCTTCGTGAATGATTTCAAACAACAACTGTGCGTTTTGTTTAGAAACTTGTTTTTGAATATCTAATACACGAATTTCAAGCAGTCTTGCTCCAAAACGAATACGAATCGTATCCCCAATTTTTAATTCCGTGCTTGGTTTTGCCACTCGATCATTGACCCAAATTCGTCCTTGTAAAGCTAGTTCTTTAGCTGCTTCTCTTCTTTTTAAGATTCGTGCTGTTTTTAAATATTTATCTAATCGCATCAAAACTCTCCTTCTAATTTATCAATCACTTGCATCATCAATTCAATATGCTTCTTTAATCGTTTAGAAATCATAATTTTAATTTTTCCACTCTCTAATTTCAAATTGATCTTTCGACTAATATCATTGATAGCACCAAATAGTTTTACACCATCACAATTTTTTGACCATTCTGCACTCATAGTGATAGTAACAACATCTTCTGTTTCTTTTAATGATTCAACACCTTCTCGATTCACAAAGAAATCCAGTTTTTTCTGTTCAAACAATTGTTTTACTTCATTTGGAATATGTCCAAATAAGTCTTCGACACGCTTTTCATATTCAATCAATTCAGTAAGACTCTCTGTTTTCTTGATATGTTGATAAATTTCTAGTTTGTCTCCATCATTATCCGTAAATTTTTCAGGTATATATCCTGATAATTGCACTTGGGCTACTTTATCATTTTTCTTATCTTCCATTGGCTTACCTTGTTTTTCTTTAATAGCACTTGCCAACATTTCAAGATATAGATCCAATCCTACATCATCAATAAATCCTGCTTGTTGAGGACCAAGCATATCTCCAGCTCCACGAATTGTTAAATCTCGCATAGCCACTTTATATCCACTGCCTAAAGATGTAAATTCTTTAATGGCTTTTAATCTTTTATGAGCTTGTTCTGTTAATTCTTTTTGTGGCTGTACCAATAAATAACAATATGCGATTTTTTCTCGACGCCCCACACGACCACGAATCTGATACAATTGCGATAATCCAAAACGATCCGCATCATCAATGATCATTGTATTCGCATTGGCAATATCAAGTCCTGTTTCAATAATTGTCGTACATACTAAAATTTGATATTTCTCTTGTTCAAAATCAATCATAGTTTGTTCAATATCATTTTTTTCCATACGCCCATGCGCTACTGCCACTTTTGCATCTGGAAACATATTCTGAATATTTTTTGCGACAGAATAGATATTTGATACATGATTGTACAAATAGAATACTTGTCCACCACGTGATAATTCTCTTTGAATAATTTCTTTGACAACACTTTTTCGATTTTCCATCACATATGTTTGAATTGGATGTCGATGTAAAGGAGGAGTATTCAATTGTGAAATTGTACGTACACCAATCAAAGACATCTGTAGAGTTCTTGGAATGGGTGTTGCACTCAAAGATAGAACATCAATCGCATTTTTCATTTCTTTAATTCTTTCTTTATGTTCAACACCAAATCGTTGTTCCTCATCAATGATTAATAAACCCAAATTTTTATATTGGAAAGATTTATTCAACAATTTATGAGTACCAATAATAATATCTACTTGACCTTTTTCTAATTCTTTTTTAATTTGATTGATTTCTTTTGTCGCTACAAAACGATTCACAACACGAATATTTGCTCCTACATTTTCAAATCTTTTAACAAATGTTTGATAGTGCTGCATAGATAAAATAGTTGTTGGACATAATAAAGCTACTTGTTTATTGTTCGAAATCGCCTTAAAGGCAGCTCTCATCGCAACTTCCGTTTTTCCAAATCCAACATCTCCACAAAGTAAATGATCCATTGGTTTTGGTTTTTCCATTTCTCTTTTAATTTCTTCTGTAGCTCTAATTTGATCTGGTGTTGCCTCATATTCAAAGGCATCCTCAAATTCTTTTTGTAGATCATCATCTTTACTAAACGCAAATCCAATATCTTCATTTCTTTTGGCATATAATTCAACCAAGCGAGCTGCAATTTCTTCAACTTTTTTAGAAACTTTTTCTTTTGTTTTTTTCCACTTATTTGAACCTAATTGAGATAGTTTTATGCCCACCCCTTCTTTAGATACATATTTTCTTACAAGCTGAAATTGTGATAATGGTACATATAATTCATCTCCACCATTATATATAACGTGCAAATAATCTAAAGTTTTTCCTTTTATTTTCCTTGTTGTGATTCCAACATATTGGCCAATACCATATTGTTCATGCACTACATAGTCGTTTGGTTCAAGTTCAAGAATATTTTGTAAAATTTGTCCTTGTTTAAATGTTTTCTGATATCTCTTAATTTGACTAGGGCGATGAAATAATTCTTGTTGGGTATACACAGAAATATCTTCATACATGAACCCTTCATAAAAATCATCTTCAATAAATATGATATTTTTATGAATCGAATATGCTTTTAAAGCTTCCTCTACCTTTTTAGTATGCTCTTCATCCAATGAAATATAGATTGTATTTCCTTTTAGATTCTCTAAAATTTGAATCAATGGTTGATCTGATTTTTCAAGTGTTTCTATTTTTGAAAAGATTGGATTTTTAAAATCCATGAAATCATGAAACATCTGAATATTATGTTCTTTTTCAAATGCGAATACATCATGGAACATACTATATTTAGGTAAGTATTGATGGGATTCAACCATTTCTTGTATAAATGAAATTGTTTCTTCATTTAATTTTTTATATCCATTTTCTACTTCTTCCTGACTTGAAAAAATAATATGACCCTGCACATAATCCATGAATTGGTTTGCTTTTAAATAACTAAAATAAATGTATAAATGAGGATCTATATCATAATTTTCTAAAGCTATTTTATCTTTTTCAATATAATCCAATAAAAAATCATAATCATCTTGAATAAGTTTTTCGTGTTGTTTTTCCAATTCAGAGTCAATTTCCTTTTGTAGAAATTCTATCTGATCGTCTGTAAATAATAAATCTGTAGCTGGATTAATTAATACAGAATCAATTGTTTCAATGGTTCTTTGTGTTTCTTCATGAAAGATTCGAATGGACTCAATGACTGTATCAAAAAATTCAATACGAATCGGGTGGTCATATTCAAGACAATATACATCCACAATACCACCACGACTTGCATATGTACATGGACGATCTACATAATTCACTTTAGTATAGCCTGCGCGATTTAATTTTTGTTTCAATTCAGTCATTGTGATTTCTTGATCCACTTCAAATTTGAAACAAAGATTTCTAAATAATTCTTTATCTGGTAAATAACGGAAAAAGGCCGCCGTATTGCATATGATAATACGTGGCTTATCTTCTTTCACTAACTGTGTTAAAACATAGAGTTGTTCTTGTTTATCTTCTGGACTTGAAGCAATGGCTTGAACTCGTAAAGATTCTTCCATCACAAATAATAACGTATCATTAATAAGTGGTTTCAATCTTTGATAGAGTTGTTGCGCTTCATAGCGATTCTTTTTAACTACAATCCTTGTTTGTTTATCTTGCATAAACGCACTAGCTAAACACAATGCTTCTTCATTTGGAAGTAAGTTTCCTATATTATTTCCAAATTGAAGCATTTGTTGAACGATAGGATTGTCTTGTAGTTTATTTAATATTGTCTCTTTCAAGAATATCACCTTCTACTTTTTATTATATCTGTTCATTGTATCACTAAAAGAGTGTTTAATTGAAAATTTAGCTGCTTTTGCGGCCTGTTCTAAAGCATGATTTAAATCTTCTTGTTGCTCTTGAGGAAATTTTCCTAATACCCAATCTACAACCGGAATCATTTTATCTTTTCCAATACCAATGCGAATACGATCAAACTCTTGCGTACCAATGTGAGAAATTATACTTTTGATCCCATTATGTCCTCCGGCACTGCCTTTTTGACGCAAACGAAGTTTTCCAACAGGCATATCCATATCATCATATAATACAAGGATATCTTCTGCGGATACTTTATAGAAATCCATGCATTGTCTTAAAGCGATACCACTATTATTCATATATGTAGTTGGTTTTAATAAAATAATATCTTCTTCATCAATCTTCTTTTTTGAAAAATAAGCCGAAAATTTTTCTTGATTAAAATCCATTTCTAACATTTGTGCTAATTTATCCATTGCCATAAATCCTGCATTATGACGTGTGTTTTCGTATTCTCTACCAATATTTCCTAATCCGATAATAATTTTCATGAAGTCCTCCTTCAAAAAAATAACGGGATAATCCCGTTATTCTTCATCTTTTCCTGGTGTATATAAAATGTGCAAACGACGCCCTTCGCCTTCACCTTCACTCTTAGTAGAAATATCATTCATCCCTGCTAAAGCATTGTGAATTGCTTTTCTTTCATCAGCTGGCATTGGATCTAATACGGCATCTACTTTTGTACGACGCACATCTTTTGCGACGCGAACTGCCATTTTACAAATTTTTTCGTATCTTTCTTCCTTATAACCATTTACATCAATTAATAAACCGATACGCTTTTTGAATGCTGCACTTACTGCAGCTTTAACTAAACGATTGTATGCTTGTAAAGACTTACCCGCTTTACCAATCATAATCGCATTGTTCTTTGTATTTACAGTAACACGATAGAAACCATGATCATTTTCAATTTCAACAGTTCCATCCAATTCTGCATTATCAAAATATGTTTGAATATAGGATTTAATGAAATCTTCAATATCTTTTTGGCAATATGCTTCAATTTCAATTGTTTTTCCAATTCCTAAAAAACCACTTTTTTCTTCTGTAACTTCATAATGAAGTTCTTCTTTTGCACATCCCTTTGCGTTACATGCAACATTTAAAGCCTCATCTAAAGTTTTCCCAGTAAATTTTGCAAATTCCATATGTATTACCTACTTTTTGTTCATAACTTGGTGTAGGATCAATGATTGACATACACGAATTACACTTGATACTAACCAATAGAATGACATTGCCATTGGCCATGAAATATACATAATACAAATCATAGCTGTCATGAAGTACATTGACATATTCATGCTGTTAGCCATAGGATTTGTTTCTTCTTGTGCATATTTTTTAACTTTAACGTTATCTTTCTTATCTTGCCATTTCTTTAACCATTGAGGTAATTTCATTGAAACAATATAGAAAATAACCATTAATACATAAATTGCGATATATGCGATATCTAAAGCTTTAAATCCATCAAGTGGTGTACCCGCTAAAGAAATGCCCATAAAGCTTCCACTTACAACGCTTACAGAACGCATTGTAGCATAATACATACCCATCATGATTGGTAACTGAATGAAAGTAATCAACATTGAACCAAATGGATGAATATCATATTTTTGATAAAGATTTTGCATTTCTTGAGCCATTTGCAATTTAGAACGCTCATCTGTTTTATCTTTATATTTATTTTGGATCTTTTGAATTTCAGGTGAGATTTCCTGCATTCTTTGTGTAGACATTTGTGATTTACGTGTAAATACAAATACAAGCATCTGAATTAACAATGTTGTTAAAATGATACCTACACCCGCATCTGTTTTTGAAGAAATTAAGTTAATAATTTGTGCAATTGGCCAAACAATTAAACCTTCAAACCATCCTTTAGACATAGAATCTTTAAAAGTTGTTGGTTGAATTGTATATTGTCCATCTTTAATATTCTTTTTAATTTCTTTCTTTAATTTCTTATCAGAAATGTCTTTGTAATTGATTTTGCTTGCATCAATTGTTGTCTCTTCACTTGCAATAATTTGGTCTGCTAATGTTTTTCCATCTCTACCTCTTGCATTTGCACAAGCCGTACATGTTAATAATACCAACATACATAGAAAGACCAATTTTGCTTTTTTCTGCAAAAATTGTTTCATTTTTTATTCCTCTACTTTTTCAAAAATCTTTTATTTATCCGATTTTGATTTTCTTTCATTTCATTTTTATTTTCTTCAAACGATTTATTCGTGTAGGCAGGTCGAACTATAATAATAACATCATATCCCTCTTCAAAGGTAAATACGTCATCAACGATACTACGTAGTTGTCGTTTCACTTTATTTCGACAAACCGCATTTCCTAATTTTTTGCCAACACTGATTCCGACTCTTGCATGGTCCAATTTTCGTTTTTGAAAATAACATACAAATGACGACGACTTAACAAATTGTCGATTCTGGATGATGGAAGAAAACTCATAGTTTTTTAATACACGAAACTCTTTTTTCATGTTATTTCCCTATCCAGACAAAAAAATCACCTAGCAGGTGATTTCTATGCGGATAAAACCTTTCTGCCTTTCGCTCTTCTTCTAGAAAGAACGTTACGTCCACCAACAGTTGCCACACGAGCACGGAAACCATGAACTTTTTGGTGTTTTCTCTTACTTGGCTGATATGTTCTTTTCATCTTGATTACACCTCTCAGTCTTTTCTTCTTCTAAATTTTCAAATAAGATTGCTCAAACATTATAAACATAAAATAAAATAATTGTCAATAAAATAATTATCACATATGCTTACTTTTCAGTATTTTATATGCTTTTTGTGTTAAACGATACATGAATGGATAAATTGGTATATCAAATTCACCAATAAATTCATTTATTGTTGGATTGAAATTGTCTTTGAATTTTGTTAATCCATCATCTAAAGTTCCTTCTACACCTCCCATGTTACTCCATGAACATCCTTTTTCAAATGCCCATTTAAAGTTTTCAACATACTCCTTATATTGTGGCATAAATTTTTTAAATCTTTCATCCATTCCAGCATACAACATTTCACAAGTATTTCCATATTGAATACTAAGTATTCCTGCAATCGCAATCTCTTTATCTTCTTGACCAAATTCATCAAATATTTTCTTATATTCATTAATATCTTTATTTACACTTTGTAACTGATCTTCTAAACGATGTAACTTCTTTTTAGCATTTTCAGGTGTTGCATCAATTTCTTTTTCAATCTGTACCTTCTTTTCCTTTGCCTCTTTATCTAATTGATATACGTTGCAAGTCGCTAAAAAGATGACGCCTCCTTCAGGATAATTTTCTAATAATGTCTTGAAATATTCTTTATCTCTTAACGCAACGCCTTTTCTTGATTCCGTCAATTCTACAAGTCTGCTGAATTCATCTAGCAATTCACCTTGTCCATGAATAATTTGAACATTTCTACGATCAGCATCCTTGATCAAGCGTTTTGTGTGTTTTGGCAAGACTTTCTCTATATTTTCATATGAATATACGTTTGATTGAAATCTTGGCTGAACTGTATCCGAAATATGCATTGTATATCCTTTATGAATAGCTTTACAACTTTTAAATACATCTAAGTATGTTTCTGTTTCCTCATACCTATTTGTGTTATACGATTTTGAATCATAATCATTAACATGAATAGCTGGATCAAATTTAATGAAGATGCAATGATCTTTTTTGGCTAACTTTTTTAATTGATCAAAATAATATTGAACAAGCTCGTTATCCTTATAATCCATAATAGGTCCTCTAAATAAATAGTACATACAAAATGATAATGGCAATCTTTTTATCAACACTAAACCTGTTGCGACTAATACATTATCTTTATACACACCTGTATACATGTAATCCCAATTACTTTTTACTTTCGCCCAATTATAGCTTTGTAATAAATTACAATATTCATGATTTTTTACAAATTCATCAAATTCTTCTTGGTTTATATTTTAAAAAATAAATATGACATATCAAATTCCATCCTTACTTGGACATAATAGATAGTCGTACTTAAATCATGCTTAAATTATTTGTGTTTTGTGTTTCTTTCTTTGATTTTTTTATAAAATTTAAATGCTACATTATACAGTAATGAATTTACTGGAATATCAAATTCTCCAATATATTCATTGATTCTTGGATGATAAATTTCTTTAAAATCTACAAGTCCTCCTTTTAGAGTTCCTTCAATTCCACCCATATTACTTGTATTACATCCTAATTCAAAACATTTTTCCATTGTTTTATACCAAGTTAAATAAGGTCCCATTAATCGTTTGAAATCTTCATTCATACCTGCATATAGAATTTCTGATGTATGACCATATTTTACAGTTAATGTTCCACAAACACAGACTGTTTCTCCATATGTTTTTACATCTTCTTCATATTTACTGATTTTCTTTTCCAACGAATCTTTTAATTCTTCTAATGTGAAACGTTTTTTCTTTGCGTTTTCTGGACAATTATCTAGATCCAATAAACACTTTTCATATCTTTCCTTCGTTTCATTTAACATATCATGAATATGGAAATAAGCTAAAGTGATAAACGCATCATCCTTATATGTATCTAGAAGTAATTCATAATATTCTTTTGTTCTTAAAGAAATACCTTTTCTTTCTTCTGTACATTTCATAACTTTGTCGAAATCATCTAATAATTCTTTATGTCCAAATTGAATATCTAGATTTTGTTTCTGGGCAACTTTAATATTCTTTTTTCCTTTTTTGGATAAACTATCCATGCCAAAATCGTTCGCATATTCAACCATATTGTATCTTGGTTGAACCGTTGTATCAAAATCCTTGTTGAATCCATAATGAATGGCTTTACAAGATTTAATATTTTCGAACTCTTCCTTATAATTAAATTCTTTTCTTTCTTCATCTAAATGAAAACTAGAAACTAAAATACTTGGATCGAATTTTATAAACAAGCAATGTTCTTTTTTAGCAATATTCTTTAATTCTGTAAAATAAAAATTTAATAATTCTTTATTCTTAAAATCCAAAATTGGGCCTCTAGGCAAATAGAACATTGAAAAAGACAAAGGTAACGTACGAATCAATACCAATCCTGCCGCAATTAATTGTTCGTTTTCATATACTCCAGTATAAATAGGTTTCCAATTATTTTTTATGTTTGCCCAGTTATAGCTTTGAAGCAAATTGCAACTAGGATGATTTTCTACAAAGTGATCATATTCATTTTTATTTATATCCGACTTAAAAATATACATATACTTTTATACCCCTTTTATTCCTGCACTTCATTATAACATTTTATTAGTTTTACACAAAATGGTCTATATATTATCCACATATAATATATATGGATATGTATGTTTTAAAATTTTATTATGGTATATACAGTTAAAAAGTATATAAATACATGAGTTATACAGTGGATAAAGATCTATTATTTTTATACTCTGTATAACTATGGAAAAGTGTTTTATACACTTTATTTTACAATGATTCTCTATGTATTTAACATGAATATAAAGTGAGTTATCCCAATGTGATTCATTTTTTTTACACATTTATCCACATGTGCATATTTTATATCCCCAAATATTAAATGGGGATAAGTGTAAAAATCGTGTATAATAATACTACTGCAAGGAGGTTTTACTATGTCTACCATGTCTTATGCATCGATATGGAATGAAACTTTACAAAAAATTCAAGAATCCAACTATTTTGATACTCATACATTTAATTCATGGATTTCTAAAACCACTCTATTTAAAATAGAAGATAATATAGCTTATGTAGCTTATCGTTCGACCATTACTTTCAGTATTTTGAAGAAACAAAAAGAAAAAGAGCTTTTTGAATCTACACTGAGTGAAGTTTGGGGAGATACTTTAACCATTCAATATATTCATCAAAGAGAAATGGAAAAGATGATGCCTGAAGAGGTTGTTAAACAAAGAACGAATGTTTTATTAGAAAACAAATTTAATCCGTCATATACATTTGAAAACTTTGTTGAAGGAAATTCGAATGCGGAAGCTTATGCTGCATGTTTAGCGTGTTGTACTCAAACAACTTCACATCTTTTTAATCCGCTTATGTTATATGGAAATTCTGGCTTAGGTAAAACACATTTACTTCATGCGATGGGAAATTATTTAGCTAAGGAACATCCTGAGTGTAAAGTCATCTATATGTATAGTGGGGATTTAGTTTCCTTATTAATAGAGGCCATGAAGACTAAAAATGTCCATGGAAATACTGTGGAAAGAGTCAAAGAACAGCTTTTAGATTGTGATTATTTTTTAATTGATGATATTCAAAACTTGCAACAGCATTCTAGCAGCCAAGAAATCTTTTTTACCGTATATAATCAATTGATTCAAAAAAATACACAGATCATTATCACAAGTGATATGCATCCTAGTGAAATCAGTGGTTTACAGTCTCGATTAATTTCACGATTTGTTTCCGGATTAACAATCAGCATTTCTAAGCCTGAATTCGAAACGAGTAAAGCTATTTTAAAAAAGAAGATAGAAGGTCGCGAAGAAGGTGTGAATATGAGTGAGGATGTTATTGATTATTTAGCTGGTAAATATTCAAATGATGTCAGAAATCTAGAAGGTACCTTAAATCGCTTGATTTTTAATGCTACTTTATTCAATCCAGATGTAATCGATATGGATTTTGCACGAAAAGTACTAATTAAAGAGCCTATTGTATCGCAATCGGATGAATTAACAATTAAAAAAATTAAAAAAGCAGTTACACGCTTTTATGGTTTATCTTATAAGGATCTAGAGGGTAAATGTCGTCAAAAATTTATTGCGAATGCTCGACATATCTGTGTTTACTTATCTAGAGACTTGCTTCATAAATCTTATGTATCGATTGGGCAAGAATTAGGTGGTCGTGATCATACGACTATTTCTAGTTCGTATGAGCGTGCTAAAAAATTGATTCAAAAAGATGAAGCTTTTAAGACGGCTGTAGAAAAAATACGTAGTACTTTGGATTCTTGATTTATACACTGTATTCCTCATGGAATCCACATACAAAAATTGACAGAAAAGCATGTATTTTAAAGGGTCTGTGCATTTTTTACACACTTATACAGTCGCTTATATTATAATTAATATATAAATATATTAATAAAAGGAGGATTTTATGCATTTTTCAATTGATCGAAAATATTTTTATGACAAACTATCTATAGTTTCTAGAGCTATTAGTGTTTTTTCTCCACTACCTGCATTATCAGGTATCTGTATAGATTTAAAAGATGATTCTATGACTTTAACAGGTAGTGATTCTAATATATCTATTCGTACTGTAATTGTTCCTGGTGAATTGAATAATTTAGATATTGAAGAAGAAGGTTCAATTATTATTGATTCTAAATACTTATTAGAAATTGTTCGTAAATTAGATTGTAAAAACATTGAAATTGAAGTCATTGATTATTCTTTAGTGCGAATTTCAAGTGACAATGGACAATTTAATTTAAATGGTATTCGTTCCAATGAATATCCAGATATTGATTTTACACAACCAAACCATCATTTTGTTCTAAAAGCAACAGATTTAAAATCTATTGTTTCTCAGACTGCCTTTGCGTGCAGCGATAAAGATCAACGTCCTGTTTTAACAGGTGTTAATTTTAATTCTCAAGGTAATATGTTGTATTGTTCAGGAACAGATTCTTATCGTTTAGCAAGAAAGACAATTGAATTAGGTTCAAGTCAAGATTTTAATATTACCATTCCTAGTAAATCTTTAACGGAAGTGGTCCGTTCCGTTTCAGATGATGATACTATTGATATTTTTGCAGATTCTAAAAAAGCTCAATTTGTATTTGATAAAACAATCATTCAAACTCGTTTGATTGATGGAACTTTCCCAGATGTACAAAGAATCATTCCAACAAGCTGTGTTTCGAAGATGTTAGTAGACTCATATGAAATTGCAGGTACAATTGATCGTACAAACTTTATTCGTAATGATAAGGTACATTTAATTAAATTAGAATGTACCCCACAAGAAACTCATGTGAAGACATATTCTAGTGAAATTGGTAATTCTGATGAAGTGTTAACAAAATGTGAGTATGAGGGAGAAGAAATCTCATTAACATGTAATGGAACTTATATGTTGGATGCAATCAAAGCTTTAGGTTGTGAAAAAGTATTGATTGAATTTTCTGGTTTTATGAAGCCAATCAAGGTATCTAACCCCGAAGATGCGTCAGTGTTAATGATTTTGGTGCCAATTCGTAGTTATGATTAAAGAAAATGCCGTTTAAACTTGTTTTAAACGGTTTCTTTTTATATCGGTATCTCTGTACGCATAGATATTTATGAGGTTTTATGATATAATTAGAGTGCGAAAAGAGGTATTTTCATGGAATTTGAATTAAGAGATGAGTATATTACATTAGCACAATTGCTGAAAGCTTGTGACGTTGTTTATAGCGGCGGACAGGCTAAGGAATATTTAGCAAGCATGGAAGTATTCGTAAACGGCGTTAATGAAAATCGTCGTGGAAAGAAAATCTACCATGGAGATATTGTAGAAACTAATGGAATAAGGATCGAAGTGAAATGAATGTTGAAAAACTGACATGTTTTCATTTTCGTAATTATGAAACCATGTCTTTTTCTTTTGTACCAAAATGCATTCATTTTTTATATGGAAAAAATGCACAAGGAAAAACAAATTTAATTGAGGCTATCTATTTTTTAAGTCATTTGCGTTCGTTTCGCACAAATCAAATGGACAGTATGATCATGCATGGATGTAATGAATTTTGTGTTCAAGCAATCGTAGAGTCTAATCACAGAAAAGAAGAATTGAAAGTGATTGTGGATCATCAAAAAAAGCATTTATTTCGTTTTCAAAATCCGGTTAAAAAATATTCAGATTTTATTGGGATTGAAAATGCCATCTTGTTTTGTCCTGATGATTTATCTTTATTTACTTCATCTCCAAAAAATCGAAGACGATTTATTGATATGGAATTGATGAAGTTATCAAAAACTTATACATCTACTTTGTCTTCTTACCAAAAACTTTTAAAACAAAGAAATCAAGCTTTGAAGCAAAGTAATATAGATGAATGTTTAGTACAGATTTATTTAGACCAGATGATAGAAGTTCAAAGTGTGATTATCAAACAAAGAAATGAATTTCTAAATTCTTTGATGAATAAAGCACGTGAGCTTTATCCTTTCTTTTCAAATGAAAAAGAAGAAATAGGTGCAAAATATATGACTTTTATTCCTATTGATCCGGATATGAAAAGTCATATGAAGGAAGCGTACGATAAGGTTTTTGAAAAAGAAAAAAGATATCATCAGACTTTGATTGGAATTCATAGAGATGATATTTTGTTTGAATTAAATGAAAATCCTGTATGTGAAGTCGCAAGTCAGGGACAAAAAAGAAGTTTTGTATTGGCACTTAAGTTGGGGTTGGCTCAAATTATTTATGAAAAGAGCGGGCAATATCCAATATTGTTGTTGGATGATGTATTTAGTGAACTGGATGATTTTAGAAAGCGTCAGCTAATTGAAAAGCTTCCTAGAGATATGCAAATTTTTATAACAACAACAGAGAGATTAAATATAAATTGGAATCGTGAAGTGCGATTCTATGATATAGAAAAAGGGAGAATCAAGGAGGTCTTAAAATGAGTCAGGATGAATTACAAAAAGAGATTCTTGAATTTGAAGAATTAGAATCACAAGCTACACAAGTAGAACATTCGTATACTGCGGATGATATTCAAGTGTTGGAAGGGTTAGAAGCGGTTCGTTTGAGACCAGGAATGTATATTGGTTCGACTTCGGCTCGTGGACTCCACCATTTGGTTTGGGAAATCGTAGATAATGGTATTGATGAGGCATTAGCTGGATTTGCAAATCGAATTGATGTAACAATTGAGCCAGATAACATTATTGCGGTACGTGATAATGGGCGTGGTATGCCGGTTGGAATTCATGAAAAGACGGGAATTAGTGCAGTTGAAACCATTATGACAGTTTTACATGCTGGTGGTAAATTTGGTGGGGGCGCATATAAGGTTTCCGGAGGTTTACATGGTGTTGGTGCTAGTGTTGTTAACGCATTGAGTGAATGGTTAGAGGTTACTGTATTTCAAGATGGAAAAATTTATTTTATTCGTTTTGAAAATGGTGGTCATGCGGTTGAACCATTAAAAGTTATTGGTGAAACAACTGAAACGGGTACTTTGGTTCGTTTTAAGGCGGATTCGCAGATTTTTAAAGATACAACTATTTATGATTATGAAACATTAAATTCTCGTTTGCGTCAGCTTGCATTCTTAAATAAAGATATTCGTTTAACTTTAACAGATAAAAGAACGCCAGATGGTTTAAGCAATGACTATAAGTATGAAGGTGGAATTATTGAGTATGTACAATTCTTAAATAAGAATAAGAGTACAATCAGCGATAAAGTTATTTATGTAGAAGGATTGCAGGATGGTATACTTGCAGAAGTAGCCTTGCAGTATAATGATGGCTATCAATCAAGTATTTATTCATTCTGTAATAATATTCATACGCATGAAGGTGGATATCATGAAGACGGTTTTAGAATGGCTTTGACTCGTTGTATAAACACGTATGCGAAAAACAACAACATGATCAAAAAGGATGAAACTTTATCTCAAGATGATGTTAAAGAAGGTTTGGTTGCGATTATTTCTGTAAAGCATCCAGATCCTCAATATGAAGGACAGACAAAGACAAAATTAGGAAATAGCGAAGTTCGTAAGATTGTTTCTAATATTGCTGGAGAACAAATCAATCGTTTCTTCTTGGAAAATCCAGATATTGCCAAGGCTATTGTGGAAAAAGCTGAAATCGCAAGTAAGGCAAGAATTGCGGCTAAAAAAGCTCGTGAATTAACACGTCGTAAATCTGCATTGGATGGTATTAGCTCATTACCAGGTAAGTTAACGGATTGTTCAAGTAAAGATGCAAGTGAATGTGAAATCTATATTGTCGAAGGGGATTCTGCCGGGGGCAGCGCGAAACAAGGTCGTGACGCGAAAACACAAGCAATTCTACCTTTGCGTGGTAAGATTTTAAATGTTGAAAAAGCTAGAACACATCGTATTTTTGAAAACCAGGAAATCCGTAGTATGATTACTGCTTTTGGATGTGGTATTCAAGAAGATGTAGATGTATCTAAATTACGTTATCACAAGATTGTTATTATGACCGATGCCGATGTTGATGGTAGTCATATTTGTACATTGATGTTGACGTTCTTATATCGTTTTATGAAGCCTGTTATTGAAGGTGGATATGTTTATATTGCACAACCGCCTTTATACAAGGTGCAAAAAGGTAAAAAGATTGCCTATGCATATAAAGAGCAGGAAATGGATCAGTTGCGTGAAGAATTTAAAGATGGATACAAAGTTCAGCGTTATAAAGGTTTAGGTGAAATGGATGCAGAACAGTTGTGGGAAACAACTATGGATCCACATCATAGAGTATTGAAACGTGTCACTATTGATGATGCGATGGAAGCGGACAGTGTATTTGATATGTTGATGGGTGAGGATGTAGAGCCTCGTCGTGAATATATTCAGGAAAATGCTGTATACGCTAATTTGGATTACTAGTAGGAGGTCCTTATGGAAGAAGAAAATAAGCGATATGACTATGTAGAAGATGTTGAAATATCCAAAGAAATGCGTACAGCCTTTCTAGATTATTCAATGTCTGTTATTGTTTCACGTGCATTACCAGATGTTCGTGATGGTATGAAACCTGTTCATCGTCGTATTTTACATGCGATGAATCAATTGGGAATTACTTCAGGTGTAGCACATAAGAAAAGTGCTCGTATTGTTGGTGAAGTTATTGGTAAGTATCACCCTCATGGTGATACAGCTGTATATGATGCAATGGTTCGTATGGCCCAAGATTTCTCTTATCGATATCCACTAGTGGATGGACATGGAAATTTTGGTTCTCTAGATGGAGATGGAGCTGCGGCAATGCGTTATACGGAAGCTCGTATGTCTAAAATTTCTATGGAAATGATGCGTGATATTCAAAAGGATACGGTTGATTTTATTCCAAACTATGATGGTGAAGAAAATGAGCCGGTTGTGCTTCCAAGTCGTATTCCAAACTTATTGATCAATGGGGCTGTTGGTATTGCGGTTGGTATGGCAACAAATATTCCACCACATAACTTATCAGAAACAATTCAAGCTATTTTTGCGGTAATGGATGATCCAGATATTACAATTCCTCAATTGATGGAAGTCATTAAAGGACCTGATTTCCCTACTGGTGGTATCATTTTAGGTCGAAAAGGAATTCGTCAAGCATTTGAAACTGGACGTGGATCGATTATGATTCGTTCAAAATATCGTGTAGAAGAATTAACAAATGGAAAGAAACAGATTATTTTCTATGAAATTCCTTATCAGGTTAATAAGGCAAACTTAATTACTAAGATGGCTTCTTTAATTCGCGATAAAGCTATTCAGGGGGTTACTTATTTAAATGATGAAAGTAATCGTGAAGGTATTCGTATCGTCATGGAATTAAAGAAGGATGCACAGGAAGAAGTAATTTTAAATCAATTGTTTAGATTAACTCCTCTTCAGACTTCATTTGGTATCAATATGTTGGCACTTGAAAATGGGCGTCCTAAACAATTGCCTTTAAAAGATATTATTCATGATTATATTGATCATCAGGTTGATGTAGTTGTTAGAAAGACTCAATTTGAGTTAAAGAAAGCACAAGATCGTGCACATATTTTAGAAGGTTTACGTATTGCGATGGATCATATTGATGAAGTTATTCATATGATTCGCAGTTCTAAAAAAGATGAGGCAGGCTTATCTCAAGATTTATGTGATGCGTTTGGATTGAGTATGATTCAGGCAAAAGCAATCTTGGCTATGCAATTAAGAAGATTATCTGGATTAGAAAGAGACAAGATTGAAAATGAATATCAACAATTATTATTAACGATTGAAGATTTAAAGGATATCTTGGCAAATCATGATCGTGTTCTTCAAATCATTCGTGATGATCTAAATGAAATTGATCAGAAATATGGCGATGAAAGAAGAACTGAAATTAGTGATGCTTCTGTTGATATGGAAGATGAAGACTTAATTCCAGTTGAAGATGTAATTATCACATTAACTGAATCAGGATATATTAAGCGTCAACTTGTAGATACATATCGTGCTCAAAATCGTGGAGGACGTGGTATTAAATCATTAACGTTAAATGAAGAAGATTCTATCGATACAATGATTTCAATGTCAACACATGATTTCTTATTGTTGTTTACAGATAAGGGTCGTGTATATCGATTAAAAGGATACAATGTTCCAAGCGGATCTAGAACATCTAAAGGAATTCCAATTGTGAATTTAATGACTTTGGAAAAAGGTGAAAAAGTAAATGTTCTTGTAGCTGTTCCTAAGGATGATGAAAGTGAAACATTATTATTTGTCACAAAGAATGGTATTGTAAAACGTACATCCGTATCTGAATTTGAAAATATCAATCGTAATGGTAAGATTGCGATTAGTTTAAAACCAGATGATGAATTACGTTTTGTGAAATTAACTACAGGTCAAGATGAAGTAATTATTTCTGGATCAAATGGTAAAGCTGTTCGATTTAATGAAGATCAAGTTCGTATCATGGGACGTAGCGCAAGTGGTGTATTAGGATTCAATTGTGACGGCAGTGAAGTTGTAGGTGCTGCACTATCAAGTGAAGGAGACACAGTTCTTGTTGTTTCTGAAAATGGTTATGGTAAACGTAGTAAGTTCGAGGATTATCGTTTGACTTCTCGTGGTAAAAAAGGTGTTAGCACAATTAATATCACAGAAAAGACTGGTAAGCTAATGTGTATGCGTGCGGTTACTGGTAAAGAAGATGCGATGATTGTTGCCAGTGATGGAATCATGATTCGTGTGGCTTTAGAGAATGTAGGAATCTATGGAAGAAATACACAAGGTGTAAGATTGATCAACTTAAATGGGGACGCGAAAGTAACGCGTATGACATTGGTAGATCATGAAGAGCCTGAAGTAGAATCCGAAGAAAATACAGAAGAATAATGCATGTAAGGAGTAGAATTATGATTTTACTCCTTTTTCATATGATAAATCAGATAGAAATAACCCGAATACATTGTATAAACGACACGTTGATTGCCTATTTGATAGAATGGATATAAATTATTATAGAAAGAAGTGATATATGTGAACGCAAAAGATATGGGAATGTTTATCTGTAAGTTAAGAAAAGAAAACAATATGACGCAAATGGAATTAGCTCAACAGCTACATGTCACAGATAAAGCTGTTAGCCGATGGGAACGTGGAATAGGATATCCAGACATTCAATTGTTACCTGCCCTATCTGAATCTTTGCATGTTTCTGTGGCTGAATTGATATCATGTAAAAAGAGTTTGAATTATTCGAATGAAGAAGTCACAAATATTATTCACAATTTAGATGTATACAAAATGGAAAGTTTTAGACAAGATAGAAAAGCAGATAAAATTTCCTTAATATGTATGATCTTTGTTGCGGCATGTGTTTATATTTCTGGTCATGGAAGTATTATTGGATCTTTATGTATTGGCGCTATTTTTGCAATGGCAGTAATTGGCTTATACTATTTGTATTATGATAATTCAACAAAACGAATTTATGCCTTCTTTTCTCTATTAGGGTTACTTTTGTTTATTCAGTTTTTAATATTCATGGGAATGGATTATAGATGGATTTCTTATATTTTAATACTATATATAATTGTGATATTGAATATGATTTGTAGATAAGTAGAATCATATGATAAATCCGATTTAATGATGCTATTTCGCAGAATAAGCGGTTGACTTTAGCTTTGTTTTAATGGTATAAATGTGTTGAAAACAAAGATAAGGATAAGTAGATTATTTCATTTATGAATTAGAGACAGTATGGTTGGTGAAAATACTGATATGAATAGTTGAATAGCACCTTAGAGTGATCAAATGAAATTAGTAGTTTGATCCGGTACATACCGTTATCATGTTAAGAGATCATATATGTATATATATGATAAAAAGGGTGGCAACGCGAGACATCGTCCCTTTATGGGTGTGAGTGTCTCTTTTTTTATGCAAGGAGGATATCATGCTAGATATGAAATTTGTCCGTGAAAACCCGGACATTGTTAAAGAGAACATTAAGAAAAAGTTCCAAGACTACAAATTGCCTTTAGTTAATGAAGTGTTGATGGAGGACAAAGAACTTCGTCAAACACAACAACATGCGGATGATTTGCGTGCGAATCGTAAAAAGATTTCTAAAGAAATCGGTAAATTAATGGGTCAAGGCAAAAAAGAAGAGGCTGAAGAGATTAAGCAACAAATGGCTGAAATCGCTCATGAGCTAACAGCTTTAGAAGAAAAAGAAATCAAATTAAGAGAGTCTGTAACAGAAAAAATGATGCAGATTCCAAACATCATTGATGATAGTGTTCCGATTGGAAAAGACGATAGTGAAAATGTTGAATTAGAAAGATTCGGCGAACCTGTTGTTCCTGATTTTGAAATTCCTTATCACACTGAAATCATGGAACGTTTAAGTGGAATTGATTTGGATGCAGCACGTCGTGTAGCTGGTAATGGATTCTACTATTTAATGGGAGACATTGCTCGTCTACATTCAGCAATCTTAAATTATGCTCGTGATTTCATGATTGATAAAAAAGGATTTACATTTGTTATTCCACCATATATGATTCGTAGTTCAGTTGTTGATGGTGTAATGTCATTTGCAGAAATGGAAGGTATGATGTATAAAATCGAAGGTGAAGATTTGTATTTGATTGGTACAAGTGAACACTCTATGATTGGTAAATTCAAAGACACAATTCTTGAAGAAAAAGATCTTCCATATACATATACTTCATACTCACCTTGTTTCCGTAAAGAAAAAGGTGCTCACGGTATTGAAGAACGTGGTGTATATCGTATTCACCAATTCGAAAAACAAGAAATGATTGTTGTTTGTAAACCGGAAGATAGTATGGAATGGTTTAAAAAATTGTATATGAATACTGTAGAGTTCTTCAGAACATTAGATATTCCAGTACGTACTTTGGAATGCTGTTCAGGTGATTTGGCAGATTTAAAATGCAAGTCAGTGGATGTTGAAGCTTGGTCTCCACGTCAAAAGAAATATTTTGAAGTCGGAAGTTGCTCTAACTTGACAGATGCTCAGGCACGTCGTTTAAAGATTCGTGTTAAGGGTGAAAATGGAGAAAAATATTATGCACACACATTAAACAACACATGTGTTGCTCCACCAAGAATGTTGATTGCATTCTTAGAAAATAATTTACAAGAAGATGGATCTATCTTGATCCCAGAAGCTTTACAACCCTACATGGGTGGTAAAAAGAAAATTGGTTAATTATGAAGGCTGTCATTTGACAGCTTTTTCTATTGCGAATTGAAAATGGATTTGATATAATAACCTAGCTACTACAATGATGTCTTATGAATCAGGTCAGGTCGGGAACGAAGCAGCCTTAAGTAAGCTCCATCATGTGTAGTAGTTTTTTTATATGAGGATATGAATATGGATGATGTGAAATGGATGAAGGAAGCTATCAAGCAGGCTAAGAAAGCAGAAAGCTATGATGAAGTTCCTATTGGTTGTGTCATAGTAAAAGATGATAAAATTATAGCTCGAGGATATAACAAGCGAGAAACTATGCAACAGAGTATTGCTCATGCTGAAATCATGGCTATTCAAAAAGCTTGTAAAAAATTAGGTACATGGCGATTAGAAGATTGTGTTTTGTATGTAACTTTAGAACCATGTCCAATGTGTGCAGGTGCCATTATTCAATCTAGAATCAAAGAAGTTGTTTATGGAGCAACAGATCCTAAAGGAGGGTGTGTAGGTACATGTACAAATTTATTTGAAGTATCTGAATTTAATCATCATCCAATATATAGAAAAGGCATTCTAGAATCTGAATGTTCAGATCTATTGAAACATTTTTTTAAGAAGAAAAGAGATATGAAAAAGAAGCAGAAATCATAATTCAAAAAGATTTCTGCTTTTCATATATTTGTACTTCCCTATTTCAATCAAATAAAATGAGTAAAACTATGATAAAATAGGATACAGGAAAACAATATAGAAAGGATATAAACGAATGGCATATCAAGCGTTATATAGAAAATATAGACCAAGTAATTTTGATGAAGTTGTTGGTCAGACACATATAATTCAAACATTAAAAAATGCGATTGTTCAAAATCGTATTGCCCATGCCTATTTATTTTGTGGGCCTAGAGGTACAGGAAAAACTTCAATCGCAAAAATATTTGCGAAGACATTGAATTGTACAAACAGTCAGGATGCTCCTTGTGGAATCTGCGAGAATTGTAAAATGGCCGCAAATGGAAGTCATCCAGATATTATTGAAATTGATGCGGCTAGTAACAACGGTGTTGATGAAGTAAGAAATTTAATTGATAAAGTAAAGTATGCTCCTATGCAAGGAAAATACAAGATCTATATTATTGATGAAGTTCATATGATGACTTCAGGAGCATTCAATGCATTGTTGAAAACAATCGAAGAACCTCCTGCTCATGTGATTTTTATATTTGCGACAACTGAACCTAATAAAGTATTGCCTACGATTATTTCTCGTTGCCAAAGATTTGATTTCAACAAAGTGAGTGTAAATGATATTAAATACCGATTGTCTGTGGTTTGTAAAAATGAAGGAATAGAAATTGATCAAGATGGTTTAACATTAATTGCACAGCTTGCAGATGGAGGTATGCGAGATGCTTTATCTATTTTGGATCAATGCGTAGCATATTGTACATCTCATATTGATGTGAATGATATCCGTAAAATCTATGGTGTCATAACATCAGAAGATATTGGTCAATTATTTAGTTCAGTTTATAAAAAAGATGTAGATCGTTTTATTAAAGATATTCAGAAATATTCAGATATGGGAATGGATATAAAACGTTTAACGGCAGACTTTATTCATATGTTAAAAGATAGTTTAATTCTAGATTATTCAGAAAATTCTACTTTAGTATCGGATATGAATAAAGATATGATTCGGAAATATTTCAAATCCGCTCCTATTCATTTCAGAATTCAATGCATGGAAGAATTGATGGATACTTATAATAAATATACGTATGCGTCGAATGCATTGGATTATCTAGAAGCTTCTTTATTAAAGATTTCAAATTATTCATATGAACCAAAAAGTACTAAAATTGAATCTGAATATGATAATAATTCGGATATTGAAGAAGAAGATAATTATGAAACGTCATATGATGATGGTTCTGATAACTCAGATATTATTGAGAAAAGCAGCAAAATAGGTGATAAAAATAAGGTTTTAGAGAAATCTGAAATTTCTGATGTTTCACGTGAAACATTAAAACAGTCAGAAAACGCGGATGATAAAATCATATTGAATGATGATTTTGTCGTTCAACTACTTGTTGGAGCAAACAAAATGGAAAGAAACATAGATACAACTAAATTCAATAATATAGGACAATTCACATCAAGTTTAGAATTTGGAAAATATGCAGCTACTCTAAGAAACAGTGTCATAATGGCAAGTGGATCAAATTATATTGTGGTATGTACATCGAGTGAAATCTTCGCAAAACAAATTAATGAATTTGAATTAAATTATGGATATGAAGATTTTATGGAGGTGTTATTAGGAAAGGCAAAGAAAGTATTCGCGCTGGATAAAACGCAACAAGCAAGAGTTCTTGATGTTTTTAAGGAAAAGATGATTAGTGGAAATCTTCCGGAACCATTTCAAGTTCAATTAAGAAGAAAAGAGTCTATAACAGAAAATAACATGAGTATAGAAGATCATATGAAAAGTTTATTTCCAAACATTGAAATAAAAGAAGATTAGAAGGTGAAATATGTATCCAAAAACATTTGATGATTTAATATATGAATTTCAGAAATTACCAGGAGTAGGTGCTAAGACAGCTGAAAGATATGCATTTACTGTACTTAGTTGGAATGAAGATGAAATATCTGAAATGGCAGAAACGTTAATTAATTTAAAAAAGAAAGTAAAAAAATGTACGTGTTGTGGTAACTTAACAGAAGATGAACTGTGTGAATTCTGTAAGAGTTCAGAACGCAATCAGAATATCATATGCGTTGTACAAAACCCAAAAGATATATCTGTAATTGAGTCTATGCAAGAATTTAATGGTGTATATCATGTACTTGATGGTTTGATTAATACACAAAAAGGAGTGTTACCAGATCAATTGAATATTATGTCACTCTTAAAAAGAATTAATGAAAATACAGAAGAAGTTATATTAGCGTTGGATCCAACTGTAGAAGGGGAGACAACCGCATTATATATATCTAAACTTTTAGAAGGTAAGTGTAGAGTGTCAAGATTAGCTCATGGAATACCTGTGGGCAGTCATTTAGATTACACAGACGCTATGACATTACTAAAAGCGTTTGAAGGGCGTAAAAGCTCTTAAATATGCCTAATCGTATGAAGTATTTATGATATTTCATACGATTTTTTATTATATGTGACTAAATAAGGAATATTCATACATAAAAACACTTGTTCATATGATTGAATCATACATAAAAGGGTTGCTTATGTATAGATTATAAGAATAGCATTTATTTAAAGGATATTATTATATTTTCAGTTAAAAATCACATGGAGAAGTAGAAAGCCATAAAATAGTATTCTGACATATCATATGAAGAAAATGTGAATAATCATATTAATTTCTAAGTGTTTATATATTCATGTGAATTCAAAAAAAGAAAAAATGAAATCTGAAAACAAATCTGAATTTAGAAATGTTGAAAATAGGAATTCATATGATGAGAAAATTTAGATTCAATGGTCATATGAAAATTAAAAATATAAAAAATGCACTCATATGAATTAAATAAATGAGATATGAAATTAATAATTGTGATCATGTGATATAAATATGAAAAGGAAATGCTTCAAATAACACATTTACGATCTAAATATAATTTATGACATTTCATGTGAGAAAGATATGAAAAAGATTAAATGAATTATGATATATATAAAAATAATAGGAAATTCATATATAGGTATAGCTTTATTTAAAAAACTATGATAGACTTATCGTGACTCGTTATATTATTGTTATGAATTTCATAGGAAGGGGACGTGAATATGTCTGAAGAAGCGTCAGCAATTGATGTGTATTATGATATGGATATTGCACAAATATGTCAGCACTTTAATAAATCAAGAAATACAGTAGATAAAGCTATCGCAAAGTTGGTAAAAGATAATCCAGATAAAGATTGGAAGTATAAAAATCCAATTACACGTAGAATTACCATTAAAGCTGAAGGTGTTGAAAGGTTATCTACTTACTTCAGAAAAGAAAAGCATGAAGTTTCTACTGTAGAAATGGAACTTCGATTTGAAAATGAAAAATTAAAGGCGATTATAGAAGAAAAAGAGAAAGCCCAAGCTCAGATCGAACAACTATATCAAGAAAAATTGAAATTAGAAATTGAAAAGAGCAGACAAACATTCTTATTGGAAACTCAAACAAAAGATGAAAAAATTTCTGAATTAGAATCTGAAAATCAGAAATTAAAAGAAGTGGAAGAACTTTATAATAAAAATATAGAGGAAATAGAAAATTATAAGAAAAAAGAAGAAGAATATAATTCCAAATCCTTCTTCTATCGTTTAACTCATAAATTTTAATCATTCATTGCCCTGGCAATTTTGCTAGGGCAATTTTTTTGCCATTTCAATCCATATTGATCCAATATTGAGTTGAAAAATTGAATTCCATCGTGATCGGATGTGTATTCATATTCGATTTCATAATCAATATGATTTTTAAAAGTGGTTTTATCTAAGCATAATTCTCCGTTTTCAAATTCATATACATTTCGTAAAGTTGTAAAATTGGCCGTTGGATGTAAATTTTTAGGAATTTGATATTGATTGAACCAATTTAATATTTCTGGGTCTTCAATCTCATTTATATTTTCTGTAGATATTTCTTTTTCAAATTCATAGTGTGTGTATTCATCTTTTTTGATTTTTAATGTGAATATCTTTTTGTTTTCGATTGTTCTTATTCGAACGGCACCATGTTGTTTTTTTACATCTTGATTTGCAGTATCGAAGTATGTATTTGTTTGAATAATTGATTTATGAAAATCATATGAATTCATAATATTATCGTAAACTTGTTTGTTGATTAGTAATTTTAATTCTCTTTCAATATTATCGTACATTTATATCACCCATAAATATGTTACAATATATTAAAAAAAAGAGGAAGTGATTTAATGCGTTTTAGTATAGTGGATCGAGGAGATGAAAACTCTAAAAGAGTTGCCGATACTCTAAAGAAAAAATGTTTTTCTATAGGATGGCAGTATGATGATGAACACTGTGAGATTATTTTTTCTGTAGGAGGAGATGGCACTTTATTAAGGGCCATCCATACATATATTGATAAATTAGATGAAATCCAATTTGTTGCGATACATACAGGAAATCTTGGCTTTTTTACGGACTATACACAAGATGAAGTGGATCATCTAGTTTATGATTTGAAACATAATAAACCAGTTGTAGAAGAATTTAATTTACTTCAAATGGATCTTCCTCAAGTTAATGAAACATTATATGCTTTAAATGAAGTTCGAATCGAAAGTTTAGCCAAAACATTGGTATTGGACATTTCAATTGATGATGAATTCTTTGAAAGTAGTCAAGGTTCAGGAATTTGTGTAAGTACTCAATCTGGTTCTACTGCGGTTAATAGAGCTCTAAAAGGAGCGGTTGTTGATCCAGGGTTAAAGGTTTTACAACTTTGTGAAATCATGCCTATCTCACATAAGAACCATCATTCTTTAAAAAATCCATATATTATGAACGATAATCGAAAAATTAGTGTTAGAGGCGATACTTTAGCATATGCTCATGTATGCTATGACCATTTAGAAAGAGATTTAAAATCTATATCTGAAATCATCATACATTCAAGTACAAAAAAAGTACGATTTGCGAGATACCGTACTTATTCTTATTTAACAAGACTTAAAAATTTATATTGATTTTTTTCTAGAGCGATTCAAATGAATCGTTCTTTTTGTTGCGGGCGAAATATTTAAAATAATTGCGAAAGATATAAAATATGAAAGAATACTACTACCACCATAAGATATAAGTGGTAATGTGATTCCTGTAATCGGAAGTAATCCAACAATCATACCTGTATTTTGAAGTTGTTGATATAGAAGCATGGCAATAATACCAACAACGATAAATCGGTCTTTTTTATCTTTTGTAGCATAAGCAATTTTACACAAATAAATATCTAGTAATAAACAAAGAATTAGAATAAATGTTGTTCCAATAAAACCGAAACACTGACCGAATGCTGCAAAGATAAAGTCGGTATGTGCTTCTGGAATAGAAATGATATTTGCCTGTAAACCATAGCCTGTTAGACCAGCGCTTCCTAATGACAATAATGCGGTATATAGTTGGTTTGAACTACCTCGAATATTGCTTTCAGGTTCTAGCCATGCATCAATTCTTTGTAGTTTATATGAAGATATAAATGAAGAAAGGATTTCGGGATATTCAAAATATAAAAACAAGAATGTTCCTACTACAATAGCTAAAAAGGCAAAAATTCCGATGACATATTCTTTTCGAATACCACTACAACATACTAAAATAAAAATATTGAAGACAATGATAATACATATACCAGTATCTGGCTGCATCATGATTAAAAATAACGGTGGAAATAGCACTTTTGCGATTTGCCAAAGTAATAATAAATCATCTTTATGTGTTGGGTTTGGATGTTCATTTTGATGCTCAACAATAATTTGTGAAACTAAAACAATTAAAACGATTTTGATAAATTCACTTGGCTGAAAACTACCAATCAACGGCAATTGAAACCAGGAAATGGCACCATTGACTTCACTTGCGAAAGGAAGTGAAATTCCAACAAAGTTAAATAACATACGGGATAAAAACAAATAAATAAGACATAACATTAAAATCTTATAGGCTATATTCATATAAGAATATATTTTTTTATTTTGGAGAATTGTAAGAAAGAACATTGCGATGAAACCTACAACAAACCAAAATAATTGACGCAATAAATATGAATATCCACTTCCGGATTTAATTAAATTGAAAGAATTATATAACGCAAAACAACTAGTTAAACCAAAAAGGATTAGAATTAGAATCAAACCAATATCAATTTGAATGGACTTGTTTTTCCATTGAATCGTTTGTTTCATTAGTAAAAACCTCCTTATTCAGTGTTTTTAATTATAACATATTTATTTTGAAATTTTGGTATAATAGTCATGTTAGGATGATGATTTATGGCAGAAAAAAAATATACACCAATGATGCAACATTATTTAAAAATGAAAGAAGAAAATCCAGATGCGATTTTATTTTATCGCTTAGGGGATTTTTATGAAATGTTCTTTGACGATGCAAAATTGGTATCACAAGAATTGGATTTAGTATTAACTGGAAGAAGTGCAGGCGTAGAAGAAAAAGTTCCGATGTGCGGTGTTCCTTTTCATGCAGCTAATTCATATATTTCTCGTTTAGTAAAAAAAGGATATAAAGTAGCAATTTGTGAACAATTAGAAGACCCTTCTAATGCGAAAGGATTAGTGGATCGAGGAATTGTAAAAATTGTTACACCAGGAACTTATATGGATTCAACTATGGATGCCAAAACTACAAACTACATGGCATCGTGTGATATTTCTAGTTTTGAAATTACAGTGGTTTATTGTGAATTAAGTACGGGTGAATTGAAATATCAAACTCTACAACGATCATTAGTTGCTTTACAAAAAGCACTGTTAGAACAAAATGTAAGTGAACTTGTTTGTCCGATGGCAATGGATAAAAAATGGATGAGTGCACTAGAAGAAATGGAAACAATACTTATTTCGAAACATAAAAAGTCAAGTGTTGATTCACAAGATCTACCATTATTAAATGGAATTGAATCCGAGTCATTAAAAGAGGCGTTTGCACTTTTAATGGCATATTTAAAAGATACACAAAAACAACATATTGATCATTTCTTGCCGATTGAATCGATGGACAAAGATAAAGTGCTAGTTATGGATTATGAAACCAAGAATCATTTAGAACTGGTTTCAAGTCAATCAACAAATGCTAAGGCAGAAAGCTTATGGTCTTTTATGGATAAATGCCAAAGCGCAATGGGATCAAGACTGTTAAAAAGGTGGATTGAATATCCGTTAATTGATGCAAAAAAAATTGCGAAAAGACAAGCCGCAATCAAAGATTTAAAAGAAAACTTCATGTTGAGAGAAAATTTGAAGGAACATTTAGTTTATGTATATGATATGGAAAGACTTGCAAGTCGTATGGCTTATGGTAGTGCAAGTCCTAGAGATGTTTTACAACTTGTTGCTACACTAGAACATGCAAAACCTATATTGGATCTAGCTATTTCTTTGGATTCATATCCAGAATTTTCTCAAGTGCCAGATTGCCAGGAATTATATAATGAAATTAAAAATGCGATTGTAGAAAATCCACCACTAACACTAAAAGAAGGTGGTGTATTTAATGATGGTTACAATCAAGAATTGGATGAAGTAAGAAGAATTGCCAAAAAAGGGAAAGATTTTATTTTAGAACTTGAGGCTAAAGAACGCGAAAGAACGGGTGTAAAATCATTAAAAATCGGATACAATCGTATTTTTGGCTATTTTATCGAAGTTCGTAATGGGAATTTATCAAACATCAAAGAAGAATTTGGATATCACCCGAAACAAACACTTGCCAATGCGACAAGATTTGTTACACAGGAATTAAAAGAAAAAGAAGAACAAATTTTACATGCGCAAGAAACAAAGGTAAAGTTGGAACAAAGTTTATTTAATGACTTATTATTAAGAATTAAAAGAGACTTGTTTGATCTTCATGCGTGTGCACAAGCATTGTCTACAATAGATGTACTTGTGTCTTTGGCAATTCTTGCCAGTGAAAAAGGATATGTATGTCCAGTTTTTCATCCAGGTTACAATGTCAATGTGGTAGAGGGTAAACATCCGATATTAGATGATCGTATGAAGAAAAAAAGATATGTATCAAATGATTGGAAAATGTCAGAAGAAGAACATATCCAATTAATTACAGGTCCGAATATGGGTGGTAAATCAACTTATATGCGACAAAATGCATTACTTATAGTTATGGCCCAAATGGGCAGTTTTATCCCTGCAAAGAGTGCAGAGTTACCTATTTTTGACCGTATTTTTACAAGAATTGGTGCTTCAGACGATATTTTGACGGGGAAAAGTACATTTATGGTAGAAATGATGGAAGCTAATACAGCTTTGCGCTACGCGACGAAACATTCTTTAATATTATTTGATGAAATCGGTCGAGGAACAGCAACATATGATGGTATGGCTCTTGCGCAAGCAATGCTTGAATATATTGATGAAGCGATTGGCGCAAAAACGTTATTTTCGACACACTATCATGAATTAACGGATTTAGAAAAAGAACATCCATCAATGCACAATGTTCATGTGGATGTTCGTGAAGAGAAAAATGAAATTGAATTTAGATATCGTGTTGTCGAAGGAAAAGCAGATAAATCGTATGGTATCAATGTCGCAAAATTAGCGCATTTACCAAAGGTTGTTTTGGACAGAGCGTCACAACTTCTATTAAATTTTGAAAACCAAGATAATAATCAAAATTATCAACCAAGTTTATTTGTGATGGATCAAGTTCAACCTGAAAAATCCAAACTTTTACAACAATTACAAGAATTAGATATTGATTCAATGACACCGAGAGATGCTCTAGATTGTCTGTATGAATTAAAGAAACTAAGTGAAAAAATCGAATCATAAATAGGAAATTCATATGAATGGAGGTGTGAAGTATGGCTAAGATTCATGTTTTGAGTGAACATTTAACAAATATGATTGCGGCTGGAGAAGTTGTTGAAAGACCAGCTGGAATTGTAAAGGAATGCGTTGAAAATAGTATTGATGCAGGTGCTACAGTCATAGAAGTTGAAGTCTTTCAAGGCGGTATTGAAAGAATTGTGATTACAGATGATGGTTGTGGAATGGATCATGAAGATGCACATTTAGCTTTTATGCGACATGCCACAAGTAAAATGCATTCTGAAGAAGAATTGTTCAATATTCAAACGATGGGATTTAGAGGAGAGGCATTACCAAGTATTGCTTCTGTTGCCCAAGTCGAATTACAAACGAGCAATGGTGAAGAAGGTACCTTATTAAGATATAACTATGGAAGTTTGGATGTGGATGAAAAATGTAATTGTCCTAGAGGAACAAAATTAGATGTTTCTGGATTGTTCATAAAAACACCGGCTCGATTCAAACATTTGAAAAGTACTTCATATGAATTTTCTGTCATTGCAGATTTAATGAATAAAATGGCATTATCACATCCGGATATTCGTTTTCAACTTTCTCATGATGGGCGAGTTGTATTTCAAACGAGTGGAAATGGAAATATTCAAGAAATTCTATATCAAATGTATGGGAAAGAAGTAGCACAGAATGCAATTCATTTTGAAGGAAGTAATGAAGATTTTCATATTCATGGATATGCGATTCAGCCAAAAATAAATCGTGCAACAAAATATTTTATGTTTTTAACTCTAAATACAAGATTGATTCGTAGTGTCGCAATCCAAAAAGCGATTCTAGATGCTTATAGTGATTATATGCCGCCAAATCGTTTTCCAATCGTTGTTTTGCAGATGGATTCAGATACACAATTGGTTGATGTAAACGTACACCCTAATAAATGGGAAGTCCGCTTATCAAAACAAGGTGAAATGTTAGATTTAATAAAGAAAACGATTCAAGATGCATTGAATGCTTCTTTAAAAACAGTAGCAGTCAGTAAGCCTGAAAAGAAAAGTGTAATATTTGAACAACCAGAAATTCAATATTCATATCCTGTTAAGCAGCGTCCAAAAGAAGATAAAACGATTGAACAAAGTTTTCAAAACTATAATCCAATCAAAGAAACGGTAGTTGAAGAAAAAAGAATATATGAAGAAAAAAAGGCTCCTGTTATAAAAATAGAAGAAGAGCCTATTTCATATCCTATTCCTAAAGTAGAAGATGTTAATGATAAGGGGCCAGATTTTTTTAAACACTTGCAGGTTTTAGCTCAACTTCATGATTCATATATATTATGTAGTAATGAAGAAGGTTTAGTTATTGTAGATCAGCATGCAGCACAAGAAAGATATCATTATGAACAATTGAATGAGAAATTATTAGTGCAATGTACAAATAGACAGCCTTTAATGGTTCCTATCCAATTGGATGTCTCAAGTAATGTTTTAGCTCAATATATGACAATCAATGAAAAGACAGCATTTTTTGGTATTGAATTTGAACCATTTGGCACAGATCAATTGATTCTTCGTGAAATTCCACTATGGTTTCATGATGTGGATCAAAAACAGTTTTTACAAGATCTACTCGACTATTTTGTAGAAAATCAAGACGTAGATATGGCTAAACTTAGAAAGCATATGATTGCGACTATGGCTTGCCATAGTTCAATTCGTTTTAATCGACCATTATCTATGCAGGAAATGGAGCAAGTCATTTTAGATTTACAAAAGTGTAAACAACCATATCACTGTCCTCATGGAAGACCTACAGTCATTGTGATGAGTGATGGTGAGTTGAGAAAGGAATTTGAACGTGGATAGACAAAAAGTTTTAGCAATTGTAGGACCAACCGGAATCGGAAAAACAAGTCTTTCTGTATGGCTGGCAAAACAACTGAATGGTGAAATAATATCTTGCGATAGTATGCAAGTATATAAAAAAATGGATGTGGGGACGGCCAAAGTCACTGAAGAAGAAATGCAGGGAGTTCATCATGAATTGATAGATGTACAAAATTATGATGAACCTTATAACGTAAAGGTTTTTCAAGAAAAATGTCGTAAAGCTATCGAAGATGTTGTAAAAAGAGGAAAGTTTCCTATTTTATGCGGTGGAACAGGACTTTATTTAAAGGCAGCGTTATATGACTATGAATTTCAAGAAGAACAAGAAGATACAGCTTATACAACCTATTTAAATTCTAAAACAAATGAAGAATTGGTTGTGATGTTAGAAGAAAAAGATGCAAAAGCTCTAGAAAAAATTCATCCTAACAATCGTAAACGTTTGATTCGTGCTCTACAAATTTGTCATAGTGGTACTTCAAAATCAGAACAAGAAGACAAACAACAACATATTCCATTGTATGATGTATACTTTTTAGGTTTAGATGTGAAACGAGAAATTTTGCATGATCGAATCAATAAGAGAGTGGATATTATGTTTGAAAATGGTTTGGTCAAAGAAGTAGAAGAACTATTCTCAAATCCAAAAACATGGGAATATACAAGTTTTCAAGGTATTGGATATAAAGAGTTTAAAGATTATTTCTTAAAAGAAAAAAGTATAGAGGAAGTAAAAACAGCTATAAAAACACATTCTAGACAATATGCGAAAAGACAATATACATGGTTTAAAAATCAAATGCCTGTACATTGGTTTGAAGCACAGAATAGAGATGAAATATATAAGGCAGTAAAGGAATGGTTGATGGATGAAGACAAATGAAAGAAGTGAATTGTTGCTTGGAAAAAAGGCTTTAGAAACACTAAATGATAAAACGGTCCTTGTTGTTGGTGTGGGTGGAGTTGGATCTTTTTGTGTAGAAGCCTTAGCAAGAACTGGGGTAGGTCATTTAATTCTAATAGATAAAGATTGTGTGGAACCAAGTAATATTAATCGTCAATTGGTTGCAACTTTAGATACAGTAGATCAAATTAAAGTCAATGTATTGAAAGAAAGAATTCGTACACTAAATCCAAATTGTATTGTGGATACATTTGCATTTTTCTATGATCAAACAAAAGATGATGTGATTTTTTCACAATCTATTGATTTTGTGGTAGACTGCATTGATTCCATTCAAAGTAAAAAGGATTTAATGCAAGCCTGCATAGATCGAAATATACCATTCTTATCAAGTATGGGAATGGCTAGGCGCAAAGATCCTACAAAACTTGTTGTTACGGAAATAGAAAAGACAAGTTATGATCCAATGGCTAAACAAATTCGTCAATGGAAACGAAAAAATCGTATTCGAAATAAAATATGGGTTGTAGCATCTACAGAAATTCCTATACCAGTAGAATCGGGACAACCATTACCAAGTGCAATTTTTGTTCCTGCAAGTGCAGGACTACTTCTTGCGAGTACCTGTGTAGATCGATTGATTGAAGTATAAAACGGAAGGAAGAGTATATGAAGGACGTATTTATTGTAAATCCTAAATCTGGAAAGAACATTCAATATGAATTGATTAAGGAAATTAAAGAACATTTTCAAGGAAAAAGAATCATTATCGAAAAAACCAAAGGTCCTGAACATGCGACATTTATCGCAAAAAAATATGCTCTATCCAATGAACCTGTACATTTATTTGTTTGTGGTGGAGATGGAACTTTGCATGAAGTTATTAATGGATGTGCAGAAAAAGAAAATGTGACCATTTCTGTGATTCCGATTGGAACAGGAAATGATTTTGTGAAATATTTTGAGAATTTAAAAAGAGAAGACTTTTTAAATTTGGCAAACTATTCAGAACCAGAATATATAGATTGCGACTTAATAAAAGTAAATGGAGAATATTCAATAAATACTGTTTCCTTTGGTTTTGATGTTGAAGTCGCAAAACAAGTAAATGAACTAAAGAAAAAAATGCCTACAGAAGGTATTATTCCATACGCATTATCCGCTTTGATTAGTTTGAGAAAACCAATATGTAAAGAATACCAAATTCAGGTCGATACAAAAAAATTACCGAAAGATAAATATGGATTTTTAGTATTTGCAAATGGAAAATACTATGGTGGAGGCTTTAAACCATGTCCAGATGCCAATATTGATGACGGATGGATGGATGTTTGCCTGATTTCAAATGTGAAAAGACATCAAATCATAAAATTGGCAAAAAAATACCAAGAAGGAAATCACCTTCAATACACAAATCTAGTCTCTATGTATCAGGCAAAAACAGTTCATTTAGATACGGAAAATGAGCTTATTTATGCAAATCTAGATGGAGAAGTCAAAGGATTTAAAAATCCAACAATCGAAATTGTAGAGAAGGCAATTCGACTTGCCCTTCCTAGAATATCGTGAGTATGATACAATATTCAAAAATATAGGGAGTGTGAAAAATGGATTCGGATTTATGGATACAAATCCTAGAGTTAGTAGTTTTATTAACATTATCAGGCTTTTTTTCTTCAGCTGAAACGGCAATGGTTTCAGTCAGTAAAATTCGTTTGAGAACATTAGAAGAAGAAGGAAATAAAAAGGCTGCATTAGCCTTAAAAATATTGGAAAATCAGTCGAAAATGCTAAGTGCTATATTGATTGGTAATAACTTAGTGAATACTTCAGCTGCAAGTATTGCCTCATTGATTGCGTATTCTTTTGGTGGAGCTGCTGTAAGTATCGCAACATTTATTATTACTTTTTTAATTTTAGTATTTGGAGAAATCACACCAAAAACATGGGCTACGATCAATGCAGATAAACTTGCGATTGCGTATGCACCAATCATTTTACTTTTGATGAAAGTTTTAACACCAGTTATCTGGTTTGTGAATTTATTTAGTTCAGGCATACTAAAATTAATGGGAATACAAAATTCAAATAAAAATATATCAATGACTGAAAGTGAATTGCGTACAATTGTAGATGTTTCGCATGAAGAAGGTGTCATTGAAGAAGATGAAAAAGATATGATCAATAAAGTGTTTGATTTGGGGGATGCCAAGGCAAAAGATGTAATGGTTCCTCGTGTTCATGTTGTGATGGCAGAAATCGACAGTACATATAAAGATTTATTGGAGATATTTAGAGAAGAAAAATTCACGCGTATTCCAATTTATCAAGATAAGATTGATAATATTGTCGGTGTTGTAAATATGAAAGACTTGTTGATGTATGATGATTTCTCACATTTTGATATGCAAAAGATTTTACGTAAACCTAAATTTACGTATGAAAATAAAAAAGTATCTGAATTATTGATTGAAATGAAACAATCCACATTTAATCTTGCGATAGTCATGGATGAATATGGAGAATTCTCAGGTATCGTTACGTTAGAAGACATTATTGAAGAAATTGTTGGAGATGTACAAGATGAGTACGATGCACATGAAGAGGAAAATATCATTAAATTAAATAATCAAACATATGATGTAAAAGGCTATTTAAGTTTACATGATTTAAACGATTATTTAGATTTAGATTTAGATAGTGAGGACTTTGATTCAGTTGGAGGACTTGTCATTGATGCGCTAGGTCGTTTACCACAGACAAATGATGAAACGACTTTACCAAATGGAATCCGTATTAAAGTCTTAAAGGTAGAAAAAAACCGTATAGAATCAGTCAGATTGATTTTACCGGATACACAAAACGAAAAGGATGTTTAACAAATCAACATCCTTTTTTACGTTATTCAAAAATAGCACGACCAATACGAACTGTATTTGATCCATGTTTAACAGCTAACTTATAATCTTGAGACATACCCATAGATAAAGTATCCATTTCAGGATATTGCTCTTTTAGCTCTAAATAAAGGGCGTGCATCTGTTCAAATTCAGATTCAACTAACGCTTGATCATCTGTTTTTGAAGCCACACACATTATGCCTTTGATTTGAATATGTTTAAATTCTTGTAGTTGAGAAATAAAGTTTTTGGCATCCTTAAAAGGATATCCCGTTTTGTTTGGATCTTCCGAAATCTTTAGTTCAACCAATACCTTTTGAATAATGCCATGTTTATTGGCTTGTTTTTCAATTTCTTCAGCAAGTTTCAATGAATCCAAGCTTTCAATCACATCGACCTTTCCAATAATATACTTCACTTTGTTTGTCTGTAGATGCCCAATAATATGCCAAGTATATTTTGGATCATACTTATCTATAAATTCTTGTACACGATTTTCTCCAAAAGTAGTTAGACCCATTTTTGCGACTTCATCAATTTCTTCTTTTGTACGCGTTTTAGATACAGCTACCACATTAAAATCCTGTGCTTTTAGTTCTTCAATCAATTCTTTATTCATATTAAAACAGTCCTTTCAATATCAATCTAATTATAATCAAACAAAAAAAAGAAGCAACATTTGCTTCTAGTTAAATAGCTTTCTAAAGCCATATGCTTTTCGAATCATTACTTTAATTTTATTGTTCATAGATTCTATTCGTGCATTTGATAATCCATGTCGTACTGTTGCGATTATAGCCTCTTTATGTCTTCTTATCTTTTTACTCAATTCTACAAATACTGGTATTCTGCATTTGCATGCCTATGATAGCCATTTTATAAGTAATTTGCATTTTTGTTGATACTATTTATAACGCCTTGTATACCACTCCACAAATTGATGTTATCACCAAATAATTCAACAACATTCCCTTTATCAATAAAAGGTGATTCTTGTAAAACAGACATATCTTTCATCATTCCATTTCGAACAATAAATTCTACGATTTGATTTACAAAATAGATTTGATTACTATTCATTTCTCTTTCATCCAAATATTTAGAGAAAGCTTCTTTTGCAGTATTCATATCTAGTCCGACTATTTCACGAACAAATTCACCAAGTGGTTTTTCCCCAACCTCAGAATAATAATCTTGTTTCGTTCCAAGTTGATTCCATATAATCTTTTCTAGTTCATCCATATCATTTTTATCTAATGGTTTATTCTCTTTTAGTTTTATGATTACTAGATTATCTTTTTGATGTTGTTTTATATAATATTCAAGTTTATCTTTATAATTTTGTAAATCATCATTTTCCAAATCTGATTCATTCCAATCAACAGACAAAATATCATCTTCAAAATCAGTTGTGTAAATCTTTCCTGTTTTAGGAATATATTTAATCAAGTCACGAAGATTCTTTCTAATAAGCTCAAAATCATCAATGTCGCTTTCTTGTAAATAATTCGTGTGTAAGATTCTGTCTAAAAGTTCAGACTGTACTTGTATTTCAGGAATATTCGCAACACTTGCGATACCTTTTACTTTTTTCAAAAGATCCTTTTTATACTTAGGATATTTTTTCTGTGCTAAATGAGCCAATTCAATTCCATGCATCAATGCATCAAAACGAACTGCACTAATATCATCGTCATTTGGCTTAATCAATTGAACAAGTTCTTCTTTCACATCTAGACAATCTTCATAAGTTAAAGAGTTGTAATTGCCTGGATTTGAATATAGATCAACATATTTTATGTGTTGGCGTACATCAAACTTATTACGGTCCAATTCTTTTACTTTATCAACCATTTCTTCAACTAATTGTTTTCTCCACTCTTTTAACTCTTTTGTCTGATAATTTAAATCTTGCAACTTATAAGCAATTTGGAATTTTAGATTAAAGATAGCGCCATGGACAGCTATAGCATTAGCTGATGCTTTGCCTTTATTCATTCTAAAGAATTCAAAATTTCCACAGAAATCAAAGATATAAAATTCTTTTTTGTCATTTCCATCTAATAATCCCGGACACAATCGAGTTCCTCTTCCAATCATTTGCCAAAATTTTGCCTTACTCATTACCTTTTTGAAGAAAATAAGATTCACTACTTCAGGAACATCAATCCCTGTATCTAGCATATCTACAGAAATCGCAATTTGTGGAAGTTTATTAGCGTCTGAAAATTCGTCAATTGCAGTTTGAGCATAGTTGATTTTATTATCTATAACTTTTGCATAACCATTCAAATCGGGATATTCCTTATTAAATACTTCAAATATTTTTTCAGCATGCATATGATTCTTCGCAAAAATAATTGTTTTACCTATCTTTTGTCCATAATCAACTCTAATGCCATAGTCAAATAAAGTCTTTAAAACTTTTCTTATTGTATCTTCATTAAATACCCATGAATTCAACGCTGAAGAATCGATATATTCCGGTATGTTTCCGTTTTCATCTGCAAATGTATCTTCATACTCTTCTTTTTCTTCATCTGATAATTGATCCCATGCAATGCCTTGAGATATGAATTTTAAATCCGTTTCAACTGAAAGAAAATCGACTAAGTATCCATCTTTTACAGCTTGAGCAAGCTCATATCCATACGTAGGGACACCATTTTCTAATTCAAATATTGCATATGTATTCTTATCAATTTCATCTTTAGGAGTAGCTGTAAGCCCGACAATCGGAGCATCAAAATAATTAAAAATATCCCTATATTTGTTATAAATCGATCTATGCGCTTCATCACAAATAATCAAATCAAAGTGTCCACAAGTAAATAATTTTTTATCATCTTCTTTAACAGTATCGATGCATCCCATCATAGTTGGATATGTAGAAAATACTGCATGTGCGTTATAATTAGATTTATCTTCAACTAAATTTGTAGATGATAAGTTAGGAAGCATATTCACAAAACTTCTCTTTGCCTGTGTAACTAACGAATTTCTGTCTGCTAAGAATAATACATTCTTGATCCATCCTTCATTTAAAAGCACATCTACAAGCCCAATAACAGTTCTAGTTTTACCGGAACCAGTCGCCATAACTAGCAATGCTTTTCTTTTGTTTTTTTGATCAAATGCTTCGCAAGTAGCTCTAATAGCCTCTTCTTGATAATATCTACCTGCAATATTTTTGCTTATATTAATATATTTCAAATGAGCCCTAGTGCTCATTAAATTAAAATGCTTTTCTAAATCTCTTTTAGAATAAATAGAAGATACTTTTCTTTCTGGGTAGTGATTATCAATGATTCTTGTTTCAAAACCATTTGTAAGGAAAATAATAGGCCTACGTCCATATTGTTTCTCTAAGATGTTGGCATATAAGATTGCTTGCTGTCTACCTTTAGAAACGTCTACACATGTTCTTTTAGCTTCAATAACAGCCAATGGTTTTTGTGTGTCATCATACAATACATAATCAGCATATCCTACTTCAGATTTATTAGGCATTCCTTCTAGTTCTACTTCATTGATCCAATCTTTATTTTCAACCCAACCAGCATCAAGAAGCATCGCATCAATGTATAATTTACGAGTTTTATATTCAGACAAATCCAAAGGTTTTGCCACATAAGTATTTTGTTGTTGTACTCTTCGTTTACTTAATTCAGCTTTTAAAGATTTGTTTTCTTCAATCAAAGCATCTAAATCAACATCCACGTTTATTTCTGGAATCAAAACTGAATCTTCTTTTTCTAAAAGAGTTGCGTCAAATTCTCTTTCTTCATATTCATCACCATAACAATACGATATCCAATCCATAAAGTAGAAAAGGTTCTTCAGACATATTTCTGCAATGCTTTTGGCCTTATCTCCACTATTATGAGCAGCTTCATTTCCATAGCGACGAATAAATTCCAAACGTTTCCATAAATCGTCTCCGATTATTTTTCTGAAAGTATCACAATTCATCAAAGTATGTAGATTATCTTTGTAAGGCACAACCAAATCATTATCAACCGAAAACATCCACTTGATTGCCATTTCCATTGCTCTACGACAATTTATGATACAAGTATTACTATCGACTTTATATGTCTTTTCAGCAATGATTGCTATATCGATAAAACTTTCAAATTCACTCTCTTTTTTCAAATAATCAAAGTTTGTCATAGTGTACCTCACTTTCTTTATACTTATTCATATCTTTATTTTAATCCCTTATATACATATCGTCATATTTTGATTTATCGACTTGTTTAACAAAATCAGCAAACTGAAGTTGAAGATCCATGGGTGGAACTATGATTTTTAATCCTAGCAATCTTTCCTTGGATATATTTGACATTGACTTTGCTGATCCTGTTGCTATATTTTCAATACACGGTCGAAATAAATCATGATTGATTAATTTCCATAAAAAAATCTTGTTGCAACACTTTGAAACATTTAGCCTAAAAATTAGATCAGGCATCATCAAATTGGTAGGTGTATCATACACATATGCACTCATTCCAACTAACTCAGGTGTATTTTTTCGTGTGAATAAAAGGTCACCGCTATGTACTTCGGCATTCGCAACAAATTGATTAACATCAATTATCTCCTTATTTTCTTCCGGATTATAGTATCCATAAGTAACGGCGCTCAGCTTTAATAATGCCGATTTATTATTCACTCTTGAATTTGTAGCGCACACAAAGCTTTTCCCATTATCAATGCTTGTAAGACACTGAGATAGTTTTTTCACGCTCCACTCTTTTTGATTACAGATGGGATTTCCAAACATCTCGACAAATCGGGCTTTAATTAGTTCATCATATCTTTTGAGTTCTTTTTCATAAGATTTAATTATTACATTAATCGAATCTAGTGTTTTGGCAATTTGATTTTGCTCTTCTAAATTTGGGATGGTGATTTCTATCTTATTTAAACCTTCTAGTGAAATGGCTTTTTGCGTTGCTCCGGAACAATATTTATCTTTTTGAGATAGAAAAGTTTTACTTCCAAGTAAATGATATAAACATTTTTTATTTAACATATTTTTCTTAGGTGACACAGAGAAAAAACCTGTGGAATATAAATTATTTTCCAATTCTTTATTTATAAGTAATACCTTTTTTGTGCCTTGCATTTTGGCAAATAAAATGCTCTTGTCATCCGTTATCAGATTTGCTCTTGATGGTTTTGTATCATAATTTACCATTTCGATTTGATGTGAATCGACATGATCCACATCAACCGCACCAGTGCTAATATATATTTTTTTACCACCAAATTTTTTGCAAGATCTCCCTGTTATATCAATGCAATCTGTAAATTTCATTTTTATATCGATAAATCCGAATTTGCGATTAAGCCACATACTTCCTATGTGACTCCTTAACATTATTTTGATTCACCATTGCATAATGCATAGTAGTATCTATTTGAGAATGCCCTAATAGACTTTGTACTTGCTCTATAGGCATGCCTTTATCTATAGCTTTTGTTGCAACTGTCCTTCTAAACTTATGTGGATGAACCTTAGAAATACCTAATTTTCTGCCTAATTGTCTTAGTCTTATTTCAACACCGCTGATATTTAATCTGTTGTGAGGTTCATCTAGTGAAACAAACAAAGCTTGATTTGAATCTGTCCTAGAATTTAAATAGTTTTTTAAATGGATCTTTGTTCTTGCATCAAAATAAACTGGTCTTTCTTTGCTTCCTTTACCGAATACCACACACTCCCTATTTTCAAAATCAATATCATTAATGTTTAACTTAACTAATTCACCAACTCTCATACCAGTAGAAGCTAAGATATCAATAATCGCTAAGTCTCTTAAACAATTACAATTATCTCTTAGCAGTTCCAATGTCTCGTCTGAATATGTTTCTTTAATAACTTTATCCGTTTTGATTTTATGAATTCTCTTCATAGGACTCTTTAAAATATAATTTTCTTCTTCGAGCCAAGAAAAGAAGCTACTTAAATTACGTCTTACATTGTCAATGCTTGCTTTAGAACAGTTATTCACCTTTTGATAATCAGTCAAATAACTTCTAAGATCATCCGTTGTCATATGAGTTATACCTTTATCCATTTTGGAATTCATCTTCAACAATGTAGATTCATAATACTTAGTAGTTCTTTTGCTACATCCTTCTATTTCTTTTGCTGAAATAAATTTTTTGATTAATTCATCGTTAGAATATTCACAAATTTCGATTGACTTTGTGTTTATCTCAATATTTCCTAAACATCTATATAGTACTTTATGAAGCATTTCCATTTGTGCATTATCTAAGCAATTCAATAATGATTGTTCAATTTCTGTAATAATTTCTGTATTCATGTTAGTAACCTCCGTTACCAACATCTCTACATCCATTATTATTTATCCAAAATATTCTTGCATTAAGCTATCAAATAATTGTTGTGTTTTCTCTAATGATTTCTGTACTGCTAATTTTGATTTATCGACTTGTTTAACAAAATCAGCAAACTGAAGTTGAAGATCCATGGGTGGAACTATGATTTTTAATCCTAGCAATCTTTCCTTGGATATATTTGACATTGACTTTGCTGATCCTGTTGCTATATTTTCAATACACGGTCGAAATAAATCATGATTGATTAATTTCCATAAAAAAATCTTGTTGCAACACTTTGAAACATTTAGCCTAAAAATTAGATCAGGCATCATCAAATTGGTAGGTGTATCATACACATATGCACTCATTCCAACTAACTCAGGTGTATTTTTTCGTGTGAATAAAAGGTCACCGCTATGTACTTCGGCATTCGCAACAAATTGATTAACATCAATTATCTCCTTATTTTCTTCCGGATTATAGTATCCATAAGTAACGGCGCTCAGCTTTAATAATGCCGATTTATTATTCACTCTTGAATTTGTAGCGCACACAAAGCTTTTCCCATTATCAATGCTTGTAAGACACTGAGATAGTTTTTTCACGCTCCACTCTTTTTGATTACAGATGGGATTTCCAAACATCTCGACAAATCGGGCTTTGGTTAATGAATCAAACAATTCTAATTCTCTATTTAACTTTTCTATGTTGTCCGATATTGTGTCCAAATGAGAAATTATTTTTTCTTGAGTGGTTAAGTCGGGAACTTCGTTAATATTTATCTCTTCAATATATTTCTTGTTTGTGTGTTTCAATCCAGCACCTTTGAATCCGGCTTCTAATACACTCATATGTGATTTAAAGAAATAGTATAGATATTTACATTTTATTTTAGAATTAGGTAATAGCACTAAGCAATCTGTTGAGACACTAAATTTCCCATTATAGTAATGAAGTGTCGCATTACCACCAGTTCCCATAATAATGGCTTCTTTATCAAATTGAAAATCTGTATAACGTTTATTTTCATCTGTGCTCGAAGTAAAAAATAAATATTTAGCATTTTCAACAGCTTCACCAGCTTTAATTTTTGATTTTGGAGCATATGAACATAGATTCTTAATTTTCATTTGCTTCTACAAATCCGAATTTATCATTCAGATTCTTCCTCCTTTCTACCCTTTTAGAAGAGCTTTAAGTTCTTCTAAATTTTTATCAATTTCTTTATTTAATTCTTCAATATCTGCAAGTATTTCACTTGTTGGTGGATATTCTACTTTTTCATACACAATTTCTTTATATTTATTGATTGAAAGATCATAATCGTTATCTACGATTTCTTTTTTATCCACCAAGAAACTTTGCTCTGTTCTTTTTCGGTTTGCTTCTTTATCTAAATGATTAAATCTTTCGATAATATCTGGAATATCATTCTCTTTGATGGGAGATCTTTTATCATCTAATGAATATCCATCGGCTTTCATGTCATAAAACCAAACCTTGTCAGTTCCACCATGACCTGTTTTTGTAAAAATCAATATTCCTGTAGATACACCGGCATAAGGTTTGAATACACCAGAAGGCATTGAAACCACTGCCTCTAATCTATTATCTTCAATAATAGCTTTTCTTATTTGTTTATGAGCGTTACTTGAACCGAATAAGACACCATCAGGAACGATACATGCACATCTTCCGCCAATCTTTAACATTCTTATAAATAAAGCCAGAAATAATAATTCTGTTTTCTTTGTCTTGGCTACTTTTAATAAGTTGGCGGATACTGAATCAGCATCCAATGTACCTTTAAATGGAGGATTGGCAAGAATTAAAGAATACTTATCGGTATCTAAATTTTGATCCGATAAACTATCTCTATATTCAATGAACGGAGATTCCACACCGTGTGTCATCATATTCATAGCTCCAATACGAAGCATAGTTCTATCCATATCAAATCCATGGAACATATGATTCATATAATGTTCTCTATTTTCTTTGTTCATCAAAATATCATTGCGATATGTTTCTCTTAAATAATCACTTGCCCCAACTAAGAAACCACCTGTCCCACATGCTGGATCACAAATTGTTTCTTTTGGTGATGGTTTCATCAGCTCAACCATCATACGAATAATATGTCTTGGTGTTCTGAATTGGCCGTTTCTTCCGGCTGTAGAAATCTTAGATAATAAATATTCATATACATCACCACGAATGTCGATTTCTGTTGATTGTCCCATTAGTGCATAAATTTCATCTAATGAATCGACAACTTTAGATAATACCAATGGTGTAGGTAATTTAAATATCGCATCATCCATATATTTTGAATATGCACTATTCTTATCGGAATGTAGATTCTTAATAAATGGGAATACCCACTCTTGGACTGTTTCATACATCTTATTTGCCGGAAAATCTCTAAATGTAGACCACTTTAATTGTTGACCATCAATTGTTCTTTCGCCAATCTTAACTTGATCAGAAAAAATACTCTTGAATGGCAAACCTAACATTGCACATTCTTTTGCGTTTTTATTATCCGTATCATCTAAATCATGGATAAACATCAAATAAGTAATTTGTTCAATTACTTCAAGAGGGTTTGTTAATCCTCCTGCCGCAAATACATCCCATAAACTATCAATTTTGTTTTTTAATTCTCCCGTAATCATTATTCGTTCTCCTCATTCCATATGTATGAAGTATATCTTCCACCACTCAATTTAATAATCTCATTATTTTTTAACAACTCAGTTAAAGTTCTTTGAACTGTAGTATCACTTATATCTGGACATTTTTCCATAATTTGGCTCTTTGTGATTTTGCCTATATGTTTTCTTATAACTTCACGAATTCTCTCAGGTTTATTCATTCCAGATTCAATCAATGTCTGAACTCGGCCAGAAAACTCTTTATATGCAGCGATAACTACTCCAAGATAGTATTCTACAAATGGTTCATAATCATTTTTGTTATCATGCCATTCATAAGAACTTGCTTGTAATTGTTCATAATATGTATCTTTTGATTTTTCAATCAATTTTTCTATACTTATATATTTACCTACTATATATCCCGATTTATACAAAAGGAGTAAAGTAAGCAGCCTACTCATTCTTCCGTTTCCGTCATTAAATGGGTGAATGCACAAAAAATCCAATATAAACATTGGCATTAATATTAATGGATCAATGCCGTCGTTTAATGCATCGTTGTATGCATTGCACATGTTGAGCATAGCTTCTGGTGTAGCCCAAGCCTCAATAGGCTGAAACCTTATTTTTTGATTTCCGCTAGAATCAACTTCTGCGATTATATTATCTGATGATTTAAATTTTCCTCCAAAACTCATTCCATTATACTTATATAAATCTCCATGTAGTTGGAGAATATAATTAGCGTTAATAGGGATGTATTCATAACTTTCATGGATTGTATTTAATACATCTCGATAACCGGCTATTTCCTTTTCACTTCTGCTTTTAGGCATCGTTTTGTCCATAACAAGCTTTTTCAAACGATCGTCTGTAGTAATAATTCCTTCGATTTTATTTGAAGCTTCAGTACTTTGAATTTTAGCTATCTCTAACAATTCAACAAGTTTATCTGAATTAGACTCGATAAATAAGTTTTGTTCACCTTTATATTCGTGAATAGAAGTCAATAGTGAAACAATGGTAGGGGTTAATAATTTTTTCCAGCTTTCTTTATATTCAAATTGTCTCATTGTGTCCTCCTTCAAAACTATTATAAATTCAATTTAGTCATTTTTCAATTCAATTTAGTCATTTTTTAAAAAATGACTAAATTGAATCTCTTATGACGTAATTAAAAAATAAATGCAAATTCATTGGAAAGAATGGTGATTCCGTTAAAATTTAAGGAGCAATTTGCCAACTTCGTTCAACAAGTCAACAAATCAAAACTTCATTGTTTGTATATAAAAAAATCAGTAAGAATGACTCTTACTGATGAAGAGGGAAAGTGAATACAATCGTAAACAGATCATTTGTTTCATCCTGATAGAAAGTACCATGATGGAGTTCTATCATTTTTTTAACACTCTTTAAACCAATTCCATTACTTTCGACTTTATCTAAATGATGATTGATTGAATTCGTGAAACTCATTTTTAATTGATCTTCCTCAATCGTTGTTTGAATTACGATATTTTTCCAAGGATCACAATATTTTTGAATGTTTGAAAATACATTGTTTAATATTCTTTGGATCATCGCAAAATTCGCATCCATAGATAGAGAAGTTTGAAGCGGTTCATATAAAATATGTAGATCCATTTCTCTTAAATATTGAATATGATCCACTAATGTATCCATGACCTTTTGAATGGGAATACTTGTTAGATCTGAATTGTATTCGGTAGAAAATACAAGAGAATATTCAAACATTTTATTTGAAAGATAGGTGATTTCCTCGACCTTAGCTAAACACTTTTGAAGATACTGATCACGAAATTCAATATCCTCCTTTTTTAAATTCATGATTTCAAGATACCCCTTTAACGTTGTCAACGGAGTCCTTAAATCATGAGACAAAGAAGAAATTAATTCTTTATTCGCAACACGCGCCTGTTGTTCGTTGTCCATTGTTTGTAGAAAGGCAATGCGCATTTGATTCAAGTCCTGGGCTAATCGTCCAATCTCATCTTTATCACTTACTGTGATTTCATGGTTCCAATCACCAATCGCTAAAGTAAAGACATCTTCTTGTAAATTTTGAATAGAATGAATTCGTTTGCGGATAAAACTTTGTAGGACAATCAAATAGAAAGAGAAAGAAATCAAAAGTGAAAGAATAATATATGGAATCTGAAATGGAATCATTGGAAAAGAAGTGATATACATAGAAACGGTTTGATTTTTAAAATGTATTGGATAGTCATAGTATAATGGAGCTTCCAAAACATCCAAATCATCAAAACTATATAATAATAGAAGATTGTTGTTAGTTAATGGAGACTTATCCGTAAAATAGATTCCTTCTTCATCATATAATCCAACGTATGCATGATTTAATACGTTTTCTTTTAGTATATGATTGATGGCTTTTTTATTCTCTTTTGTTAGGTCAAGGTTCTGAAGTTGTTTCTCTAATTTCTTTGCATAAGAAGAATAATCTTCCGATTGATAAAACGTATCCATTAAAAATTCAAAGACAATACCACGATTTAAATATAGAATTGAAAAGGAAGTTAATACCAATAATGTTGCACAAAGAAAAGAAAACATCATACGACTGGATAAAGAATAGAAGATGTTTTTCTTTGATCTAAGTGGTTTAAGCTTATTTGAAATCCAATAAAAAAGAATGGCAATAATAAGACTTAAAACACCATCAAAAATACGATAAGAATGATAATAATTTGAAAAAGATGGATACCATTCAATACAACTCGTTTTACTTGAGCTATTTATAAAAATACTATACTTTTGTGCATTTTTTAATGGGGCACGACCACAAAATGCAAGTACAGAATCAATGACTTTATCATCGGGTTTATTTGAATTTGTTTTATATAAAATGACTTGATAACTTCCCTTTTTTAATAATTGATTTAAATCCTTACGAATTTGAGTGTGGTTTATGAAATCCACTTGTTCTTGTTCATCCAAATAAGCCTTAGTCTCTTTGATTTCTTCTTTAGACAAGGTATCCGAATAATTAAAATGTGCATTTAAAGAATCATAAACGACAAATCTTTGCGAATAGATCGCAAAAAAACTTAATAAAAAAATAAGAAGAGAAAGATACAGTCTCGTTATTTTTTTATTCAAAACGATACCCCTTTCCCCATATTGTTTTTATGTATACCGGATTTGCGGGATCCTTCTCAATTTTCTTTCTAAGATTACGAATATGAACCATGATCGTATTATTTGCCGAATAATAATACGGCTCATTCCATGCTTTTTCATACAATTGTTCAGCTGAAAAAATCTGTTTAGGATTCTTCATCAACGTACTCAAAATATTAAATTCAATATCCGTTAATTCAACTTCCTTTCCGTTGACCTCTGCATTTTGTTGGGCATAACGCAAGGTAAGACCATCAATACTTAAATCTTTTTCAGTATCCAGAGAGATTTCCTCTTTTTTACCCTTATAGACCTTATAACGACGAAGTAAAGCTTTAACTCTAGCTGTTAATTCACTATAAGAAAAAGGCTTTGCCAAATAGTCATCCGCTCCACTTGAAAAACCAAGCGTCTTATCCGAATCCAATCCTTTGGCTGTTAAAAATAAGATGGGGACATTACTTGTTTCACGAAGCTTTAAACAAGTCTGATAACCATTCATGTTTGGCATCATAATATCGAGAATAATCAAATCGATAGAAGAATCAAACAATTGAAGGACCTCATTTCCATCTTTAGCTTCAATCACTTCATAGCCTTCGCCAGTTAATAAAATTCTTAATATTTCACGGATTTCCGCATTGTCATCCGCCACTAAAATACGTGTCTGCATGTTCACATCCCCTTTCATTTATTCTATTTTACCCCAATTACTATAGGGTTTCCAATTTTCATAAGGCAACATATGATGTAAATGATCCATCACCTTCGATTGAGAAGAATACGATTGAATGATTTCTAATTTCTCATCATAATCTTTCTTTGATAAACTCTTCTCATTCTTTAGATCTGCCTTGTTTTTCTTTGAAGTATACTTACCAAAATACACAAGCTGATCAGTCTTGTCTTCTTTTTCTAAAATCATAGTAACATACTTAGATATCTTTTTATGGTGAATATGCCCATATTCTCCATCAGGATTATGCGTTACAATTTTGTCCCAATCCTTTGAGTCGATTTCTTTTTTAATTTCTCTTTTAATATCTTTTTTACAAGACTTCCAGTTATCACGCTTACCCTTTGTCTTATCTGGAAAAGATAAAATGATTCCTTTGGAATGCGTCTTTTCCATGACGTTCATAAACTCTTTTTTTCGTTTTTTATTGTTTCCATTGGTAATACATAAAACGGTATAATTCCCATTCATTAAATGCGAACCACCCCAAATCGTCTCATCATCCGGATGGGCAACAATCATTAAAGATTCAGGTTCATCGGCATGGATGATGGATATATTTAGACAAAGTATCAAACTTAAGATGCATAATAATAACTTTTTCACACGTATCACCGGTAAAATTCTATCAAACATTTCTTAACACTCTACTTATACATTTCTTAAATCTTCTTAATATATTTAGGAAAGTTTAATATTTCCTTTTGTCGATACTTAAGATTTATTTTGTATAGTAAAACTATGAAAAAAAGAGATAAGTTTTACATTACAATACTATTTATATTACCCATCCTATTTGTACTTTGTGTATCCACATATTCCATATTTGGATCAAAGTTAGATTGGTTATCCCAACATGTATCTTTAGCGGATTATTTTAGACAGACAAAACAATTACTTCCAGATCGTTTTGCGAATCTTCAAGGCCAAACCAATGCCTTTAGCTTTTCCTATTATGGATTATTAAGGCCAGACGTGCTGATTTCATATCTATTCCCAAATATACCAACAAGTTTCTTTATTATAGTTTATGCAACACTTTTATGGTCATCTACAGGAGGACTTTGTTTTTACTGGCTAAGAAATAAAGGATACAAAGATTCGATTAGTTTCTTTTCAAGCATCTGCTGCATATGCGCTAATTGCTTCTTTCAGTCCCACCAACAAATCATGTTTATAGAAATTCTTCCCTTTTTATTTCTTTCAATGATTTTAATAGATAAAAATAAAAGACAATGGATCAGCCTATGTATATGCATGGCACTTTTCCATAATTATTTCTATACGCCAGGTATGATATTGATTCTGCTTTTATATGATTATAATCAAAACCATACGATAAAAGACATTCTGATTCCGATTCTTATTGGTATGGGTATGGCTACGATTTTATGGCTACCAACTGGATATTTGATTTTAAGCAATCATAAATCTGTTGTACAAACTAACCTATTCAATTTATTAATTCCAAATTTTACTCTAAAAGGACTTGTCTATGATAGCTATGGATGTGGGTTGACTGTGATTAGCTGGATTGCCCTATTTCAAGGAATACAATTTGAAAAGACAAGGAAACTATCGATTCTGTTGATTTTAATGTTTGTTTTCCCGATATTTTCTTATATATTGAATGGAACTTTATATGCACGCACAAAAATATTGGTGCTATGTTTACCACTCATTCTTATGATTCTTGCCCATTGGCTACAGGAAAGAAAGTTGAATAAAGGTTTACTTGTTTTAGCTAGTCTATTTCTTTGCACCAAAACAATGCTTCTTGGATTATTAATTTCACTTGTGTTTATTGGCTATTACTTTATGGATAAAAAAGAATGTTTAATGATATATGCCATTGTACCTATGATTGTTTTTACAGGATTAAACTACAATCAGTGTTTAGATTCAAAACTCTATAATTCAATGTATTCTAAGGATAAACAAAAATTGATACAAAGAAATGATTTAAATCAACGAACAGCCGATTTAGATCAGGTGGGATATAGTGTAAATCACATATATGATTTAAAAGAAATGAAGGCATCAAGTTATACGTCAACAAGTAATTCTTTATATAACACTTTTGTGTATGACATTATAAAGAGTCCGATTTCCCAATCCAATCGAACAATTATAACGGATAGTGAGAATTATTTATATTTGAGTATGATGTCTGTTCAAAGTGTACTCAGTAAAGAATCGAATTTATACGGATATAAAGAAGTAGATAGTAAAGGAAAATATAAATTATTAAAGAATAAAAATGTATTTCCAATGGTCTATGTCACAAGTGATACGATAAATGAATCTAAGTTTGATAAACTCTTTTATCCATATAATTTGGATACCATCTATAATCGTACGATTGTGAATGGTGAAACAAGTAATGAGTATGCCTCAAAGATGAAACTTATAAAGAATTTAGATCAGTCTATTTTGATTGAGAATAAGAAAAAGGCAAAGAAAAGAATACCAATCGATTTTGATACAAAAAATAAGATGGTTTGTATTGATTTTGATATAAAGAATTATACAGATAAAAAGATTTCGATATCTATAAACGGAATGAAGAATACATTATCAAAAAAACATTCTGTGTATCCAAATGGGAATAAACATTTTACGTATATTCTTTCTAAAAAAGAATTAAAACAATTTGATGTTACTTTATCCAAAGGAAAATATAAGATATCCAATATTCGTGTATATACATGTGATATGGATGTGTTTGACCGAGTTGTAACGAAAGTAAAACCATTAAAGACAACGTCTATATTTAAGGGGAAAGTAACAACATCTAAAGATGGTTATTTAGTAACTTCATATCCTTATGAAAAGGGATATGAAATATATATGGATGGAAAAAAACAGAATGTTGAAATTGTGAATAAGGCTTTTGTGGGATGCAAAATCAAAAAAGGAAGCCATACAATTACAATTCAATTTCATGCGCCATTTAAGAATGCAGGACTATGTATAAGTGTTCTTTCAATTATGATAGGAGGATTTTGGATATGGAAAAAGTCAAAGAATTTATAAGCTATGGAATCGTAGGAGTTATGACAACTCTTGTGAATTATATTGTTTATTTTATTTGTTTAAAAATAGGAATTCATTGGCTAATTAGTAATAGTTTAGCTTGGATGGTAGCCGTTATTTTTGCGTATTTTTCAAACCGTAAAGTTGTATTTCATTCTAGTAATGATATGAAAAAAGAGTGTATCGAGTTTTTTGGACTACGATTTATGACATTACTTGTTGAAAACCTACTATTGGCTATTTGTATTGATGGCTTACATATTTCAAATTTATTATCTAAGATTTTAGTCAGTGTGATTACCGTTCTGGTAAATTATTTCTTATGTAAATCTCATATATTTTCTAAGAAGGAGGAAATGTTGTATGAACAAAATTAGTGTTGTCGTTCCTTGTTTTAACGAAGAAGAAGTTCTTTCCATGTTTTATAAAAAGACAAGTGAAGTATTAAATGAAATAGAAGACATTACCTATGAATTGTTGTTTGTGGATGATGGTTCAAAGGATCACACAAAAGATATATTAAGGGCATTAAGTTTAAAGGATGAGCATTGTGAGTTTATTTCTTTTTCAAGAAACTTTGGTAAAGAAGCCGCTATGTTTGCAGGATTAAAAAAATCAAGTGGCGATTATGTTGTGATCATGGATGCCGACTTGCAGCATCCTCCTGTATTATTAAAAGAAATGTATAAAGCTGTTAGTGAAGAAGGTTATGATTGTTGTGCAGGGAAAAGAGTAGATCGACAAGGTGAAGGCAAAATTCGTAATTTCTTATCTCATATTTTCTATAAGGTGATGCAGAAAATGTGCAAAATGGATATGAGCGATGGTTGTGGCGATTTTCGTATGATGTCAAGACAAATGGTGGATGCGATTTTGGAATTAAAAGAATACAATCGCTATATGAAAGGATTATTTTCATTTGTAGGATTTGATACAAAATGGATTGAATTTCATAATGTACAACGAGCTGCCGGCAATTCTAAATGGAATTTTTCTAAACTATTCGCATATGCCATGGAAGGTATGTTTTCCTTTTCTACAGCGCCAATTATGTGGATTGGGAATATTGGAGTTGTTACTATGCTTTTATCAATTATAATGGCATTATTCGGTTTAATGATTCATGTCACATCAATGTTTCATTTGGTGTGTTTGATTCTATTCTTAAGTGGACTTCAAATGTTGTTTGTGGCCATTTTAGGTCAATATACGACAAAAGATTATATGGAAAGTAAACAAAGACCTATCTATATAGTAAAAGAGACCAGCAAGAATTTAAACTAGTCTCTTAATGTGATTTCAACCACTGTGTCAATTGGATCTGGACACTGGTGTGAATTGGAATCAATATTGATAAATGTATAGTCTGGAAAACTTTCTGCATTCCAAGGCGTTTGGATTTTGATTTCTGAGTGATCAGACAATCTTCTTATGCCTTGGATTTTTTCTTTTTTGATTTTAACAGGTATATCAAAAATGCTCTCATCTAAAATATGTGCATAGATTTTATTTCCCTTTTGTGTATATCTTCCCCATTCCGGTTTATTCAGTTCACATTTTGTACATCCATAAATAGAATCTTGGTTCAGTTTCATCCATTCACTGATTTCATTCAATACCTGGATAGATTCTTTAGAAAATTGACCTCTGGCATCTGGTCCTACATTTAAAATCATATTTCCACCTTTGGATACACACTCAACTAGAGTACGGATGATTAGCTTAGCGGATTTATAATTCGTGTCCCTTGCACAATATCCCCAATGTTCATTCATGGTGATACATGTTTCCCAGGGTACCGGTAAACCTTGTGGTGGAATCATTTGTTCAGGTGAAGTGAAATCGCCAGCTGTGAAACTAGGATGTGCATCCATAATGGTTCCTGGATGTACGCCATCTCCTTCTAGACGATTGTCAATGATCATGTCGGGTTGGTAGGTTCTTGCTATTGTTACAATTTTGTTCGCATCCCACACATCTTTTGTCATATTGTCGTAAGAAAAGTCAAACCACATGATATCCAACTTTCCATAGTTTGTAAGTAATTCCTTGATTTGAGTATGCATATAATTCAAATAGTTTGAAAAACAAATTGGTTTATCATATTCTTTATTATTTCTTTCAGGATGATGTCTATCTTTGTAGTGAGGATAGTCTGGATGATGCCAATCAAGTAGGGAATAATATAGACCTACTTTTAATCCTTCTTCTCGAAAGGCGTCTAGAAATTCTCTTACATAATCTCTATTTGCCTTCCAATCTGTAGTTTTGGTATCAAACATGCAGTATCCATCATGATGTTTGGCAGTCATTACGGCATATTTCATGCCGGCTTTTTTGGCAAGTTTTGCCCATTGGTGTGGATCAAACAAATCGGGATCAAATTCATTCGCAAAAGGAATATAATCTTCTTCTTTCATTTCTTCATTGCTTCTTACCCATTCGCCTCGTGCACAAATGGCATAGATTCCCCAATGAATGAATAGTCCGAATCTAGATTTTTGAAACTGCGTAATATTCATAGTGTCTCCTTTAAAAAAGTGGTTCTTGTAGCTGCTTGGTTTGAAGGGCGATGCCTGGTTTTGACAAGATATCTTTCGTTTTAGAAATATCCTTTAACCAAGGATCAATATCTTCTTTTTCAAGTATCACTGGCATCCTAGAATGCACAGATTTTACATATGCATTCGCATTTGTAGTAATAATGATAAGATAATCATCAATAAGAATACCCGCAAAATACAGGATGTGGTCACAATAAAACTCTACTTTATTTTTACCGGCATCCCATTCATAGAAGCTTCCTGCAGGAACGATACAATGGGTTTTATCTTTGAATAAAGGTTTTTCAAGAAGCGTTTCTTGTCTAGCATTTAAAATTAAATTGTTGGTTTTATATCCAAATGAGACCATTTTCTTTTGGTTTCGCGTTAATACAAGACATTTATCACTTGGATGAATGTCTTTTTCTTCTAAACCGAAGGCTTTGGCTACTTTTGGGGTATATCGAAAGCTTGTACACATACTAAGATTATAGCATAAGAAAGTGTTTGTAAAATAATGTAAAATGTTAATGAAAATAAATGTAAGCGTGGTATAATCGTTGTATATTTGATAGAAAGAAGGGAAGTTATGTCAAAGTGGCCATATGAAAATGAGGTAGGACAAACGCAAGAAGACTGTTGTGACGTACTTGTTTTAGGAGGTGGACTTGCTGGGTGTTATGCGGCAATCGCAGCAGCCCGTAAGGGTAAATCTGTCATATTAGTTGAAAAGGGTTCTACAGAAAGAAGTGGATCAGCAGGAAGTGGATTTGATCATTGGGAATCCGCTTGTACAAATCCATGTTCACAGGTTACACCGGAAGAAATTGCGCATGCCTACATTGATGAACAATCGAAATATAGTAATGGGATTGGACATTATATAGAGTGTCGTGAAGGGTATGATCGTTTATTGGATATGGAGTCTTTTGGGGGAAAGATTCGTGATACCGAAAATGAATTTGAAGGTGCACCATTTCGTGATGAAAAGACGAAGTTAATGTTTGCGTATGACTATAAAAATAAGTTTACGCTTCGTGTTTGGGGAAGTACTTTTAAGCCATCTTTATATAAGGAATTAAACAAATTAGGCGTAAAGATATATGATCGAGTTGAGGCGACAGGATTATTAACGGCTGTTGTGGATGGAAAGAAACGTGGAATTGGTGCGATGGGAATGCATACGCGTACTGGTAAATTCTATGTGTTCAAATCAAAAACAACCATTCTTACCATGTCTAGACCGGCTCGTATTTGGTTGTTTGATTCGGATTTAACAGGTCTTTGTGAATTTAGACCTTTCCAAAGTATTGGTTCAGGCCATGCGATGGGTTATCGTGCGGGTGTTGAATTTACAATGATGGAGAAGAGTGTGAAAGCTGAATTCAGTGCCTCTGGAAGAAGTTTTCCACCTTATGGAACCGGAAATAACCACAATACATGGTATGCAGCTACAATGGTAGATGCACGTGGTAAAGAAATACCTTATGTGGATCGTGATGGAAATGAGTTAAAAACAGTGCTAGATCGATATATGCCAGCTCCTGGACAGAAATTCTTCTTAAAGGGTGGCGTCATTGATGAGGCAAAATATGAGTATCGTGGTCCTGAAACATTGGATTTTGAAGAATTGATGAAGCGTGGCTATAAACTTCCTTTCTATGCAGATCTGTCGAAAATGCCAGATTATGAACGCCGTGTAATTTGGGGTATGATGGTTGGTGAAGAAGGTAAGACAAAAGTGCCAATCTTGAAGTATTACACAGAAAAAGGCTTTGATCCGACAAAACACATTCTTCAAAGTTATGGTACAGGCTGGCAATCTGCCAACTTCTTGGATCAAGAAAGACAATTGTTTGGAGCTCCAGGAGGTATTATTACCGATTGGAATCTAATGACGAATGTTGAAGGAATCTATGCGGCAGGAGATCAATTGTATGCATCGGATTGTTGCGGATATGCATGTGCAACCGGTTATTATGCGGGAAGAAAAGCAGCGGATGCGTGTGATAATAAAGAAATTATTGATTATGATGTTCTGGATGTAGAAGCGGAGAAGAAACGTTTATATGCACCATTATATGTAGAAAATGGCATGCATTGGAAAGAATTGAATGCGGCTATTGCGAAGTGTATGCAGAATTATTGTGGTGGAATTAAGTGTGAAGATTTATTGCAGGAAGGTTTATCTTTATTGAATACATATGAAAATGAGATGGTTCCACAATTATCTTGTACAAATCCACATGATTTAATGCGAACACATGAAGTGCTTGATATCTTACAGGTCGCAAAAATGATTATGCAAGCTTGTCTATTTAGAAAATCAAGCAGTGATGAGCTTCACTTCTATCGAAGTGATTATCCTGAAAAAGATCCTGAACAAGATCGTTGTTTTATCACGATTCGTCAAGAAAACGGAAAGGCAGTTCGTGGTGAAATCCCTCTTGATTATTATGGAGATATTCAAGCGGAATATGAAAAGCGGAATCAGGATTATATAAAGGAGGTCACACATGGAGTTTAATTTTGAAAAACAAAGTTGTAGTGTAAAACCAATTACTTTTGATTTGGATAAATGTATTGGTTGTAATCGCTGCGTCAATATTTGTCAGTGTGATATTTTGATGCCAGGAAAACCGCCAATCGTAGCATATCCTGGTGAGTGTTATTATTGTGGTAGTTGTGTCATGGTGTGTCCAAAAGATGCGATTCATTTAGAGCATCCATTAATGAATCGGGCTAAATTTGTGCCGGTAAAGGGAGAGTGATGATTATGAAAATCAAAAAAGCAGGGGCGTTATCGTTGAGCTTATTGTTAGGACTTAGTGGTTGTGCGAGTGGTACACAATCTGAGTCAAATGAAAAAACATTGACAGTTGGAACGAGTCAAGAAATGAGTGGTGTATTTTCACCTTTGTATTATTTGTCCGGTTTTGATGGAGATGTTATTAATTTGATTTATCAAGGTATGTTGAAATATGATGCGAATAGCGAATTAAATCCAGACTTGGCAAAGGAAATGCCTACAGTGAGTGAGGATGGAAAGACAGTCACTTTTAAATTGAAAAAGGGTGTTAAATTTAGTGATGGAACTAATTTTACATCCAGTGATGTAAAATATACATTTACGGTTTTATCGGATCCAAGCTATACAGGTTATTTATCAACGGTTCCAAGTAATATTGAGGGATATGAAGATTATTATAGTGGAGATGCCAAAGAATTAACTGGAATTGAAACACCCGATGATTATACGGTTGTATTCCATTTATCAAGTCCAATGATTGATGCGGTTAGTACACTTGGTACACAGCCTATTTGTTCGGATGAACAATTTGATTATGAGAAGGGACATACAAAGAAGATTGAAAAGAAATCTGGAGAACCTATTGGTACGGGTGCTTATAAGTTGAAGTCTTTTGATAAATCAAAGGGTGCTACTTTTGTGAAGAATGATCAATTTGATTTTAAAGATAGTGAATATGATGTAGATCGTATTATCATTAAGAAAACAGATTCTTCTACAGAACTTTCTGAATTAAAGAAAGGAAATTTGGATCTTCTTCCAGCTAATATTGAACAGTCTAAGATTGGTCAGGCAAGTTTGGATAAAGATTTAAAAGTATCTAGTTATAAAACAGCAGGCGAAGGTTTCTTAGGTTTTAACTGTGCAAGTGGTACAACTAAAGATCAGGCAGTTCGCCAGGCTTTGGCATATGCGATCGATCGTGAGTCTTTTGTGGATAACTTCTTTAAATATGAAGAAGCAAGTGATGAAGTGAAAAAAGATTTGATTGGTTATGTTCCTGAAGTATATTGGAATCCAGTGAGCAACTTAGTGGGTAGCTATGTAACGGGTGATGAAACATTAGATGGTTTAACTGTATATCGTTATGATTTAGAAAAGGCAAAACAAATCTTAGAGGATGCTGGATGGAAAGTTGGCAGTGATGGTATTCGTGAAAAGGATGGTCAAAAACTGGAAGTTAAATTCTTAGTCAGTGTAGATGTTCCGGCTTTGGAAACATTGATTCCGATGTTTAAAAAGTCTTGGTCAGAAATTGGTGTGGATCTAAAACAATCGAGTGTTGACTACAATACGGTTTTATCAACAATCAGTGATGATGCACAAGTGGATGATTGGAGTATTTACTTTGTGTCTTCAAGCTATCAAGGTGTAATTGATACGGATTCAAATACAACTTTGGCAACAAAGAATCCATATAACTTCTCTCGTATTCAAGATGAAGAATTGGATAATGATTTGAAGGCTGGTTTAAATACAAGCAGTGAAGAAGAATCTAAAGAATATTATTCAAAGGCAATGATTCGTGAAAATGAATTGGTTCCTTATTTCCCATTGTATGGTACAAAAGCATTTAACTTATATTCTAAGCGTGTTTCTGGATTAACAACAGGTCCTGTTTGTATTTGGTCTCAGGCAATGAAAGATGTAAAATTAAAATAGAGGTGCAAAAAAGATGAAATTATTTAAAGAGTTAACGCAGCTTCATGGTGTCAGTGGCTACGAAAGAGAGGTTCGTGCATTTATTAAAGAAAAAGTGCAAGGTTATGCCGATGAAATCATTGAGGATGCGATTGGAAATTTGATTGTCTATAAAAAAGGTACAGGTACAAATAAAAAGAAAGTTATGCTTTGTGCTCATATGGATGAGATTGGTTTGCAGGTCATCAAAATTGAACAAGATGGACGTATTATGGTGAAGTCTATGGGATGTTCTTGGATGTATACAACATATCAATCTAGAGTACGTTTCCGTAATGGAACGATTGGAATTGTCGCAAGTCGCGTGCGTCCAGAAGATTTGAATGGTCAATTTACAAACCTTTATGTGGATATTGGAGTGGCTAGTAAAGAAGAAGTCTTAAAGTATGTGGATGTTGGAGATGTGGCCATTTATGAAGGTCCATATGAAGAATTGGCAGGAGATTTTGTGACGGCTAAAGCGATTGATGATCGTGTTGGTTGTTATATGCAGTTAAAGACATTGATGGAAAAAGAATCTTTCTATAATGATGCTTATTTTGTGTTTACTGTACAAGAAGAAGTAGGCTGTCGTGGTTCTCAAGTAACGGCACATCGTATTCAGCCGGATATTGGTGTAGCTGTGGATGTGACTCCGGGTATGGATCATCCAGGAGATTTAGAAGGAAACAATACACCAGGTAATGGTACGGCGATTAAAATTAGTGATACATCGGTTATTTGTGATGAATATTTAGTTGAAAAAATGATTGGTTGTGCAAAACGTGATGGTATTCCTTTCCAAAAAGATGTGATTTATGTTGGTGGTACAGATGCAAGTTCTATGAACTTAAGTAATGATGGTGTTAAGGCTTGTGCTGTAAGTGTTGTTACTCGCTATACACATGGACCTAATGCGATTGTGAATAAGAAAGATATTCGTGCTTCTATTGATTTATTAAAGGCCTTTTTGGATGAGGAGTTTGAATTCTAATGAAAGTCATTGCGTTTGGGGTACGTGAAGATGAAGAATGTTTCATGGATCCTGTTGCCAAAAAAATAGGAATTGAAGTGGAAATTCATACAGAACATTTAAACATGGAAACGGTGCATTGGGCTAAAGGCTTTGATGCCGTTTCTATTGTAGGTGTCTGCCAGGCAGATCGAGATATTTTAAAGATACTTTCTGGTTATGGAATCAAGGCTTTATCAACGCGTACGATTGGATATGATCAAATTGATTTGCAGGCAGCCAGTGAATATGGCATTAAAGTTGCGAATGTTTCGTATTCACCAGATTGTGTTGCGGACTTTACTATTCTTTTGATGTTGGCATTGACTCGTCGCTTTGCGCATATGCTAGAGAGAAGTCGTTGTATGGATTATTCTTTGCATGGAATTCAGGGTAAAGAAATGCATAATTTGACTGTAGGTATTATTGGTTTAGGTAGAATTGGATCTTGTGTGGCTCGTGATTTAAAGGGCTTTGGATGTAAGATTCAAGCGTATACAGATTATCCTAGAGAAGATCAAAAGGATTTAGTAGAATTTGTAGATTTTGATACTTTGATTAAAACAAGTGACATCATTACACTTCATATGCCTTTGACAGATCAAAATCGTTATATGATCAATGCGGATGTGATCAAAAAGATGAAGCCAGGTGTGTTGATTATCAATACATCTCGTGGAGAGATCATTGATACAAATGCGTTGATTGAAGGTATTGAAAATGGAATTATTGGTGGTGCGGGTATTGATTCTTTTGAAAATGAGCAGGAAGTCATTCATATTGACCACAACTATAATGTCATAAAAAACCGCGACTTATTGATATTAAAAGCCTATCCTAATGTCATTGTGACACCGCATGCAGCCTTCTATACGGATCAAGTATCTTATGATATGGTGCATTGTTCTTTGGAAAGTCTAAAAGAATTAGTCAATAATCAAGAATGTAGATATCAATTAAATTAAGGACAAGAGTAATCTTGTTCTTTTTTTTGACAGCAAATCTAGATTTATGCTTTATATAAAGCGAATATGTAAAAATCAATGTTGTATGTGATTGAATGAATTAACAATAAAAACTACCTACGCCAACTCTCACAAAGTTTGTAGGTAGTTTTTACTACAAAATTTCCCAGAACTTATATATTTGTATGTTCCTTTTTTGTATCTTTATCTTAGCATGAAAGAAAAGATTAAACAACTTTATAAATCCTGAAAAATTAAGGTTGTTCTTGAGGAATGAATGCAGTTAGAGTATACTAACTATGTAGTTAGATACAACTAACAGGAGAATGATTATGAAGACATGTATTGAGTTTAATGGGGTATCAAAAAAGTATGAAGTTGGAGAAAAAGCGTTTTATGCATTGAATGATGTTTCTTTTTCAATTGATCAACATGAAATGGTTGTTATTTTAGGTCCGAGTGGTGCGGGTAAATCAACGCTTTTAAATATTATGGGTGGTATGGATCATGTGACAGATGGAAAAGTATATATGGATGGTTTAGATATCAGTCATTATAGTGAAAAAGAACTTACGGATTATCGTGCTGAAAATATTGGCTTTATCTTTCAGTTCTACAATATCTTGCCGACGCTTACAGTGAAGGAAAATGTAGATTTGATTCGTGATGTAGTTAAAAACGCAAAGGATTCGACTGAAATATTGAATAAAGTAGGTTTAAATGGGCAAGAAAATAAGTTTCCAAATCAATTAAGTGGAGGGGAACAACAGCGTGTATCGATTGCGCGTGCCATTGCGAAAAATCCTAAATTATTACTTTGTGATGAGCCTACAGGCGCTTTGGATTCGAATACGGGAGTAGAGATATTAAAGTTATTGCGAGAATGCACAAAAGAAAGTACGGTTGTGATTGTAACGCATAATGCGTTGATTGCAGATGTGGCGGATCGTGTGATTCGTTTAAAGAATGGAAAAATCATTGAGAATGTTGTGAATGTACAACCTAAAAATATAGATGAGGTGAATTGGTAATGTTGAGGAAGAAACTATTTCGGGATCTTTGGCATTATAAGGGTCAATTCTTTACAATCTTTCTAATGGTATTTATTGGAATGGTGGCATTTAGTGGTATTCATGGCTATATGGATGGGATGGATGAAAGTGCTAGGGAGTATTATCAATCGTACAATTTACAGGATCTATGGATCACAAATACAAATGTTTCAGATTCAGATTTAGAGAAATTAAAGTCTATGGATCATATAAGTGATGTAAATCGTGCTCTTGTTTTGAACGCAAAATTAAAGGGATACAAAGATGTGACTTTAGAAACAAATGTTTTGGAAGAGAATACAATTTCTAAAATGTATATTGTAGAAGGAGAAAAGTATGCATCGAATAAAAAGGGATTGTGGTTTGATAGTTATTTGGCGAATCATTTAAATATTCATGTGGGAGATACTTTAAAACTGGATATTTCTGGTCAAACTTTGAAGTTAAAAGTAAAAGGTTTAGTGAATACACCCGATCATGTATATTTTGTGAAGGATTCTACAGAAATTTTTCCTACACATAAAAACTATGGTTTTGTATATATGTCAGCTGATACTTTTCAAGACGCAATGCATGTGGATGTTACATATAATAAGGCTTATGTGGATGTGGATAAGGAAAGTTGTGTTTCATCAGTAAAAAAAGATATTCAAAAGGATTTCAATTTTCTATCTGTAACAGATCGTGATGCTTCTTTTTCATATGCAGGCTATCAATCTGAAGTAGAAGAAGGTCAAACCTATGCCCCTGTATTTACGGGATTGTTTTTAATGATTGCGATATTGAGTGTAATGAGTACAATGAATCGTTTTGTTCGCCAACAAAGAGTGCAGATTGGTACTTTAAAAGCACTTGGATTTAAGAATCGAAAAATCTATATGCACTATATTGGATTTGGCTTTATGATCAGTTTGATTGCGGCTGCATTAGGTGTTGTGGTTGGTTATTTTACAATTGGACAATTCTTCATTGATATGGAGGCAAGTTATTTTGAAATGCCAAATATACATACGGCATTATTGCCGGTTGTGATTTTAACGGCAATTTTGGTTGTGTTTATGATTTCTTTAGTCACATATCTTTCTTCTAGAAAGATTCTTAAAGAAACGGCAAGTGAGGCTTTGCGTCTTGAGGTGCCAAAGGTAAAAAAGAATAGTTTGGATTGGTCTGTAAAATTTAATAAATGTAAATTATCAACAAGATGGAATCTTCGAGATATAGCCCGCAATAAAGGAAGAAGTATTGCGGCATGTGTTGGAATTATTGGATGTACAATGTTACTAGTATGTTCTTTTGGTTTATGGGATACCATTGAATCGTATATGGATTGGGAATATAAAGTAATCAATACATATCAATATAAAATCAGTTTAAATAGTGATTATACAAAAGAACAATATGATTATTTGACAGACTTGTATGGAGAGGCCACAAGTAAAAGTGTAGCGATTGAATTTAAAAATCATGGTAAAACAGAAACAAGATCGATGCTTGTGTCGGATGGAAAAGATAAATTGAATATCACAGATCATGATGAAAAAGTTATGTCTATTCATTCAAATGGAATCTATTTAACGGAAAAGCTAGCCGAAAAGTATGAAGTTCAATTGGGGGATACAATTAAATGGCATTTGACTGGAGATTCTACTTGGCATACAAGTAAGGTTGTTGGTTTGAATCGTGATCCACAAACGCAGCAATTCACAATGTCAAAGAAATATTTTGAAAAGTTAGGATATACATATCGTCCAGATTCTATTTATACAAATAAGAAGGCTAAAAAAATAGATGGTGTTTCTAAAATCAGTAGTATTGAATCGATCCAAGAAGGTGTAGAGAGTATGCTTGAAGCTATGAAATCGATGATGGTCTTATTGATTGTATTTGCGGTCTTATTAGGTTGTGTCATCTTATATAATTTGGGTGTGTTATCTTTTACTGAAAAACAATATCAGTTTGCGACACTTAAGGTATTGGGCTTTAAGGATAAACAAATCAAGGAAATCTTTATCAAACAAAACACATGGATCATGTTGGTAGGAATGATTATTGGCTTGCCACTCGGTTATCAGATGTTGTCGTATATTTATACGAATGCCTTAAATGATACATATGATTTTCCAGCTGTAGTAGAATGGATTTCTTATGTATACGCAATCATAGGAACTGTTCTAGTTTCGTATGTGATGAATAAGCTATTGGCAAGAAAAATCAAAACAATTGATATGGTTTCAAGTTTAAAGGCGAATGAATAATTAAATTTTCTTTGACAGGTATTTGTTATATTTACTTTAAATAAAGCATAAATCGAAAATAAAATGTTGTATGTAAAGAGAGATTTCAAGCTAGAAATCTCTCTTTTTGATTGAATTTTTAATCTAAATATTATCTGTAATTTATATCCGAGGTCGGAAAAAGTGTTGACTTTGACTGGTTTTAGGTAGGAAAAAATGTATAATTTTACAAAAATAAGGTCAGAAAAAATGTATAGATTAGCAATTGAAAACCTTAAAGAATGGAAAAATAAAGAAGATCGTAAATCTATGATTTTAATGGGGGCAAGACAGGTAGGACTTGGATCATGAAAGAATTTGGCAAAAACGAATATGCGAAAGTCGCATATATATCGTTTTATAGTGCAATCTAATTCAACTCGTGACTTTAGTCATGAGTTGAATTAGATGTGCAAATGTTAGATAATCAATTTAAAAATAAAACATAAATATAATTTAATGATATACATATGTTATAATCAAAAATGTTTTAATAGGATATATGGCTGTTATTAAAGAGCTATAACTAAGGAGGTAATGAAAATGAAGAAAATTTTTGAAAATAAAAAGAAAGTGATTTTGATTGCAATTATAGCAATCTTGACTCTTGGAGCTTTTGGTACTTATCAATATAACTCATACAAAGAAGAACAACGAGTTAAACAAATTGAAATTTGTAAATCTAAATTGACTAAAGATTATGAAGCTTTTAATAAAGCTGAAACTCGTGAAGATAAATTGTCTAAATTTAAAGATATTGTAAAAGAATGTAAAGAGTATAAAAATTCTAAGAATTGTTTTAACGAAGTAAGTAAAGATTATGATAATAAAATCAAAATTATGAAAAAATATTTTATAAATGGATATCAAGAAGAAATTACTAAGAATACTTTAGAAGAAATCGAAAATATTCAAGATAAAGCTAAATGTTGATTGCCAAATTATTTGAATATGAAAGTGAATAATCTAATCACATTAAATG
>OIZP01000048.1_pt1 | contig 82214 bp, 61 predicted proteins | sample 1588531 | NCBI WGS metagenome assembly OIZP01 (sample SAMN03283283) | human gut metagenome | biome: human-associated habitat; material: feces | host: Homo sapiens | place: Peru | collected 2012
AAACACCAGATCCTAAGTCTGGCGCGTCTACCAATTTCGCCACAGGCGCAAAAGCGAATGCAAAGGTATGAATAATATTTTGAAATAACGAAGAATTTGCGATATTTTTTTGTTTTTAGCCATAAAACATACGGCTTTAACTTTTCTAACTTCTTTTACTCTTTTACCTTTTTACTTTTTTACCTTTTTACCTTTCCCGTGCCGCTTCGATTATAGTGTCGATGCCTTTGCTGAAGTCGGCATCGGTGAGCGAGACTTTTATGTCGGGCTCTATGCCAAACTCTGTAGACTGCTTGTTGGCATCAAACATAGGGCAAGCAGAGAAGCGCACAATCCAACCGTTCGGCAGTTCGCTTGAATAAGGCATACCTGCACCTCCGCCTGTTTTGTCGCCTACGATGGTTACGTTAGGACATTGGCGCATATACATCACAAACTCGTTGGCTGCACTATAAACGGCTCTATTGGTGAGCACGCACACTTGTTTTTGCCATCTTATGCCCTTGGCAGGCTTTAGATATTGCGGTTCGAACGACGAGAAGGCATTGTGGGCTTTGCCCGTTTTGTGTTGCATGTAGCCAACAAGGATTTTCTCGTTTGTAAACCTTGCCGCCAGTTCTTGTGCACTCGTCAGCAGTCCGCCGCCATTATCGCGAATGTCGATGATGAGCTTTTGGCATGGAGCAAGATAATAGAGAATGTTGTCGAGATTTCCGGCACCAATGCCATAAGCAAACGACGGCATACGGATGTAGCCGGTATTATCGTCGAGAATACGGTATTTCATGCCCGAAGTGATGCGATAGTCGGTGCCGAGATATTTCGAGATTAGGGTGTCGGAATAGTTGGAAGGATAGTCTTCGTGCCATTTCCAATAGCGTGCCACATCGAATGGCGAATATAGATTTACGTGACCGTCTTGCAGTTCGCCAAGCATATTTCCCAAAACCTCGAATAGTTGCGATGTGGTGATGTCGCCAGCCACCTGTGGCTTGTATTTAGCATGAATGGCATTCCAATCCACATTCTTATAGTCGAAGAAGCAATAGTGCTCGTCGATGATTTTCCATAAGGCTTCGAAATTGCCCGATGGAGAATCCGTGTATTCGTCCTCGTCGATACACGACGACAACGACGGGATGATGGCTGCGAGAGCTATGAAGAAAAAGAATAGTTGCTTTTTCATAGATTGTGAACTGAGAATTTGCGGGTGAAGCCAAGCACGAAGGCGTGGGTGTAGGTGTGAGCCTTGATGTTGTTGACATTAGACTGGCGAATGTCGCCAAGGTAGCCTAAGCGTAGAGTGGTGCGGCCAAATGTTGCATCTATTGCAAGCATCTGTCGCAAGGAAGGAGCGTTGACGGGATGAGTGAATACCACGTTGTGGTCGTAGTTGCCACGATTGAAAATCTCGTAGTACGACTGTCCGTAGTTGGGCGAAAACATAAAGCCCATGAGCGGAATGCCAACCTCGTATGAAGCCTTTAGCGGCAGGGAGCCAATGCTGAAGCTATAGTCGACAACGGCTGTTGGTGTGATGGCAAACTGCAACTTTGCTTGCGCAGGATTGTTGCCACCATGAGTGTTGTAGAGCACACCCAGGGTAGCATCGGCAGCAGCGCCAGCAGCAATATGCAAACAATTTTGGCATAAGTGCCAATTATACAAATATCCATATTGGAAATTGTAGATGCCCTCCATTTCTCCACCGTTTTCCGAGCGAGTGTCTGCCCAAGCAATGAATCCTTGGTGAATGATTAGTCGCGACCAACGCGACTGCGGACGCTTTGCGATGGTGTGAGAAACAAAGCGCACTTCGGTGCCTCGATATTTCTCTTGCGATAGATAAGTGTCGAGGATTTCTGTAGAACCAATGCCGAGCATGGTAGAACGCTCTATGGTTCTACCTTCGCACGGCTGCTCTACACTTCTATCTTCGCCAGTCTGCTGTTGACCAAAAGCCAGCGAGGCTACAAGACATAGCAATATAGTGAATCGTCGCATTTACTCGTCGGGGAATAGATTTAACTGACCTGTTATCTCATCAATCACCTGCTGCTGAGTTTTGCCGGCATCAGGGTCGAGGTTCTCGTCTTCTTCGTCTGTATCAGCATCTTCGCCCTCGCCCTCGGCAGGAGCCTCAGGGAAACGAGTAGGTTCAAGCTCTTCAATCTTGTCAATGTTGAAAGTAGAGATACGTTTACCCTTAGCCTTGAAGCCTTTGACAGCGATAAAGCTGTCGACATCAATTTCGAGTGCAGGACGCACAGCATCTACGCCACCGAATGTAACTTGCAGACGAGGGTAAACAACATCGGTGAGCAATATAGGTTTGCTGTTCACATTGTCGCCAAGATAGTTCTGATGCTTCTTGATAGCCTCCATGAGGAATCGCTTAACATAAGGATAACCCTCGTTGTCGGCATCATAGAGCACAGCCGTCCACACCTTGTGAGGTTCCCACTTCTCAATACGTAGGATGTTTGTTTCGTAGTGGTTGTTGGCATCGAAGTTGGTGATATAGAATTCGCCATTGTCGAGCACCACGAGTATAGAGTCGCCATCCCAGAATTCGCCAAGCAGATTACCATGTTCCTCGTAGTTGATGCGGTTTACATCCGGGTCGAACCACACTTTGCGTCCGCCCAGGGTGCTATGGCCATGGCTCTTCAGTCCGATACGGTGAACACTCTTCTTGGTGAGCAGGTTGCCACGCGAAGCACGTCCCTTGATAAGCACTTCCGAGAAGTCTTTTTCGAGGAATATGTTTTGCTTCTTCTTCGTTGTGTCGATGTCGAGCGTAACCTTGATGAGTTCAGCCTCGCCATTAGGGTTGGCAGTGAAATAGATTACGCGCGAACCTGGAGTACCCATCGTCAGGTCGTATTCCTTGTCGCGAGTGATGCTTGTCACGTTGAATCGCTTGATGTAATAGAATCCCTTCTTTCCATCACGATACACGGCATTATATGTGGTTCGCTTATCGTTGCGCTTAAACACCTGTACATGCATCACGTTTTTGCCCACGAATATCTTGTCAGCCACCTTTATCACCTTATATTTACCATCCTTATAGAACAGTATGATGTCGTCGATATCGGAGCAGTTGCACACATATTCATCCTTCTTCAAGCCCATGCCCACGAAGCCCTCTTGACGGTTGATATAAAGCTTTTCGTTAGCCTCTACCACCTTGGTAGCCTCTATGGTGTCAAATGAGCGTATCTCTGTCAGGCGAGGATGATCCTTACCATATTTATCAAGTATAAACTTAAACCAGTTGATGGTTACGTCTGTCATGTGAGCCAAGTCGTGGTCAATGCCTTTTATCTCGTCTTTGATGCGGGCAATGAGTTCGTCAGCCTTATCCTTATTGAACTTCAGTATGCGCTGCATCTTAATCTCCATGAGTCGGAGAATATCGTCGCGAGTAACCTCGCGCACAAAACTTGGTTTAAAAGGAGTAAGCTTCTCGTCGATGAAAGCCACAGCCTCGTCCATGCTCTTAGCCTGCTCAAATCGGCGCTCCTTATACATGCGCTCCTCGATAAATATCTTTTCGAGCGAAGAGAAGAAGAGCTGCTCCATGAGTTCACCGCGACGTATTTGGAGTTCTTTGCGCAGCAGTCCCATGGTGCAGTCGGTAGAATGGCGAAGTACATCGCTAACAGTCAAGAACTGCGGTTTGTTGTCTTCGATGACACAGCAGTTTGGCGAAATATTAATCTCGCAATCAGAGAAAGCGTAGAGGGCGTCGAGAGTCTTGTCCGACGATACTCCAGGAGCGAGATGCACCTGAATCTCAACCTCTGCCGACGTCATGTCGTCAACCTTCTTTACCTTAATCTTTCCCTTTTCAACAGCCTTCAGTATCGACTCTTTCAGGGTGTCGGCAGTTTTGCCGAAAGGCAAGTCGCGGATAACGAGAGTCTTGTTGTCCAGCTTCTCAATCTTTGCTCTCACCTTCAGCACACCACCACGCTGACCGTCGTTGTATCTACTAACGTCGATAGAGCCGCCAGTAGGGAAGTCAGGATAGAGGGTAAACGGTTCGCCTTTGAGGTAGGCAATGGCAGCCTCGCATATTTCGCAGAAGTTGTGAGGCAGAATCTTTGAGCTCAAACCTACGGCAATACCCTCAGCACCTTGCGCCAACAGCAATGGAAATTTCACAGGGAGCGCAATCGGCTCCTTGTTACGGCCATCATAAGACATCTGCCAATTAGTTGTCTTAGGATTAAAAACGGTGTCGAGTGCAAACTTGGATAGTCGCGCCTCAATATATCGTGGAGCGGCAGCACGGTCGCCAGTAAGTATGTTTCCCCAGTTTCCCTGAGTGTCTATGAGCAGATTCTTCTGTCCCAGCTGCACCAAGGCGTCGCCAATAGAAGCATCGCCATGAGGGTGGAACTGCATGGTGTGACCCACGATGTTAGCCACCTTGTTGTAGCGTCCGTCGTCCATACGCTTCATAGAGTGCAAGATACGGCGCTGCACAGGCTTCAAACCATCCTCGATACTTGGCACCGCACGTTCAAGAATAACGTACGAAGCATAGTCGAGAAACCAGTTTTGGTACATGCCACTAAGATGGTGAACGGCAGAGGCATCAAACCTGTTCACAGGCTTGTAGTCAGAATGCTGTTCCGTGGTCTCGTTCACGTTGTCGTTTTCTATTGTTCCCTCGTCTTTGATATTGTCGTCCATATTGCTGTTGGTAATTTCAAAGTTACAGTCATTTTCCCACCTCACGAGTCAACAGAGCGTGATTAGGGAAATTAACATTATCGGCAAAAGTACATAAAAAAAATGAGATGACAAACAGATTATAAAGTTTTCACACCTTATATTATCGCTATTCGGATAAAAAAATGTATCTTTGCAGCCAAATACGTAATCAAATATATATTATGGCACAACAAGAAGATGTATTTAAGAAAATTGTAAGCCATTGCAAAGAGTATGGCTTTGTATTTCCAAGTAGCGAGATTTATGATGGTCTTGCAGCCGTTTACGACTATGGTCAGAACGGTGTAGAATTGAAGAACAATATCAAGCAGTATTGGTGGAAGAGCATGGTGCTTCTACATGAGAATATCGTAGGTATCGACTCTGCCATCTTTATGCACCCGACAATATGGAAGGCCAGCGGCCACGTTGACGCATTCAACGACCCTCTCATCGACAACCGCGACTCTAAGAAGCGCTATCGTGCCGATGTATTGATCGAGGATCAGATTGCAAAATACGAAGAGAAGATTCAGAAGGAAGTTGCTAAGGCACGCAAGCGTTTCGGCGACTCGTTCGATGAAGAGAAATATATGGAAACCAGCGAGCGCGTTAAGGAGACTAAGGCTAAGCGCGATGCTCTTCACCAGCGCTATACTGAGGCTATGCAGGGTCCAGACCTCGAGGCTTTGAAGCAGATTATCCTTGACGAAGAAATCGTTGACCCTATCAGCGGTACAAAGAACTGGACCGACGTTCGTCAGTTCAACCTTATGTTCTCTACCGAGATGGGAGCAAGTGCTGACGCTTCTATGAAGGTCTACTTGCGTCCAGAGACAGCACAGGGTATCTTTGTCAACTACCTCAACGTTCAGAAGACTGGTCGTATGAAGATTCCTTTCGGAATTGCTCAGATTGGTAAGGCTTTCCGCAACGAGATTGTAGCTCGTCAGTTTATTTTCCGTATGCGCGAGTTCGAGCAGATGGAGATGCAGTTCTTCGTTAAGCCAGGCACAGAGCTTGAGTGGTTCCCTAAGTGGAAGCAGACTCGTATGGCTTGGCACCAGGCTCTCGGCTTCGGTGCAGAGAACTATCGTTTCCACGACCACGAGAAGTTGGCTCACTATGCTAACGCGGCTACCGACATCGAGTTCAAGATGCCATTCGGATTCAAGGAAGTGGAGGGTATTCACAGCCGTACCAACTTCGACCTCTCTCAGCATGAGAAGTTCTCTGGCAAGAGCATCAAATACTTCGATCCTCAGACCAACGAGAGCTACACTCCATACGTTATCGAGACCTCTATCGGTGTTGACCGTATGTTCCTCTCTATCATGTGCCACGCATACGATGAGGAGAAGCTCGAGAATGGCGAAACACGTGTAGTATTGAAGTTGCCAGCAGCTCTTGCTCCTGTCAAGCTTGCCGTAATGCCATTGGTAAAGAAAGACGGTCTGCCAGAGAAGGCTCGCGAGATTATCAACGACTTGAAGTTCCACTTCAACTGCCAGTACGACGAGAAGGACTCTATCGGAAAGCGCTATCGTCGTCAGGATGCCATCGGTACTCCATTCTGCGTAACCGTCGACCACGACACATTGAACGACAACTGCGTAACTCTCCGCTATCGTGACACCATGAAGCAGGAGCGTGTAGCTATCTCTGAACTCAACTCTATCATCGAGGATCAGGTTAGCATCGCAAGCTTGCTCAAGAAGTTGCAATAATAAACATTTATGAAGCATTACACATTATTATATATAATGGCAGCCATGATGTCGCTGTTCTTGTTGCCTTCGTGCAGCGAGAGCGACGACACCGTGGAAGAATATCCTAACTGGAAAGCCACCAACGAGGCTTATTGGAACAATCTCTATAAAACTACAGAGACTGCAATAGCCAATGGCGACGACAGCTGGAAGATACTGCGCAAATGGTCGCTCGAAGACTCTCTGAAGGTCGACAACTCCAACTTCGTTGTGGTGCATGTCGATAAGCAGGGTACTGGCGCAGCCCTTACCAACAACACCGATTCGGCTGTTGTCTACTACGAGGGTCGCCTGTTGCCATCTGTATCTTATCCTTCAGGCTATGTTTTCGACTCCAAGATGCCTCCTACTCAGCTCCCTGTAACATTCTATACAGGCTCGTTGGTAGATGGTTTCACCACAGCATTGCTAAATATGCGCAAAGGCGACTCGTGGACAGTCTACATGCCTTACCAGTTAGGCTACGGCATCACAGGCAGCAGCAGTAGCATTCCTGGATATTCTGTTCTGACATTCAAGATACAGCTCGTAGACTTCAAGTAATATTAAAGAAGTCTTCATATAAATTAAGGTAAGAATTCAAAATCTAAGGTCTATAGCTTGGGTTTTGAATTCTTGTTTTGTTATAAAATTCCCTATTTTCCATCATCAGATAGTTTTAACTCTTAATACCATATCTCCGTGCGCAAGAGCGAAGCATTATTGGCAAAGATACGCGGTCAGCAAGAAATGACACGCAAAGAGATGTTCAACCTCATCGTAGAGTTGAGCATACCATCGATATTAGCCCAAATCACCACCGTAATGATGTTTTTCATCGATGCCGCCATGGTAGGCCATCTTGGCACCAAGGCGTCGGCGGCAATAGGACTTGTGGAATCGTCGACATGGCTTTGCGGTAGCATCAACTCTGCTGTAGCCATGGGCTTCTCCGTACAAGTGGCTCATTTCATAGGCTCCAACGACTTTGTCAAAGCTCGCGAAGTGTTCCGCCATGGCATTCGCTTTGCCCTGATATTCTCCACTATCGTTGCCCTTGTCGGCATCAGCATAAGCGGCCATCTGCCTTATTGGCTTGGTGGCGACGCCTCTATAGCAGGCGGCGCTTCCATGTATTTCATGATCTTCATGATGGCAATACCGGCATTCCAGATGTCGAGCCTTTCTGCCAACATGCTGAAATGCTCAGGCAATATGCGCATACCAAGCATGGTGAGCATCTTGGTGTGCTTGCTCGATGTGGTGTTCAACTATATTTTCATCTATCTCCTCGACCTTGGAGTCTGTGGCGCAGCCATAGGCACAGCCATAGCCATTTCTATTGGAGCCATAATTTCGTCATGGTTTGCCATGGTGCGCAGCTCCATGCTCTCACTTGTGGGTCGAGGCGAACACTTCCGCTATGTCTCAACCTATCTTCGTAATGCCATGGGCATTTCGGCTCCTATGGCTTTCCAAGGCATCTTGATGGGAATAGCCCAAGTTGTCAGCACCATGATTGTGGCACCGTTAGGCAACATAGCCATTGCTGCCAACACCTTTGCCATAACCGTCGAGAGCCTTTGCTACATGCCAGGCTATGGCATTGGCGAAGCAGCCACCACGCTCGTTGGTCAAAGCATCGGAGCCGGGCGTCGCAACCTCTGTCGCTCCTTTGCCGCAATGTCTATAAGTTCAGGTATGGTGGTAATGGCGTTGATGGGCGTCATCATGTATGTATTTGCCCCCGAGATGATGGGCTTGCTCACCCCTGTTGCCGACATCAAAGCCAACGGAGCCGCGGCATTGCGAATCGAAGCCTTTGCCGAACCGCTCTTCGCAGCCTCTATCATCGGCTATAGTGTATGTGTTGGAGCCGGCGACACCAAGGTGCCAGCCTTGATGAATCTCTTCTCTATGTGGATGGTGCGCCTCTCGCTTGCCGCCCTGCTTGCTCCAAACTATGGTCTGCAAGGAGTGTGGTTTGCCATGGCTTGCGAACTTGCCTTCCGTGGCTTAATCTTCATTTGGCGAGTGTGGAGGAAAATATAAATCCTTAATGACCTTAATGACAAATGACCTTAATGACACAGCTGGTTGTTTATATTTGTTTTAATGCTATAATCTAAAACAAAACTCCGCGGCAAGAAATAGCCATAAAAAAACGAGACTAGTCGCAATGGTCAATGCGACTAGTCTCGTTTACCATTGCGACTACTCTCGTTGGGCTTCGAGACTAGTCGCATTTTTTAGACATATTTTTTTCGTTCCTTAGCGTGGTCATTAAGGTCATTTGTCATTAAGGTCATTAAGGATTTTCGTTTCCATCTTCTTCCCCTTCAAGGAATATAAGGTCGTTGGCATCAGTCAACGACTTTTTCTTTTTGTTTTCTTTGGCTCCTGCCTGTATGAGTTTGCGTGCTGCGGTGATGATGCTTGGACCACCTTCGGCAGTAGTAATCTTCAGCTTGGTGATTTTTTTGATGGTGTCGTTCATGCTTGTTTCTACATCGCTGAAGCGGAGGCTGAAATCTTGCACTCGGTCGATGACGATGTTGGCTGCATCCATCATTGCCTGCTGATTCTTTAGCTGTTTCACCTGCGTCCACATCATTTCCAACACACGGAGGTTCATATACATGGTCTGCGGACCGAGTATCAGCACACCTTCGTCGTAAGCTTCGCGCCAAAGGGTGGTGTCGTTGAGCAACGCAAGGTTTAGTGCGCCCTCGATAGGTACATACATTATGGCGAAGTTTAGACGGTTGTAGCCTTCGGGCAAGAACTTGGTGTATTCCTTCTTAGCCAATCGTTTGACCTGCGCTCTGACGCTGGCAATATGAGCCTTTAGATATTCCGACTTTTCGGGTGTGCCATCTTCGGCATTCATGTAGCGCTCATAGTCGGTGAGCGACATTTTGGAGTCTACGACAACATGGCGATTGTTAGGGAAATGGAGAATGAAGTCGGGTATCAAGCCCTTGCCATCGTCGCCTCTAAGAGCTTTGCCGCCCTTGTCGCGAAGAGTTTCCTGAGTGTCGAACTGCTCACCCTCTTTGAGTTCAAGGTCTTCTAATAGCTGTTTTAGTTTCAACTCACCGAAGTTGCCCTGCACCTTCACCTCGCCAGTAAGCGCACGAGTTAGTCGGTCGGCAGTTTCGCCCAGTTCCTGGCTCTTCTGCATATTAATCTTTATGGTGGCATCGAGACGAGTAAGAGCTTCGCTCTGCTGTTCCTTGGTTTTGTCGAAAGCCTCTTGCATAGCCTTTAGGCTCTGCTGTAGTGGATCTATAATCTTTGTCACTTGCTCCTTGTTGCGCTCGCCAAGTTCCTCTTGTCTGCGCTTCAGCACTTCCTCAGAGGTTGTCTGCATCTGCTCTTTAATGAGCTTCAGTTGGCTCTCCACCTGCTCTTTGTTCATCTCCTTTAGAGCCTCTATCTGCTTGTCGCTATTCTCCTTGGCCTGCTGGAGCTGTCGCTGATACGACTCTTTGAGTTCTGCATACTGTTTGTTGTAGGCAACCTTTAGCTCATCCATCTGCTTTGCGCAGTTTGCGGCATTGGTCTTCTGCACATCGCGGTCGGCGGTGAGGGATACGAGGCGCACGGATAGTGCTATTACTACTGCCACTAAGGCTATGATGATTGTTGTTGTCATGTTTTAGTGTTTAATGGGTAGTGTTTAGTGTTTAATGTTTAGTGTTTAATGTGGATAGCTAAACTCTTGGCTTAAGTGCGACAACCGAGTTGTCGCAAACCCAACCCGTTGGGGCATAGGTTTTCTATCTTCACTCTTCACTTAGATTGGCTTTCCCTTCGGTCGCCGAACTTCGTTTCTTCACTCTTCACTTAAATTCCCAGCATGCTTTCCAGTTGTTCTACTGCCGCTTGCAAATCTTGATGGAAGCGGGGATGAGATTCAAGAAAGTCGGGGATGCCATTGGCAAGCAAGGCAAGGAGCTGCTTGTCCATATCGTGAACATACTGCGATATTGCATATTCGATATCGTCTTTCTGCCACTCCATGTTAGAGTAAGCATACACTCGCTCCTTTTGATGAAAGAAGGCGTAGGCTGTTTCTATCGTTGCGCGTGGAATCATTCGTCGAAACCTATAGGGCGTATTTGGCGTTGGTCGTAGCTATAAACATAGCCGGCATCGTTGAGCTGTTTCAAAATCTCTTCCATGTCGCGTCCAAAAACGTTGCATATTTCTTCCAATGAGTCGTACTCTCCATCTCTTAATAGCATGTTGACACTCGATACGAGCATACCTGGGTCGTGTGGTAAATAGTCCATAATTACTTGTTTATTTTAAATATCATGCGAAATTACAACTATTTTTGGAAATAAGAGCCAATATGTTTGATAAAAATTTATATCTTTGCAGAAGATAAATACATTATACTATGACTGACTTCAAAGATTTGAAAATTGCTGTAGCGGGAACGGGATATGTGGGAATGAGTATTGCCACATTGCTGTCGCAGCATCATCAGGTTACTGCCGTTGACGTGATAGCTGAAAAGGTGGAGAAGATAAACAACCGCATTTCGCCTATACAGGATGAATATATAGAAAAATATTTAGCTGAGAAGGAGCTTAACTTGCGAGCTACACTCGATGGCAAAGAGGCTTATCGAGATGCAGACTTTGTGGTTATTGCTGCACCTACTAACTACGATCCTGTGAAGAATTATTTCGACACGTCGCATGTTGAAGAGGTTATCGACCTTGTGCTCGAGGTGAATCCCGATGCTGTGATGGTGATAAAGTCGACCATCCCTGTGGGCTACACTCGCAGTCTATACCTTAAATATTATAATAAAGGAGTGAAGAAGCTCAACCTGTTGTTCTCGCCCGAATTTCTTCGTGAGAGCAAGGCGCTTTATGATAATCTATATCCAAGCCGTATCATCGTTGGTTATCCAAAGTTGATAAACCATTCCGACAACCTTGCCGAAAACGAGGCTATAAAGGCTATTGCCGATATGGAAGCTCTGAAAGAGGATGCTCAGGTGTTTGCAAAGTTGCTGCAGGAGGGTGCCGAGAAGGAGAATATTGATGTGCTGTTTATGGGCATGAAAGAGGCTGAGGCGGTGAAACTCTTTGCCAACACCTATCTGGCTTTGCGCGTTAGCTATTTCAACGAGCTTGATACTTATGCCGAGATGAAAGGCTTGGACACTAAGTCTATCATCGATGGTGTGGGACTGGATCCACGTATAGGCACATTCTACAATAACCCTTCGTTTGGCTATGGCGGCTACTGTCTGCCTAAGGACACTAAGCAGCTGTTGGCAAACTACGAGGATGTTCCTGAGAATTTGATAGAAGCCATCGTGGAGAGCAACCGCACTCGCAAAGACTATATTGCCGATGCTGTGTTGCAGAAGGCTGGATATTATAGCTATGCCGACGACAACAGCTTTGATGCAAGCAAGGAGCATAGTTGCGTGATAGGTGTGTATCGCCTCACTATGAAGTCTAATTCCGACAACTTCCGCCAGTCAGCCATACAGGGCATCATGAAGCGCATCAAGGCTAAGGGTGCCGAGGTGATAATCTATGAGCCAACGTTGGAAGAGGGCACAACATTCTTCGGCAGTAGGGTGGTAAACAATCTCGAAGCCTTTAAGCAGCAGAGCCATGCCATCATTGCCAACAGATATGATGCTTGCCTGGACGATGTGAAAGACAAAGTGTACACTCGCGACATCTTCCGCCGCGACTAACGCACATGATAAAGGCTATGGGCAGAGAAGAGACTTGGAATAAAAACTATCAGGCTCTGAAGGCTTATGTGGAAGAACATAAACAGTTTCCGGACAAGAAGAAGGTGGAAAACAGAGCCTTGCTGAATTGGTGGAAATATAATAAGAAACGAATGAAGCAAGGAGCAATGACTGAGTATAAGCAGGCGTTGCTCCTTGAACTAAGCAATATGAGAACGGTGCATAAGTAGTTTAAGTGAAGAGTGAAGAACGAAGAATCTAAGTGAAGAGTGAAGAATCAAGTGGAAAGCGATGCAGCCAAGCTGCACCGAACCCAACCCGGGGGTATTTGATTGGCTTTCCCTTCGGTCGCCGAACTTCGTTTCTTCACTCTTCACTCTTTGGTAATCCTCAGCAAACCTATTGCTGTAAGCATAGAGCCGATGCTAAGGATGATGAAGATGAGCATAGGGATGGTGTAGTCGATGCCTGAAGGAGTGGTGTAGGCATCAACAACCTTGCCAATCCAGATAGGCACGAGGAATAAGCCAAGGTTTTGGATATAGTAGATGATGCTATAGGCGGTGCCAAGTTGCTTCAAAGGTACCATCATCGGAACTGTAGGCCATAGTGCTGCTGGTACAAGCGAGAAGGCGATGCCCACCAAAGTCATCATGCTGAGCACATACCAAAGGGCATGGGTGAGAGGATAGTTGAGCAACAGGAGGCTGACGGTTAGCACCACACAACCTATGGTCATCATCTGTGTGCCACGACCGGTGCGGTCGTAGAGAATGCCGAAAAGAGGACTGAGGACGATGGCACCAAATGGTATTAATGAGACCACCCAGCCCGCCGTCTCTTTGTCGATGGCAAAGCCGTTGACCATGAAGTCGGTGGCGAAATTCATAAATGTGCGTATAGAGGCATAATAGAGCACGCAGACTATGGCGATGAGCCAAAAGCCAACGTTGCGAACTACGGTTACGAAGTCGGCAAAGCGGAATACATCGTCGCTATTGTCAGTATTGCTTGTTGATGCTGATGAGAGAGCATCAAACTTCCGATCGAAAAGACAATAGACCATGAAGAGCACGAAGCCAAAGAGCAGTATTCCAGCACCTATAGCCAATGGCGAGGTGACACCAAAATGCTGCACCAAGACGGGGCTAAGGCTGAAAGCCAAGGCTGTGCCCAAACGCGCCATTGCCACTTGGGTGCCCATGGCAGAAGCCAACTCTTTACCACGAAACCATTTGGTGACAATCTTAGAAACCGTGATGCCCGTGATGTCGCATCCCATGCCGAAGAGTCCGAAGCCAAGCGACGAAATGAGAACTTGAACTTTCACCTGTTCAGGAATGAATCCAAAGAAGGTGAAAGCCATATTTGTATAGTTGGCTGGCGATATGGCTGTGATGGCGTAATAGTTGATGATGCTTCCGGCAAGCATGCTTCCCGTGGCTAAGATGCCTGTGAAGCGAATGCCACATTTGTCGAGGATGACGCCGCCGAAGAATAGCATAAGCAAGAAAAGGTTGAGTATGGTGTAGCTACTGGTATAGAGACCATATTCTGCCGCTGTCCATCCCAATCCACCTTCTTCGACAGGAGCCTTTAGGGTGGTGGAAACAGGCGAAATAATATTCCAAAAGATGTAGCCCATCATCATCACGAGCGATGCAATGACGAGAACAGTCCAACGTTGGGTACGAGTTGTTGACATTGTTTTAGATTCTTGTGTTGATAAAAATTTCCCTTGCAAAGGTAGTGTTTTTTTCTTGTTTATGAGGTATGTCTTTGCAAGTGTTGAATAAAATGTGTAATTTTGCAAGCCGTTTAAGGGTAAAAAGGGTAAAAAGGTAAAAAGGTAAAAAGGTAAAAGGGTAAAAAGGTAAAAGAGAAAAAGGGATAAATCAATATTTTTATTATGAAGATAGGAATAAGCAGACCATTGGCTGCTCATATGAGCATGTTTGGTGCCGAAGTGTTCTGGGGGTTGATGGCTCCATTTGGTAAGGATGCGATGACTCATGGCATTGATGGAGTGACGATGGTGACATTCAGACTTATTGGTGGTACCATATTGTTTTGGTTAACATCATTCTTTGTACCAAAGGAGCATATTCCATGGAGCGACCGCCTGAAGCTTATTGGTGCAGGAATATTAGGATTGACATTCAATCAATGCTGTTACATCATAGGCTTGAGCATAACGTCGCCTACCAACGCCAGCATTATGACAACATCGATGCCTATATTTGCGATGATATTGTCGTTTGTGATATTGCACGAACCAATAACGATGAAGAAACTTGGAGGTGTGGCTCTAGGGTGTGCAGGTGCTTTGATACTTATCATGGCGAGTGCTTCGTCGGGAGACTCACGAGTGGGCGATATTCGTGGCGACATACTCTGTCTGTGTGCCCAATGTTCGTTTGCTCTGTATCTGGCGCTGTTTAGTCCGCTGGTAAAACGCTATTCGGCTTTCACCATCAACCGCTGGATGTTTCTTTGGGCAACAATATTGGTTACGCCATTCACCATATCGCACGTGTCGGCAACAGAATGGAGCACCGTGCCTATGTCTACATGGATGGAGACAGGCTTCGTAGTGTTTTTTGGCACATACGTCAGCTACATACTCACGATGATTGGTCAGCGCACCTTGCGCCCAACGGTAGTAAGCATATATAATTATGTGCAGCCTGTGGTGAGCGTAGGAGTGAGCGTAATGGCTGGAATAGGAGTATTGAAATGGTCGCAGGCAATAGCTGTGATATTGGTATTCTCAGGCGTATGGCTCGTAACAAAGTCGAAGAGCAAGAAAGACATGGAAAGTGAAGAGTGAAGAACGAAGAGTGAAGAATCTAATAGATAAATGAAGAGTGAAGAATCAAATGGAAAGCGATGCAGCCGAGCTGCACCGAACCCAACCCCGGGGGTATTTGATTGGCTTTCCCTTCGGCCGCCGAACTTCGTTTCTTCACTCTTCATTCTTCACTCTTCACTTAGCTATACAAGCACCACAGTTACATCTTTTGCAGCCTGGGCACCATAGACGAGGGCTTGCTCAATGTCGGCAGTCTTGGAAGGACCGGAGATGAAAGAACCAAAGCCATAGAGGGAAGTCTCGGTTTGATTCTTGATGCCCGAGCCACGAGTGTTGAGCCATTCGTAAGCCTGGTGCATATTGCTAACGATATTTTCGCGGTGCACTATGATAACCAAGTTTTCAGAGATGAAGCAGACTGCCTTCTGCTTCATATTCATAGGCACCCACACGCAAGCATTCTCAGCACAAGCCACGCCACCTTCTACCACACCTACATCAGTACCATCAAGGTCTTGAGCCTTAGCCACTTCGTCAGGATTACGGTCGGCTTTCACACCAGCAACATTGCTCGAAACGACTTTAGCATTAGGGTAAGCCTGGCGGATGATATCGTTGATGTCGTCACCTTCGTGCATTTCTACAAGATGAGCACCTGCTGCTGTGGTGGTTTGATGAATAAACTCAGCCACAGGGTCATCGAAGGTAAGCTTCGGGAATGATAAGTCGGGCATGTCGTATGTCTCGCGCACATTCTTGCGAAGACGATTTAGTATTTCTTCTTTGCTGCTCATTTTATTTTTCCTTTCTTCCATAGTGTGTGGAACGATTCTTTTGCAAACTTAGGCATGGCATGATATTTACACCATGTATTCAGCTTTATATCGGTCAAGAACGATGGTATGTAGTTGGCTACAGGTGCCACTCTTAATGCCGAAGTATAGAGCGCAGGATGTTCGAAGAGCTGTTTCATGCCCTGCGACATCATCTTCTTCATAGGGTCGGCATGGTGCATGCTGTCGAGTTGCTGTCGCCATTTGTAAATCTGTGTAGACAAGTCGACCTTGACAGGACAAACATTATCGCACGAACAGCACAAAGAGCAGGCAGAACAATTATGATAGTTCTTGTCGCTATCCTTGAGCATACCGAGATTGATGCCGATAGGACCGGGAATGAAATAGGTGTATGAATATCCACCCGAACGACGGTAGACAGGACAAGTGTTCATGCAAGCACCACAGCGCATGCACTTCAAGGTTTGCCAATGATCAGGGTTGGCGAGGATGTCGCTACGACCATTGTCGACAAGGATGATGTGGAATTCGCCATCAGGACGAGGTTTGCGGAAATGAGAAGTGTAGACGGTTGTTGCCTGACCGGTGCCGTTGCGAGCAAGCAGACGTTGGAATACTCCCATAGCATCATAGTTAGGAATGACCTTCTCAAGACCAATGCTGGCGATATGCAGCTTTGGTACAGAAGTGCTCATGTCGGCATTGCCCTCGTTGGTGCAAACAACAATTTCGCCTGTAGAAGCAATACCAAAGTTGGCTCCTGTCATTCCACATTCGGCAGTCATAAAATTGTCGCGCAGATGATAGCGAGCACAACGAGTAAGATAAGTAGGGTCAGCCTCTGCCTCAAGTTTGCTTCTGTCGGCAATGCCCATGCTTTGAGCACCCTGATTGCCATTGTGGTCGAGAATGCCTTTCTGACGGAAGGTCTCCTTCACCTGCTCACGAGTGATGTGGATGGCAGGCATGATGATATGGCTTGGAGCAAGATGCATAAGTTGCAAGATACGCTCGCCAAGGTCGGTTTCCACTACGTCTATGCCGTGGGCAAGGAGATTGTCGTTGAGGTGACATTCCTCAGTAAGCATCGACTTTCCCTTCACCACCTTCTTAACATTGTGTTCACGAAGAATATGGAGCACAATCTCGTTGTATTCATCAGCATCCTTTGCCCAATGCACTATGGCGCCATTCTTAATGGCATTCTGCTCAAACTGCTCCAGATAGTCGGCAAGGTGTGTCACCGTATGCTTCTTAATCTGGCTGGCAGCCTCGCGCAGTTGTTCCCATTCCTTAAGACCATGTGCCTGGTCGTCGCGTTTTGCTCTAACACTCCAGAAAGTTTTATCGTGGCGTGTCACCCACTCGGGATTGCGGTTTACTTTTTCTGCCGCTTTAGAATGTTTTGTGCTCATAGTCCGTTTGCCAATATCTGTACTACATGTATAAATTTTATCCTGCCTTCTTCCTTATCTTTCTTCAATAATCCCTGCATGTGCATAAGACACGAAGAGTCGGGACCTGTGATATATTCAGCGCCTGTAGCAATATGGCGCTTTATCTTGTCGTGTCCCATTCGAGCCGAAACATCTGGCTCTTCGATAGAGAACATACCGCCAAATCCGCAGCATTCGTCCACTCTCTCCGGTTCAACAACCTCGATGCCTTCGACCATCTGGAGCAAATCTTTAATCTTGTTGAAACGAGGAATGTTGCGCTCGGAAGGCGACGAGAGCCCCAACTCTCTAACTCCATGGCAACTATTGTGAAGACTAACTTTATGAGGAAATTTTGCCCAAGGCAATTCCTTAGGCTTTACGATGTCGTGAATAAACTCTACCACATCCATAGTCTTCTTGGCTGCATTACACTCGTGGTTTACGATGTTAGGATGAAAGAACCTAACATAGGCGGCACAAGAAGCGCTGGGTGCCACAACATAATCGTACTTAGCAAAGAGCTCGTCATAGTTTTCTACTAATTTAGCAGCCTTGTTCTGAAATCCTGCATTACCCATCGGTTGACCGCAGCAAGTCTGCTTTTCTGGATATTCTACATCGAGCCCAAGTTTCTTTAAAAGCTTATATGTAGCTACACCAACCTCAGGGTATAGAGCATCCACATAGCATGGGATGAATAGTCCTATTTTCATTTGTGTTTTTGTTTAGTTCGAAATCACTTAAGCAGGGTGTGTCGTGGCTATATAAACAGCAACTTAATCACAATAATATATATTGTGAAAAACGCACGCAAAAGTAGAAAAAAGTTTCGAAAGAACAAAGACTAATAACAAAAAACTTCGGAATATAAACAAATGTTTACTTTTCGAAATGCTGATAGTCTTTGGTGGTGCGCCAAGCTCCTCCCCAACGGAAACCATGCTTTATGAATAGACGATAGCAGAGGTCGTTGGGAGAAAGTGTATAGCGAGAACTCTTGGTGCGGTCTGCCCACTTGATGGCAGAGGCAGGCTGAACGATTCGCTTGCCCTTACGAATTTTTACGCAAGGATTGTAGAAAGGATTTATGTCTACAGCCATGCCATAGCTGTGGCGCGATAGAGTTCGTGAGCCAGCTACAGGACGATAGCAGAAACACGAAGTATTGTTGTGCGACATAGACAGCTCGTCGTTGGCAGCATAGTCGTCGATAAGTTGCATGCGCTCGATAGGGTAGCGAGACTCAAAGAGCGCACGGAATATCTCTACCAGGTCGTGGGCAATAGCTTTGTTGCACACCATTTCGCCTCTGAGGATATTCCCATGAATGTCGTAATGGAGTAATCGCAGATAGCGCAAATCGTGGCGCGAGATATGATTGTTTTTGGGCAACGACTTGTTAGCCATTCTATGATAAACCTCGTTGCTTATGGTGTCGATGGCAAAGAATTTCTCTATGCCCTGTTGCTTTATGGTATTTGCGCTAACCTTTGTTCCTGCCTTCCACGGTGTGGCTGCATTGGTTATGGCTACGATGATGATTGCAATATAAAGAAGTATTGTCCGTTTCATAAATTATTCTTTATTTTTTATTCTTAGCTTAAGTGCGACAACCGAGTTGTCGCAAACCCAACCCGTGGGGCATAGGTTTTCGTTCTTAACTCTTCGTTCTTCACTTTCCCTTGCAAAGTTAGTGTTTTTTGTTAAAAACGTGAAAAGACTTCAAGGTTTTAACTTATAATACTTATATTTGCAGAAACAACTATAACCTACATCAAAATGCAGAAGTACGCTGATTATATAGAACAGATAGAAATCGAGTCGCTGTGGAGTGGCAAGAAACACATAGTATGGAACCTGGACAGAAAGGTAAACATACTAAGTGGAGTGAATGGTGTGGGAAAGAGCACCATTCTAAATAGGGTAGTGAAAGGGCTATCGCAAGGTGGCGAGTTTCCAAGCCACATGCTAAAGGGAGTGCGACTGAAGGTTGTGCCCGAGGATGCAAAGTGGATAAGGTTTGATGTGATTCGCTCTTTCGACCGTCCGCTGTTGAATCTCGATATGCTTACTAAGTTGGATGTTAGTCTGGCTACCGAACTTGATTGGCAATTGTTCCAGCTGCAACGCAAGTTCTTGGATTACCAAGTGAATGTTGGCAACCGCATCATTGCCACCTTGCAGAGTGGGGCTGAAGATGCTGCACTCAAGGCGCAGGCTTTGAGCGAGCCTAAGCGTAAGTTTCAGGATATTGTTGACCGCCTGTTTGCTGATACTGGCAAAAAGATAGTACGAACAGAAAACGAAATTCGATTCTCGCAGATTGGCGAAACATTATTGCCTTATCAACTGTCGAGTGGCGAGAAGCAGATATTGGTGATATTGCTCACGGTATTGGTAGAAGACAACAATCCCTACGTGCTGTTTATGGACGAGCCTGAGGTGAGCCTGCATGTGGAATGGCAGAAGCAACTCATTGACCTCATCATGGAGCTGAATCCTAATGTGCAGATTATTCTTACCACCCATAGTCCTGCCGTGATAATGAATGGTTGGCTGGATAGTGTGACCGAGGTTTCTGACATCACGCAAGATAAGTGAAGAACGAAGAGGGAAGAGTGAAGAAACGAAGTTCGGCGACCGAAGGGAAAGCCAATCTAAGTGAAGAGTGAAGAACGAAGAATTACTATGCCTAAAGGACTAAAAGACCAAATATCATCGTCATATATCGAGGCTGCCAACCGACTGACATCAAAGAAGGCACGCCGACGCATCGTGGCTTATGTAGAGAGCTACGACGATATCTTTTTTTGGCGTTCGGTGCTTAGCAGGTTTGAAAGCGACAAACTATATTTCGAAGTGATGTTGCCTGCACGCTCTAATCATTTGGAGCGTGGCAAGAAGGCTGCATTGATGAGCCTCGTTAGCGACAAGGTGGGACGCGATATGATTGCTTGTGTAGATGCCGACTACGACTACTTGATACAAGGGGCTACGTTCACATCGCAGAAGATATTGGATAGCAAATATGTTTTCCATACCTATGCCTATGCTATAGAAAACCTGCAATGCTATGCACCTTCGCTCCATGATGTCTGCGTGGGTGTAACACTCAACGACCATTCCATCTTCGATATGGCTGAGTATCTACGCCAATATTCGCAAGCCATATTTCCTCTCTTCGTATGGAGCATTTGGCATTATCGCAATGGCTCTTATGGCAGATTCTCAATCTTAGACTTTCTGAAGTCGATAGAACTTGGCAAGTTCTCGTTGGCATCAGCAGAGAATATTTTGCAGCACCTCAGAAAAAAGGTCGCCCGAAAGGTAGACACGCTTCGTCATGAAAACCCTGGAGCCAAAGAGACCTACTTGGCGGTGAAAGAAGATGTAAAGCGATTGGGCGTTACTCCCGACACCACCTATTTATATATACAGGGGCATCATCTGTTTGATAAGGTGGTGAGTCCGATGATGGAGAAAGTATGCTCGGCATTGATTCATCAACGCCAAACAGAAATAGCACATCAAAGCATGCACAGCACTCAGCGTAGCAACGAACTGTCGTGCTATGCTAATAGCTTGTCGGATGTAACCACAATGCTAAAGAAAAACTATGGTTACCAAACCTCCACCCCTTTCAACCGAATACTGAAAGATATAGAAGAATATTTGGAAAGGTAAAAAAGTAAAAAGGTAAAAGGGTAAAGAAGCATAGTCGCTTTTTTACCCTTTTACCTTTTTACTCTTTTTACCTTTATTAGTTTTCTCTCCAATAAGCAGGAGTGAAGATTATGAGGACTGAGAATATTTCGAGACGGCCGATGAGCATCAGTATCGAAGATATCCATTTGCACGTATCTGGCAGAATAGCCCAACTGTCGTTAGGACCAATTTCGTTACCGAAGGCAGGACCTACGTTGCCTAAAGAACTGAACGAGATACTCACGCAGTCGACACTCTCAACCCCAGCCAACGACATTAGGAATATCGAAATGGCAAGTATCAGCATGTAGGATGCAAGGAATGCCAATAGCGTTACTCGCTTTTGCATAGGTACATTGATAGAATCCAACTTCAAAGGCACTATGGCATTAGGATGCAGCATCTGGCGGAATTCATTCTTTATAATTTTTATCACCATTACTGATCTGATGCTCTTGAAACCACCACTCGTAGAGCCTGAGTTGGCACCAAGAAACATGCAGACTATTAGCACCACCCATGTGATGTGTGCCCAGTTGCCGGCGTTGTCGTTTGCAAAACCTGTTGTTGTCAATGCTGTAACAACCTCGAATAATGAGTTGCGGAAGGCATGCTCTATGCCATAGCCATTCTTGAAAATCAAGGCTAACATAACAGCTGCTGTAGATGCAAATACCGAGAATAGATAGAATCTAAACTCCGCATTCTTCATCAAATTCTTAAACTTTAGTTTCGCTACAGACGCATACAACAGCGTGAAGTTGACACCCGAGATAAAGCAGAAGAATGTGACAACATAGTCTAACATTGGCGAATGGAAATGCGTCACACTATCGTTGTAGATGGCGAAACCACCTGTTGCTGCCGACGTCATGGCATAGTTGATAGCCTCGAAAGAGTCCATACCACAAAGCATATAGCAACCCATAGCCGAGAGGGTGATGGTTAGGAATACTGCCCATAGCCACTTGGCACTCGTAGAGAGCCTTGGATGAAGTTTCGACTTTATCGGTCCAGTGGCTTCGGCAGCAAATATCTTTGTTGAACCACCCACCATAGAAGGCAACAAGGCAATGGTGAAGAATACTATTCCCAAACCTCCTATCCATTGTGTGAGCGAACGCCAGAAGAGTATGCCATGTGGCAAACATTCCACATCATTGATGATAGTAGCACCTGTGGTGGTAAAGCCCGACATGGTTTCGAAGAAAGCATCTGTGAAATTGTCGATGTATCCACCTACCATATATGGCATTGTGCCGAATAGCGAGAATACCACCCATGCCACCGTCACCACCAAGTAGGCGTCTCTACGCGACAAGTTGTTGTCGGCCTTATACCCCTTGAGTCTGCACAATATGCCTGCTACCAATGTGACGACTATCGACACAAGGAACGAGAAGACATCGTCCTCATCATAGACGAGGGCAACACCCAAACAGGTCATCATCAGCGCCACCTCTATAAACAGAAGCGAGCCGAGAATCTTATATATTATCTTAGTGTTTATCAAGTGAAGAGCCTTTCTATCTTTTTAATGTTCTGACCATGGCAGAATACCACTACCGAGTCGCCTGCTTGAATCATAGTATTACCCGAAACAAGCATACCTTGGTCGTTTCTCACCAATCCACCTATCGTCATGCCTTGTGGCAATCCGAGGTCTTTCACCGGTTTCTGTGTTATTTTTGAACCTTCCTTAGGAATAAACTCTGCAACATCGGCATTTGCAGACATCAGGAACGTTACGTTCATCACGTCGGCATCGAGCATCATCTGATAAATACGGCTTGCCGCAATAGCCTTCTTGTTTATTATGGTACCTATATCAAGGCTCTCAGCCATGCTAACATAGTCGATATTCTCGACCACAGCAACAGTCTTTCTCACTCCCATTCTCTTTGCAGTAAGACAAGCCAGAATGTTTGTTTCTGCATTTCCTGTCAGCGCCACAAAAGCCTGAGTGTTCTTTATACCCTCTTCGTAGAGCAATGGAATATCGCGACCATCGCCATTGATGACAAGAGTCTTATCGTTCTCTAAGATATCGTTGAGCTCTTCGCAGCGGTTGATGTCGTTTTCCAAAACCTTAACGTCCATATATTCAGGCATAGTCTGAATGGCTCTCACAGCTGTAGTGCCACCACCCATTATCATCACGTTCTTCACATCCACGTAATGTTCCTTGCCCACAATCTTTCGAATATATGGAATATACTGCTTTGTTGTCATGAAATAAGCGAGGTCGTAGATCTTCAGTACATCATTACCACCAGGGATGATAGTGTCGGTATCGCGCTTTATCGCAACCACATGGTAAGGGTCGTTTGGTCCGCTTATCTCTTTCAGAGGTTTGTTCAATATCTCGCAAGCCTCACGAAGCTTAATGCCCAGCATCACCAATGCTCCATCGTGCACATCCCAACGCTGGCGCACCCACGACATCTTAAGTCCGTTGATGATGTCTCTTGCTGCCAACACCTCAGGATAAATCAATTCATCAACACCGAGCTTGCGGAAGAATTCCTTCTTTTCGTCAGCAATGAATTCTGCATCATTAATCTTCGCCACCGTCTTCTTAGCACCCAAAGCATGGGCTATGATACAGGTGTTGAGGTTTAAGCTCTGCGAAGGAGTAACGGCAATAAACAAACTGGTATGAGCCACGCCTGCATCCATCAGAGTGTTGATGCTCGATGGTGAGGCATTCATAGTCAACAAGTCGCAGTCGTTGCCAATCTGTGCCAATCGCTCTTCATCTTCGTCGATGAGGGTGATGTCTTCGTTATTTCTTGATAGGAGTCGTGCCAAGTGAGTACCTATGGCGTAGGCTCCAACTATTATTATCTTCATTATCAGTTTTATTTCAAGAAGCCATAAATAGCTTACATATAGCTACATATAGTTTTCTTTATTGTATCATTATCCAACCCGATGATAGCTCGGAGTTCGTCGATAGATCCATGCTCTATAAACTTATCAGGAATACCCATACGCTTCACACTAATATTGGTGTAGCCATTGTCGTTGAGCCATTCCATCACAGCCGTGCCCATACCGCCATTTCTCACTCCATCTTCAATTGTTATGATATGCTTATACTTCTCAGCCACCTCCTTGAGCAGATTTTCGTCTAAAGGTTTCAAGAATCGCATATCGTAGTGAGCAGGTTTCTTGTCCATAGTAGCAATAACGTCTTGCACATCGTTGCCAATAGGACCAAGTGTGAGCACAGCCACATCTTCGCCATCATTGATTTTGCGTCCGGTGCCCACCTCAATGGTTTCTAATGGGCATTTCCATTCTGTATAGATGCCACGTCCGCGAGGATATCTTATCACGAAGCATCCCTTGTCAGGCTGAGCTGCAGTATACATAAGTCGGCGCAACTCCTTTTCATCCATAGGCGAAGCTATAGTTAGGTTAGGAACCACACGAAGGCTTGCCAAATCGAAAGCACCATGGTGAGTAGGACCATCCTGACCTACCAAACCTGCTCTATCCAAACATAGCACCACATGAAGATTCAATAGAGCCATATCGTGGATGATATTGTCGTAAGCACGTTGTGCAAACGAACTATAGATATTGCAGAAAGGAATCAGACCATCTTTTGCCATACCTGCCGAGAATGTCACAGCATGACCTTCGGCAATACCTACGTCGAAGGTTCTGTCTGGCATTTCTGCCATCATTATGTTCATAGAACATCCTGTAGGCATGGCTGGTGTAACGCCAACAATCTGCTTGTTCTCCTTAGCCATCTCGAGCAGGGTGTGTCCGAATACATCCTGATATCTTGGTGGCTTAGGTGTGCCATCGTCGACGACACGCTGACCAGTCTTAGGGTCGAATTTGCCAGGAGCATGCCATATTGTTGCACTCTTTTCAGCAGGTTCATACCCCTTGCCCTTAGTGGTGTGCAAGTGTAGAATCTTCGGTCCCCTCATATTCTTGAGTTGCGAGAGCACCCTTACGGTATTCTTCACATCGTGTCCATCGAAAGGTCCAAAATATCTTATGTTCATACCCTCGAAGATGTTCTGCTGATGGCTCAGCGCACTCTTCAGGGCATTGTTGAGTCTTATGATGCCTTTGCGTCGGTTGTCATTAAGGTAGCCTTTAGAGTGCAACCATTGCGAAGCCTTGAATCTCAAACGATTGTATGTCTCATTAGTGTCGAGGTTTAAGAGATATTTCTCCATACCACCCACGGCACGGTCGATAGACATGTCATTATCGTTGAGTATTATCAGTAAGTCGTTGTTGGTAGAAGACACATTATTCAAACCTTCGAAAGCCAAGCCTCCGCTCATAGCTCCATCGCCAATGATAGCTACAACATGACGATTCTTGCCTTCAATCTTTGCTGCTACCGCCATACCAAGGGCGGCAGAGATAGAGTTTGAAGCATGTCCGCATGCGAAAGTATCATATTGGCTTTCCAAAGGCGAAGGGAAAGGGCGTATGCCATGTAGCTTGCGATTTGTGCAGAACGATTCTCTACGTCCTGTAAGAATCTTATGGCCATAAGCTTGATGCCCCACATCCCACACCAATCTATCTTCAGGAGTATTGAAGACATAGTGAAGAGCGACAGTAATCTCCACAACACCAAGACTTGAGGCAAAGTGACCTGGATTCATAGACACTTCGTCTATGATGTCGCTGCGCAATTCCTCACAAACTTGTGGCAATTCGTCTATATTCAGCTTCCTAAGGTCTTCAGGGTATTCTATTTTGCTTAATAATGAATATTTATTGTCGTCAGCCATCGATTATAAAATAATAAATAGTGGCTACAAAGATACATAAAAAAAGATAACAACCAAAGGAAAAACGCCTTTTTGTTCTACCTTATATATTATACCGAACATTTCAAGTCAAAATCTTGTTTGTCTCGCCTTTTATTCTTATTTTTGCAGATATTATGTGGTAAACCCCTTACCATTATTCCTAATGGAAACATTCAAAAATACAATATCAAAATAGAAATATGAACAAGAAAACCACTTTCGTAGCCCTTTGTCTCGCCATGTCTCTTGGCTCATGGGCACAGACCAAACAGGGAGGAATCTCTCCACAGATGCTTAGTGAAATACAGAAACTTCAGTCGCAGACTCCTGCCTCAAAGGCTCTCTTCAACGCTATCGCTGCCAACAACATCGATGACCTCGTGAAGAACCATGCCAACCAAGGTCCTGTAGATACCCACTTCTCTGTAGAAACTCCTGCGCAGTCTATCCACGACCAGAAGAGTAGTGGCAGATGCTGGATGTTCTCTGGCTTCAATGTGCTAAGATCAAACTTTGCCAAGGCTCATGGCGATTCGCTGAAGGTTGAGCTCTCTCACGACTATCTCTTCTTCTACGACCAGCTTGAGAAGGCTAACCTCATGCTTCAAGGTGTTATCGATAATGCCAAGAAGCCTATCGACGACACTCGCGTGCAGTTCTTCTTCAAGAGTCCTATCAATGATGGTGGTACTTTCTGTGGTGTTGCCGACCTTGCCGATAAATATGGCGTGGTGCCTATGAGTATTGTGCCAGAGACTTATTCTGCAGAGAACACCAGCCGTATCTCTCGTCTCGTTGCAAGCAAGTTGCGTGAGTTTGGTCTCGAACTTCGCGATATGGTTGCCAAGGGAAAGAACGCTAAGGCTATCAACGAGCGCAAGACTCAGATGCTTGCCACTGTCTACAACATGCTCTCTATGACTCTCGGCGAACCTGTTAAGGAGTTTACTTATGCTTTCACCGACAAGAACGGCAAGACTGTAGGCACTCCTAAGAAATATACTCCAAAGGAATTCTTCCACGAGGTTGTGGGCGATGGCATCAAAGGCACATTCATCATGGTGATGAACGACCCTCGCCGTCCTTACCACAAGACCTATGAGGTGGAATACGACCGCCATACCTATGATGGTACAAACTGGAAGTATCTCAACCTTCCTATGGACGAGATTGCTCAGCTTGCTATAGCTTCGCTTAAGGATGGCAGAAAGATGTATAGCAGCTATGATGTAGGCAAACAATACGACCGCAAGCGTGGACTCCTCGATGTCAACAACTACGATTACGCATCGCTCTTCTCTACTACCTTCGGTATGGACAAGGCTCAGCGCATCTCTACCTTTGATAGCGGTAGCACTCATGCCATGACTCTATCTGCAGTAGACCTCGATGCTAATGGCAAACCATTGAAGTGGAAGGTTGAAAACAGCTGGGGACCAGCAAATGGTCAGAACGGATGCTTGATAATGACCAATGAATGGTTCAACGAGTATATGTTCCGTCTTGTTGTCGACAAGCAGTATGTGCCTGCCGAAACTCTCAAGCTCTTCGACCAGAAGCCTGTCATGGTGATGCCTGAGGATCCTTTGTTCCAAGAGGATATGTAATGAGTAACATTAATGTCATGAAACCTATCATTTGGGCTTTGCTATTGCTTATAGCAATGGCATTGCCCGATTATTATATCTACACGAGCTATATTGACCAATTGCACAATATAGCCGTCAGCATCCTGTGGTGGTTGCCAACGCTGATAGCAGTATCGGCATTCGCAGCTGCTCAAGCAGGAATCTATCATAATGCCATGTTTCGCACATTCTTCGGTATAAGCATGGCTTGTGCTACTCCAAAACTTGTTTTCTCGCTCGTCGACCTTGTCTTAGGTCCAACTATAGCCATTATTGTGGCAGTATCGTTGATAGCTGCCATAGCCTATGGTGTGATGTATGGTTGGCGCCGAATAGTTGTGCGCACAGCCTCATGTCGTTCTTCCCGATTGCCTTCTGCATTCCATGGCTATCGCATCCTTCAGCTTTCCGACATCCATATCGGCACCTTCTTGCAAAACCCTAAATTCATAACCAAGCTTGTTGAGGCTGTCAATCGTCAGCAGCCCGACCTTGTGGTGTTCACGGGCGACCTTATAAATACCGATGCTCATGAACTGTTACCATTTCGCAAGGCTTTGTCGCAGATACGGGCTAAGGATGGTGTACTGTCTGTGATGGGCAATCACGACTATTGCGAATACTCACAATATGCAGCACAGCCTATTCATGGCAGACGTGAACTTCATGCTCATCGCAGTCGCCGTTTGCTTGTGTATTTACAAGAGAAAATGGGATGGCGAATGCTTATGAACGAGAACGTGATGTTGCAACGAGGCTCTGACTCTATAGCCATTATTGGTGTAGAGAATATCGGTAAACCTCCTTTCAAATCGTTTGGCAATCTTGATAAAGCAATGGCTGGATTACCTGCCGATTGTTTCAAGGTGTTGCTCTCTCACGACCCTACACATTGGCGCCGTGGAGTGCTCAACAAGACCGACATCTCGTTAACTCTTAGTGGTCACACTCATGCCGGACAATTTAAGATAGGTCGCTTCTCGCCTGCCAAATGGGCATACAACGAGTGGGGCGGCAAATATACCGAAGGTTCATCTATGCTCTATGTGTCGTTAGGTATAGGTGGCACTATGCCTTTCCGCTTTGGTGCTTGGCCTGAGATTAATGTCATCACACTCGAGAAAGAGTAAAAAAACTATTGAGAAAAGGACTCTAAAAGATAGAGCTTCTCATCAATAAGCAATAAGCTATCTCTTTCGTTCAACAGCTGTTGAACGATAAAGTATCTTAAGATAAATCGCAAAGTTAATTAACTTCTACGACCGTTCAACAGCTGTTGAACGAAAGAGTTAGGTTAGTGGCAATATTTAGTTAAAAACCTCGGTTTATTATTGACTCTCTATATAAATCAGGAGGAGAGCTAAGACTTGCCCTGTGGCAATTGATAATCCCCCTATATTTGTCGGATAATCCCATTAAACATAAAAATCCGCAATGCCGTTGATAGGCGTTGCGGATTTTTATGTTATGTACGAAAGATTTCGGGGTTAATTATCGTGCTCGATAGTTTATCTCGTTAAGCTAAACTTGATGCTCAAACCAAAGTCTTGCGTGGTAGTAGGGTAGCTACTGCTGCTGAGCAATGGAGTGTTGGTTTGGCGGTCGTAATAGAAGCTCATGGTTAGCAGACGCGACAGGGTGTAGTCGGCAGAGAAGCTAAGCTTAAACGCCTTGTTACCATTCGACGCAGAGCTGGTTAGCGAAGCTATATCACGGATGATAGTAGCCTGGTTGCGCAAGCTGAGGTCGAGACGCAAGTTGAGGTCGTGGTTCACACCTCTATTGCGCTGGCTTGTCTTCGACTGCTTGTTGTCGTCTTGGTCGCCACGCTTGTTACCCTTCACAGCTCTGTGGTTTCTGCCACCAAACATGTTGAAGTTGTTGAGCTTATAGCCTGCACCAATAACCCAGTCGTGTGATGTAGCCTCGTTGATCTGCACACTCGTCATAGAAAGACTCAGCACACGGGTGGTGCGATATTCCACCTTGCAGGTGAGATTATTGTGCAATGTAACATCAATACCGAGCAGAGGCGAGAATGCCTCGTTGATGCTCACGGTAGAGACATTAAACATCGACGATGGTACAGGGTTGCCTGTGGTGGCATCGTTGATGAAACCGATGTTGTCGCCCATCACCTCCATGAAGGTAGAATAGCTGCTATACGAACCTATTGCGAAGATGCTCTTGTAAGAGTGGTTGATGTTTACACTCTTGAAATGGTTAGAGAACCATGGCAACTTGCTCAAGCCGCTATAGCGAACAGTCCAGTTAGGGAGCAGACGCGAGAGCGATGGGAAGATGTCGAGCGACTTTCCTGGCATGCTGGTATACGCAGCAAGGAATGCTGGTATCATCACGTCGCCGCTGTATAGGTTTACACCACCATTTGCAGCATCAAACTTCTTTCCTGCAAGGGTTGTTCCGTTAGGATAAACAACACCCTGATAGCGAGCCTCTACAAGCTTTTGGAATGTAGGAAGCGAGTTTACGAAGGTCTCAAACGATGATGAATGATAGCCGTTGTTGGCATTACCCACACCCTCGAAGGCACTCTTCAGCGACATTGTCGTCATGGTGAGCGAACCACTCTCGGTGGTAGGATTGCCCTGATACATATATTGTATGCTCTTTGCCTTGTTGCGTGTGCGCGAAGCGTTGAGGTCTATCTTCAGGTTCTTCACAGGCTCGAGTGTAAACTTGAGCTGCAAATCCTCGGTACAGCTTGTTGTGGCAGGCGTAGCTATAGAGTCGCTCATCAATAGCCAGTTGTTTTCGCGTGCCTTGTCGATATACGAGTCGTCGATAAGACCGAAGGCAAAGTCGAGACCTGGCGACATCACGCTCGTTGCCTTAGTCTGTCCGAAGGCATCGCCCACGTTAGGCATAAAGCCTGGCAAAGCCATAGAATATTGGTTGCGGTAAGAGATACCTACCGAGCGTACCATCATCAATGTGCGTGCCACGATTTGTGCTGTCTTATACCAGCCCTTATCGTCGAGCGGCTCCTTTGGAGTTACCGACACCTTTATCTTCATGGCAGAGTCTACATGATTCTTTATGAGAATCTTGTTGCCATCAAGCTTCTTGAACTTCAGTTCATACTTCTTGCCATCCTCGGTCTTTGCCGTTACGATTAGGCGCTTGGTGTTCTTACCATGCTGCAGAGTGAAGGTGGTGTCAGGCTTCAAGGTCACTTCCTTCTCGTATGTCTTTGAGTTCTTAGGCAGTTTAGCCTTTTGAGCCTGCGCCTTCTTGTTGTCCTTGTCGCTTATCTTCTTATCTGCGTCAGCCTTGTCGTTAGCCTTGTCGCCTTCGCCCTTTGCAGCTTCCTCGGCTTTCTTCTTAGCCTCTTCAGCCTTCTTGCGCTTCTCGGCTTCTTTCTTCTTCAGCATGTCTTGGCGGCGCCTGTTTAGCTCGCTACGCGAAGGTTCTTTGTTGAACTTATCGTTGACAGCCTTAAGGAAAGGCACCTGATTATACAACTTCTCCAAGTTGAGTGTGGAGTTGAGGTTGAAGTTGCGGTTCGATGATATGGTGTTGCCAAGCGATGTACCATCTTCAAGGTCTGAACCGCGCATCCATTGGTATGTTGCATTATACGATGCATCAGCATTCACCCAGTTGAAGATAGGGATGAGGTTGAGAGGCAACTGGTATGAAGCCTGGAATGTCTGATTATAGCTCAACGGCTTACCGAAGTTCTTGATGCTGGTCTTCACAGAGTCTTTCCATGCCTGATAGCGGTCAGGATACAAATCCTTGTTGATAGGAGTGTATGGCTCTTCTATCTCGGCACGAGTAGAACTTTGGAAGTTGGCATGCAGATTCTTTGTGAGGTCCCAACGGAGTGAGAAGTCGCGGTTCCACAAGAACTGCTCGTTGAACGTTAGTGGCAACTTATTTCCCTCTGTCGACTCCATATCTCGCTCCTGCAATTCGTAGTAGTTGCGAGTAATCTCGGTGTTGAAACCAACATTCTGTGGCAACCAGTTGAGGCCGAACTTCTTTAAGATGTCGAGATACTTGCTCTTCGACTTCATCTTCTTGAATGGTTCCCATGCCTTGAACACAGGGGTCCATGCGTAGTTCATGGCTCCACGCCAGTTGTCTTCATTCTCATAAACGGTAGTCTCGCCAGTAGTATGATTGCGCGAGTGGCTATACGAGAACGAGAAGTTTGCAGGGTCGTAAGGCATAGGATGACGCTTGGTCTGTATACCCACCTTCACATTCGACAACGAGAAGTTGGTCTGTGTGGTCTTGGTAACAGCTATGCTCTCTATAGAGTCGCGCTCTTGCTTTGAGCCTGCCGACTCAAGAGCATCGTCGAGAAGCATATCCGAGTCGAGAGGATTGAACTTTGGCGACACCTTTTCTTTAGTTATAGAGTAGTAGAGCGGTATCGAAACCTTAGCCTTGTCAGGGAAGAACTTTCCGAGATCAAAGTTTGTGGTGATGGTATAGTTGCCTGTATTGTCGGTGGTGCGTTCTGCTACGCCCTGCTCCAAACCTCCGAAGCCTTGAGAAACATAGCGTCCCTGAACGTTCACGGTACCAAAGTCAGAGAGTTGCATATTGAGGTTGCCTTGTGCAGCCCAACCGCCACTATTCTCATATTCCTTAAGTCTCATTTCGTTTACCCATACCTCGCCACTCTTGGTAGATGAAGTAAGGTTGCGCACACCAATAACGATTGTCTTTACCTCGCCCAAAGTAGGGTTACCCATCACGGTAATCTTGTTCTTAGGTCGCGATGAGTCGTAGGCTGTATAGGCATGGTTGTAGCTTGCCAAACCATTAGCCTTAGCTTTGTTGCGCTCCTTCTTTATCTGTGTGAAGAGGTTGAGCGGAATGTCTACCATATTCTCTTCTGGCCATACAGCCATACAGTCGCGAGTAGAATACTTATCGTAAATAATGCCTGGAGCAGTAAGCTTCAATGGCACCTCGTATTCATAGTAGTTGCTCTTGTAGTCGCTACCCAAGCGTACGAATACTGCCAACTGGTCGTCGCCAAGGTTGGTAACATCGTGCTCCAATGCGTTGGCATGCACAAACATCTGCATACGACGATACTGACGAAGGTCGTAAGTGGCATTCTTATATATACACTTAGCCTCGTTGCTCGAAAGATTTGTCAATGTCATCGACAATGCCTGCTCGTTAGCCTCGGTAAGTTGAGGCTGAGTAGGGTCTTGCTCACGACGGATGCCCGGAGGCATCACGTAGTTGACAGGAGTCTTATCATTGTTCTCCTCAATATTTACAGCAGCTGTGGTAAGAGTGCCACTACCAGAAGTGGAGTTATCGAGAGTCTGCTCGTATACACGCCATTCGCCACGCACAAGGTCGAGACTACCAAATCGCAATACGATAGGATGCTGGAAACCTGTGAGGAACATACGCATGAAGCGGATGCTGGTGAGGTCGTTGATGGCGCCCACTTTGTCGGTATATTCCTTCAGCGGAATGCGGAACTGATACCATGTGGCTATTCCCTTCTCGCCATTTCGCAATGGAGCATTATACACTCGCTTGTCTACGATGTTGTTTTTGCCCACTACGAGGTCTTGTGGACGAATGCTGACACGATACTGATAGTATTTCTCATATTCGTTGAGGGTGTAGTCTTGGTTGATATCCTCAACGTCAGGAGTTGTCTTATATGATGTATCGTAGTTTTCTGTGCGGTTGTCAGAGTCAGGAGAGTTGCCCTGAGGATTGTTGATATACTTATATCTACGAAGTATCGACGCCTTCATCTGGTCATAGTCGCGACCACGATAATAGTGGTAGTTATCGTTGGCAGGGTCGTTGTAGATAGAATCCCATACGGCAGCATTCACCTTGCCTTGCATCTCGGTGAGGAACTGCTGATAAGCTTCGAATGCTCGCTCTTCATCATCGTTCAGACCGTTGTAACCAACATCCTGCAAAGCACGGCTACCCTTCGTAGTAGCAAAGGCATAGGTCACGGTAGACTGAGTAGGTATCTTTCCCCATTGAGTGAAGGTGAAATTGTTGGAACCATCCACAGGCATACCACTCTCATAGAACTTCTTACCATCGCGCAAGATATCTTCCGACACCTCGCCAAGGTTGATATAGAAGTCGCCACCATATTCGTTGGCATTAGATTGCTCGTTGCTGTAGATGAATGGGTCCATGAGCCAGAATTCCAAGTATTCGATGTTGGCTTGCTCAAAGTCGTTGGTATCGAGCTTACGCATCATACCACCCCAATGAGTAGTAGGGTTCAGCAGCTGACCGTTGTTGTCTACATTGGTGCTGAAGTTATACGGACCACGCTCGTTAGGGTAGTAGGCAATATTGAGAATAGGCAATGTTGCCGTAGCTCCGCTATAGCTACTCTGGTCGCGGTTAGGATAAAGTTCGCGAACATAAATCTCACGCACATAATGGTTTGACAATTGGTCGAGGTCGCTCTTGATATGTGCTGGAGTTAGCGATGACGAACGACGAGTGAACAGAGGATCGATAGTATACCATGCCATCTGCGAACGACGGAAACCGCTCGAAAGAGTAGTCTTGTCGGAAGATTCAGAGAACATCGAAGGCACACTCGATAATATCCACGAGGTAGGTGTCGACACATCTATCTTAGTGGTGTTGTTCTCGAAGTCGTCGATATACGAAGCGTTGTCTTGTGTGCCATGGCTCTGACCTGCAAAGAGTTTTGCAAACTCACCAGTAAATGATATTGTAGATGGCTGGGTGAGATGCAAACCTGGCAGCTTGTCGAGCATATTGGTAAGCCATTGGCTCTCTGTCTTCCAGTTTAGGTTCAAGCCAAAGATGGTGTTGTTCAAAGGCTCGTTGCCCATAGCAACCTTTGTTGTTAGGGCTTGCTCCGACAAATGCTGCAGGGTACCGGAAAGTTGGAAGTTCTTAGAGAAATCGTATTCCCAGTTGATACCAAACATCGTCTTGCGCTCTTGCGAGAAGTCGCTCTGGCTTTCGAGCGATACGTTGACAGAGGTACCAGCATCAATGATGCTCTGGTTCAGAATGCGCACCTCGCCAGCGTTATAGTCTACGGTATAGTCGGAACCTTCGGTAAGGGTCACACCACCTGCAGTAACAACCACAGAACCTTGTGGCACATTCATTGCTCCAAGCGAGATTACGTTGGAAGATGTTCCACGATATTGTCCCATGAGCACGTATTTGTTCTTCTCAGCAATCTGGCGTGCCATGGTCTTTGTAGAATCATAAAGTTCGGTAAAGGCATATTTGTCTGCCTTTGCCGAAGCCACACCTTTGGCTACCAAATAATTCTTCAGATAGCTACCAAAAGGCTCGGCTGCAGGGAAGAATACACGACCATTGCTAACGGTGTAGCCTTCTACATAGTCGAAATATCCGTTAGAGTGAGCCTTGTTGTTGTTATCCAAGCGGTCGGCACCAAGCACCTTGATAAGTGTTTGGTCTTTAACCTCAGGCTCTGGAATATAAGTAATGTATACACCTGTGGTATCGCTTTGGAACTTCACATCCAAGCGGAACTTCTCTTTCTCTACCGACGAAGCCAAGGCATACACGTTTTTCATCATCAAGTCCCAGTTGCCTTGATGAGGGTTGTTGCCTGTATTCTTCAGCGATTTCACAAACAATGCTTTGTTTACATCAGTATTGTCTGATGCAAATTCGCCCACCTGGTAAGTGTTGCCACCATAGGTATATTCGTAAGCCACAGCCAACACCTGGTCGGTGTTGAGAGTAGTCTTGAGCGAAACATAGCCCAAGGCAGTATTCACGGTATATTCAGAGCTGTTGAGCAATCGTGCGCTCTGCAGCTTTTCATAGTCGTTGCCACCTACAAAGCCGCTGATACCATCGAGCACAGTACTTGTCTGGTCGATGTCTCGTGCTGCAGCATAGGTTGTTACCATTTGCGAATATTCCGAGTTGGAATTATTTGATGGTATGCCGATACCTGTAGGTTGCCATAGGCTATTGCTTATCTTCGAAGCCTCGCCAAGGTCGGTGAGGGCGATGATGTTTCGGGTGTTGGTGGTTGTACCAGTCTTGTTAGTTACCCAAATCTCTACACGGTTGATGGTGACACCAGTAGTGAGATTAGGCAATGTCTTCATAGCATCATCGTAGCGATCGCGGAAATACTGAGCGAGGAAGAAGTGACGGTTTTCCTCATAGTCAGCCACGTTGATCTCGAAAGGAGTAAGCTGAACGCCACCCTTCGAAGATACACTCTTCGATGATGATTTCTTCTGAGATACCACAGTCTGCAACTTCAGTTTACCAAACTGCATATCTGTGCGGATACCAAACAGCGAGCTGGCACCTGTAATGAGCGACGAATTGCTTGGGAACGATACGTTACCAGCCTCTACAAGCTTGATAATCTCGTCTTCCTTACCGTCGTACTTCAACTTCATGTTCTGAGTATCGAAGTCGAAGGTGGCATCGGTGTTGTAGTTGAGGTTCATGTTAACCTTGTCGCCCACCTTACCATTCACATTGAAGTTTATCTTCTCGTCGAAGTCCATCGTAGTGGTCTTACGGTTGCGAATAGGCAACGAAGGGTTGTCGATGTTCTTCAATGTGGCACCAAACTTCAGCTCTGCAGTACCCTGAGTTTTAATACGTACGCCGCCAGGACCAAATATCTTCTCTGCAGGACCAAGATCGAAGTGCATATCCGAGAAGTCAAACTTCTCCTTACCTTTAGCCTTGAAAATCTCGTCGTTCTTGCCACGATAGAATTGGTTGCGTGCCTGCTGCTCCGTCCATTTACGATACTCCTCAGGAGTCATCATTATTGGTGCATCCACCCATGTGCCAGCAATCTTGGTACCAACGATATAGCGGTCGATGGTATCGTTGTATTCCACATTATACTTGATATTCTCTGGGCGTTGCAAGTCGATAGCGCTATGCTCAAGGTCGCTCAATGAGATAGGCGTTGTGCGCTGAATGCGCCAGCGAGGGTGTAGTAGGGAATCAGGTATGGAATCGGTATCGATAATCAGTTCAGGCTTCTCGTCTTTTAAAGCCTTACGAGCATTCGAAATGTTGCTTGATGCACCATTTCTGTTAAGAGAATTCTGGCGTGCATTAGCTAAACGCTGATTGTTGTTGACGCCAGTAAGGCCTTTTAACTGAGCGGTGCGTCGTGCAGGTATCACATTCTGGAATACAGACATGCCGAGGGCATAGCTTGCCACCGTGGCAACAAGCATAACGATAGTGATAGTCTTTTTCCTGAATGATTTCATACTATTTTATTCTCTTCAAAGCCTCTTTAACAACCATTTCTACAGCCATTGCTGGATTCTCGGTCAGAATCTGCTGAACCACCTTGCTACTTGGAGCAGGCGAGAAACCAAGCATGGTGAGTGCGCCAACAGCCTCGTCTCTAACTCCCATATCGAAAGTAGGAGCCGTTGATGTGCCGCCAGCATGCAATTCGTCGGTGATACCACTCGACATCACCTTGTCTTTCAAGTCTACGATGATGCGTTGAGCTGTCTTCAGTCCAATACCTTTCACACCTTTGAGCAATCGCTCGTCGCCATTAGCAATGGCGTTGCAAAGTTCGCTTGGCGAAAGGCTTGAGAGTATCATCCTTGCTGTGTTGCCACCCACACCACTCACCGTGATGAGCAGTCGGTATAGGTCGCGCTCTTGCTTTGAAGCGAAACCGAAAAGGGTATAAGAATCGTCGCGTCCGCCTGTCTGCAGCGCTTCGTGTACATACAGTTTAACTTCTTTCTTGCCCTGTATGCCTGTATAAGTGTTGAGCGAAATGTTGAGCGCATAGCCTACACCTGCAGCTTCTACTACAGCCATGGCAGGAGTGAGCTCAGTCAGTTCACCTCTAATATATTCAATCATTTATCCTTAGTTTTATGTATATATACATCTTTAATAACGCACGCATGGGGACTTTTATTGTATAGCAATGTTGAAATGTATTATATAATTAGGCGGTATATTATGAAAATATACAAAAAAACACGTCTTCTTGATAGTTGTTTCACGAGAAAAGTGTAATTTTGTACGCTCTTAGGTTGTAAGGGCGAATAAAAGGCATATAACAACCAAACAAACATAAATACATTAAAACATGAAAAAGATTAGAGCTGCCGTAGTTGGCTATGGCAACATTGGAAAGTTCAGCGTTCAGGCTCTTGAGGCTGCACCTGATTTTGAAATTGCTGGTGTCGTTCGTCGTCAGGGCGATAAGAATAAGCCACAGGAGTTGGCACAGTATGAGGTAGTTGATGACATCAAGAAGTTGAAGGATGTAGACGTAGCTATCCTCGCTACTCCTACTCGTAGCTGCCCAGAATATGCAAAGGCTATCACAGCCATGGGTATCAACACCGTAGATAGCTTCGATATCCACACTTCTATCCTCGACTATCGCACAGAGATGATGCCTATCAATAAAGAGACAAATACCGTGAGCGTAATCTCTGCAGGATGGGATCCAGGAAGCGACTCTATAGTTCGTATCCTCATGCAGAGTCTTGCTCCTAAGGGATTGACTTATACCAACTTCGGTCCTGGTATGTCTATGGGTCACTCTGTTTGCGTAAGGAGCAAGAAGGGTGTTAAGAATGCGCTCTCTATGACTATTCCTTTGGGTGAGGGTATTCATCGCCGTATGGTATATGTAGAGCTTGAGAATGGTGCTTCGCTCGAAGAGGTGACAGCAGAAATCAAAGCCGACCCTTACTTCTCACACGATGAGACTCATGTATTTGCAGTAGCTTCTGTCGACGATGTTCAGGATATGGGCCATGGTGTTCACCTTGTACGCAAGGGTGTGAGCGGTAAGACTCAGAACCAGCGCTTCGAGTTCAATATGAGCATCAACAACCCTGCTTTGACAGCACAGGTATTGGTAAATGTTGCTCGTGCCTCTATGCGTTTGCAGCCAGGATGCTATACTATGCCTGAGATTCCTGTCATCGACATGCTCCCAGGTACTCGCGAGGAAATCGTGGCTACATTGGTATAATCACTCTTAACGCTTTATATCATTAGATAATTATAGGAACACGAATATAGCGAATCAAACGAATTTTAAAAGCAAGCAAGAAACGCAAGCTTCAGAGCCCAGAGGGCTCATTCGTGCTATTCGAAATATTTGTGTTCTTCCAAGCTCAAACAATTTGGGTAAATATCATAATCTTGCGAACGGGCCCTTTGGGCTCTGTTTGCTTGAGGTTTTTAAATAAAAACTCCCGCTAAGATGCTTGCGATATTTCGCTTGCCTTAGCGGGAGTTTCATGTTTATAAATGATATTGTTTATTTGTCTTTCTTGTCAGTATACGCATGCTTTGGATAGTCGATGGTATAGTGTAGGCCACGGCTCTCTTTGCGTTCTATAGCCATACGAGTGATAAGATAACCTGTGTTTATCATATTGCGGAGTTCGCATAGCTCCTTAGTTATCTTCACACGCTTAAAGAGGTTTTCTGTCTCTTCGTATAGCAAGTCGAGGCGATCCCATGCACGCTTCAGTCTGAGGTCTGAACGCACAATGCCTACATAGTTGCTCATTATCTCGCCCACTTCCTTTACGCTCTGTGTTATCAACACCTTCTCTTCGTTGGTAAGTGTGCCTGTATCGTTCCACTCTGGCACTTTCTCATTGAAGTCGTATTCGTCAACATGCTGCAACGAGTGTTTCGCAGCTGCATCAGCATATACCACAGCTTCAATCAACGAGTTGGAAGCCAAGCGGTTGCCACCATGCAAGCCTGTGCACGAACATTCGCCAAGAGCATACAAGCGGTCGATACTTGATAGACCATTGAGGTCTACCTTTATACCGCCACACATATAATGGGCTGCAGGGCGAACTGGAATATATTCCTTGGTGATATCGATGCCTATCGACAAACATTTGGCATAGATATTTGGGAAATGAGCCTTTGTCTGCTCAGGGTCTTTGTGGGTTACGTCGAGACAAACATGGTCTAAACCATGTATCTTCATTTCTTTATCTATGGCACGTGCCACGATGTCGCGTGGTGCCAACGATAGACGCTCGTCGTATTTTTCCATAAACGACTGTCCGTTAGGCAATCGCAATATGCCACCATAACCACGCATAGCCTCGGTGATGAGGTATGCAGGATGGGTTTCGCCTGGATGGTAAAGGGCTGTAGGGTGAAACTGTACAAACTCCATGTCCTGTACGGTTCCCTTTGCACGGTATACCATAGCCTCGCCATCGCCAGTAGCGATAACAGGGTTTGTTGTGGTCTGATAAACAGCTCCGCAACCACCAGTACACATCACGGTAACCTTACTCAAATAAGTGTCAACCTTCTGAGTTTCAGGGTTGAGAATGTAAGCGCCATAGCAATTAATATATGGAGTGCGACGAGTAACGCGTGCGCCAAGATGATGCTGAGTGATAATCTCTACTGCAAAATGGTTTTCCTTGATTTCAATATCAGGATTGCTCTTCACAGCCTCCATAAGTCCACGCTGAATCTCAGCTCCTGTGTCGTCGGCATGATGAAGAATACGGAACTCAGAATGTCCGCCCTCGCGATGAAGGTCGAAAGAGCCATCTTCCTTGCGGTCGAAGTTTACACCCCAACTCACTAATTCCTTTATCTGGCTTGGACCATTCTTCACTACCTGTTCCACAGCTTTGCGGTCGCTAATCCAGTCGCCCGCAATCATTGTGTCTTCGATGTGCTTATCGAAATTGTCTACTTCAAGGTTTGTTACCGAAGCCACACCTCCTTGCGCAAACTTGGTGTTTGCTTCGTCGAGTGATGTCTTGCAGATTATGCAGACCTTACCTTTTTTTGCTTTTGCTACTTTCAAAGCGTAGCTCATACCGGCTATTCCTGATCCGATGATGAGAAAATCATACTTGTATACCATGTTTCCTGTTATTGGAAAATATTCTTTATGATGTTGCAAAAGTACGAATAAATCTTAATATACGTATCATAAACAAACTTTTTTTGCTAATTTTGCAATCCAAAGTAATAAAGCAATGAACATTAAGACAATATATATATGTATCGCCATCTTGATGATGGCGATTTCTTCACATGCTCAAGACGTAGAAACAATCTTCGACGAAGATACTGTAGCTGTTGATTCAGCCTTGATGGATTCTATAGTCCACGACTCCATAGCCGCTAAGACTATAGAACTGCCATGGCCGCAAAGTCTGGTGGCAACCCTCGACGACCTTGTGAAGTCTGACATCTCGCAAACCAGCCAAATTGGTCTTATGGTCTACGATTTGGATGCCGACTCGGCTATATATTGCCACAACGAACTGCAGACCATGCGCCCTGCCAGCACCATGAAGGTTATCACAGCCATTGCAGCGCTCGACAAACTTGGGGGTAGCTATCAGTTTAAGACCGACCTTTGTTATACTGGCGAGATAAAAGGTCATGTGCTGCATGGCGACATCTATTGCGTAGGTGGCTTCGATCCTAAGTTTAATGTCGACGACCTCAACGCCTTTGTCGAAGGTGTGCGCCGAATGGGTATCGATACCATTATGGGAAACATCTATGCCGATAAAAGCATGAAGGATACAGCCCGACTTGGCGAAGGTTGGTGTTGGGATGATGACAATCCTTGTCTGTCGCCATTGCTCATCGGACGTAAAGACAATTTTATAGATAGATTTGCTCAAAAGCTTGTCGACGAGGGTGTTGTCATCATCGACAAAGATAGCGTAAACTGTGCCTTCCGTTTCATGAATAGCCATGGCAACTTCGTGCGCCGTAAGCCACAAGGTACTTATTCTATCACATCGCGTTTCCACACCATCGAGCAGGTGATGATGAAAATGCTCAAAGAGAGCGACAACCTTTATGCAGAGTCTATGTTCTATCAGCTTGCTGCATCTACAGGTGCTCGACCAGCCACAGCCAAGAATGCTCGTGCCGTGATAAACCATCTGATAACAAAGATTGGTCTCAACCCTAAGCGATACAATATTGCTGATGGTTCAGGACTATCATTATATAATTATGTGTCGCCGATGCTTGAGGTTATGTTCCTAAGATATGCTTATCGCAACGAGAACATCTATCCGCATCTTCTCCATGCCTTGCCTATAGCAGGCTTTGACGGAACTCTGAAATCGCGCATGAAGCATACCGACGCCTTCGAGAATGTGAGGGCAAAGACGGGTACCGTGACATGCGTAAGCTCGTTGGCAGGATATTGTACAGCCCAGAATGGCCATCGTCTCTGCTTCTCTATCATCAATCAGGGTGTTATCCATTCATCCAACGCCCGCCATTTCCAAGATAGAGTGTGCAAAGCTATGTGTCAGTAGATTTTTTATATTCACAAATTTTGTGAACGGTATTTTGGAATATTACATATAGAGACTGCTAAGACTTGTCCTTTGACTGATACACACCGCTTTCCGATGATAATTCTTTCGCATATAAAACATAAACCAAGATAAACACCCTATGCTGGGCAAACTCTCATGCTTCGAGTTTTTGATGTAAAGGCTTGACAAGGCGCTTTCGTAAGCAAGCTGTACGACACGCCTTGCCAAGCCTTTACATCAAGTGCAGTACCTGCACTTTGCCCAACATAGGGCGATAAACAAAGATAAACCGTTGCTTGAGGTAGTGGGTAGTGTTTAATGTGTAGTGTTTAGTGTTTAATGGGTGTGCGACATTCTCAAGCAACGGTTTATTTTGGTTTATTGCCTGCCATTTTCTTCAGAGGCGTGAGCGCATCTGCCATCTGTGGCTTGTCCAGACTGTCGAGAGTCACACTCTCGTAAAGGCTGGGCAAGACGCAGATGGCAAGCTCTGCTGAAGAAAATGACAGGGGTTTATAAGGTTTATGTTTAAAAAAACATCTAAACATTAAACACTATCTATAAAATAATAGACTTTATAAGCTCGCCACGGCTTCTGCCAACTGCTTAAGGGCTTGGGCGAGGATGCTGTGAGGAGTGCCAACATTCAGTCGCATAAAGCCACGACCGGCACTTGATTGCTGATGCAATGGCGCATAAGGGTCTTGGGCAGTATCGAAGATTTCACCATCGTTGAGAGCCAAGCGAGCCTTGTTGACAAAGAGGTCTTGTAGGTCGTCGTGGTTGAGGTGTAATGGTCGGCAGTCGAGCCAAACGAGGAAGGACGACTCAGGGCGAATGACCTTGATGCCAGGGATATGAGCCTTGAAGAACTCTTCGGTAAACAGGATGTTTTGCTCAATATATGCCAACATCTGCTGTCGCCATTCTTCACCATACTTGAATGCTGCTATTGTGGCAATAGGAGCAAAGACGTGAGGTTCGTTGAGCTCGTTGGCAGCTATCCAATGGAAGAGGCGCTGACGCAGTTCTGGATTTGCCACGATGGCATAAGAGCTCACGATGCCTGCCATGTTGAAAGTCTTGGTAGGCGCTTGGAATGTGATACTTATTTCTTCTGCCTCTTTGCTTACTGTGGCAAACGGAATGTGTTTGTGGCCAAACAAGGCGAGGTCGGCATGTATCTCGTCGCTTATCACGATGACGCCATGCTTAAGGCAGATTTGTGACACACGCTCAAGAGTTGCTCTGTCCCATTGTATTCCTCCAGGATTATGAGGATTGCAAAGAATCATCATCTTGCAGCCAACGATGTTTTTCTCCAGACCTTCGAAGTCCATCTGATAGAACGAGCCATCGGTAGATTCTTTCAGAGGATTGAGCACCACCTGTCGGTTGTTTCCCTCAATGGTCATGCGGAAAGGATGGTAGACAGGAGTCTGAATCAATATCTTATCGCCTGGTTGCGTCAAGGCATTTATAGCCATGCCTATTCCCTTCACAACACCAGGCACATAGGTGAGCCATTGTGGCTCGACGTGCCAGTCGTGGTGGTCGGCAATCCATTTGCACACGGTAGGCCAATAATCTTTTGGTTCGATGGTGTAGCCGAAAACAGGATGTTCCAAGCGTTGCTTTATAGCATCGAGGATAAAGGATGGAGTTTCAAAGTCCATGTCTGCCACCCATAGTGGAATCAGGTCGTCGCGTCCATAGCGTGCCTTGAGCACCTCGTGCTTCAAGTCGCCCGACCCAGAGCGGTCTATTATCTTATCGAAATCGTAGTTCATAAAAATATAATCTATTATGTGAAGTTAAAGGAGTTATAGAAGTTATCGCTCCCTGCGGTCGCTAGAAGTTAAAGCCAATAGCTTTTTTGCAAGAGTCTTCAGCTATCTTTAAGCCATAAAACATATGGCTTTAACTTCTTTAACTTCTATAACTACTTTAACTTCTTATTTATCAAGTGCTTGCTTAATATCTTCGAAGAGATCATTTACATCTTCCAATCCCATAGAAAGGCGGATGGTGGTGTCGAAAATATCCATCTGCTTCTTCTCTTCAGGAGTGAAGCCAACGAAGATTGTAGAGTAAGGATGTATAGCCAACGACTTGTTGTCGAACAGGTTTGTGGCTCTGCGAATTAGGCGCAGGCTATTGAGGAAGTCGAAGCATTTCTGTTCTGATTCAAGGTCGATGGTGAGCATTGCTCCAAAAGGCTTGTCAAGCGAAAGACCCGGATAGTTTACTCGTTTCACCTGTGGCAGCTGCTGCAAAGCCTTGGCAAGGTCTAAGGCATTTTGTGCCTGCTTCTGATAGCGCACATTGAGAGTCTCGAGTCCGAGAGTCTGCATGTAAGCCACTTGCGGAGTCATATAGGTGCCGAGGTTGAACAGGAATTCAAAGCGTATGCGCTGGTTAACCTCTTTAAATGTGCCGAAATCAAGAATCAATCCACCAAGCGATGTTGCTCCACCACTAATATACTTTGTGCTCGACAGCACCTCGACATCAATACCCAATTCGCGAGCATCGATATCGGTGAAAGGCACGCCTGTGGTGTCGACAATGAGTGGCAATCCATGCTTGTGAGCCACCTCAGAAAGCTTTTTAATATCAACAAGTTCGAGCTGCGGATTGGTGATGTATTCTGCAAAGATGAGGCAAGCATCGTCGGCAATAATCTTGTCGAGAGTGTCGGTATCAGTGAGGTCGGCAACCTGAGCTTTCACGCCAAAGCGAGCAAGGGTTTTTGTTATGAGAGCGAAAGTATTGCCAAAGAGGTGGTTAGAAGTGACGATAGTCTTACCAGTCTCAGCAAACACCATAAACGTGTTGAAAATAGCAGCCATTCCTGTGTTCATGGCAAAAACATTCTCTGCCCCTGAAAGAGCCTTTACTCTGTTTTCGAAATGAGTAACCGTAGGGTTCATCACTCGCGAATAGTCAGGCTCCTGCACCCTACCCGAGAAAGCCTCAGTCATGTCGTGGGCTGTATCAAACTCATAGGCTGCTGTGTTGTAAACCGGAAACGATAATGATCCATAAGCATCACGTTTCTGAAAAGGGGTGTGAATAGCTTTTGTTTCTTTTCTCATAAAAAAATATATGTTTTATTGCTGTCATTATGAGTAATTTTTTATACAATAATGATTACCTCCAACTTTTTCGATGTCAAAGGTAATAATTACAAACGAAATATAGTAATATTTTCTATTAATTCTGCTTCAGTTTTGTCATTCCGCTCGTTTGCACTAACTTTAAATAAGATAAGCTGCACTCGGGAATGAAAAACAAAAACTACGTATTTTGTTTTGTCATTCCACTCGTTTGCACTATCTTTAAATAAGATAGGCTGCACTCGGCAATGAAAAAGAAAACTGCGTATTTCTTTTGTCATTCCACTCGTTTGCACTATCTTTGCATAAGATAGGCTGCACTCGGCAATTTGTGAGCAAGCTCACATTGCACTCGTTTGCACTATCTTTGCAACACATAATTAACCCAAAGAAAAACCTATGCTATCAAGAAAAAACAGAGGAAAGCTATTGCGCCAATTACGCAACTATGGTATTATCACTATCGCCATGCTACTGGGCGTTATCGGAGTCAACCTATTCCTGCTACCCCACGAAATAACCACAGGCGGACTTATGGGCATTGCCTCAATAGTATATTGGGGCACAGGCATCCCTATGCAAAACACATTCTTTGTGCTCAATGCAGTGCTCCTTATCGTAGCACTCAAAGTATTGGGATGGCACTTCTGTGCCAAAACCATCTATGCCGTAATAGTCTTCACCGTAGGCTCCACCGTGTTACAGGGTTTTATGCCACCCGGTCTCCATCTGCTTGCAGACCAAAAGTTTATGGCGTGCATGGTGGGAGCAGTTTTCCTTGGCTCCAGCATTGGCTTAGTTCTCTCTACTGGAGGCTCCACTGGAGGCTCCGACGTCGTCGCTGCCATGGTCCACAAATACCATGATGTGTCGCTTGGTCACATCATCCTCTTCTGTGACCTCGCCATCATCACATCCTCGTATGTTGTGCTTAAAGATTGGGAGAAAGTTCTATATAGCTATGTGCTGCTCTTTGTCATCTCCTTTGTTGTCGACCACCTTGTCAACTCGCTACGCCAGAGTGTGCAGTTCTTCATCATCTCCGACAAATATCAAGAGATTGGCGAAGCCATCAACGAGATTGCCGACCGTGGTTGCTCTATACTCAACGGTAGCGGCTTCTTCACAAAGAAGGACATCAAAGTGATATTCTGCATTGCCAAGCGCAGCGAGTCGAGCTTTATCTTCGAACTGATAAACGAAATAGATCCTAACGCCTTTGTGGCGCAGTCGGCAGTAGTAGGAGTATATGGTCAGGGCTTCGACCGAGTGAAAAACCACCGCAAACTCAACCTCAAAGAGCTAAAAGAAAGAGTGGCAAACGAAAACTCAGCGGCTCACTCGATAAATATAGGGGACAGCTAAGCCTTGCCTGGAAGGCTTTACCTCGACATTCAGCTATAGCATATGACTCCAACTAACGCTTATTAGATTTTGTAATGGAAAGACCAAGGTAAAGCCTTCCAGGCTATTGGTTACTTACAGCGTTACCGCGCACATCCTCTTCACTATCGTTCCGAGTATGTACGCGGTTACCTACATCACAAGCGATGTGTACAGCCTTCCAGGCTGGTCGTAATCAATAATCCCCTATGTTTGTCGGATGATCCACAGTAAGGCGTTGTTCAAAAACAAAAAACAGCCTTCAGGCACGGGACGAACCCTATGTCTGAAGGCTGCTTGATTGTAATCCCCCACCCTATATTGCATAGGGCGCAAGATAGACAATATGGTTATGCAGTTTTCTTCTTAACCACTAATGAGCCAACGATGCTGACTACGAGGACTAAGACTATGAATACCAACGACCAAACGGCATCGATTTCAAAGAAGTCGTGGATGAGGAGCTTGATACCTATGAAGAGCAGGAGGAATGAAACTCCTGGTTTTAAGAGCCAGAACTTGTCGGCTACGCCTGCCAAGAGGAAGAACATGGCACGCAAGCCAAGGATAGCAAAGATGTTGGAGAAGAACACCACGTAGGGGTCGATGGTGATAGAGAATATGGCAGGAATGCTGTCGAAAGCAAACACAAGGTCGCTAAACTCTATGAAGACGACGGTGATGAAGAGAGGGGTGATGAAGAGTTTGCCGGCATTGCGCACAAAGAAATGGTCGCCCTGGAATTCGCTGGTGACACGGAAATGGCGCGACAGGAATTTTACTACAGGATGGTTGGCAACATCGACTTCTTCATCTTTCTTTTTCTCGAAAAACATCTTGAAGCCACTATACACAAGGAATAGACCAAAGACGGTGAGAAGCCAAGAGAAACGAGTGACGAAGGCTGAGCCAAGGAAGATGAATATGCAGCGCAAAACGATGGCTCCAAAGATTCCCCAGTTGAGCACATGCTGGTACTCCTTTTTGCTAACGCCAAAGGAGGTGAAAATCATCATCATAACGAAGAGATTGTCTACAGAGAGTGTTTTCTCGAGCAGATAGCCAGAGATGTAGGATATGGTCATGTGGTGGCGATATTGCTGTAGGCTCCACTCGAAGTCGTCGGGATTTAGTTTGATGTGGGATGCGTATTTCGTGGTGACGGCTTGCAGGTCGCTGAAATTGTTGATGCCATGGACCAAGTCGCCATGAAACCATAGGAAGACGGAGAACAAGAGGGCAAGGATAATCCAAACGGCTGTCCAGATTCCTGCTTCTTTCATAGAAACTTCGTGGGCTTTCTTATCAATGACGAGGGTGTCGAGAAGTAGGATTGCGATGACAAATATTGTAAAGCAACCAAAGAATATTAATTCTGCTAAATGCATAAGTGTGAGTAATAATGCTATTAAAATAAATTATCAGGTGCAAAGGTAGTAAAAATATAGGGAGATGATGATGGATTTTAGATAATTATTGTTACTTTTGTAACCATAATCTCTAAAAATAAACAAAATGAACAAAACTCAACTTGCTGCCGCTGTGGCAGAGAAAGCAGGCGTCTCGAAGGCTGATGCTGCAACTTATGTGAACATGGTGTTAGGAGCAATAGCTGATAATATATGCGAAGGTGATGGCGAGGTTTCGATTCCTGACTTCGGTAGATTTTTTGTTAAGGAAGTGCCTGCACGCCAGGGTATGAATCCACAGACAAAGGAGAAGATAACTATCGAAGCGCATAGCAAAGTGGTGTTTAAGCCATCGGACAACTTGAGCATTTTCTCGAGAAAGCATGGAAAATAAAGCATGGAAAATAAAACATGGATAATGATGTATAAAGAATCAGCCTCACTCCCTACTTCTTAGGAGTGAGGCTGTTTTGATTTCTTATTTCTTCAAGCTCTTTTTGGTTTTTAGAGCAGGGATTTTGATTTTTTCTCCTGCTTTAAGTTCGCGATTGCCACCATTGACAGCTTCAAGGTAGCATTCCATACCTGGACCGAGGTAGGTCTTGCTGAGAGAAGACATGGTTTGACCAGCTTTGACCGTAACGGTGTTGGCAATGCCTGTGATGACATAAGCACCTGTGCGAACACGAGGATCTTTGTCGTAGGCTGACTGCGAAAGGATAGAAGGTGCAGACTTAGCAGCATGAGCCTTGGCTTCTGCGGTTGGCTTGGTTGCTGCCTTTGGTTTCGCCTTAGGTTCGGGTTTTGCTTCTGCAGTTTTGAGATTATTTTCCTTGTCGGCTTTTTGGGCTGCCTCTATTTTCTGCTCGTTGGTTGCCAAGATGTTGTCTGCCTCATCATTAGCGGCAGGCTGATTGGCTGCGGGAGCTGGCGACATGTGAGTCTTCATCATGCGGTCAGCAAGAGTTGCTGTTTGGGTTTCGAGGTGTGCGATGCGATTGTCGCGCTTTTCAATCTGCGAGAACATGTAGACGAAGCCTACTACAGCAAGAATGACTACGCAAGCTAACGAGGATGCAAGAACAATGATTGTATTCTTGTATGACTTTGATTTAACTTCAAGCTCGTCGGTATCGGAGTCTGAATCTTCGACTGCTGGAGTTGGCTCAACTATTGGAGTTGGCTCAACAACTGCTGGCTTAGGCTCAGCTACGGGAGTAGGCTCTACGACTGCAGGCTCTGCTACAGGAGTAGGCTCTACTGTTGGCTCAGGCTCTGCTACTGGAGTAGGTTCTACAGTAGGTGTAGGTTCTTTGGCTTCTGTATTATCAGCTTCGTGTTTAGCGTCGATTTCGGAGAAGTCGACACCATCGTTGACGATGACGGTCTCGAACTGAGCGAAAGGAGCGTTTACGAGGTCGCGCATAACAGCCTCTGCTGTGAACGAGATTTTGTCTCTACCCTCGATGACGATGGCTTCGCCTGTATTGACATCCACACTCTTACGGGCGCTAACGGCTTGGACCTTGAATGTGCCAAGACCTTTTACCTTTACTGATTTATCATTTTTTAGTCCGTCGTTGATAACACCAACAAACTGGCGGATAAACAATTCTGCCTCGGTACGCTTAAGGCCGTGTTTCTCCATAAGCTTAGAGGCGAGTTCAGTGATTGATACTTTACTCATCCTGCAATCCTCCATTCTTTAAGTTTTCTTTGATAGAAGCTATGGGCTTGAAGTTGAGAACGAGCTTTGGCGGCACAAGCATGCGCTGCTGGGTGCCAGGGTTTACCACGACCCTTTCCATGCGTTTCTTAACTTCGAAGGTGCCGAAGTTGTTGAGGTAAACACTATCGCCTTCGGTGAAACGGATTCCCATTTCATCTACCAATGTGCGGACAAGCTTCTGAGTGTCGGTCTGAGAATATCCTGTCTGTTGTGCTAGTTCAGCAATTAGTTCCTTATTATTCATATTTAATATAAAGAGATTAAAGAATGAGGGGTGAGAGGGGATGAGCGATGTCGTAGAAACGACATCGGACGAGGACGGAGGGGCGCAAGGAGGAAGCGCAAGGGCTCAAGGGGTGAATGGAGGAGGCGCAAGGAGGAGCGCAAGGAGGGAGTGAGGGGGAATGAGGGGGCGCGAGGGGTGTAAAGGGGCGATTATACTACTCTTCCGTAGAGGTCGAACTCCTCGCTGGAGGTGATTTCTACATCGTAGAAACAACCGGTGCGGAGAGTTTTGTCGTCGGCCTTGATGAGCACCTCTGGGTCAACCTCTGGCGAGCAGAATTCGGTGCGTCCGATATAGTAGTCGCCCTCTTTGCGGTCGATGATGACTTTCAGTACCTTGCCCACCTTTTCAGCCTCTATCTCTGCGCTGATACGCTGCTGGATAGCCATGAGCTTGCTCAAGCGTGCCTGCTTTACCTCATCAGGAACATCGTCGACGAGATGGTCGGCGCTATAAGTGCCCTCTTCGGCAGAATAAGCGAAGGCTCCCATACGTTCGAATCGTGCCCACTTGACGAAGTCGACAAGCTCTTGGAAGTCTTCTTCTGTTTCGCCAGGGAAGCCAACGAGCAAGGTGGTGCGAATATGGATGCCAGGAACAGCTTTGCGCATGGCAGCAATGAGATCCATGGTATCTTGCTTGCTGACGTGGCGATGCATGGCTGTGAGCATGTGGTCGGAGATGTGCTGAAGAGCAATATCGATGTATTTGCAGACATTCTTCTTTTGCTTCATAACATCGAGGAGTTCCATAGGGAACTGGTTAGGGTAAGCATAATGGAGACGAATCCACTTGACGCCCTTGATATCTGCCATGTCGGAAATAAGGTCGGCAATATGGCGCTTGCCATCGATGTCGACACCGTAATATGTGAGCTCTTGGGCAATGACCTGGAATTCTTTCACACCCTCGGCAACCATGCGTTCTACTTCGGCAAGAATCTCTTGCTTTGGTCGGCTGATGTGTTTGCCTGTGATAAGAGGAATGGCGCAATAAGCACAATGGCGGTCGCAGCCCTCACTGATTTTGAGGTAGGCATAATGGCGTGGTGTGGTGAGATGGCGGACGCCATTGCACGAAGGCACCTCGGCTTTACCCAGTTCGGTGAGCAACTGCTTATAGTTGAATTTGCCATAGTATTTGTCGACCTCAGGGATTTCGGTTTCGAGCTCGTCTTTGTATCGCTGCGAGAGACAACCCATGACGTAGAGCTTATTAAGTTTGCCTTCGGTTTTACGCTGAGCAAACTCAAGGATGATGTTGATGCTCTCTTCTTTAGCATCGCCAATGAATCCGCACGTGTTGATGACAGCGATTTCGCCCTGTGGACGATTAGAATCGTGGACGCAATGATAGCCGTTGGCTTCGAACTGCTTCATGAGCAGCTCGCTGTCGACGAGATTCTTAGAGCATCCAAGAGTAATAAAGTCTATCTGATTTTTCTTCATTGCAAAGTTTAGTTGTTAAAGAGCGAATCTACGAACTCGCGCTTATTGAAAAGCTGGAGGTCTTCCATTTTTTCGCCAAGACCAATGTATTTAACAGGCACTTTGAGCTGATCGCTGATGCCAACCACTACTCCACCCTTGGCTGTACCATCGAGCTTGGTGATGGCGAGAGATGTGATCTGAGTGACGGCAGCAAACTGCTTAGCCTGTTCGAAAGCATTCTGACCAGTAGAGCCATCGAGCACGAGCATAACCTCATCAGGAGCCTCAGGAAGAACCTTTTTCATAACATCCTTAATCTTCTTAAGCTCGTTCATGAGTCCAACCTTATTGTGCAAACGACCGGCAGTATCAATCAATACCACGTCGGCACCATTGGCTTTAGCACTCTGCAGAGTGTCGAAAGCAACGGAAGCAGGGTCGGAACCCATCTGCTGCTTAACAACAGGCACTCCTACCCTTTCGCCCCAAATGCAAAGTTGCTCAACAGCAGCTGCGCGGAAGGTATCGGCAGCACCGAGATAAACCTTTTTGCCAGCATTCTTGAACTGATAAGCAAGTTTGCCGATGGTAGTGGTTTTGCCAACACCATTTACACCTACAACGAGTATAACGTAAGGTTTATGGTCGGCAGGGAGATCCCAATTATCGTTATCCTCAGTATGGTTTTCGCTCAAAAGAGACGCAATCTCGTCGCGAAGAATGCCATTGAGCTCGGAAGTAGAAACATACTTATCGCGAGCCACACGCTCCTCGATACGCTCAATGATTTTCAAGGTGGTATCAACGCCGACATCGCTGGTGATAAGAACCTCTTCGAGGTTGTCGAGCACATCGTCGTCGACTTTAGACTTACCAGCAATAGCACGTGTCAACTTAGAAAAAACACTCTGCTTGGTCTTCTCAAGACCCTGATCGAGAGTCTCCTTCTTTTTCTTGTTAAATAAGCCAAATATTCCCATATACTATAAATTTGGTACAAAATTATACAAAAAACACGACATATCAAAACTAATCAGTTGATTTTTGTGTATTTACATCACTCTAACCACTCTAATGCCTGTCTGCGATTTCTGAGAAAGCATGTAATCGCGGAATAGTTTTGATTCGACCACAACCTTATGGCGAAGCTGAGAGGCATTGAGAAGATGGAGTCCGTCTTTATGCCAAACGGCGATTCCTATATGGCTGGTATCTAACCCCTTCTTACTGGTGAGCATAACGAGGATATCGCCATCGTGGATGGTGCGACGGAGCAACGAGGAGTTGTCGATGGAGCGTTTGGGGATGTAGCGAAACTTGCGACCGCTGAGAGCTTTTTCGCCTGCTCTGACCTCGGCAATGGCAGACTTATTACCCTTGAGCATAGGATAAAGGTCGACATGGGTGGTCATGAAATCGATGTTGAGGGTTTGTAGAGCCGTGAAAGGTTTGGAAGCCGAGGTGACCTCTTTGACAAAGCCAAGCGAAGAATTGTCGTCTATCCATTGGGTGAAATAATGCAGGCGAGAGGGGTAAGATACTCGACCCTGACGATAGCGCACAAGGCGAAGATAGCGGCAATAGTCGGCAAAGGACGTTTTGCCATTCTTGGCGCAGAGAGTAAGTGCAAGAGTGGTTTCTACAAAGGTAGTACAGTCGAGCTGACGGAGGTTGACGACTAATCGTTCGGTCTTGTTGCGCTCGAGAGTTTTAGCCACATAGGGCACACCACAGAACTGCTTGCCAAAATAGGTCATCCAATTGGTGGAAGATTTTAGGCGTGAAGCTTCGCGCAGAAGTTTGACAACCTTTGTTGAGTCTGCTTTACTATAATCGACATCAGCCAAGGAATAAGAATAAGCCTTAGGAGAGACCTTGGTGAAGGAATAAGCCTTAGGAGCGGAAAGCAGAAAAAAGAGAAATAAAAAAGAATAGATACGAGTCATCGTAATTACCAAAAATTAAATCCTATATAAACATTCACGCTACCAAAAATGGTGTTGGTACGGAACTGTTTCTTCTTATAGTTATAAGTATGGAATATGGCACTTGCACCATAATACCAGCGCATATTGTTCCACACAAGTCCGAAGCGAGCAACACCATCAAGATTAATATTCTTGAAATCGAAATCGCGAAGGAAAGTGCCGCTATTGGCAACATCGGCTTTGGCTCGCTTGTAGCTCAGAGCAAGCGAGAGCGAGGCGTCAAAGAGCCAGTTGCGAGCAAATACCCAGTTGTAAGCATAGCCGCCCGAAATGGAATAATCGAGGAATTCTGCCTTATCGAACATGAGTGCAGAATCAATCTTTGTAGTAGCTATTTCTGTGCCCAGTTTGTCTTCAGCAAGACGCTGGAGTTTGTTCCAATCGATGTCGATGGAATGTTTGGTGTAACCAATGCCAACGAGCGGACTGCCAGCTGAGCGACGCTGAATGGTGCTCTGACTGTAAGCAGCTGGATATGAGAACTTTTTGTGATTAAAGATATAGTAAAGATTAAAGCCCTTGACACTTGCTTTGAATCCATCGAAGTTTACTCCCTCCATGGCACGAGTGTCGATATCGTTGCCAAGATGCATGGAGCGAATTTTGTAGTTATCTCCAGTTTTACGATAGAACAAGTCGACGCCTATCTGATTACTATAAAGCGAGAGGTCGAAATCCTGACGATTGTCGCTACCGCGAAGGTGGGTAAAGTCGACGGTGTAGCCAAGGAATATCCATTGCCAGCCAATATAAGGGCCAATCTTATAAGATGGTTCGGGAGCAAAATCTATGGTTTGTCCGCTCTTGCTAATAAGTTCGTAGCGCTCGAAGGTGTTGGTGTTTTGAAGCATAGCGGTGAAATTATACTTCTGCTTCTCGATATAATTAGTATCTACACGCGAAAAATCCTTCAGTTTATCATGCAGACGACGCAGAAACCCCTTCTTCTTTTTCACCGCAGAAGTAGGCAAGATTTCTGTCGGCGCAGGCAAACTATCGACAATAGAGATAGTTGCAACGCTGTCTGTAGCATTGCCTAAATCATGGTGTGCAAAGACAGAAAACGGGAAGCACACCAACAAGGATAGCAAACAAAGAAGGACGGAGTATTTCTTCATCAATAATTAGTATTTGCCTAATATTCTGTCCATTACCCAATTTACAGGAGTAGCACTAACGCTGGTACACTCACAAACGCCAATGCCCTGAAGATGACGAGTAACCTCAGTGATTATTGGTAGCTGAACATAAGGAGGATTTGGCACCGTGATACGCCTGTCGCCCTTGCTTGTGACGAGATGGATTGGGTCGTAGTTGAACACTGAGAACGACACCATACCCTTTTCGCCAATGACCTCGATGCGGTCTTCCTTGGCACTATCATGACCAACAAAACACCAGCTGCCAGAGCCTGGCAACCCGTTTTGGAACATGAAAGCTGCAGAGATAGTGTCTTCGGCTTTATACAGATTGGCACGGTTGGCATAATAGCCATGAGCGCGAGTGATAACGCCAAAGATATGTTGCAAGAGGTCGAGCTGATGAGGAGCAAGATCGTAGAAATAACCACCACCGGCAATATCGGGCTGCAATCGCCAAGGTAGCTTGTCGGGGGTATTATAGTCGAGATCGCGAGGAGGCACAGAGAAGCGCACCTGTACATTTATGACCTTACCGATTTCGCCCTCGTCGATAATATGTTTTACACGCTGGAAATATGGCAGATAGCGACGATAGTAGGCCACGAAACAAGGCACTCCCGTTTGCTCAGAGATACGGTTGATGCGGATGCAGTCTTCATAGCTTGCCGCCAAAGGTTTTTCTACATACACAGGTTTGCCAGCCCTCATAGCCATAATAGCAAAGGTGGCATGACTTGAAGGAGGAGTGGCAATATAAATGGCATTTACATCAGGGTCGTCGATGAGCGACTGAGCATCCTTATACCATTTGCGGATGTGATGGCGCTCAGCATACGAGCGAGCCTTTTGCTCCGAACGACTCATCACGGCTACTACCTGCGAACCTTCGATACTATTGAAAGCAGGGCCAGACTTTTTCTCTGTAACCTCGCCACATCCTATAAATCCCCAATTTATCTGTTTCATACTTACATTTTATTTGACCACAAAATTACAAAAAACTATTCATTTATCTATCCAAATATGTTTTTTTTATTAACTTTGCAGAAAATACACAATATTAAATATGGAAATAACAAAGTCGGAATACGTAATCTCCGCCCCTAACGTGAATATGTGCCCTAAGGACACTAAGCCAGAGTATGCTTTCATAGGCCGTTCGAACGTAGGAAAATCAAGTTTGATAAACATGCTGTGTCGCCATAAAGGATTGGCTAAGACATCAGCAACTCCAGGAAAGACTCTTCTGATAAACCATTTCATCATAAACAACCAATGGTATTTGGTGGACCTTCCTGGCTACGGATACGCCAAGCGCTCAAAGAGTGTGCAGAAGAAATTGGAGCAGATGATTTCGGGATACATTTTGCAACGCGAACAGCTGATAAACCTGTTTGTGCTTATCGACGTGCGCCACGACCAACAGAAGATAGACCGCGAATTTATAGATTGGTTGGGCGAAAGCGGTGTGCCTTTCTCTATCATCTTTACCAAAGCCGACAAGGTGAGCATGCCTAAGGCAAAGGAGAATGCCAAGAAATGGATGGATGCACTGAAGGACACTTGGGAGGAGCTTCCACCTTATTTTATTACTTCGAGCGAGAAAGCCATTGGACGCGACGAAGTGTTGGATTATATAGAAAGCATAAATAAAACGCTGGAATAAGAATCATGGCAACACAAACTCCATTTCTCGACGTGCAACATCTGACCAAGAGTTTTGGTGCAGATGTGCTATTCGACGACATTTCTTTTTCTATAGCTGAAGGACAGAAGGTTGGTCTTGTAGCCAAAAACGGTACGGGCAAGACTACCCTACTCTCTGTTTTGACAGGAAAAGAAGGTAAAGATAGCGGCGACATTATTTATCGCAATGACATAAAGATAGGATACTTAGAGCAAACACCAAAGTTCGACCCCAACGAGTCGGTGCTGGATGCTTGCTTTAATCATCATGGCGACCCCGAAAAGGTGTTGAAGGCTAAGCAGGTGTTGACACAGCTGAAGATTAGAGACCTGGAGCAACCTATGGGACAGCTATCAGGAGGACAGCAGAAGCGTGTGGCATTAGCGAATGTGCTAATCACAGAGCCCGACTTCATAATCCTGGATGAGCCTACCAACCACCTTGACCTCGACATGATAGAATGGTTGGAGGGTTTTCTGAATCGTGGCAACAAGACGTTGCTTATGGTTACTCACGACCGATTCTTCTTAGACCGTGTGTGCAATATCATCTTGGAACTCGATGATCGCACAATTTATCAATATCGTGGCAACTATGCTTACTATCTGGAAAAACGACAGGAACGCATAGACAACCGCAGAGCTGAGATTGCAAGAGCAAACAACCTTTATCGCACAGAGCTGGAGTGGATGCGACGTATGCCACAGGCTCGCGGACATAAGGCAAGATATCGTGAGGAAGCTTTCTACGACTTGGAGCGTGTGGCAAAACAGCGCATCGAGGAACGACAGATTAGACTGAAGGCAAGCAATGTATATATTGGATCTAAGATTTTTGAATGCCAATATGTATCGAAATCATTCAACGATAGCGACCATGAGGTGGTGATACTGAAGGATTTCTATTACAACTTCGCACGATTTGAGAAGATGGGTATCGTAGGCAACAACGGTACGGGAAAGTCGACTTTTATAAAAATGCTGCTTGGACAGGTGGCTCCGGATAGTGGACGATTCGACATCGGTGACACCGTGAGGTTTGGATATTTCTCGCAAGAGGGATTGAAGTTTGACGACCAACAGAAGGTTATCGATGTGATAAAAGATATTGCGGAATACATCGACCTTGGGTCGGGCAGACACATGACGGCAGCACAATTTCTGCAATATTTCATGTTCACACCTCAGCAACAGCAGAACTATGTGTATAAGCTCAGCGGTGGCGAACGAAGAAAGCTGTATCTGTGTACGGTGTTGATGAAGAATCCAAACTTCCTTGTGCTCGATGAGCCAACCAACGACCTTGACATTCAGACTCTGCAGGTGTTGGAAGAATATTTGCAGGATTTCCCAGGCTGCGTAATCGTGGTGAGCCACGACCGCTATTTCATGGATAAGGTAGTAGACCATTTGTTGGTTTTCAAGGGCGAAGGCGAAATTAAAGATTTTCCTGGCAACTACACACAATATCGCGAATGGCAGAAGTTGCAGACTAAAGAAGAGGCAGAAAAGGCACCAAAGGCTGAGGCTAAGGTGGCTAAGAAGCCAACAAATAGCAATAACACCACAGAGCGCAAGAAGCTGTCGTTTAAGGAGAAGAGAGAGTTTGAGCAACTGGAAAAAGACATCGAACAGTTGGAAACAGAGAAGAAAGCCATAGAAGAGGCTCTAAGCTCGGGAACGATAAGCGTAGACGAAATAACAGAAAAAAGTATACGACTGCCTAAACTGCAGGATGAGCTCGACGAGAAGACAATGCGCTGGCTCGAACTGTCGGAAAGGGCATAAAAAAGAATAGCATTATGAAAACAACACCAGTGCTGCTGCTCACAGGATATCTTGGCAGCGGCAAAACTACTTTGGTAAACAGGATTCTAACAAACAAACGCGGTATTAAGTTTGCTGTTATCGTCAACGATATCGGCGAAGTGAATATTGATGCCGACTTGATTCAAAAAGGTGGCGTAGTAGACCAAAAAGACGACTCGCTGATGGCTCTGCAGAATGGCTGCATTTGCTGTACGCTGAAGATGGACCTCGTGGGTCAGCTTCGCGACATCACCAATATGGAGCGTTTCGACTACATAGTTATCGAGGCAAGCGGAATCTGCGAGCCTGCACCTATTGCACAGACCATTTGCTCGTACCCTTCGATGGGACCAGAATTCATACAGCATGGCATTGCGAAGCTCGACTGCATAGTAACTGTGGTGGATGCTCTGCGTATGCTCGACGAATTTGATGGCGGAAACGACCTACTGAAAAAGAATCTTGAGGAAGACGACATCGAGAACTTGCTGATAGAACAGATAGAATTCTGCAACATGATTCTGCTGAATAAAGCAAGTGAGGTTTCGCCTGCCGACCGCGAAAAACTTCATCAGATTATTCGTGGTTTGCAGCCAAAGGCTGAAATCATAGATTGCGACTATGGAGATGTAGACCTCGACAAGATTATCAACACCAATATGTTTGACTTCAACTCGGTAGCGACTTCAGCGACATGGATTAGCGAGATTGAGAAGCATCACGATGAGGAGGAGCATGAGGAGCATCATCATCACGACCATGAGGATGAGCACGAACAGCATCATCACGACCATGAGGATGAGCACGAGGAGCATCATCACGACCATGAGGATGAACACGAGCATCATCATCACCATCATCATGACCACGACCACGAAGGTGGCGAAGTTGAGGAGTATGGTATTGGCACATTTGTATACTATCGTAGACAGCCAATGTATCTTGGCAGACTCGACGACTTCGTAGCTCGCTTATGGCCAAAGAACATTATTCGCTGCAAGGGGATCTGCTATTTCAACGATGAGCAGCAGACTTGCTATTTGTTTGAACAGGCTGGACGACAGGTGAAGCTAACAAATGCAGGACAATGGTATGCGACAATGCCTGCAAACGAATTGGCAGACCTTATGAAGCGTGAACCAGGATTGGTGCGCGACTGGGATGAGCGCTACGGCGACCGCATGCAGAAGCTTGTGTTTATTGGTCAGAAACTTGATAAGCAAGCCATTACCGACATGCTCGACGCTTGCTTGGTAAAAGAATAAAAATGATACAAATAATGAATGCCTAATGCCGCTATGGTGGTTTAGGCATTCATGATCTTATATCAAATATATGAATACAGAATACGAGAAGATGCTCGCTGGCGAAGAATATTTTGCTGCCGACGATGAACTAATTGTGTTGCTTAATGAATGTAAGGATGCTTGCTGGGAATACAACCAGATACGCCCAACGAAGTTGAAAGAGCGAAACGAGAAGATACAGCAGATTCTTGGTAAGAGCGATGACGACACCTTCGTAAACCAACCATTCTATTGCGACTACGGCAAGCATATTCGCGTAGGCAAAAGATTCTTTGCTAACTTCAACCTCGTGGTGCTTGATGAAGCTTACGTAACTATTGGCGATGACTGCTTCATCGGTCCTAACGTGAGTATCTATACTGCTTGCCACAGCACAGACCCAACGGAACGTAACTCTCGCAACGAATGGGCACGACCTGTAACTATAGGCAACAATGTTTGGATTGGTGGGTCAACAACTATTCTGCCTGGTGTAACTATTGGCGACAACGTGACAATAGGAGCAGGAAGCGTGGTGGTGAAGGATGTGCCATCAGGAGTTGTTGCGGTGGGCAATCCTGCGAAAGTTATTAAAAAGATAAAAGGGTAAAAAGATAAAAAGGTAAAAAGGTAAAAAAGTAAAGGGTAAAAAAAGAGCGACCTTGATGTTTGTGATTATAAACACCAAGGTCGTTTTTTTATTTTATACTTTGATTTTGAAACTAAGTTGTTTATTCTAAATCTTGTAACCACAAAGCACTTGCTGCATCAGAAGGCATGCGCCAATCGCCACGAGGGCTAAGGCTACAACTACCAACCTTTGGTCCGTCAGGCAGACAGCTACGCTTGAACTGCTGAGCAAAGAAGCGGCGGCAAAATATTTTAAGCCAATGGAAAATAACCTCGTCGGTAAACTTACCTTCGAATGCCTTGTTGGCAAGGATGCGAATTTTCTTTGGACGGAAACCATGACGAAGGAAATAGTAAAGGAAGAAGTCGTGGAGTTCGTATGGACCCACGAGGTCTTCAGTCTTCTGCTCTATTTCTCCATTTTCGTTTGCAGGGATGAGTTCAGGACTAATTGGAGTGTCGACGATGTCGTGGAGCGTCTTGGCAGAAGCTTCGTCGAGCTCGTCGGCAATAGTGAATACGAGATGCTTGATGAGAGTCTTAGGCACACTTGCATTAACACCATACATCGACATGTGGTCGCCATTGTAAGTAGCCCAACCCAAAGCAAGTTCAGAGAGGTCGCCAGTACCAATAACCATGCCACCAAACTTATTGCTGAGGTCCATAAGAATCTGCGTACGCTCACGAGCCTGCGAATTCTCGTAGGTAATATCATGAATATTAGGATCGTGACCAATATCCTCGAAATGCTGCATTACACTCTTGGCAATAGAAATCTCGTAGGATGTTACTCCAAGAGAATTCATAAGGTCTACGGCATTATTGTGAGTACGGTCGGTAGTGCCGAAGCCTGGCATCGTGACACCGATGATACCCTTGCGAGGTAGTTGCAACTTGTCGAAAGCACGAACGCAGACGAGCAAGGCAAGTGTAGAATCCAAGCCACCACTAATACCTATGATAACTCTCTTGCAAGAAGTATGCACAAGACGCTTAACAAGACCCATAGACTGGATGTCGATGATTTCTTGGCACGACGCCTGCATATTGCTGTCCTTTGGAATGAAAGGCTGTGGATCGACATCACGCTCGAGGACAAAGTCGCGTTGGCAAGCAGAATGCATGTCAACAAGACGAATGTTGGTGCCTATCATGCTACGCTGAGCATTGGTGTAAGTGGTATTTGCACGACGATCGCCACGCAGACGCTCTACGTCAATCTGAGTGGTGATAAGCTGATCTTCCATCGCGAAACGCTGTCCCTCAGCAAGCAAAGAACCATTCTCGTAAATGAAAGCATGACCTCCATAAACAAGGTCTTGAGTACTCTCACCGAATCCTGCAGAAGCATAAACGTAGCCTGTAATGGTACGAGCACTCTGCTGCTTCAAGAGGCTCATAAGATAGTGGCGCTTACCAATAAGTTCGTTGCTTGCAGAGAGGTTGAAGATAATATCAGCTCCTGCGAGAGCAAGATGATTACTTGGAGGAGTTGGAGCCCAAACATCCTCGCAAATCTCGATACCAAACTTCACGCCATCTGAAGTGCAGAATATCAGAGGATCGGAAGAAATAGGTATCTTGTTGCCTGCAACACGAACTTCAGCAGCACGAAGGTCTTGAGCCGACGAGAACCAACGCTTCTCATAGAATTCGGAATAGTTAGGGAGGTAAGTCTTTGGCACAACACCCATAACCTGGCCAGCCTGGATGACTACAGCACAATTCAGAAGCAAGTCGCCAACAGCAAGTGGCAAACCAACGATAGAGATGACACGCAACTTACGAGTGAAATCAAGCAACTGAAAGATTGCAGTCTCAGAAGCCTGCAAGAGAAGTTCTTGACGGAATAGGTCTTGACAAGTGTAGCCTGTAAGACAGAGTTCAGGGAATGTGATAATCTCTACTCCCTGCCCTTCGGCTTGCGCTATTAGCGACTCTATTTTCTTTAGGTTGTACTGACAGTCAGCAACCTTGACGGTTGGAACGGCTGCTGCCACTTTAATAAATCCGTATTGCATAAAGCGTAGTATTGATAGTTTATATTATTTAATCGTAACCTGTGTGGCACCATATCCATATTCCTGGAAGCTGGCATCCTGATAGGTGTAGTGCTTGTAACGATATTGTAGGTCGTTGACAATAGCACGTCGCAACACGCCCTCGCCCTTACCATGGATGAAAACGATGCGCTGTTGCTTCTTATTCTTATATTGAGCAAGCGTTTCACGGAATTTTGTCATCTGATAATTAAGAATGTCGGCAGAAGTCATACCGGTAGTAGAATCGAGCAATGAGTTGATATGAAGGTCGACAACAACCACATCCTCATCGCCACGACGCTTCACGATGAAAGGGTTGCCATGCTTCTTGCCATCGTCATAGCGACGCACGTAGCCATCATTATTGCCATTATCGGCTTGCGAGTTGGTGTTTGCATCAGCATTTGCCGACTTATACATCTCTTGCTTCAACTTCTTAGCATCAACAACGAGCGAACGAATAGGTTGGTCGTTCTCTACAATATTATATATAAGAGCTGGCGACTCGAAATAGATGTTTTCAGTAAAGGTGTGAAGCTTATAGAATTTAACACCATCAATACGGAACTGAACATCGATAGCAGGCTTTAAGACAAACGACTTTTCGCGCTTATAAGCAAACATTTGGATGCAAACACGCGATAATGAGTCGAGGTCTTCTTTGCCTATTTCCTCTATGTAAGCCTTGGTATTTGGCTCAACTTCGCCCTGTGAAAATACTGACCAGTTGGCACCATCGGCAGTTAGCATTACATAGTTGATGAAATAATTGGAGTCGTTGACAAAGTAGAGGTCGAAACGAGTTGTTGTCATCTCGTTGATGTTGACAGGAACAAAAGCCAAGCAAGCGGTAAGCAAGTTGCCACCTTTGCGCTCTTCTACAGGCGCACGATAGGTAATCTCCTTGTCGAGGTCAACAGTATCAAACTCTGCAGCCGACGCTTCGTTGGCAACATCTTCCTGTCCTGCATGCATCATAGCCTTGATAGAGCGACCATCGCTCATAGCCTGCTGCTTGCTTTCAGCTTGCTGCATCTTTGCTGTGAGAGCATTGCGAGAGTTGTAATCGTCGCTCTGTACAACAACAACATCATTTATGCGCATTGGAATCTCGAAGCCATCTTCGTCTTCTACCAACACAATATCTTTACCTTGGAAGCCAGCAACTTTGCCGCCTCCCATTTCGCTGAGAAATCTAACTTTATCTCCTATTTTCATGTTTCTTTCTGTTTTAAGGTTTTAAATTCTTCACTCTTCGTTCTTCACTCTTCACTTACTACGGGATGAGGATTGAACTATCGCCATAGCTGAGAAAGCGGAAATCGTGAGAGAGAGCATAGTCGTAGACATTACGCCAATCGCCTTTGAGGAATGCGCTCACGAGAAGCAAAAGCGTAGACTGAGGCTGATGGAAGTTTGTTACCAAAACCTTCACTATCTTATATTCATAACCTGGAGCAATGATAATCTGAGTACTTGAATGTAGAGTCTTGAGATTATTCTTGTCGAGCCATGCTATGATGTTAGAAATTGCTTTCTGAGGAGTAATACCATCAATGAGGTTGCCACCTACGGGAGTACCATTAGCTTTTTCGTATGGCTCCCATTGGCAGACATGCAAATCTTCCTCTGCAGCATCAGGGTTTGCCTCCAATTTCACACCCATATAATACAAGCTCTCAAGGGTGCGCACACTCGTAGTACCAACAGCAATGGCACAACAATCATAGTCGAGCAAAGTCTGGAGAGTGTCTCTACGCACACAAACATATTCTGTATGCATGGTATGGCCATCAATCTCCTCGCTCTTAACAGGCTTAAAGGTTCCGGCACCAACATGCAAAGTTAATTCTTCACGACGAACACCAGCAGCATCAATGGCAGCAAGCACCTTGTCGGTGAAATGTAAGCCTGCAGTAGGTGCAGCCACACTACCCTTTATCTTTGAATAAACAGTCTGGTAAGTCGTCTTATCGCTATCTTGAGTTTCACGATTCAAATAAGGAGGAATTGGCAACTCGCCAACAGCATCAAGAATCTCGGCAAACGACACCTGAGGATTATCCCATGCGAAGTCTACCCAATAGTTTGTACCCCCACTCTTTGCGTCGATGATATCTCTACGCATTGTGGCTTTGAAGTTGATGGTAGAGCCAGCAACATCAAAAGTGCGCACGAGCGAACCTTCCTTCCATTTCTTCAAATTGCCAACCATACACAGCCATGAGCATTCGCCACGAGTTTGGAACATCAGCTCATAATCTGTTGGCGCAGCAGGTTCCATAAGGAACACCTCTATCAAAGCTCCCGTCTCTTTGCGGAAGTGCATGCGTGCCTGAATCACCTTGGTATTGTTGAATACCATGAGTGATTTCTGAGGCAGATATTTAGGAAGATTATAGAATATATCGTCAGATATTTCGCCATGACGATAAATAAGCAACTTACTTGTGTCGCGAGGCGAAACAGGGAATTTTGCTATACGACTGTCTGGCAAGTCGTAGTTGTAATCACTAATATGTATATGTTTTGTTTCCATGATTTCAGAATAACATAATTTCTTTTATTGCCGCGGTTGTTTATAACAGCGGAATTATTATAATCAATATATAAAGGAAGCCTATCACTGTGAGCACCATGTCAATATCGGTAACACTATAACCAGTAGCTGAATATTGAGTTGATACATAATTAAAATTTGAACTTATCTTAAAATACAATTTGCGACTAAGCAGATAAAACAATACTGCAATGACAGCACCAACCAACAAGCCTACCACTACATCAGAAGGATAGTGAGCACCAAGGTAAATTCGCGAATAGCAATTCAGCAACGACCATGATATCATGGCAAAAGAGAATAGTCTGTTCTTTACCCATAGACTAAAATACAACGCCAATGAGAAGGTGTTGGCTGCATGAGCAGAGAAGAAGCCATATTTGCCTGGGCGATAGTCGTCGACTACATCTACTGCATATTTTATCAAAGGGTCGCTTGATGGTCGCCAGCGTTCAACCAAAGGTTTTGCTATGAAGTCGGCTGCTATAGTGGAAAGCAATACGCAACCTATGGCACAAGATGTAAAGATAACAATCTGCGCCATCGACTCGTTGTTTTTAATCACCAACAATAACAGAGCAATATACAATGGAATCCAAGTAATGCCGTTGGTGATTACCATCATGATGCCATCAACGAACGACGAGTCGCTACCATTGAGCATCATGAATAATTGGGAATCAAAATCTATTAATGTCTGCATACCTGTGGTATATTATATTTCCTCTATTTGCGAAGTCTTGAGCCATCCCTCTCTGCCATCGGCAAGTTTGATACCTCTCCATTGTTTCATACCTCTATCTGTGATGTCTACACGTGTACCCTCGTGGATAACGAAGACGTCAGTACCCGAAGCAGCAGGAGTCTTCTTTACATTCACTGTTGGCGCAATTACGATTGCTCCTTGCTTTGTCTCTAACTCATGCTTCTGCTGGAATGCAAAGAGATTGGCAAAAGCAAACAACAGCAAGAAGACAGCAGAGCCATAGAATCCCGATTTGCGTGCCCACATCTGTGGAGCAAACAAGAATACCAATATTAGCAACAAAGCCATTACAATAGAGACGATAGCTGTGTTAGCCCAACGGTCTACGCTTGTGAAGTTGACAAGCGAATTATACCATGTCACAAAGAACATCTCTGTCTCAGGTGTTATCTTATCAATAGTCTTTGATCGTACATACTGAAGATTGAAACGAATGTCGTTGTCGCCAGGCGATAGTTGCAAAGCACGCTCGTAAGCGAGCAAAGCCTGAGTGATATTATCTGTGCGATAATAAGCATTTCCGAGATTATAATAAATCTCTGACGACACTCCTGTCTTCAATATCTCTTGATAATCTTTTATTGCCTGCTGATAGTTGCCCTTTGCATATTCATCGTCAGCATTCTGCTTTGTGATAGCATTTGCCGACAATGGCATGAGCATAAGTATCATCAATACGAAAGAAAAGCCAGAAGCTTTTGCCTTGTTAGATTTCTTCTTCATAACATTTTCTATCTCCATGATAGCAGTCATAGCACTCTCGAATGTCTTATTCATATTTCCCTCTGGGTCGCCAGGAGCAAATCGCATCATCTCGCAATCATCGATGGCACTAAGGAACTTGCTAATAGTATTGTCGTCAACATTATGCGACTGCAATTTCTCTGAGATATTTTCGCGCGAGAGTTTCTCGGCTGGCATATTTAGCTTGTCGCCTACATAACCCCAAAGTGCACGCAACACCTCATCGTAGAATTCGTTTGTCTTTCCTGCAAGCATCAGCTTGTTTGCCTGACGTAAACGCTTAGTTGCAATCTTGTTAGCCTTCTTACCTTTCATCTTCACTAAGTCGGCATTATCGATAGCACGCTTGCGGAATATTACGAGCAAAGCCACAAATGCTGCAAAAGGAATTAATAGTGACATCAAGTAGCCAACGGAACCAAAGAAGAAATTGTCTACAGAATGTAATTCTGCTTCTCCCTTCTTAATATCCTTGATATCCTTAGGCTGATCTTTGCTGTAGTCTACAACAGAAGAGCGCGAACCATCGCCCTTTGCCACTTCAATCTCAAAGCTTTGAGTCTTTATAGTCTTGTATTGATTGAGCGATGTGTCATAATAAGTAAGCTCTACAGGCGGGATTGTATAATGCCCCTGATTGCGAGGCACAGCAAGAATATCATAAATCATGTTGCCCTCAAGACCGTTGGAAGTAAGCTTAGTCTTATCAGTTACCTTTGGATCATATTTGTCCCAATCCTTAGGGAAGTTTACAACAGGCTGCTTGATGAGTTTCAAGTTGCCAATACCACCCACAACGATTCTTAGCGACAATGGGTCGCCAGCCTTTAGTTCATTCTTATTAAGCTGAGCAGAAATATTAAACTTACCCACTCCACCCGAGAAGTTGGCAGGTTTATGTGGCAATGGCAATACATCAATCTTGATAGAAGGAGCCACGATATTACGTTTCACCTCTACATAACCAGAACCACCATTAAAGAAAGCCTCGAAAGGATCTACCGAACGATTCTGCTGAACCACGATACCCTTGAAGGTGATGCTTGGAATCTCCATTTTTCCTGTCATCTGAGGATACATCACATACTGACTCCAAGTAACAGTACGATATGGTTTACCATTAACTCGTTCGATATGGAAACTCTTCTGCTGTGGCAAAGGTATTTCCTGAGTATGGAAACCTGTGAGCTCAGGCATCTTACCTTCGAGCTGTGTCAGGTCAACGAGAGTATAAACCTTATATGTGAGCAAGATAGGCTCCTGCTCATACACCTTCTTCTTATTGGCGCTAACCTTTATAAACAGGTCTCTACCCGAGATTGCACTTCCTGCAGCCTTCATATGTGGCTGATAGTTGTCATCTTCGTGCATCTTTGGTGAATTGTTGCCACGTCCTTGTGCCGAACCGACCACAGTCACCTTAGCAGGTCTTGAAGAAATCTGCTTGCCGCCTACCATTGCATGTGCTGCAGGAATATTGTATACGCCACTCTTTGCAGCATACAAAGTATAAGTGTAAGTAATCGACGATGATGACGAAGTATGACCATTCACCATCTGGAAACTTGACTCAGAAGAGGTGTAAGGACCTGCTATCACCTCTACAACATCAGTAGAATGTAATCCGGAACGGAAATCGTCAACATCTTGTGTTGTCACCTTGAAAGAGACACGGAAGTTTTCTCCCGCCTCCACTCTCGAAGGAGTCGACACACGGATAACCTGCGAAAAGCATGCACAGGCAACAAATAGACATATAAGTAATATACTACTTCTTTTCATACTCATTAGCAAATTACCAGTTTTGATCAAGTTTACGACGTTGTGGCTGCTGTTGCTTCTGCTTTAACCTCTGCTGTGTAGCCTTCTCTTCCTGCATTGCAGCATTAAGCATTTGTTCAGCATTCTCTTTGCTCATCTGTTGTTGAGGTTGCTGCTGCTTCTGTTGCTTGTCGTTCTTTTGTTTATTTTGTTTTTGCTGTTGCTCTTTTTGCTTGTCTTTATTCTTATCTTCTTTTTTATTTTGATTCTTGTCGTTCTTCTTCTGATTCTTCAGCTGTCGGCGACAAAGCTCAAGGTTGTATCTTGTCTCATTGTCAGAAGGATTATTTCTCAAGCTCTCCTTATAAGCCTCAATAGCCTCAGAAAACATCTGATGCTTCTGGCAAATCACACCCATGTTATGGTAAGCCATAGCCTTACGGCGCTTGCTTGTTTCTGCTTTGCCAGCATTCTCAAACTGAGCAATTGCTGCCGAGTCTTTCTGCTGCTGCAATAGTGCACAACCAAGGTTGTAAGAAGCCTGAGTGTTGCGAGAGTTTGCCGACAGAGCCTTGCGATATTCAGCTTCTGCCTTAGCAAACTGCTGTTGACGATATAGTCTGTTTCCATTACGAATAAACTTACGATCGGCTTGTGCAGATGCTGTGAGTGCAAATGCCGACATCAGCAACAGCATGACGCTCTTATATAAATATGAGTAGATCTTCAACATAATCTAATATAAATCTTTAGCAAATAAACTATCAAACGTATTGATGGCATTATCGCAACCAAGCGTTATTTCCTTTTGAATAGTTTTATCTTTCCAAGAGTTGGATTCTTAACTTCCAACAGACATACTTCTATTATGAGAAGCAATATCACAAGAATGCCGAAAGCCTGGAATTGTTCATCAAACTCGCTGTAAATAACAGAGTCTGTTTCGCCACGCTGTAGCTTTGCCAAACCTTCGTTCAAATCTTCTTGTGCATCGCTTGTATTGTCTACATGAATATATGTGCCACTACCTGCCTGAGCAATCTCTCGACACATCTGTGTGTTCAATGCCGACATCACAGTTTCGCCTCGCGAGTCGGTCATATATCCACCATTTGCCATTGGAATAGGTGAACCCTTAGGGTCGCCAATACCAAGCACAAACACGTTGATACCTTTTTTATAAGCAGCGGCTGCAGCCTCTTTGGCTCCACCCTCATGGTCTTCGCCATCGGTAATAACGATAATAGCGCGACCCACTTTATCTTGCTTGGTAAAGCTCTTTGTTGCCATATCTATGGCGCGAGCAATATCTGTACCCTGAGTAGCAATAAGCGAAGGGTCGATATTAGAAAGAAACATCTTAGCCGAAACATAGTCGCTGGTGATAGGAAGCTGCACGAAGGCGTCGCCTGCAAACACCACAAGACCAATCTTATCGTTGGTAAAGTTGTCGATAAGGTTTTCTATCATCATCTTCGACTTGTCTAATCGGCTTGGCACAACATCCTGCGCCATCATAGAGTTCGAGATATCCAAACAAATGATGGCTTCAATGCCGTTGCGTTTCTCGCGTGATATCTTGCTTCCCATCTGCGGACGTGCAAGCAACAACACCAACATGGTGTAGGCAGCAACAAGCAGATAGAACTTCACCGTAGGGCGATACTTCGAAACATCAGGCATCAGTTGCTTGAGCAAAGCATAGTCGCCCAAAGCATTCAGCTTCTTTTTCCTTATGCGCCACAAAGCAAGTCGCAGCAATACCAAGGCTGGTACTGCCAACAACATATATAGGTATATAGGATCTTCAAATCTCAGCATAATCAATTTATTTTATGATGCTTAAGGTATTCTCCTTAAAACAGTATTGCGCAACAATATCTCCAACAGCAACAACAACACAGCAACCGTAGCAAATGGCTGATAAGCCTCATACCGCTTAGAGAACTTCTTAACGTTCATCTTGCTCTTTTCGAGTTTGTCGATATCGTGGTAAATTTGTTGCAGTTCCTTGTTGTTTGTAGCTCGATAGAAGTTACCATCAGTAAGTGCAGCTATCTCTGAGAGAGTCTTATTGTCAATCTCTACAGGGATATTAACATACTGCACGCCACCAGCTACTGGCATTGGGTAGCGTGCCACCTTATTGGTTCCTACACCAATAGTATACACTCTGATGCCCAAGCTCTTAGCAATTTGTGCTGCTGTGATAGGAGAAATGTCGCCACGGTTGTTAGAACCATCGGTAAGCAAGATTACCACCTTGCTCTTAGCCTTAGAATCCTTTAATCTGCTAACGGCATTAGCCAATCCCATACCAATGGCAGTACCATCCTCGATAAGTCCCATTGCTGCCATATCGGTACGAACATTCTGCAGCAGGTTGAGCAAGCTGGCATGATCGGTGGTCATTGGACATTGAGTAAACGACTCGCCTGCAAAGATGGTAAGACCGATATTGTCGGTAGGACGGCCGCTTATAAATTCTGCAGCCACGTCCTTAGCTGCTTCCATACGGTTTGGCCGCAAATCTTCAGCAAGCATAGATGTAGAAACGTCCATAGCAAGCATAATGTCAATACCTTCTACTGTACGGCTACCCCAAGAGTTATGAGTTTGAGGACGAGCCAGCACTATCACTACCAATGAGAAGACAATACATCTCAACACCATTGGTAGATGCACCAACCTCACCTTCCAGCTCTTTGGAGCATAAAGGTAAGCGAAGGTGTCGCTCATTCTCAAAGTTGGTTCCTTTTTCTTGTTATCAAGGAAATACCATAATATATATGGAATCAACAATAACAGAAGCAGGAAATATTCTTTATTAGCAAATTCCATTGTTCGTTTAGTTCAAAAGTGAATACAAGTTATATGCCACATAAGCAACTGCCAAAACTATCATCACAGCCAAGCCATAGAGCAAGCCCTTGATGGTGATTCTCACAGAACGTTGCTTCTGCTCGTTTTCGCTAAGCTGTGGCACTATGCGCTCCTCGGTAGGCTGTCCCTCAACCTTTGTTTGGTCGATGAAGTTGATGGCATTCACGAGGTTCATATCGTTTTCGTTGATAAGCGTAGAATGCTTGGCAAACTTCACCAAGTCGGCAGTAGTAAAGAGTTCGCGCAATTCGTCAATCATAGTCTTGTCGCCATTGGTCTGCAGGCGGTCGATGATTTCTGACGAAGTCATCTCCTTAGCCGAGAATCCGAAACGCTCCTGAATATACTGACGAAGGGTGTCGGTAAGCTGAGTGTAGTAAGTCTTCTGATCTTCGCTTGTCTGCATGTGGTCGGCCTTAATCTTGTCAATAGCATTAAGAGCTTTCTGATGAGCAGGCACACGCTTAACGATTCTGATATGGGTAATAATAGGCTTGTTTTGCTTCAGACGTACCAATAGATAAATCATAGCAACTACAAGCAACCATAACAACACGCCAACAGCTATCACCCCACTCCAATCGCTCCACATGAAAGGATTGTCTTGAACATCCTTTGGCGGATAAAACTGGTTTGGATGAACTGTATCAACGTCTACTGTCAACACTTTAAGCGCCAAAGTGTTAGCAGTATATTGCTTACCATTCACTTTAACCTTCATTCCTGGTATAGGATAAAGCTTATTGTCGAAAGAAGTTAGGGTAAGCTTGCGAACTACTTTCACCATATCGTTTTCCAACGCTGAAGTGTCGGCATTGGTAATATCCACGATTTCTACACCAGGCACGAGATAAGTATTAGGCTTGAGTTCCGGCCACGAGATGGCGGCACCCTTCTTGGCAGTAACCTCTACAAACATGTGAGCCTGCTCGCCTATTAGTATCTCGATAGAATCCATATTTGCTTGTACCGACACTTGCGCTGATGCCTTTTCCGACACCACACATGCAGCCAACAGCAGCAAATACGAGAATATTCTTGAAATAGTTTTCATTTCTTAAATCAATGTTAGTTGCGTTGCGCAAACAAAAGCATCATAGCCTTTACATAGTCTTCGTTAGTGGCTACGCTCGTCCAGTCTACCTTACTCTTAGCAAAGGTCTGCTTCAGTTCGCCTTCCTTCTGCATCCAGTATTTGGCATGTGCCATACGAAGTTTCTTGCTCGAAGTGTCGATATACATTTCATGACCTGTCTCGCCATCATTAACCTTTAGCAAGCCTACATCCGGCAATCGTTTTGCCAATGGGTCGTAGACCTGTATAGCCACCAAGTCGTGCTTAGAGTTTGCTATCTGTAATGGTTTCAAGAAGTCGCCACGCTGATAGAAGTCGCTAAGCACAAAGGCTGTGCATCTGCGCTTCATCACTCTTGTCAGATACTCGAAAGCCATACTCAAATCGGTCTTCTTGCTCTGAGGCTCAAAGTTGAGCATCTCGCGAATAATATATAATATATGTTTGCGACCCTTCTGAGGAGGAATATATTTCTCGATACGGTCTGAGAAGAATATAACACCTATCTTATCATTGTTCTGAATAGCACTAAAAGCAAGAGTGGCTGCAATCTCAGTCACCATATCTCGCTTCATCTGCTTAGTGGTACCGAAGTCGAGCGAACCAGAAACATCTATTAAGAGCATCACAGTAAGTTCACGTTCTTCTTCAAACACCTTGACAAAAGGACGATGAAAGCGAGCTGTGACATTCCAGTCAATATCTCGAACGTCGTCGCCAAACTGGTATTCCCTAACCTCAGAGAAAGCCATTCCCCTACCCTTGAAGGCAGAATGATACTGACCCGCAAAGATGTTTTGGCTCAATCCGCGTGTCTTTATCTCAATCTTCCTGACTTTCTTTAAGATTTCTTGTGTATCCATAATTATTCACTCTTCATTCTTCACTCTTCTCTCATTAAGGCACTTGCACCTTATTGATGATGCTTGAAACGATTTCTTCGCTTGTCACATTGCTTGCCTCAGCCTCATACGACAGACCGATACGATGGCGCATCACGTCGTGAGCCACAGCTCTAACATCTTCAGGAACCACATAGCCACGATGTTTGATAAATGCGTAAGCACGAGCAGCCTTAGCAAGGTTGATGCTGGCACGAGGACTTCCACCGAAGGTAATCATATCCTTCAATTCTGCAAGCTGATAGCGCTCTGGATAACGAGAAGCAAACACGATGTCGGCAATATACTGCTCAATCTTTTCGTCGAGATAAACCTGATTTACCACCTCGCGAGCCTTTACTATCTCGCTTGCTGTTGTAACAGGTGTAATCACAGGCGATGTACCCTTGATATTATTGCGAATAATGAGTTTTTCTTCTTCAAGTGTAGGATAATCGATAATCACCTTGAGCATAAAACGGTCTACCTGTGCCTCTGGCAACTGGTAAGTACCTTCCTGCTCAATAGGGTTCTGAGTAGCCATCACGAGGAATGGATTTGGAAGCGAGAATGTCTGCTCACCGATAGTAACCTGATGTTCCTGCATAGCCTCGAGCAAAGCACTCTGCACCTTAGCTGGAGCACGGTTGATTTCGTCAGCCAACACGAAGTTAGCAAACACAGGACCCTTCTTTACCTGAAACTTCTCCTCTTTCTGAGAATAAATCATAGTACCTACCACGTCGGCAGGAAGAAGGTCTGGAGTAAACTGTATACGAGAATAATCGGCATCAATGAGTTGTGCCAAGGTTTTAATAGCCAAAGTCTTAGCCAAACCTGGAACACCTTCAAGAAGGATGTGGCCATCGCTAAGAAGTGAAATAAGGAGAGAGTCAACAAGGTGTTTCTGTCCAACAATAACTCTATCCATGCCAGCTACGAGATTAGTTACGAAGCCGCTCTGCTGTTCTATTCTAATGTTCAATTCACGGATATCAATAGATTCTGCCATGATAATGTGTTTTATTATAGTTCTACTTTGTTCTATTTTTTATTTTACGTGCAAAAGTACAACATTATTAATATTAAGGCAAAAGATAGCACATAAATTATATTAAAATAGGTAAGAGATTAATTTAATTATTGCTAACAACAACATCAAAACAGGCTCCTTTTACATAGTCTTCCAGTACCGATATTAATGCAGCTAAGCTGGTACTGCAGTTTCAGCTTGCTGGTACTGGAGTATCACCTTGCTTACACTCCAGTAACACCAAGCTGGTACAGGCAATGCAATTTACCGCCTGTTTTATCTTAAAAAATAGATGATTATAAGGAAGTAAATATAAAGGCTAAATATCAATATTTGATAGTCAGATATTGATATTTAGCCTTTCATCATCCTACTTCTTTTTACCGAATTCGGGATCAATCTTGATTAGCGCTGCCATAATAAAAGTTACAATGCAGCAAGCCATGACTATTAGAAAAAACGACTGATAACCAACAGCTTCTTGCAACTGTCCGGCAAACAAGCCAGGTATCATCATCGAAAGAGCCATAAAGGCCGTGCAGAGTGCATAATGGGATGTTTTGTAGTTGCCACGACTATAGTAAATAAGATAGAGCATATAGGCAGTAAAACCAAAGCCATAGCCAAACTGCTCTACAAAAACGCAGGCATTGACAATATACAAATTATCTGGCAGGCAATAGCTTAGATAAATGTAGACAGCATCAGGCAAAGTGATGGCGCAAACCATTGGCCACAACCATTTCTTTAAGCCGCCAACACCAGCACAAATACCTCCAATAATACCGCCAAGGGTTAGTCCGATAACACCTACGGTACCTTGCACCAAACCATATTGCTCAGCTGTAAGTCCCAAACCTCCAACGGCAGTATTATCAACAAGAAACAAGGCTGAAACTTTTGCCAACAATCCTTCTGGCATACGATAAAGCAACATAAACAAAATACCTATGACGGTTTCTTTCACAGGGAATTTAGTGAAGAAATCTACAATTAGGCCCAACATACTCTTGTGCTCTGCTTCGGGTTCCAAGCATTGTTTTTCGCCTACAGAATCAGCTGTAGTTGCACCTTCTTTAACCCTTGGCAACACAGCACTATGCCAAAGCCAAAGGACAACAAACAGAGCACATGCACCATAAAACATCAAACTCCACGACAGCGGAATAGACTGTCCAAATCGTTCTTGCAAAGCACCGGCAATCATTACGAGAACGCCAGAGCCAATAATTGTTGCCAAACGATAGAAGGTGCTACGAATACCTACAAACAACGATTGTTCATGCTCATCAAGAGCTATCATATAATAACCATCAGCAGCTATATCATGAGTAGCGCTCGAGAATGCCATTATCCAAAAGAAGAACAATGTTCCTTGAAGCCAAAAATTGGTAGGAATGGTGAAGGCAACGCCTCCTAATGCAGCTCCTATGAGTAGTTGCATTATGAGTATCCACCACCTTTTAGTCTTTACGAGGTCTACGAGTGGACTCCACAACGGTTTTATTACCCATGGCAGATATAGCCAAGAAGTATAAAATGTTATGTCAGCATTGCTAAGTCCCATCTGCTTATACAAAATCACAGAAATGGTCATCACAGCAACGTATGGTATTCCCTCAGCAAAATAGAGGGTTGGAATCCACACCCAAGGAGAAGTTAGTTTTTTCATCTATATAATAATATGTATACGTTCTTATTTAATATTAGCACCTACAAAAGTATAAAAAACTTTTATTATCCTAAAGGATTTTAAGATTTTTCTTTTCCTATATCATAATTTATTATTAAATTTGCAAGGAAATATAATTAGCAATTTAAACATGAAGAAAATATTTTTTTCAGCATTTTTATTAATGTCTGCTGCTTGCGGTATAGCTCAAGACGCTATTCCTGCATGGATAAATAATGTGAAGTTATCTGGTTACGGAATGGTACAATACCAGGCAAGCAACCAAGAAGGCAAAGAGTCTAACTCTTTCAACCTTAGAATGTTGCGTCTTTCGCTTGAAGGAAGAGTTGTACAGGATTTCTATTGGAAAGCTCAGATACAATTCAATGGTAACACATCTACTTTGGGTAGCTCGCCAAGAGTTGTAGACTTGTTTGCAGAATGGCAAAAATACAAGGCTTTCAGAGTAAAGGTAGGTCAATTTAAGCGTGCTTTCACTTTTGAAAACCCTATGCACCCTGTAGACCAGGGCTTCATGAGCTACTCACAGAACGTATCAAAATTGGCAGGTTTCTCAGACCGTGCAGGTGGTCACGCAAGCAATGGCCGCGATATTGGTGTACAATTCCAAGGCGACATTGTGAAGAATGCTGCTGGTCGTGAACTTCTCCACTATCAGGTAGGAGTATACAATGGTCAGGGCATCAACGTAAAGGATGTTGACCAGCGCAAGGATATTATCGGCGGCGTATGGGTGATGCCTGTAAAGGGAATGCGCATTGGTGTATTCGGATGGGAAGGCTCTTACGCTCGAGATGGCAAATGGACCGCAGAGGATGGAACCGAAAAGACAGGTGTAAGAAGTCTTAACCAGCACAGATATGCTATTAGTGGCGAGTATGTAGTTAACGACTGGACATTCCGCTCTGAGTATATCCACTCTACCGGCGAGGCTTTTGCAAAGTCGCTTGTAAACACTAACGACGCTAATTCAAAGGATTGCAATCTTTCTTCGCTTGGCAATAAGGCTGACGGTTTCTACGCTTTGGCTATTGCGCCAATCATCAAAAAGAAGCTTCACGTAAAGGCTCGCTACGACCTATACAGACCAACTGCCGACTGGAGCAAGGCTCGCACACAATATGAGTTTGGTGCCGACTATGAGTTCCACCGCAACTTCCAGATTAGTGCAGAGTTTGCTCGCATCAACGATCGTTCTTTGAAGACTGACCACAACTACAACATGGTAGATGTAGAAGTAGATTTCAGATTCTAAGAAAATATGCTATGATTATTTTAAATATATAGATTATGAACGATACTCAACTCAGACAACACAGCAGTACCCCCCCCCGAACGCCATCATCACCATCATCACCATCACCCTCACGAGGATGGAGCTGACAAGTTCAGAAGACAGATGAAAAACGAAAAACGTCGTTGGGAACTGATGGGTAAGATTACATTCTATGTATTAATCGTTTTAATAGTTTTGACTTTTGCATTCTTAATGTGGTCGTACGACATTATTTAACAGCAAAAGATATTATTTCCAAATATCGTCTTCGCTCTCTGTGATGCGGAGGCGATATTTTTTATCCATAGATATTCGCATAACTTTTGTAGGAATATCGTCGGATGTGTTTAAGCATAATGCAACATAACCCATGGTACGACGAAGATTTAGCTCTACGCACGGATGCAAAGAGAAACCTTTATCTTTATCGGCAACAACCATCATGTCAATACCGAAATGCCCCTTGTAAGTACCATCAAACTGTGAGCTTGTAAGGCTTACAATATCAGCGATTGCTCTGTCCAAAATATTAAGAGAAATATATTTTGAAACAACCTCACGTTTGCGAGCCTCTGGCGCTACGATATTACCTGTATAAGCACCGTTCTTGGTTTCAAACAATGACAAACCAACGAAGCGCACCCTACCCTTTCCATCGCTATAGAATTCTGCAGCAAGGTCTATAATCTTAGTATAAAGTGGTTCCACCATAATATACCCCTGCTGCTTTATGGTGTTAGCAATCCAGCCATGCAATTGTGATGTTATAATATTGCGAGCAACATAGCGTACGCCACGTCCGCTACAACTCCATGGTGACTTAAGCACCCACTCTTCCAAGCCACAAGGATTAAGCGCTTCATCAACGGAGGTAGCAACGCTTGACGAACCAACAAAATTAGAATCAGCATTCGTTAATGGCTTCAGAATATTTTCTGCAGCCCAAGCTCTACCACTATATATACGCCATTGATCCAACAGCTCGGCTGTTGGCATAATATTATCACATACCAATCCTAAGTCTGAGAGTCTACGCTTTATAGCTTTATCCCATCCCCATACACAGATTTCATCAAGCGACTCAGCATTTAGTTTTGCAATATCTTGAGGTTCGACGAGTATGCACTTTAGACTTTCATAACCTATTCGCTTCAACGACTCCTTAGCAGATTCTTTGTCGTCGACAACAACAAAATCTCCTTCATCTGCCCAAACGGCAGATATAAAGCCTAAATCGTGATGAAGCTGACGTGCAGCATGTGGAGGTGTGAATGGCGCCTTGTTAGCAGCCAAGGCGGTATCGTGTTCTGGATTGAAAATATGTAATTTCATACATGCAAAGTTACGGCAATTTTCATCAAATGCAATATCCAACACATTTAAAAGTGCAAAAAAACTAAAAAATTAAACTTTTTGTAATCTACACTTTGCAAATATCAAAATTAGTATTATCTTTGCAAAGATTAAAGGCAAAATCTTTGGAAACGGTGCAGAACTAACAGTAAAAGCACCTATAAAGACATGCAAAATAGTAAAAAACATACTTTAGACGAAGAAACAAAACCTTCTATGGAAGCATTTTACCGTACACACGCTTACCTTGTTGAGCACAATGATGTCCCAGTTCGCCGTTCATTAATGGATGAGATTGACTGGAATGCACGCTTGATTGGTATCAAGGGAACACGTGGCGTAGGCAAGACTTCCTTTTTGCTTCAGTATGCGAAGGAGAAATTTGGCAAGGACGACAGAAAATGTCTGTATGTCAACATGAACAATTTCTACTTCCAAGGACGAGGTATTGCAGATTTTGCAGGCGAATTCGTAAAGAATGGTGGTAAGGTATTGCTCATTGACCAAATATTCAAAGAGCCTGACTGGAGCCAGCAGATGCGAGCTTGCTACGATTTGTATCCTGAGCTAAAGATTATTTTTACTGGTTCAAGCGTGATGAGACTTAAGGAAGAGAATCCCGAAATCGGAGGTTTAGTACAAAGCTACAACCTTCGTGGCTTCTCATTTAGAGAATTCTTAAATCTCAAGACTGACAATAATTTTCAGCCTTACACTCTTGACGAAATCCTTCACGACCATGAGAGAATAATAAAGCAGATATTGCCAAAGGCAAGTCCTGCAGAATATTTCCAGAGTTACGTTCATCATGGCTTCTACCCTTTCTTCTTAGAAAACAGAAACTTCTCCGAGAATCTGCTCAAGACTATGAACATGATGATCGAAGTAGACATCTTGTTTATCAAGCAGATAGAGCTAAAATATTTAGCAAAGATCAAGAAGCTTTTCTATCTCTTGGCTATCGATGGTCCAAAGGCTCCAAACATCAGCAAACTTGCAGAAGAGATTGATACAAGTAGAGCTACAGTAATGAACTATATCAAGTATCTTGCCGATGCTCGCCTGATAAACATCATCTATCCTGTGGGTGCGCAATTCCCTAAAAAGCCATCTAAGATAATGATGCACAACTCCAACTTGATGTATGCTATCTATCCTAACAACACTACCCAACAAGAAGTTTTGGAAACATTCTTTGTCAACTCGTTATGGAAAGATCATAAGGTTAATCAAGGTGGAAAAGACAACCACTACATAGTAGACGGCAAACTTAAATTCAAAATCTGCGATGCCCACGCCCCTGGCAAACAAAGATTCAACAACGATGTAATATATGCGAGGTACAATACAGAAGTAGGACAAGGCAACAAGATACCTCTTTGGCTGCTTGGTTTCCTATATTGATACTACACATTATTATATATATAAAGACAAATCGAATAGAATATTTTTTTAATCATCCTTTTATACATAAAAAAATGGCAAAAGAAAAGAAATTTATGACTTGTGATGGTAACACCGCTGCCGCTCACGTAAGCTACATGTTTACTGAGGTTGCTGCGATTTACCCTATCACCCCGTCATCACCAATGGCGGAGCATGTTGACGAGTGGGCCGCTAAGGGTACTAAGAACCTCTTCGGTCAGAACGTGTCTATCCAGGAAATGGAGTCTGAGGGTGGTGCTGCAGGTGCCGTTCACGGTTCATTGCAGGCTGGTGCTCTCACCACAACATTTACCGCTTCTCAGGGCTTGCTCCTGATGATTCCTAACATGTACAAGATTGCCGGCGAATTGCTCCCATGTGTATTCGACGTATCTGCTCGTACTTTGGCTTCTCACTCACTCTGTATCTTCGGTGACCACCAGGACGTTTACGCTTGTCGTCAGACAGGTTTCGCAATGTTCTGCTCAGGTTCTGTTCAGGAGGTTATGGACCTTACAGCAGTTCCTCACCTTGCAACATTGAAGACTCACGTACCATTCATCAACTTCTTCGATGGTTTCCGTACATCACACGAGTACCACAAGGTAGAGGTTATGGATATGGAAGATATCCGTCCATTGGTTGACGAGGCTGACATCAAGAACTTCCGCGACCGTGCACTCTCTCCAGAGCGTCCTGTAACTCGTGGTACAGCTGAGAACCCAGAGACATTCTTCACACACCGTGAGGCAAGCAACTCTCACTACGATGCTATCCCTGATGTAGTAGAGCACTATCTTGGCGAGATCTCTAAGATCACCGGTCGTGAGTATCACTGCTTCTCTTACTACGGAGCTGAGGATGCTGAGAACATCATTATCCTTATGGGTTCTGCTACAGAGGCTGCTCGCGAGGCTATCGATTACCTCACAAGCGAAGGAAAAAAGGTTGGTATGATCTCTGTACACCTCTATCGTCCATTCTCTGTTAAGCACCTCTTCGCAGCTGTTCCTAAGACAGTTAAGAAGATTGCTGTTCTCGACAGAACTAAGGAGCCAGGAGCAGAGGGCGAGCCTTTGTATCTCGACGTTAAGTCTGCATTCTACGATCAGGAGAACCGCCCAGTTATCGTTGGTGGCCGTTATGGTCTTGGTTCTTCAGATATCACTCCTGCTAAGATCATCTCTGTATACAACAACCTCGAGTTGCCAGAGCCAAAGAACCACTTCACAGTAGGTATCGTTGACGATGTAACATTCACATCTCTCCCTGCAGTTGAGGAAATGGCTCTCGGTGGAAAGTCTATCTACGAGGCTAAGTTCTTCGGTCTTGGTGCTGATGGTACCGTAGGTGCTAACAAGAACTCTGTAAAGATTATCGGTGACAACACCAATAAGCACTGCCAGGCATACTTCTCTTACGACTCTAAGAAGTCTGGTGGTTTCACATGTTCACACCTTCGTTTCGGTGACGAGCCTATCCGCTCTACATACCAGATTACAACTCCTAACTTCGTAGCTTGCCACGTTCAGGCTTACTTGAACATGTACGATGTTACACGTGGTATCCGTGAGAATGGTTCATTCCTTTTGAATACTATCTTCGACGGCGAGGAGTTGGTAAACTTCATCCCTAACAAGGTTAAGCGTGTATTCGCTCAGAAGAACATCACCGTTTACTATATCAACGCTACTAAGATTGCTCAGGAGATTGGTCTTGGCAACCGTACCAACACTATCCTCCAGTCTGCATTCTTCCGCATCACAGAGGTTATCCCTGTTGACCTTGCAGTAGAGCAGATGAAGAAGGCTATCGTTAAGTCTTATGGCAAGAAGGGTCAGGACGTAGTTGACAAGAACTACGCTGCTGTTGACCGTGGTGGTGAGTACAAGCAGCTTACTGTTGATCCAGCATGGGCTAACCTTCCAGACGATGAGGTTAAGACTGACGACGCTCCAGCATTCGTTAAGGATCTCGTTCGTCCTATCAACGCTCAGGCTGGCGACTTGTTGAAGGTTTCTGACTTCGTTAAGTATGATACCGTTGATGGTACATGGCAGAATGGTACAGCTCGTTGGGAGAAGCGTGGTGTTTCTGCATTCGTTCCTGTATGGAATGCTGACAACTGTACTCAGTGTAACAAGTGTTCATTCGTTTGTCCTCACGCTGCTATCCGTCCATTCGTTCTTACAGACGACGAGCTCAAGGGTATCGACACTCCAACAATGGAGATGAAGGCACCTGCTGCTCTCAAGGGTATGCACTTCGTTGTGGAGCCTTCTGTTCTCGACTGTCTCGGATGCGGCAACTGTGTTGACGTATGTCCTGGCAAGAAGAACAAGGAGACTGGTGAGGTTGAGAAGGCACTCAAGATGGTTTCTTACAACCCAGACGCAGAGGATATGAAGAAGCTTGCTAAGGATTGGGATTGGCTCGTTGAGAACGTAACTTCTAAGCAGGATTTGGTTGACATCAAGTTGAATCCTAAGAATTCACAGTTCGCTCAGCCATTGTTCGAATTCTCAGGTGCTTGCTCAGGTTGTGGTGAGACTCCTTACGTTAAGTTGATTTCACAGCTCTTCGGTGACCGTGAGATTATCTCTAACGCTACCGGTTGTTCTTCAATCTACTCAGCTTCTATCCCATCTACTCCATATACAAAGAACGCTAAGGGTCAGGGTCCTGCATTCGACAACTCATTGTTCGAGGACTTCTGCGAATTCGGTCTCGGTATGGTTCTTGGTAACAAGAAGATGAAGGAGCGCGTTTCTATCCTCTTCAAGCAGGCTATCGAAAGCGAGCACACTCCAGCAGAATTCAAGGCTGCAGCTCAGGAGTGGATTGAGAAGCAGAACGATGCAGAGGAAACAAAGCGTCTTGCTGCTGTTTTGAAGCCAATGATCGAGGCTGGTGCTAACGAGGGTTGCCCTATTTGCAAGGAGCTCAAGACTCTCGACCACTATCTCATCAAGCGTAGCCAGTGGATTATCGGTGGTGACGGTGCTTCTTACGATATCGGTTACGGTGGTCTCGACCACGTTATCGCTACTGGCGAGGATGTAAACATCTTCGTTATCGATACTGAGGTTTACTCTAACACTG
>OIZP01000051.1_pt1 | contig 79684 bp, 92 predicted proteins | sample 1588531 | NCBI WGS metagenome assembly OIZP01 (sample SAMN03283283) | human gut metagenome | biome: human-associated habitat; material: feces | host: Homo sapiens | place: Peru | collected 2012
CATAATTGAAGTATAGAATTAAATAGAGATGTAAACAAGACTTGGCAAATGAAAAGCGCCCATACAAATCATTTTATATGATTTGATGGGCTTTTTTTATTTGCTGCAGTTAGTTTTATGATACTTTTGTTTGACATCTATGGTTAGTTATTATAAACTCAATTTGTTTTGACTAACTGAGGTGGATTATGATCAATAAAAAATTATTGTTTTCGGTAAGAGAAAGTATTCCGTTTATTAAAAAAAATGTGTTGTATCAATGGATAGGACTTGTTTGTAACGTATTGTCAACGGCATGTTTGTGTTGGATTATCACAAGACATAGAAGTATTTCATTGGTTGGAATCCTTTTTATATGTTTAATTCTTCGTTATATTGTGAATCAAAAAGCGATTGAGATGTCGTATGAGTCTAGTCATATAGTAAAGGAAACATTACGAAGTCGTTTATATAAGAAACTTTCTAAGATAGGGAATAGTTACACAAATGAGTGGAGTACAGCTGAAATTGTACAATTATCAACTGAAGGAATCGAACAATTAGAAACATATTTTGCAAGTTATATTCCGCAATTCTTTTATTCTTTAATTGCACCAATGACTTTGTTTATTGTTATTTCTTTTATGGATCTGAAAGCCGCTTTAGTTTTACTTATATGTGTTCCTTTGATTCCTATGTCGATTGTGTTTGTACAAAAATTTGCGAAAAGATTATTGAATCGGTATTGGGGGCAATATACAAAGTTGGGGGATAGTTTTCTAGAAAATCTTCAGGGATTAACTACACTAAAGATTTACAAGACAGATGGTTATTATCATGAAAAGATGAATGTGGAAAGTGAGAACTTTCGTAAAATCACAATGCGTGTTTTGACAATGCAACTAAATTCTATAACTGTTATGGATCTAGTTGCGTATGGTGGCAGTGCATTAGGTATTGTGTTTGCGTTAACAGGAACAAATGATTTGTTTCAAACTTTGTTTATCATACTAATATCTGCGGAATTCTTTATTCCTATGCGTCAGTTAGGGTCATATTTTCATATTGCGATGAATGGTATGGCGGCAAGTGATAAGTTGTTTGCGATATTAGAAAAGGATATTCAAGAAAAACAAAATGTAAAATTAGATTCATATTCAATTTCTGCTCAAAATCTACACTTTGGATATACCGATAAGGAAGTTTTACATGGTATACACTTTAAAGCATTTAAAGGAATGATTGGTTTTGTAGGAGAGAGTGGTAGTGGAAAGAGTACAATTGCCTCTTTGTTGATGGGACAATATACAAATTATAGTGGTGAATTAAAGTTATCTGGCCATGAAATCAAAGATATAAATATCTATCCATTTATAACGTCAGTTTCTTTAGAAAGCTACTTATTTAGTGGTAGTCTTAGAGATAATTTGGTTATGGCTAAAGAAGTATCAGAAAAAGAGATGAATGCCGTTTTAGAAAGGGTAGGTATCCTTGATTTTGTGAATGAACAAGGCGGACTTAATATGCGTGTATTAGAGGGTGGTAAAAATTTGTCTGGAGGGCAAAGACAACGTTTAGTTTTGGCTAGAGCTTTATTAAAGGATTCACCCATCTATATTATGGATGAGGCGACAAGTAATATTGATGTAGAGAGTGAAAATAAAATTATGGAAGTATTATATGAGTTGTCAAAAGAGAAACTCGTGCTTTGTATCTCGCATCGTCTGGCAAATCTTAAAAGAGCAAATCAAATTTATTGTTTGAAAGATGGAAATATTGTAGAGAGTGGAAGTCATGAAGAGCTGCTTCAACAAAATGGAGTTTATTGTGAGTTGTTTAATACGCAAGAAGAACTAGAAAGATATGGTGCCTAGTATGAGTACAATTCAAATATTTTCGCGATTAGTCAAACTTGTATTTCCTTTAACAGGATTTATGATTTGTGCCATTTTAATGGGTGTGGCCGGCTTTTTGTGTGCTATCTTTATCCCTGTTCTATCAAGTATGGCATTGGTGAAGGATCCTACGTTTAGTTTTCATACGATTGTGATCTTGTTGTTTGTGTGTGCCCTTTTAAGAGGAATCTTACGTTATGCAGAGCAGGCATGTAATCATTATATTGCGTTTAAATTACTAGCTCGAATTCGTGATCAGGTGTTTGGGGCATTAAGAAAGTTGTGCCCTGCAAAATTAGAAGTAAAAGATAAAGGAAGTTTAATTTCTTTGATTACTTCCGATATTGAATTATTGGAAGTGTTTTATGCACATACCATTTCTCCTATTTGTATTGCGTTTGTCACAAGCTTCGTTTGTATCATTATTCAAATGCAATATGGCTGGATCTATGGAATCTATTCGCTTTTAGCCTATGTTTTAGTGGGTATAGTTTTACCAATTTATATTTCAAAACAATCAAGATATATTGGTGTAGAATATCGAAAAGAAGCTGCCAATCTAAATAGTTATGTATTAGAAAGCATGCGTGGCTTGAAGGAAAGTATGCAGTATATGGATACGGATTGTCGCTTGTCGGGTTTAAATCATCAAACAGCTTTATTGGCAAAACGCGAAAAGGAACTGAAACATTTTCAGGCAAAGACAATTTCATTAACGAACGCATGCGTGGTCTTATTATCATTAGGTTTATGTTTGATTCATGTATTTTTGAATAGTTCAATGGAATTCATGATTGTATCGAGTGTTCTTCAAATTTCTTCTTTTGGACCTGTCATTGCACTTGCGAATTTAGGATCTACATTATCGCAAACGATTGGAGCTGGACAAAGAGTTATTTCTCTTTTGGATGAAATACCTATGGTTGAAGAAGTGACGAATGGAGATGAAGCTCAATTTAACAGTATGGATATGATACATGTAGACTTTGCGTATGACAAAGAACAAATCTTAAAGGATATGAATTTAAATATCCAAGAAAATGAAGTGATTGGAATTCAAGGCAAGAGTGGCAGCGGAAAGAGTACTTTATTAAAATTGTTGATGCGTTTTTGGGATGTATCAGGCGGAAATATTTTAGTGGATGGGATTGATATTAAGAATTTAAATACTTCAAATTTAAGAAAAAATGAAGGTTATGTAACACAGGAAACGATTCTTTTCCATGATACGATTGAGAATAATTTAAGAGTTGCTAAGCAAGATGCGACAATCGAAGAGATTCAATTGGCTTGTAAAAAAGCAAATATTCATGAGTATATTCAATCTTTGCCAAATGGATATAAAACATTGGTTGAAGAGCTTGGAAGTTCTTTATCGGGTGGAGAAAGACAAAGGATTGGTCTGGCGCGTATGTTTTTACATGATTCTAAACTTGTGTTATTGGATGAACCTACTAGTAATTTGGATAGCTTAAATGAGGGAATTATCTTAAAATCGATTTATGAAGAAAGAAAAAATAAGACCATAATTTTTGTGTCACATCGTGAATCAACGCTATCGCATTGTGATCGTGTAATTCATATGGAATCGAATCGAGTTAGCTAATGAATAAACGTGAAAAAGAAATGCGTACAGTGTACGAAATGATTCATTTGTATTGTAGAAAAAATCATAAAGAAAAAGAATTGTGTCCAGAATGTTTGGCTTTGTATGAATACGCAAGAATGCGTATTGAAAAATGTCCGTTCATGGAAACAAAGACGTTTTGTTCGCAATGCAAAGTGCATTGTTACAAGAAGGATAAAAGGGAACAGATTCGCAAAGTGATGCGCTTTTCAGGGCCTAGAATGTTAGTGTATCATCCTGTCATGGCAATTTGTCATTTGTATTATCAAATGAAAGATAGTATTGGGTCATAGTGGATATGGCCCTTTTCTATTGAAAAAAAGGGATGAATTGAATCATCCCTAAACAAAGTAAATATGATTATTTTTCAACTACAACAGCACCGTCTTTAATGACTTTATCAATCTTTCGAATGTTTGAAATTGCATCCAAAGGATTTTCTTTTAAACAAACTAAATCTGCATTTTTACCAACTTCAAGTGTTCCATAATCATCTAAAACACCTAAGCAGTCTGCTGAATTGTGTGTCGCAATTTTTAAAATGTCCATACGATCTACACCGTATTTTTCCATTAATTCAAATTCATAGGCTGTGTTGTTGTGGTAGTTGAATGGAGTTCCACCATCTGTACCCAAAGCAATTTTAACGCCTTGTGCATAAGCTTTTTTAAAGCTTTCAACATGAGCATCTTTAACATAAATAGCTTTTTTGACCATGTAATCGGCAATACCAGCTTCTACACCTTTTTCAACGATGCATTGAGGGGCAACTAATGTAGGAACCAAATATGTACCGTGTTCTTTCATGTAATCAATGCATTCTTGATCTAAGAAAATTCCATGTTCAATGGAATCAATGCCGGCATATAATGCATTTTTGATACCTTGCGTTCCTTGTGCGTGAGTAGCCGTTTTTCTTCCTGCTTTATGAGCCTCTTCAATAATGGCTGCCATTTCTTCTTGTGTTAATTGAGCACTTCCAGGTTCTACACCTTTTGTCATAACGCCACCTGTTGCCATAACTTTAATTAAATCGACGCCTTTTTTAAGTAATGTTCTAGCCGCTTTTCTACATTCATCGACACCATCGGCTTCAATACCACCTTGCCAGCCATGGCCTCCTGTCATACAGATGCAACGTCCAGCACATAACATGTGTGGACCTTTAACAAGGCCTGCATCTACACAATCACGAATATCCATATCGTAATCGTTTTCGGTTCCTACAACACGAATAAAAGTAACGCCACTATTGATATAATCCTCTAAGTGTTTTTGTGTATAGAATGTTTTTTCAATAAAAGAAAATTCTTTATCCGTTCCAAAACCAACAGGTTCCATAATATGAACGTGACAATTAAAAAAGCCTGGCGTTACAACGTTTGCCTCGACTACATCTTCATTGATTGTATGATAAGGTTCAATGGCTGTGATTTTTCCATCTTCACAAGTGATCAATTGATCAAATTTAGGTGTATCGCTCACACCATCTATCATTGTTTTAGCGTGTACAAAAATTTTACTCATAAAAATACCCCTTTTCTCAATTTACATAGTATTATGCTCTAAACAAACAATAAATGCAAGTGCTTTCAGAAAATAAAATAATTACTTACATATTAAAAAATACTTTATATAAAGCGTGGTATTAACTGATGCTAACAACAAATGAAAACATTTATAAAATACATGAAACAGCATGAAAATGATGCATAATGGATCGTACACAAATGTTTGGAGGGAAAGTAATGGTAAAATGAAGTGTAGTGACCATGTGTATGGCATTTGCGCTTGCGGGATGTTCCACATTCGCTTCATTATTACCAAAATAAGAATCTAGAAATAGAATTTTTGATTGAACAAAACGCAAAAGTAATTCCAGTCGAAGTAAAGGCAGGAAATAATCGTTCGCAATCAATGGATCAATTGTTGAAAAATGAAGATATTCCTTATGGATACAAGTTTGTGAATGGAAATTGCGGAATTAATGGTAAAAAAACAACTCTTCCATTATACTTAGCTATGTATGTAGATTAGGCTGAGGTAAAAAATGAGAGAAAATATTGAAAAGTATATTGAGTTAATTATAGGAAGTATCTTACTTTCGTTAGGGATTTATTTGTTTGTGACACCTAATGGAATCAACTTTGGTGGTGCCATTGGCATTGCACAGATTATTGAGTATTTTATTGTAAAGATGGTGCCAAGTCTTGGACATATGAATTTGGTGGGTATCATTAACTTTATGATCAATATTCCTTTGTTCATTATGGGCTTTAAAATTATGAATAAAGAATTTTGTATAAAGACTGTCATTAGTTTAGTGGTTCAAACCATTACATTATCTATTTTGCCAAAACAATCTTTTGTGATTATGCCAGACATGCTTTCAAATTGTATCTTTGGAGCCTTAATGTGTGGTATTGGAGTAGGACTTGCTTTACAAAGTAGTGGATGTTGCGGTGGTATGGATATTGCCGGTGTATGTTTATCGAAGACAAAACCAGGCTTTTCTGTAGGCAAGCTATCGATTATTATTAATTCGATCTTATTTACAATTTGTGCCTTTATTTTTGATTTACAGACATCACTCTATTCCATTATCTTTGTGGCCATTCTTTACTTTATTAGTGATCGTATCCACTATCAAAATATCAACATGACCGTATTGATTTTCACAAAGAAAGAAAATATGAAGAATGTGATTATGGAAAGAACCGGTCGTGGTGTAACGTATTGGATGGGTAAAGGTGCGTATACAGATACAGAACAGTATATTTTATTTTGTGCTGTCAATAAATATGAGATTCGTAACTTCAAAAAAATAGTCAATGAAATTGATCCAAAGGCATTTGTGACAATCAGCGAAGATCAAGAAATTGATGGTGGATTTGAAAAGAGATTATGATGTAGCAAAAACTACCTACAAACCCTGCAAGAGTTGGTGTAGGTAGCTTTTTTGTTTTCCAAAGAAAAAGGAACGATTAGTTCGCTCCTTCATTGTATTTAGCCTCGATTTCTTTGGCAATCTTTTTACCTTCCATTACAGCACTACCAATTGTTTTTGGCCCTGTAAAGGCATCTCCAATAATAAATACATTCTCTAATGTAGATGCGTGTGTATCGGTTGTTTTTAGGTCGTTATTCAATGGTGTAAAATCTACTTTTTGACCAATAGCCATCGCAACTAGATCACAATCCATAGTGAATAGTGAGTCTTTTACTTCATGGCAGCTAGCTCTTCCAGATTCATCCATTTCTCCAAGTTCCATTTTCGCAACTTGAACACCGCAAACCTTTCCATTTTCATCTTTTAAAATGTCTTTGATGTTGTTTAAGAAAGCAATCTTAACGCCTTCTTTTTCACAGGCTTTGATTTCTGCAGGGCTTGCAGGCATTTCTTGTAAAGATCTACGGTATACGATAGTTACATCATCAATAATACGAACTAAAGATCTTGCGCAATCCATCGCAACGTTTCCTCCACCCCAAACAATAGCTTTTTTATATTTTTTAAAGTCTGCTTGTTTGTGGTTGATGTTTAAATCATAAAGTAGCGTTAATCCGGCAACGACACCATTTCCGGTTTCAAAGCCAAAAGTATTTTCAATTTGAGCACCAATGGCTACAACCACATAATCATAGTCTGCTTGTAGTTCTTTAAATATAGTTTGATCTACAAAAGTATTAAAATGGAATTTAACACCAGCTTCAACGAGTCCATTGTAGGCTTTTTCTAAGAATGTTTTGGGCATACGATATTCAGGAATACCAGTATAAATGGCTCCACCTATTTCAGCTTCCTTATCGAAAATGTCGATTTGATACTCATTTTCTGCTTTAACAAGCTCTTGAGCTAATGTATAGCCAGCAGGGCCGGCTCCGATAATGGCAATCTTTCTTGTCATAATTAAATTCCTCCATCTTTTTCGCTATTATATCATAAACTACTTCTTTAGGTATGAAAGTGCACGTTTATTTACGTTTTTTACGGCAATCTCAAGTTCACGAGCTGAGATTCTTTTTGCACCATTCGCAAGAATCGCATTTTGAATCAAACCATCACTTGTCGCAACGGATAATTCATATTTCTTTTTCAAATCATGTACAGCTTTTTCAATATAACTATCGGCTGTCTGATTGTATTTTGTATAAATAATATCTAGATTTCCTTGATTAAAATGTGAGCCCGCATTATTTTTAACGCGATAACCATCAAATACTAAAATCACTTTGATTTGTTTATAGCCTTGATAGTTCGAGATTCGATTGATTAATTCATCGCGAGCAGATTCAATATTGACTTTGGCAATATCTTTTAAATCTTGCCAATCATAAATCATATTGTATCCATCAATCATTAAGCATTCTGGCTTTTTATCTTCAATATGAATCTGATTTAAATTTAAATCTACTTTTGTTTTTTTCTTGATTGGCTTTTCAGCTTTCTTGTTGTTTCCACCAAGCGAGTTAAATACTTTCTTTAACTCCTCTTCATGAACTGTATGCTTCACATAAGAAGTATAAGAAGAACTATTGGCTTCTTTAATTTGTAGGTGCATATGTTCTTTGACTTCATTCCAAGGTACAAAATATCCAGCTCCATGTTCACAGAAAATAGACCCGGTTGGATTGTTTAAATCGGCTTCACTGTCATAATTAGATTCTTCGATGACTTTATCTTGATCAAAACACTCGTGATAATCTTCTAACTCACAAATAAATTGACCTTTACCTTTTGTATACGCAATGACATCTTTTTGATAATCCATTAATTCACGCACAGGACCTTGACCTTTAATGTGGACAAGGCTGTTCATATCCTCTTCAATTTTGAAGGTGCAATGCTTATTTTCTAAATCAAATAATGCTTTTGAGACATATTGATTTTCTATAATCAGTTCAAAACTATAATATGGCTCTAATAATATAGACTCAGCCTCTTTTAAACCTTGCCTTATAGCACGATAGGTTGCTTGTCTAAAGTCTCCACCTTCTGTATGTTTTAAATGAGCTTTACCGGCCACTAAAGTGATTTTCATATCTGTTATAGGCGATCCAGTTAATACACCTTTGTGTTGTTTCTCTTTTAAATGCGTTAAAATCAGATTTTGCCAATTTAAGGCCAAATCATCATTGGAACAATTGGATTCAAATACAAGGCCTTTACCTCTAGGTAATGGTTCAAGTTTTAAATGGACTTCGGCATAGTGTCTTAAAGGTTCAAAGTGCCCTACACCAATCACACTGTTTTGAATGGTTTCTTTAAATAAAACTTTACCCGTTGTAAAACCAACTTTCACTTTAGATCTTTTCTCAATTTTTTTTTGAAGAATCTCCATTTGAATGGATCCCATCAAACGCAAGAAAATTTGTTTCGTTTGTTCATCATATTCGATTTGAAGCTGTGGATCTTCTTGAGCCAGTACGCTACAATAGCGCATCATAGTAAGTGCATCTACACCTTCTGGAAGTAATAATTGATAGTTCATGTAGGCATTTAAAAGTGGTTTTGTCATGTCGGATTCAAAGCCTAAACCTTGGCCTACTTCATAGTTGTTTAATCCTTTTAAAGCACAAATCATACCTGGATAGGCGGTTTGCACCATTTCAAATTGTTTTCCATTATACAAACGAATCTGATCCACTTTTTCATCTGTGCCAATTTTATCTTTGGCATTTAATACACCACCTGTGATTTTTACATGAGTTAAGCGATTGCCTTGATCATCACTTGATATTTTATATACACGAGCGCCAAATTCTTTTGGATATTCTTTGATAAATGATAAATCAATGATCGCATCCATTAGATCTTCAATGCCTTGAATTTTTAAGGCCGAACCAAAGAATACAGGGAAGCATTCTCTTTTGAAGATGGCTTGTTGAAGAAGCGAAGTATCAATTGTTTCTGTTTCCAGATAATGATTCATGATATCTTCATTCAACATAGATAATTCATCTTCAGCATTTGTGGATTTAAAATCAATGCAGTTGGATGAAAAATGTGTTTTTAGATCATTCATGAGCTCTTCTTTTGTCTTATAACTAATATCCATTTTATTGATAAAAATTAATGTAGGAATGTTATAGTGTTTTAAGCATTTCCAAATCGTTGAAGTATGAGATTGAATACCATCTTGTCCATTGATCAAGAGAATGGCTAAATCTAATACTTGAAGACTTCTTTCCATTTCGCTTGAAAAATCGACATGGCCTGGGGTATCTATCAAGTAGATTTCACTATCCTTCCAATGAAAATGAGCTTCCTTTGAATAAATTGTAATACCTCTTTCTCGTTCTTGACTATCATAATCTAGATAAGCATCTTGATGATCAACACGTCCTAATTTTCGAATTGTTTTTGATGTATAAAGCATACTTTCGATACATGTGGTTTTTCCAGCATCGACATGTGCTAATATTCCAGTTACTATATGTTTCATAAAAACTATTTTATCATGTTGACGCAAATGATAAAATAGAGATAGTTTTTTTCGGAGGAAAATATGAAAGTCTTAATGTTGAATGGAAGCCCACATCCAAGTGGAGTAAATGATTTGGCTTTATATGAAATGGAAGCTGTATTTAAAGAAAATGGTATTGAAACTGAAATTGTACAAGTTGGAAATGTAGCTGTTCGTGGTTGTATGGCTTGTGGTGCATGTACGAATTTAGGTAAATGTGTATTTGATGATATTGTGAATGAAATTGCCCCTAAATTTGAAAAGGCAGATGGAATTGTTGTTTCAAGTCCAGTATATTATGCCAGTGCGAATGCAACATTGATTGCCGTATTAGATCGTCTATTCTATAGTACTTGTTTTGATAAGACAATGAAAGTTGGTGCAAGTGTTGTATCTTGTCGAAGAGGAGGGGCTAGTGCTACTTTTGATGAATTAAATAAATATTTCACGATTAGTGGTATGCCCGTTGTATCAAGTCAATATTGGAATTCGATTCATGGAAATAATGCGCTTGAAGCCAATCAAGATGAAGAGGGAAAACAGACAATGCGTACTTTAGCTCGTAATATGATTTTCTTAATGAAAAGTATTGCCTTAGGTAAAGAGGCATATGGTTTGCCTGAAAAAGAAGTAAGAAAGGGTACGAATTTTATTCGTTAAAGGTGATTGTATGGTGAATTTAAGACATTCAGATAATATATTTTATGATCGAGAAGGCGATTTATTTGTGATCACAACTGATCTAGATGGTCGTCAAGAAGTGGTTTGTAAGACCAATCTAGAATGTGTGAGTGATGTAATTGCTCGATTGTTAGATATTAACTTTAAAAAGGTTTGTGACAGTGAGAATCGTTTAAATATGTTAGGTGATTTAGAACAATTTGCGTGTGTATATGCATTAAAATTAATGACCTATAAAACAATAAAGGGTTTGTATTTAGAGTTTCCTACTTTAGCTAAATATCAAGGCACAGCTCTAATTAGTCCACACACAGTTATTGATAATCGTAATGATGGTTATAATAATAAATATCATTTAATGTTGGTGAATGTGATTTATACATCTTTGATTCATGCGACTGTTAAGTATGCAGGTTCAAGTATGGAAACTGAGCATATGAAAGATGTATTTGAAACGGTTTTACCAGATAATAAAGGATTGATTGAAACTTTAAATGATTTCTATGATGGAGCTATCAATGAAGCGGATCTAACGGATATTATCAAGAATATTCAAAGTGATAATACGACTAAGGCTTAAAAAACATTTTCATCGACTGATTTTTAAAATATGGTCGAGTACAAACAAAGCAAACATCTCTATGTTTAACATAGAGAAAAAGTAGCTAAAACGCCTATATATAAGGCACCTAGCTACTTCGTGATGTGTTTTTGATGTATTTTTTTTATAAAATTTTGTTCAATTTATCCAGCATTTCACGCCTAGATTCGGAGTATATATGCGCATAAGTTTTTCTTAATTCACTAACAGAGTGCCCTAGCCTTTCTGCGATCAGCTGATCATCTACACCGGCACGAATCAGCAGAGTCGCATGAGAGTGTCTAAAGCCATGAGGGGAGATAGGCGGAACACCAGCAGCCTGGATATATCTCTTCAAAGCAACAGCCAGTCTGGGCGCCAGAAGTGGCTTTATATGGCCAAACACAAACCAGGAGGACGAGAACCCGTCCTTCTTTTGTTGCTCGCTATAGCGACGCCTTAGGCAATCTAGAAGGGTATCCTGTAGATCAATATATCTGTTTGAGTTTTTAGATTTAGGTGGAGTAATCTCCCACGGAGCCGATTCTGTTTTTATAGTTAATGTTTTTGAAATATGCACCCGGCCTCTGCCTAGATCAACATCCGACCATTGGAGGGCAAACATTTCAGATTTACGGACACCAGTGCCATACATAAACATAAAGACATCACGCCAATACGGGTCGTCCACGCAGGATATAAAATAAGTAAAGGTTTCCTGCTCCCAGAATAACAGACTCTGGTCCTTCAGGTTCCGTTTATCTTTCACGATAGGCAAAGATCTGCACGGGTTGACTTCAAGATATCCAAGTCTAACGGAATAGGAAAGAATAACGGAAAGTGTATCTAAAATGCCATTTAAAGTGGGGGCTGCATAAAGCTGACCGTTTGGTTTTTTCTTTTGAAGCAGACGGTTTCTCCACTGATCCAGAACGGGAGTCGTAAGCGCCGTAAGCTTCAAGCTTCCCAAATCATCCTGGATGTGATTTCTATAAGTATGTTCGTGCGTATAGAGAGTGGATCCTTTTACGGACATATTCTCTGCGTTTTTGCAGTATACCTGAAACATTTCATTTAAGGTTATAGAAGGCCGAGCGGTAGTCATTTCCAGACGGAAGGCAAACTCGGCTTCTTTTGCTTCCTTTTTTGTTTTGAAACCTCGACGACAATATCGCTGAGTCTTTCCGGTAATATCTTTACAGGAACCATAGAACATCCAGGTTCCCCTTTTTGTGTCCTTTTGCTGAGCCATAGGAGATTACCTTCTTTTATAATTTCTACGAAAAGCGACTAAAACGCCCAACACTTGAACCTGATCATGAAAGTCGGACGTTGAGAAGAGAGTCCCAATCGCATACGGACTGGCAGTACGTAAAGCAATCTGATTCGTTTCGTTATGCGTAATAATAAAGCGCAGCATAGCTTTACCTTGATATTTTACTAGCATAGGCACACCAGCACGAATAGCACCTGTGGCACGGATCAGGCAGATGTCGCCCTTGATAATATCCGCCTTATACATAGTTTCATCGGGCATAACATAAATATAATCCGCTGTAACATCTGTAGCCGTAGAAGTGAAGACTGACGAGCTATTCGACTTAGATACAGACCCGTCCTCGTCAACCAGGGACAGAAAACGAACGGGCCTTACTGCAGAATCTTCAAAGGCCGCGCTCATCAGATCAAAAGGTTTCAGGTTGAAGCGCTCTGCAATTTTTACAACCATATCTGGCCTTGGTGCTTTAGTGCCAACCTCCCAACACCGTACAGTGTTATAAGAAACGCCACAATACTCGGCCAAATCTCTACGACTGACACCAGACTCTTTCATCAGCTCAGGGAGCTTGGAAGATAAAACTTCATTCAATTTACTCATAATTACACCTCCTAGGTTTATATTAATCTTTTAGGTTCAAAAAGTAAATAATAAAAAATACAGAATAATAACCGTAAAAGTTTGACAAAATACGTTCGTAGCTGTAAACTGTAGGCAATTAGGAAAAGAACTTTTAAGGAAGAAGGGAAAAGAAATGGGATAGAGGAACTCAAAAAGAAAATCGAATTCATGCTCCAGACCATGGACCAGGAGGGCCTTGAACAGGCCTATAAAATCCTACAAAGAATCTGGATCAGACACGGAACACAGCAATAGAACACACACGGAAGAATGCAGGACTTGGAAACAGGTTCTGCGTTTTTCTTTTTATAAAAGACGAGTAACTAACCTAAACAGGATTACTCGTCTTTTAAGTTTTCAATAACTTGCATAACTAAATTGAACTGTTCCTCTGGAAGAGAAAAGAGCCTTTTTACCAATTCTACTGTTTTAGCATCGTAGCCTTTCTCGGCTGCTAGCTCATCTACTATGGCGTCCATATCATCTAGGAATGGTTCGCCTATTCCTTCCGTTAGCCAGAAGTAATCCACATGATATTTAGAGCATATCAATTTAACAATTCCGTCGGACGGGTTCGCTGATCCAGACTCTATTCGACTAATAGCCGATTCAGACAAGCCCAGAGAATTACCGAACGCCTTCATTGTAAGGCCTAAGCCTTTTCGGATTTCTTTTATTCTATTTCCTAACATCTTTTTACCTCCTGACAAAAGTATAATATAAAAACTTTAAAATTTAAAGTCTTTTGTTGACAAACATTAAAAAGTAAAGTAATATAGCATCAGAACTTGAAAATAGAAAGTTGAGGTGATAGAAAACATGAAAATAGAAGATCGTAACAAAGCAAAAGCAAATGCAAACTTATTACTGGACGACGTAAAAGCTCTAAAGGGTGAGCCCCGAGCTTTCCTAGAAGGAATGCTGACAGGCCTACAAATGAACACGGCACCAGCAGCACTGGCAGCACCAGCAGCCAAGGAACCAGAGAAACAGGAGGAGGTGAAGTAGATGCTGGAAAATATATTTTTCGGATTGCTAAGTATACTGGGAATAATGATCCTAGTACCTATCATTTTCGGTCTTGCGATAGGAGCCGTTAGGGGAACTATCAAAGGACTAAAAGAAAAAAAGGATTCCCAAAAATAGGAACCTTAATATGTGCCTCTGATTTTATCTAGAAGAATCTGCTCAGCAATTCTGCAAGCAAGGCTGAAGGATACAGACGAAAACTTTTTAATAACTATACGCGTTTGTTTCCATACATCTTTATCTCGGACGATATCCAAATATTTATGACCTTCCCAAGTCAAAGAATAGATACATCGGCTGTGACTTATCTGTGTAGGTTCAAGTTGGGCCTTGATATAGCCCGCCTCTAAAAGACGCTCAGCAGTATAAAAGACCTCGTCTTCAGTATATTCAGCTATAGAAATTTCAGGGACTTCTAAAGAATCATACGGTCCGGTTTTATCTTCTATCTCAAGTAGGAGCAACCGAACTAAATCATGATTTAACTTCAAACGATTAACCTCCTTTCATAGGAGATTGTAACACGAAAGGAAGAAAGAGAAATGGAACACAAAACAACAGGCGCTGAGCTTCCAGACTTTGCGGAGGGTATCAACCTTCACGGAGAACGATTAAGACTGGAAGCATTCTATGCAGAACAAAAAAGAATCAGAAAACAGAAATTCAGATCTGGACTAGTAACAGCGCTAAACATGGCGCTCGTAATCCTGATCATATCGCTAATCGTAGCGGTTTGGATCATGATCTATCAAATGCTTTAAAGGAGGTGGTGAGCTTTGCAAGTAGAAAACCTAGCAGCCTACAGATACGAGATGATGGAAAAAGGTTATATGAACAAAACAGAATTATCGAAGTTCATAGGTTGCGGAAGGAACAAAGGAAGCAAGATCTTCCAGGAGATCATGGAAGATATAAAAAAAGAAGGCCTAGAGAATATCGACAGCAACGTTATCCTGACCAAACGTGCTATTCAGTATCTAGGCCTAACTCAAAAGAATATCGTAGAATCCTACGAGCGTTCTATAAAAAAAGGCTAGAAGACCTCGTTCGAAAACGAATAAGGCTCTAGCAATAGAACACGCTTATATTATACAGCACGTGTTCAAAAATACAAGGAGGAAAAAGAAAGAATGACGTTAGATGAATTAATTGCCCGCGCAAAAAAGGCATCTGAAGATCAGTGCATGGGTGATCTTTGTAGAGAAAACTTTAAGCAACTTGCAGAATGGCTAGAGGAATTGAAGCAATATAGAGAACAGTATAAAGAACAGAATCAGGAAACTAATCTAGATCATTTCAAACATGAAATTCTAGAAAATTGCCTGTGGAATTTAGCGGTAGCCAAAGGAAAACCTACCCGATGTGATCGTATTAGATGCTCTGACTGCGAATTTAACAAAGATCGGTCGAAAGGATGTCATGAAAAGGCAATAAAATGGATAGAGCAGCCCTATAAAGCACCCGCAATTAAACTAACTAACTTTGAAATCGATTTATTACAAAGCTGTTCACAAAGCTGTTCACAAGGCTATTCGCCCGAATATCAGTTCAAAAATATAAATTCTTTAACCGAGATGAGAAAAAAGGGGTATTTCAAGGGCGTTGATAGGGATGCAACACTTGAAGATATCCTAGCAAATTGCGAAATAACAGAGGAGGACTAAACATGATCACTATTGAAAAAGAAAAACCAGCAAGAGAAGAATTTAAGCTTTTCTCAATAGAAGCTGTACTGACACCAGACGCTGAAGACAGCATGTATATGGAAGCAAAGATTAGAGGACACAGAGCCGAGGTACAGGCCTTTCTCGAAACGATGGATGCTGATCCAGAAGAATACCTGTCTATTCTAAAAAGCGCAGCGAGGGCGATGCTTAAAGATTTTATGCAGCAGGTAGTGAATTCAAGCGAAAACATAGAAGTCGTAGAAATGGAAGAAACGGAGGACTAATTTGTATTTATACAGAATAAAAGTAAGCCTAGTAGAACCCATTCAAGGATTAAAGGGAATCCGTACTAAATATGAACGAATCTCGCAAAATGACAAGCTTCTATTTGCTATGTTCAAAGTACCAGAAGAAGAAAGAGATGAAGTTTTAAAAGTAGCCATGAAAGCATTTCAAACAGCTTTCTTAGAAGAAATGTCTAAAAGATCAAGAAAAAGGAGGAAAAATAGATGCATTACCAACTAACATTGCAATTCGCAACAAGCGAAATCGACGACGCTAAAAAAGTGTTGGAGCTAGCCAAGGAGCTAGACCTAAAGCGCGCAGGACTAGAGGAAAAACTGCCTGAACCTGAAACATTTCCATGGGAAGAAGAAGTACCAACGAAGGAAACGCCAACTCATAAAGAAAAAGAAAGTGAGACTAAGATTCCAATGGCCAAAGATTGGACGACTCAATATGAACCTGTTTCTGAGACTGCAAAAGAAATCACATTGGAAGAGCTACAGAAAGCAGGCGTTGATTTTGCCAAAGAAAAGGGAGTGGCCGTACTTAAGGTATTACTAACTCAGATGGGAGCAAGCAAGATCTGCGAAATTCCTAAAGAGAAATATCAGGAAGCCTGGGAGGCACTACATGCCTAGTCAACACGCGATTTTATCAGCCAGTGGATCCAACAAATGGATTCACTGCCACCCTTCCGCAAGACTGGAGGAACTATTCGAAGAAAAGCCAAGCGTCTACGCAGCAGAGGGAACAGAGGCCCACAGTGTAGCAGAACAGAAACTTCGTAACTGGATCGAGGGACACCCACGAAGAAAAGTCAAGGCAGCCAACGGTGAAATGGACGAAGCTACAAACTACTATAAAGACTATGTTCTAGAGGTATACAACAAAGAGAAAAAGAAAAGCGATATCGCGGACCTTTTTATCGAGGTACAAGTCGATTTGACCCCATGGATTCCGGAAGGATTCGGAACAAGCGACGCAGTAATCGTAAGTAATCACACGCTCCACGTTATCGATTTTAAATACGGAGAAGGCGTCAAAGTAAATGCTCCACACAATCCGCAGCTTACTATTTATGCCGCAGGCGTTATGGCCTTATACGATTGCCTGTACGATTTTGAAAAAGTTCAGCTTCATATCGTACAGCCTAGACGTGACCACATCAGCACATGGGAGCTTTCTACCGAAGAACTGGCAGACTGGATGGAAAACACGGTCAAGCCTGCAGCTATAGAAGCCTGGAACGGAGACGGAGAACAGAAAGCTGGAGACTGGTGCAAGTTCTGCAAGGCAAAAGCACAATGCGCAGCACACGCCGCCAAAATGAAAGCAATCAACGAAAGATATCAGAGAATGTGCGGAATGATTTTAACAGATCAGCAAATCGCGGAGCTTTTGCCAGAACTACCTGGACTTATCGACTGGGCCAAAGAGGTGCAAGAGTTCGCACTGGATCAGGCTCTAAAAGGAACGCACTACGACGGATATAAAGTAGTAGAAGGAACAAGCCGAAGAAAGATTACAGATGAGGTCAAAGCATCTGAAGCACTTCAGAACGCAGGCTTCGATTACAACATGATCATGACAAAGCCAAAACTTCAGACTATCACAGCTCTAGAAAAGTTAGTCGGAAAGAAAGACTTTGCAGAAATCGTTGGTGAATATATCGAGAAGCCGCAGGGCAAACCAACACTGGTGCCAATTAGCGATAAGCGCCCAGAGCTAGGAAGTGTAGCAAATGATTTCAAGGACGGAATCGATTAAAGACTTGGATGAAAAGATGGTCCGCATCCGAGCCGAGATTCGAAACAGTAAACCAGGACCACACAGAAACGATCTAAAGCGACAGCTTAAAAACGTAATGCGACAAAGAGTAAAACTAGGAGGAACAGAAAGATGTCACAAGTAAAAACAAAATTAGTTAGATTCGTATACTGCCACTTGGCAGAACCACACGCCTTTGCAGAGGGCCAGGACGCCAAATATAGCGTGAATGTATTAATTGACAAGGACGACAAAGAAACACTTAACCGAATCCTTAAGGGATACCAGGAAGCCGTTCAAGACGGAGTAGAAGACTACGGTGCTTCTTTCAAAGCAAAAGCGACACCGCTAAAAAGAGAACCAGGAAGCACACGCGGATTATTGGTTGACTGCGACGCGGATGAAAGATACAGCGCGCCAGAGTTCAAGAACAAATACATGCTAGCAGTAAAGAGCAACAATCCTGTATCAGTTGGATACCGCAAGAATGGAGTAACATACGCATACAGCGACAAGAACGCAATTCTGGAAGATGTATATAGCGGATGCTACGGAGCTGTAAGCTTCAACTTCTACCCATTCAACAAAGTCGGAACAGGAATCGCGGCAGGACTTAACTCCGTTCTAAAGGTAAAAGACGGAGAACCATTAGGCGGACATTCAAGTGTAACGGCAGACTTCGGCGACGCTTCTGAGTTTGATGAGGAAACCGGAAGCGACGACCTAAGTGCCTTATTGTAAAAAGCCCATACTGCATATCGACCTGGAGACCTACTCCAGCGTCGACCTTGCAGCCTGCGGGGTTTATAAATACGCAGAGAATTTAGACTTCAAAATACTTCTATTCGGATACGCCTGGGGTGATGATCCAGTAGAAGTTTTAAATTTAATGGAAGAAGATCTACCTTTTTCTTTAGTATCAGCACTAGCCGACGAAAACATCACGAAGGTGGCACACAATGCAAACTTTGAACGAGTATGCCTAACCAGATACGTCAAGGACTACGCAAAGAAGAAAAACATTCTAGGAGACGCAGTAAAAAAGAAGCTAACAGAGGATGGATTCCTTCCACCAGAACAATGGCAAGATACTATGATCATGGCCGCCGAGAACGGCTACCCTTCAAGCTTAGGCCAACTAGGGCCGGCGCTAGGGATTGAAGAAGACAAAGTGAAACTGGCCACAGGTAAAAGGTTGATCCAGTATTTCTGCAAGCCTTGCAAACCGACAAAAGCCAACGGCGGAAGATGGAAGAATCTACCGGAACACGACCCGGATAAATGGAATCTTTTTATAGAATACAACAAGCGCGACGTGGAGTCCGAACAAGCAATTTATAACAAGCTAAATAACCTGGTGCCCGTATCCGATCAGGAATGGGAAAACTGGCACAGAGACCAGAGGATAAACGACAGAGGAATTCACGTAGATACGCAGATCATAAAAAACGTTCAGTCCTACAGTTTAGACCACGGAATGGCACTCATGGATGAGGCAAGATATATCACAGGCCTAGAAAATCCGCAAAGCGTAGCACAGCTAAAAAAATGGATCCTTGACCAGGAAGGACATGACGTCGAAAGTTTGAACAAAGAAGCCGTGAAAGACCTTCTAAAAGGCACACTGAAGCCAGAAACAAGAAGAGCCCTAGAGATACGCCAAGAGCTAGGGAAAACAAGCGTCAGGAAGTATGATGCCTTCCAGAGAGCGTGTGGAGAAGATGACCGCATCAGGGGAACCTTCCAATTCTTCGGAGGCAGAACCGGAAGATGGGCAGGCCGACTGATCCAACCGCAGAACTTCCCACGCCCAAGCTTTGATGAGGTAGACGAACCAAGAACCCTAGTTAAGGAAGGAAGCTTCGAACTTTTGGAGCTCATCTATCCAAGTATGAATGATGTTTTTTCAACGATCATCAGAACTGTAATCACACCACCCAAAGGCAAGTCCTTCATAGTAGCAGACTATAGCGCAATCGAAGCCCGAGTGATTGCATGGTTAACAAGAACAACATGGCGCCAGGAAGTATTCAAGAACGGCGGAGACATCTACTGCGCATCAGCTAGCCAGATGTTCGGAGTGCCTGTAGAAAAACACGGAATCAATGGACACCTAAGACAAAAAGGAAAGATTGCAGAACTTGCCCTCGGATACGGAGGCGGAACAGCAGCACTGGAAGCCTTCGGTGCTAGTAAGATGGGACTGAGCCCAGAACAACAGCAAGAGATTGTGACGAAATGGAGACAGGCCTCGCCACGTATCAAGGACTTCTGGTACTTGCTAGGCCGAGCCTTCGAGGATGCAATCACAGACGGCAAAGTCACGACCCTAGACCGAAATATGAAGGTTTTCAAGGGCGGCAGTAACGTCTATATATCTTTACCCAACGGGCGCATTCTAAGCTACGTTAGCCCACGAATCAAGGATGGCCAGGTATCCTTTTTAGGATTGAACCAGACGACACGAAAGTGGGAGTGGACAAAAACCTGGGGCGGAAAGCTTACGGAGAACGTGGTTCAGGCTATCGCAAGGGACTGCCTATGCGAAACGCTAAAGGGCTGCGACGAGATCGGAGCTAAAACAATCATGCACGTTCATGATGAAGTGATCTGCGAAGTACCGACGGAAGAAAAAGAAACAAAATTCAAGCAACTACTAGACGTAATGGCCAAACCAATAGACTGGGCGCCAGACTTGGTTCTAGTAGGAGATGGATTTATATCTGAATACTATAAAAAGGACTAAAACATGAAAAAACAAAATTTAATTATAGCTTTGATCTATATCACAGCAGCACTGATACTCCTAAATATTTTGAAGGAAGTATTCGGTTTAGATATAGCACAAGCACCAAGGCTAGGAGGATAAAACATGAGTATGAAATGGACACAGCAGGAGGACAACCTCCTAAAGCAGCTAGACGCCCTGGGCTATAGCAGCTCAAAGATTTATAAAGAATATGGCTCTATATTAAAGAACCGAAGTCAAAACGCTATAGCTCTTCGTCTAAGCTATCTACACAAACCACCCGAAGAAAGACGGAAGGAAGACATGGCCAGCTTCGACAATGCAGACATGCTAGAAAAAGCAATCAACCAGGCCGCAGACCGCATCTGCAACCGCCTAGACAATATCGCAAACGCTCTAGCCGTAATCTGCAGAGATATGGAAAGCGATACAGAGAACGCCAGCAAGCACGCTGAACGCGCTACAAGGCTTCTAGAAGAGATCAAGGCCAATGGGACACTCCAGCAAGGAACACTGCAAAGTATCAAACACGAGCTTCAGAAAGTGGCCTATCGGGGAAACAAGAAATGGAATATGAAATGAAAAGAAAGCAGAGAATCCTTTATATTCTAGCGGAAGAATAGACAGGAGGTTGAAGGATGTGCAAATAGCAACCTGCAAAAACAGAAAACAAAAGCAATATTTCAACCAGGAAATGTCCTGGGAGGAATTCACAAAAAAACTAAAAGAAACGACCCGAACAAAAGAAACGGTGGAAGAGTACAAGAACATGACGAAGGACCAGCAGTCTAATATCAAGGACGTCGGTGGATTCGTAGCCGGAGAACTAAAAGACGGAAGACGAAACAATCAAAGCGTTCTATCACGTAGCATGATCACATTGGATGCTGACTTCGCAGACAAAGACTTTTTAGACTTGATCCGAATAACGTGCGACTTTTGCAGCGTGATATATTCCACGCATAAGCACACACCGGAAAAGCCTAAATATAGATGGATCATTCCATTACAAAGGGGAGTATCACCGGAAGAGTACGAGGCAATCGCTCGAAGGATTGCAAGTACAATCGGAATGGAATACCTCGACGACACAACGTATCAGCCAGCACGAATGATGTTCTGGCCTAGCACCAGTAAGGACGGAGAATACATCTGTGAACAACTAGGAGACAGAAACGCGTACCTGAACCCGGATGAGATCCTGGCGCAGTACAGAGACTGGCATGACATCAGCTACTGGCCTCGATCTAACAGAGAGACAGAACTGCATCACAGCGACATAAGACACCAGGAGGACCCCTTATCTAAGTCCGGATGGATTGGTGCCTTCTGTAGGGCCTATACGATTCAAGAAGCGATTGAGGCATTTATTCCAGAGGAATACACGCCGACAGAGGACCCGAACCGTTGGACCTATACGAACGGATCAACAGCCGGAGGTCTAGTCATCTACGACGATAAGTACGCCTACAGTAACCACAACACAGACCCGACAGGGCAGCAGCTATGCAACGCCTATGACCTTGTAAGGATACACAAGTGGCCAGACGATCCAGCAAGTACAGAACACATGCTCGAACTGATGGAACACGACGAGGGCACCCGGAAGCAGCTTATAGAAGACAAGAAAGAACAGATTCACGAGGACTGGGACGACTTCCAGGACGACACCGCGAGGGGTTCGCAAGGGGTAGGAGGCAGTAAAGAAGAAGTAGAGGACTGGCTGAATGCCATGGACATGGACAAGAAGGGAAACTTCAAGCCCACTACAGACAATATAGTCCGCATACTTTTAAATGATCCAAAACTTAAAAACGGAGTCGGAGGCAACGACCTATTTGCGCAGAAACCTGTCAAGAAAGGAAACCTGCCCTGGTGGGACTACAATCCAAGCGACCCGACCTGGACTGACACAGATGATGCGAGTTTCAGATACTATCTAGAAAAGAAATACAACATTGTAGCCAAAGGAAAAGTGGATGACGCCATAGCTTACGTCCAGGAGAGAAACAGCTTTCACCCAGTACGTGACTATCTAGACACACTAGAGTGGGATGGCATACCAAGACTAGACACGCTATTTATAGACTATCTAGGAAGCGAGGACTCGGAGTACAGCAGAGCGGTCGCAAGGAAAGCTTTTACCGCAGCCGTGGCCAGAATCTACACACCAGGATGCAAAATGGATTATATGCCCGTACTCGTAGGACATCAGGGAATCGGAAAAAGCCACATGCTAAGCATCATGGGCGGAGAGTGGTTCTCAGATTCAATCACAACAATTTCAGGGAAAGAAGGATACGAGGCACTGCATGGATCATGGGTTATTGAATGGTCCGAATTATCTGCAGCCAGAAAAGCCGATATCGAGTCCATGAAGCAATTTATAAGCAAGAGGGACGACCGATACAGAAAAGCCTACGCAAGACGAGTTACAGACAACCCAAGACAGTGCGTGTTTTTCGGTACCACAAACGATGACGAGTTCCTAAGAGACTACACAGGAAACCGAAGATTCTGGCCGATCAACACGGATATATCGAAAGCGAAGAAAGTCGTGTTTGATGATCTACCAAAAGAGCGAGATCAGATCTGGGCTGAAGCTAGGCAGAGATTCAAGGACGGAGAGAAGTTATTCCTTCAGGGCGAAGCTTTGACCGGAGCCGAACAGATGCAAAAGGAGCACACGTTTACCAGTGTCCGAGAGGACATGGTCCGGGATTATCTAGATAGAAAGCTACCAGAGGGATGGAAAGATATGGATTTATACGCCAGAGTCCAATGGTTGGAGGACCCGAAGAACAAGGGGGAAGACATCAGAGACTGCGTAAGTTTACTCGAAATTTGGTGCGAAGTTTTAAACGGTGCAAAGAATAAATTTACACCTGCAGACCAGAGGGAACTCAAGGCAATCATGGAAAGTTTGGGGTGGAATAAAGGACCGGCGCCAAGACAAAGAGGTGCCTGCTATGGCAAACAACGGGTTTATTTGAATCCTAAATTGATTGGACATTAACCCCAAAGCGTGGAAACGCTGGAAACGGCTGTAAAAAAATACAAGGCAACAGTGGAAACGGATATGGAAACGCTAAAATCATAGAGCGTTTCCAGGGAATCACCGCATAAAATAAGGCTTTCTAAGCTATTGGAAACACTGGAAACAGAAATATTACTAACTTAATGAATATATATATAATATAGCGTAATACAGTACATGTGTATGCATATGCGCGCGAGAAAATATAGTATATATATAAAGAGTTTGAAAGGCGTTTCCGCACGTATCCGTTTCCAGGGCCAAAAATCAACTAGAAAAGGAGACACAGAAATGGAAAGAAATCACATTAGAACATATCGAGGTTTTATGGTAGAAATAGACGCAAGAGTCAACCAGGAAACAATGGACCGATACGGAATCGAAAGGCAGAGCCTAGTCGCTATGGAAGAACTATCAGAACTGCAAAAGGCGATTTCTAAACTGGTACGCTATCCGGAAGAAAAAACAAAACCATTAGAATTCAAAGGACTAAGAAATAACCTGATCGAAGAAATGGCGGATGTATTGATTTGTATGGATCAGCTTATCGAGTATTATCAAATCGAAAGACCTGAGATTCAAGAACTTATTCAAGCAAAACAAGCAAGACAAAGAAGAAGACTAGAGGAGGAATAGAACATGAAAGAAAATAGAATGTATATCAAGTGCGACCGATGCGGAAAAGAAACATCAGTCGGAATCGAAAAGAGCAAGATCGAGAACGGAAAAACAATCGAAACCTGGAAAGGACTTCCAGATGGGTGGATCACAACAATTGACAACAAAGATTTGTGTCCAGACTGCGCCGAGCGGTACCGCGAACTTCAAAAGAAGTTCTTCCAGAAATGATAGAAAATCAAGTCGAACAATATCTGATCAAAAAGGTATCAGCACTAGGCGGTAAAGCCTGGAAGTTTGTAAGCCCAGGAAACGCAGGCGTGCCAGATAGACTGATCACATATAATTCAAAGGCTTTCTTTGTAGAAGTAAAAAGGCCAGGCGGTAAGCCTAGAGCCCTACAAAAAGCCACAGTAGCCCAAATACGGGCAACAGGTATGAAAGTATACTGCATCAGCACAAAAGCCCAGGTGGACGAATTAACAAATCTGATGCGGTCTGGAATCATACCGGAGGAGCGACACTTTGACAGAATTTAAACCTCATGACTATCAAAAGAAGGCTATCAACTTCGGACTGGATCATAAGAAGTGTGGCCTTCTTCTCCCTATGGGAGCCGGAAAGACCGTAACCACGCTAACGATCATTAGCCTTCTAAAACTAATCGACATAGAAAAAGTTCTAATCATAGGCCCTGTGCGCGTAATAAAAAGCACGTGGCCGGAAGAAATAGAAAAGTGGAGTCACACTAAGGACTTGAGCTATTCAATCATAGCAGGCACTCCAAAGCAACGTGAGAAGGCACTGCAACAAAAGGCAGACATTTATCTCATAGGCAAAGAGAACGTTACCTGGCTAGTAGACAACAAATACTTTGACTTTGACATGGTAGTGATTGATGAATTATCAACTTTCAAGAATCCAAAAAGCCAGAGGTTCAGAGCCCTAAGAAAAGTTATGCCACTAGCTGACAGATTTATAGGACTAACAGGAACACCAGCACCGAAAGGAATCCCGGACCTTTGGAGCCAGATATACTTGATTGACCAGGGAGAAAGATTAGGTCGAACACTAACTCAGTTTCGAGAAAGATATCTAATTCCAGGAAGAAGAAATGGGATGATCGTATACGATTGGAAGCCAAGACCAGATGCAGAGGAAAAAATATACAAGAAAATAGGTGACGTATGCATGAGTCTGGATCAAGCAGACTGCGCCAAACTTCCACCGGTTCAGTACTTAAAAAAATCAATCGAACTACCTCAAAAAGCGATGACAGAATACCACGCTTTCAAACGTGAGAAGGTTCTGGAACTAGATAACAACGAATCACTGCTAGCAGCCAACGCTGGAGTGCTATGCGGTCAGCTGCTACAAATGACATCAGGAGAAATCTATAAACGCGATCAGCTAGGAAATAAGCTCGAAGAAGTAGCATCCCTTCATGCGGCTAAACTTGAGGCACTAGACGACTTGATCGAATCCGCGAACCAGAACCCTGTGATGGTGTTTTATTACTTCAAACACGAACTAAAACGCATCACGGAGCACCTGAAAAAGCAAAAAATTGAAGTAAGAAGTCTAAACAGTGAGAAAGATGTCAAGGCATGGAACGACGGAAAGATAGACGTGCTGCTTTTGCATCCAGCAAGCGCAGGACACGGACTTAACCTTCAGCGTGGTGGACATATCGCAATCTGGTACACACTTCCAAACTGGAACCTTGAACTGTATCAGCAGGCAAATGCCAGAATCTACAGACAAGGACAGAAACAAAACGTGATCATTTATCAGATCGTAGCTAGAGGCACAGTAGACGAGGACATGCTGGATGCACTAGAACACAAGAACATAACGCAAAAAGCCTTAATCGAAGCTTTAAGGAGGTAAAACATGACTTACGACGAATTAATTCCAGAACTAAAAACGGTGCGCTACTGCTGCCACCGTTTGATTGAATTGAATCAGGAATTGGAAGTACTAAACCACCAGACAACAGGCCTTGCAAAATCCGGAGGGATCGAACTGACTGCAGAACAGAAAAGAAGCAAGTGGCCTATGCCAACATATCAGCATCAGTACCACAGCCCGCTCGGCCTATTTGAAGAAATATCAGCCAAAGAACAAGAACTGCATCACTTCCAGAAAAGACTGATGGACCTAAAATGGACAGAACTTCTAGACTTGCAAGACCAGAATATTTTATGGGATCTGTACATTCATAGAATCAAGGCTGAAGAAGTTGCTGAGAAATACGGATACACAAGACAAGGAATGTATAAACATTTAATGGCAGAGGTAAAAAATCTGACAAAAGACTGAAGAGTTTACACTGTAAACCGCTTTCGGGTGGTATATTAGTACTTGTAAAAGAGGACCGATAGAAAAGGGCCCTCTTTTCTATTACCCGGAGCGTCCTCCTTTCTAAAAAAAACGAGTGCTTTCTAGTCAACGTCAATACCAACATCAGCAACGACAAATCATGGGATTAATTTTAGTATTTCAGCGCTCCGGGTAATCATAGACAACAAAGAAGCAGACAAGGCTTCTTTTTTAATACAAACAGAGGTGAACACACATGAACATTACAGACATAAGAACATGCGACCTGAAGCCTTACGAGAACAACCCACGACTCAACGAAGATGCCGTCGATTTAGTCGCAGCATCTATAGACGAGTTCGGATTCAAGCAACCAATTGTGGTGGATAAAGACCTGATCATCATTGCAGGACACACCAGGTGGAAGGCAGCACAAAAGCTAGGCCTTGAGACAGTGCCATGCATCCAGGCCGACGATTTAACACCAGCACAGGTGAAAGCCTACCGACTCGCAGATAACAAAGTCGCGGAAGCAGCACAATGGGACCTTGACGCTTTACAGTTTGAACTGGAAGAACTAGACAACATGGACTTCGATATGGAGCCTTTCGGATTTGAGACTGAAACCTTCGACGAACAAATCGCAGAGGACGACAACTTCGAGCCAGAGATTCCGGAAGAACCAACAACCAAAAGAGGACAATGCTGGATGCTAGGAAGGCACAGATTGATGGTCGGAGACAGTACCAAACGCCAGGACGTAGAAAAGCTTTGCAGCGACGCTACCATGGATATGGTCGTAACTGATCCACCGTATAACGTAGCTTTAGGGCAGCACATGAGACCAAGCGAAGCCAAGCAGCTACACCGAAGAACAGACGGCCTGGTCATTGATAATGACTCATGGGAAGATGACGAGGGCTTTATCGAGTTTTTAAAAGTAGCCTTCGAGAACATGACAGAACAACTTAAGTCCGGAGGTGCCTTCTACATTTGGTACGCATCCACACAAAGCAAGAACTTCTTGGAAGCTGCAGAACGCGCAGGCCTAAACATCCGACAAACGCTGATCTGGAACAAGAACACATTCGCACTGGGTCGCCAAGACTACCAGTGGAAACACGAGCCATGCCTTTACGGATGGAAAGATGGCGCAGCCCATTACTTCGTCAACACTAGAAACCTTGTAACCGTACTCGAAGATACAGAGAACCTGGACATTGACAGCATGAAGAAGGACGAGCTTAAAGACCTTCTAAAATCAATCCTGGGGGGTGCAAGGACACAACGATTCTGGACGAGAAGAAGCCCACGAAATCCGATCTGCATCCAACCATGAAACCAATTCCACTGATTGCAAGACAGATCAAGAACAGCAGCCGGACTGGAGAAAACGTATTGGACCTATTCGGAGGTTCAGGCTCCACGCTTATGGCTTGCGAACAGCTAGGAAGGAGATGCTTCATGATGGAGTATGATCCACACTATGCCGATGTAATTATCAAGCGCTGGGAAGATTACACCGGAGAACAGGCGGAGCTAATCGAGGATGCCTGCTAAGGGATTAGCTGGACGCACAAAGTCCGAAGCGGCCAAACAGCGCAAAGACCCAATGCAAAACCTGAAGCCATTCACGAAAGAGAACGCAGCAGAGATGGGACGCAAGGGCGGAGCCGCAAGCCAGAAAGTCCAGAAAAAGAAAAAGAAGCTGAAACAATGCCTGGCCGCAATCCTAGAGTTGGAGCCAAGCGAAAGAAACAAGGAAAAGCTTATCGACATGGGACTGGAAGACGAGGAACTCAGCAATCAAATGCTTCTAGCCGCAACCATGTTCAACAAAGCCACACGCGGTGACGTAAGGGCGGCTGAATTCATCCGAGACCTTACCGGACAGCAACCAGTCACAAGCCTAGACAGAGCCAGAACGAAACTGATGAACGCACAAGCCGAACAGATCAAGAGACAAGGCGACCCTTCTAAAGAGATTACGAAACTGGATATCTTATTGAAAGCTATGGATACAGTAGCCGGAGACGATAGTGGAATTAACTGAGAAACAGAAAGAGTTCTGGAATCATAAACCGAGCCGCTGGAACATAAAAGAAGGGGCTACACGTAGCGGAAAGACATGGCTGGACTACTACATCATCCCGAAACGTATTCGAGCTATAGAGGGCCTTCCAGGCCACGTGTTCCTCATAGGAAATACAAAGTCAACACTTGAAAGAAACGTTCTAGAACCCATGCGAGAATTATATGGCCCAGAACTGGTTGGAAGAGTAAGACCAGACAACACGGTAAAGCTTTTCGGTCGTATGTGCTACGCGATAGGCGCAGATAAAGAAAGCCAGGTTACAAAGATTCAAGGGGCCTCAGTAGCGTACTGCTACGGGGATGAGGTAGTAACATGGAATAAGAAAGTATTTGACATGCTAAAGTCGCGTCTAGATAAACCATATAGCTGCTTTGATGGAACCTGCAACCCGGACAATAAGAACCATTGGTTTTTAAAGTTTCTAGAATCAGGAGCGGACATTTTCCGACAGAAATATACGATTGAAGATAACCCGTTTCTGCCACCGGAGTTTGTGGAAAACTTGAAACTCGAATATCGAGGGACAGTCCTATACAACAGATACATACTAGGAGAATGGTGCAATGCGGAAGGGCTACTCTTTCCACAGTTTGCAGACAATCCAGACGAGTGGGAAGTCAAAGGAGAACTCCCACTTTTTAACATGATCAACATAGGCCTGGACATAGGTGGAACACGTTCACACAGTAGCCTGATTGTAACGGGAATCACGGCAGACCTTTCTGAGATTGTAACCTTTGCAGAACGTAAAGTCGTACACGCTAAAGGAACTATAGACGCCGAAAGACTTTGCACGGAGACAGTCGACCTGATCAGAGCTTTATGGATTCAGGGCTTCGTGGTATCAAGCGTTTTTGTAGATAACGCAGAACAAGTCATTTTGAACAGTATACGAGTAGCCGTGCAAAGGGCGGGCTTCCCAACCAATGTGATGGATTGCCGCAAGATAGACGGAAAGACAAGGATTCTGACCTACAATATGATGCTTAATCGACACAAGATGAAGTTCCAGGCAGTACCTATGGTAGTCGAAAGTTTGAGTACAGCCCTATACGATACAAAATCAAAGGAAGATAAGATTTTAGATGATTTCACAACCGACGTCGATACATTCGACGCCCATTTTTATAGTTGGTCAACATATATGGACCTGATCACAGGAAGGAGAACTTAAATGAGAATTTTATTCACAATACTAAAGGACTTAGGATATCCTGTGAGCCAGGAAGTCCAAGACTACTACAGCAAGATTCAATTCTGGAACGATTGGTGGAAAGGCTACGTTCAAGAATTTCATAAATACGAGATCAAGAACGAAAACGGAAACAGTAGACAAGTAAAACGCAAGCAGATGCGAATGGCTAAGAAAATCTGCGAAGACTGGGCCGATTTGCTTTTAAACGATAAAACCAGAATCCTGGTAGAATGCAACGAACACGGAACGGACATCACGCAAGAATTCTTGACCGGAGACAAAGAAGACCAGAACGGCGGAGTTTTAGGAAACAGCAAGTTCTGGAAGCTAGGAAACAAAGCTGTCGAGAGAGAATTCGCGCAAGGGACCGTGTGCTTCTATCTGCAGCTTGTAAATCCAACAGTGAACAAAGGGCAGCTAAGTGCCCAGAGCGTACAAATCAAAACTATCAAGGACGCACAGAAAATAGTGCCATTGACCTACGACGAGGAAGATATTTCAGAAATTGCATTAGCTAGCGAGTATACGCAAAACGGGGAAAGTTTTATGTACATCCAGGTCTTCAAACAAGAGCAAGAAGGCTATCAAATCTACAACCACTATTTCAAGATCAACAATGTGGCAGGAGACGCCGTAGGCTATGAAAGAGTATCAGCACCACACGGCGAAGCAATCAGTTACAAGCTACCTTGCAAACCTTTTGTGATCCTAAAGCCAAATATCGAAAACAACATTGCAGACGTGCCATTAGGAATGTCAATCTATGCAAATGCAATCGACATGCTAGAAAGCTGCGACTTGGCATACGACAACCTATTCATGGATACTTTGCTAGGAAAGAAAAAGGTTTTCATGGATCAGGCGCTGTTCAGTATGAAGCCAATAGCCTATGCGCTAAACGATAAAGGTGAACGAGAACCAGTAAGACAAGAGCCGGACGTCGGCGCAACTTTGGAGAAATCTCTATACGTAAGTACAGGAACACAAGTAAGCCCAGACAAGCCTCGACTTTTTGAGGAATACAATCCAAGCCTTCGAGTTGACGAGAACAAAGAGAACGTTCAATTCAATCTAAATCTTTTATCAAGTAAATGCGGGCTTGGCCAAAACAGATACCAGTTCAGTATCCAGAACATGACCACAGCAACTCAGGTTCGTGCAAGCAATAAAGAACTAACAGAAAGCGTCTGGAAGCAACGTATCGCAATCCAGGACGCCCTTACAGAGTTGACGAGATCAATTATCATTCTAGGCAAAGAGAAGTGCCACATATCCGGGCTTGATCCAGACGTTCGAATCACAATTCAATTTGACGACACTATGTTTTCAGATGAGGAAGCGGAACGACTTCGAATGCTTCAGGAAATATCGGCCGGCATCCTACAGAAATGGGAATATCGCGTTCGATACTACGGAGAAGACGAACAGACCGCACGCGAGATGACCGGAGAAACAGAGAACCCGGCGGACAGAATTCAAAGTATGTTCTTCCAGCAAGAGGGAACACAAGTAGAGGAGCCAGAGGGTGAGGCCTAATGCTAGAACCGAACTACTTGCAGAACGTAGGCGACGACCTAGAAAAGCTGTATCAGGAACTGGCAACAGAAATACTGGTGGACATAGCGGAGCGAATCAAGATGAATCAGGATGCTATGACAAGCACTACGGAGTATTTAAACAACAAATTAAAGCAGCTAGGACTCCAGCAAGACTGGATTAATAAAAGACTAGCTGAAATACTTCACACTTCCGAAGAAGAAGTCGACCGGATTATGCAACAGAGTGCTTATAAAAGTATCCGCGATACCTTCGACAGACTAGAGGCTGGAGGATACGACACAAGCGGTTTAGAATTTTCGGATCAGATCAAAAAAGGAACATCAGCACTGTGGGGAGACATCCAGAACCTTACAAGGACTACAGCTCAACTGGCTAGCGACACCTTTATGAGATACTACGACATGGCTTATCTTCAGGTATCAAGCGGAGCTTACTCACTAGATCAAGCAACCGCAAACACAATCGACAAGCTATGCAGAGAAGGCCTAACAAAGGTATCCTACCCAAGCGGTGCTCAACGATCAATCGAGGCGGCCGTTCGATTGGCAGTACGAACCGCAGTAAACCAGAACGCACTGGCTTGCGAGAAATCAGTCATTGATGAGCTAGGCATAAATCTAGTACAGACAAGTGCTCACATGGGTGCCAGACCAAGCCACGCAGCCTGGCAAGGGAAAGTGTTCTGGGTGAACTATCCGGAAGGAAATTACGAGAACTTTTATGAGGCCACAGGATACGGAACAGGCGCTGGACTTGGTGGATGGAACTGTAGGCATTCATTTACTGCATACTTTCCAGGAATAAGCGAAGATTACAGCAAGCCTGTAAATCCTAGAGAAAATGACAGAATATATCAGATGGAGCAAAAGCAAAGGTCCTACGAAAGAAACATGAGAAAGTGGGACAGAGAGCGACGTGTGAAGGCGGCAGCAGGACTAGATACGACGAAAGAGGACTACTGGTATAAATATAACAAGATGAGACTGAAAGAGCTTGTGGACGCTTCTAAGGGCCAATTAAAGAGAGACTACTCAACCGAGAAGATAGGCGGAACAAAAGGCAGACCTTACAAACCTGTAAGAATACCGAAGAAACGAATTACCACTAAGGCTTATACAGAGGTAAAAAACGATGGTGAAAATTCGAAAGTTAAAGTGATCAAGCTGAGTAAAAAAGAAGACTTGACAGGATACAAGATGGACTTTGCGTCAAAACAAGATAAGCACTATCAGGGTACAAAGCAGTACAAAGATTCAATAAAAGTAGGGAAGTATCCGTCATACTTTACAGTTTCAAGAGAAGAGCTAAAAGAAATCATTCTAAAATACGCGCAAACGGGTATTAATCAATATGATAAGAATCAGGACTGGCAAAACTGCGAAACAATACTAGACTGTGACAAGGTAATAGGGTATGCTGTAAATAGAGATACAGGTGCCAAAATAGAAACAAAATACTTCAGAGTCCATTATTCAAAGGATAAGGGGTTTCATGCAGTACCTGAGTTTCCTTCGAAAGGGGTATTAAAAGAATGAAAACACTGACCAAAGATGAATTCATGAAAGCCTGGAGCCTTGAAAAATCCCGTGTGATATTTAACGACGGAGACATTGTAGAAGGATGCTCGGTTTTTATTTCAGACGTTGACAGCTTTAACGACGTAGACGAAATAGAGATATATACAAAAGACGGAGGGTGCATCCTTGAACCTTTGTCAAAAGTAAAGGAAATAATCAAACTGGATTAGGAGGCAGAACATGTCAGAAGATTTCAGAACGATATACAAAATTCTATCAATTCTGCAGAAATCAATGGACTATGAGGTCGTAGACATCCGAAGACTTTCAGCGGATAACCTAGACATCACAGAACCAAAGAGAAAAGCACTTCTAGGCATGCTACTGAAAAATGGATACGTTGAGGGCTTCCAGGTGATCCAATACATAGGAGACCAAACACCAAACATTGAAGGGCTAGAGGGTATCAGGATAACCCTTAAGGGACTAGAATACCTAGAAGAAAACAGCTTGATGCAGAAAGCCGCAAAACTTGCAAAAGGAATTGCGGAAGTATTATAGAACACAACTAAATAAGGACAAGAACCGTGCTAGAAATGGCGCGGTTTTTATTATGCCCTAAGCACGGCATATAAAAGGCTTGAATACCCCTCGGTACGGGATATAAAAGGCCGGACTCGATACTGGAGTGAACCAGATATAAAAAACGCAGGAGGACAAAAATGGAGTTTTTAAAAGAAATCTTAGGGGAAGAATTGTATGCACAGGTTGCAGCTAAGCTAGAAGGAAATAAAACCGTAAAACTAGCAAACCTTGCCTCAGGAGAATACGTTTCAAAAGCAAAATACGAGAGCGACATGCAAGCCAAAGAAACGCGCATTCAAGAGCTTACACAAAGCGTCAAGGATTTTGACGGAGTAGACGTAAAACAACTACAAAAAGACGTCAACGACTGGAAAACAAAATACGATCATGACTTGGAAGAAACAAAACGCGACAGCGCAATTCGTTTAGCTATCGCGAAATCGGGAACCCTATCCGAAAAGGCCTTAATGGGGTTACTAGATAAAGACAAGATCAAGTTTGATAAGGATGGAAAATTGACAGGACTTGACGAACAAATCGAAGCTATCAAGAAAGAGGACAGCTTCTTATTTAAGGCGGCAGAGCCAACAACAAAGCCAAAAGGTGACGATGTAAAACTTGATGGAGATCACGGAGGAAGTCCGAAACCAGAGGCACCAACAACTCTAGCCGGCGCAATTTCAGAATACTATAAAAAATAGGAGGAACTAAAAGATGCCAATTACATTAGAGCAATCAAAAGTCGGTTTAGCCGATCACGTAGACCAGCAGGTCATTGACGAGTTCCGCAGGGACTCTTTTATTTTGGATCGTTTAACTTTCGATAACGCAGTATCACCAGGAACAGGTGGCTCGACATTAACTTATGGCTATTTGCAATTAAAAACACCATCAGTGGCTGAAGGTCGTAAATTGAATAGCGAATACACAGCAGGAGAAGCTGTAAAGACTCAGAAAACTACAAACTTAAAAATCTTTGGTGGAGCCTACGAAGTAGACCGTGTATTAGAAGATACAGCAGCTAGCTCAGAAATCGCATTCCAGTTAGCTCAGAAAATCATTGCAGTAAAGAACAAATTCCACTATGACTTCATTAACGGAAAGTCAACAGCCAAAGGAACTGCTGCAACAGATAACACAAGCTTTGACGGTTTGGATGTATTAGTAAAGGGAACAAATACAGAAGAGAAAAACGCAGATGCAGCCTTTGATTTGTCGACAGCAGCAAAGATCAAGGAAAACGCAGATGCCTTCACTTTTGCATTGGACTCTTGGCTATCAACTTTCTCTGTAAAACCAGACGCTTTATTAGTAAACCGCAAGACAGCTACTGTTTTAAAAACTATCGCTAAAATGCAAGGATACTACACAAGATCAGAGAACAGCTTCGGCCAAGGTGTAGACAACTATGACGGAATCGCAATCGTTGACATGGGAGAATACTACAACGGAACTAAATCTGTAATGTGCGTACCTATCGACGACTCAACAGGAACAACAAGCATTTACGCTGTAAAATTCGGATTGGATGCCGTGCATGCAGTAAGTCCACAAGGACAAAAAATCATTCACCAATACATGCCAAACTTAAGCGAACCAGGGGCCGTTAAAAAAGGTGAAGTAGAAATGATTGCTTCTATCGTTTCAAAAGACACAACAAAAGCCGGTGTATTCCGTAATGTACAAGTAGCTCCTGTCGCAGCAGCATAAGGAGATAAAGCATGATCCTAAGCTTTGAGGAATACACAGCCTTAGGTGGAACACTACTGGATGAAGTAGAGTATGCGCAGATAGAGCCAAGAACCGAAAGCCTTCTAGAATCCTACATTCGAGAGAAAATTCCATACTGGAAGGTTCAGGCTTTGGAGGACTACAACATGGACCTTAGAAAAGTAATCCTATACCAGATAGACTTCATAGAAGCACATGGCGGCATGGATTGCTTTGTAGGTTCTAGTGATATGAACTTCACAGGCGCAACCACAAGCGGCTTCTCGTATTCCGTAGATAATGCAAAAACGATAAGGTTCCATGACATACCCTTATCAAGCCTAGCAATATCAGAGCTCGACTACCAATTATTCAAAGCAGGACTAGCCTGCCAGGCGATATGGTAAAAAGCCCGAGATGGCTTAGGCCGCATACAATAAAAGTCATGAACATTCTAGGCGAAGAAAACCTGGAAGAAACGACGTCGACAGTAACGGTCCAACACGTAAAGATTTCCAAAACAAAGGCCCGGACATATGGACAGACGGGCGCCAGTAATTCCGATACGATCCTCATCACGATAGACGTGAACGATTATCAGGCGGACAAAGTTCTAGTTCCCCCTTTAGAATTTAAGACGCCAGAAAAGCAATTCACACTTAGAACCGGGGATCGTATCGAAGCACATGGCGACATTTACGAGATCACAAATGTGAATATTCTAAATCCCTTGAGAAATACGCCAGAATTCATAGAGGTAACGTGTGAGTGAGTATCATCTAAAAGTTATAATTGACATCCCGGTGGCACAGATACAGGCCAGAGGAACCAAAGCGCTCCGCCGATCTAGATTGAAGCTGAAGCAGCTTATCGTTCAAGACACGAACAAAAACGTGCCTATCGGAAAAGGAACGCTGAGAACCTCAGCTTTAAGATGGGCGGCACAGGATAACGACTGGATCATATGGGATACGCCATACGCACACTTCCAACATACAGGAAGAGTGATGGTCGGAACCCATAGCCACAGTCCATGGGCTAAACACGGAGAAACAAAAGTATATACAGCTCGAAATTTGAGCTATAGACAAGGAGGCTCTGAGTGGTGGCCTAAGACACTGAAAGCACGAAAGAACGCCTGGATGGAAGGCGCGAAAAAGTTTTTCAAGGAGGAATTCAGATGAGTGAAAAGAAGATCATAAAGCTGGAAGACGTAAAACAGATTGAAGACGGATTATATAGTTTCTTTTCTTCAATCAATATAAACAACATACCGTGGTGCTTGGAGTATTTCAATGACTCCAAGCACACCGCTTTACTTTTCAAAAGTAGTGGCTACACGGAAGAAATAGAACACTATCTGGGTGGTGGCTATAGAGCTACATACCCTTTTGAAATTTATATTCAAGCAAGCAGAAAGGACACGAAAGCACGTCTGGACTTATCCAGAATCCTGTATGCACTAGTACAGGCACTCGCGGAAGAAGAGGCGCAAGGCTTCCCAAATCTAGCATTGGACGAAGCGACACCGCAAGAGGTCACGCTCACAACGCTACCTTCAGACTACACGGGAGAAGAGGCCACGCTTTCAACTTTCTATTGCTCTATGACATTAACCTACGAAAAGAAAGGAAGGTTTGAATAATGGCAGCAGCAGAACTACCTAAAAGAGAGATCAAAGTCGAAGAGAATCTACACTACGTGAAATTCACAGGCTCAGAAAGCTACGTTCTAGCTAACAAGGGTTTGACGAACTGGGAACAAGCTTTGAACGCTACAACGGATGATGGCGTGCAATATATCGGAGAAGCAGGCAGTCAAAGCCAGGTTACAGGTTACGCGCCTACAGTATCTTACGAAGGCCGAGCATATCCAGGGGATGCCTTTAACTATTGGCTATACTTACAAGGTAAAGAACAGAAAGTCGGCTCTACTTTTGAAGAAATCGAAGTAGAAACATGGAACGAGAAAACAGCTAAGTCCGGAGACTTTGTAGCATATAAAAGAATCTACGAAGTGCAACCAGACAACCCAGGAAGTGGAGAGGCCGGAGCTAAGTTAACATGCTCTGGAACATTCGCACAACAAGGCGATCAGATCAAGGGAACATTCAATATTAAAACGAAAACATTTACCGCAGACAGCGCCACAGAGTAAAGCACATAAAAACATAAGGAGGACATCATGGAACTAAAGTTACAAAAGCAGCTATTAAAAGAAATCGACATTGACGGACACAGATTCTTAGTCGATGTAAAGGACACTTCTAAAATTGAAGCCTTAGAAAACTGGGCAACAGAACAGAATTCTCAAAGCAAATTCGGAAAAGAATCCTTAGAGGGCTGTCCTACTTTGATTAATAAAATTCTAGGAGACGGAGCCTTTGAAACGCTATTCAGAGGGTACGAAGAAAGCTCGGCACAATTTGAGCTTTGCTTCACATTGCACAGCATCTTCCAGGATGAGTTTTTAAAGGATCAGCAGGCAAAAGTCGCTGAAGAAGAAAAGAAGAATCTGGACAAAATCGACAAACTTTGCGAGTCTATGGACAAATTTAACAGGACATTAGAATACGCAGACAAACGATATGGAGGAAGAAATGCTGTGGCTAAAGAGAGAAGATCTTCCGGAAAGCATAGACGCTAACGGAACGATTCTCCCTATCTTTGCAGACTTTAGAACCTGGGTCCGAGTTGACAGCGTTATACAAGATAACGCAATACCAGAGGGACTGAAGCTGCCCGTTATTTGTGATCTAATAGGAATCAACCCGTTCGCTTTTAAAGGCGATCAGAAAGACCTATGGAAAGCGGTAATGGGCTTTTATTTTTGCGACAAGAAGCCTAGAGAGTCCTATGCCAAGACAAACGGACGACAAGGCTATCGGTTCGAATACGATATGGACCTTATATATGCAGCATTTAGGCAGCAGTACAATATAAATCTTTTAGACGCAAAACTTCATTGGTTTGAATTTAAGGCACTTTTTAATGCACTAAACGACGATACCATGATTGTACGCGTTATCGGATACCGAACCAGAGACACTTCAAGCCTTAAAGGAGAGGAGAAAACTCACGCGCAGCGTCTGGAAAGATATTACCGTCTACCAGAGGAAGAAGGACTGGAAAAGGAAAGAACACCGCAAGAAATAGAAGCAGAACTTCTGGCCAGATTAGAAACCTAGGAGGTTGAGGAAATGGCATCAGGAGCTGATGGAACAATCAAGGTCAAATTAGGACTAGATGACAGCGAATACAAAAGCGGCCTTAGCGGAGCGCATAAAAGCGCGGAAAGCTTCGCGGACAAAGTGAAGTCAACCTTCGTGGGCGCAACTGTATTCAAAGCAGCCAGCAAAGGCTGGGATTTAATATCTGGATCAATCGGGAAAGCAACCGCCCGATTAGATGCCATGCAAAAGGCTAAACAAGTAATTGGTGTTTTAGCAGGAAGCAGCGAAAAAGCTACAAAGGTTGTAAATAACTTAAGTGACGCTGTAACGGATACTGCGTATGGATTAGACACAGCCGCCACTTCAACACAAAAACTGGCTACATCAGGACTGGGATTAGATAAGTCTACTCGAATGGTAAAAGACATGATGGACGCCGTTTCTTTTTACGGAGATGGAACCAACGAAACCATGGCCAATACGATAGACGCAATCGCAAAGATGAACGCATCTGGAAAAATTTCAGCCGATCAGTGGCAACGATTAACAGACGCCGGAATCCCCGTTTTAAAAATCTTTTCAGAGAAAACGGGGAAAAGTATGGCCGAAGTATCCGACGCCTTCTCCAAGGGCCAGATTAGTGCGCAGGAATTTAATGACGTACTGATGGATGCCTTAGAGAACGGAACGGAATCATTCCCAGCAGTAGCAGGAAAAGCCAAGGAGATGGCCGGAAGCTTTGCAACAAGCTTCACGAATATGTCGGCACGTATCGCAATCGGTATCGCTAACATAATCACGTCCTTCAATGACTTTTTAGCTGATAACAGCTTACCCACAATTCAAGAAATGATTGCGAACTTCGGGTCCGTAATCAAAAACGGATTAAACTGGATTGCGGAAGAAATACCGAAAGTGCTGAATGCACTAAAAGAATTCTTTGCACCAACCGCGGAAGCTATAAAAGCAGCAACAGAAAAAATTCAAGAAGCCTGGAACAGCGTACGAGATACAATCGCACAAAAGCTAGATTCCAGCGATTCTCTAGATTTTGTAAAAAGCGCTTTGGAAAGAATCAGAGACATTCTGCCAATCCTTGTAGAAAAAGTAGGAGAATTCGTCGCAGCCTTTATCGAAAAGCTTCCAGATATTATAGACAAAGTACAAACTGTAGCAGATACGATTCAAGGACTTATGCCTTTGATTGCCGCTGTAGCCGGAGCTTTTGCAGCCTGGAAAGGAATCAAGGCAGTTAGCGACATAGCGAAAACAATCGGTGATGCAGGAAAGAAGATCAAGACATTCGGAAGTCTAGTATCAAAAGGTTCTGGATTGCTTGATGGACTAGCTTATGCTGCATCATCAGGAACGGGCGTATTTGCGAGTATGGCCGAATCCTTTACACTAGCCGGCGGAGGCCTTTCAGGGCTAAGCGCAGCTCTTGGAGTAATCGGTGGCCCTATCACATTAGTGGTCGTAGCTATCGGAGCCTTGGCCGCGGCGTTCATTTACCTATGGAACACGAGCGACAGCTTCAGAGAATTCTGGATCAATCTATGGAACAACATAAAGGAGACAACAGGCCAAATTGTAGATGGGATCGTGAACTTTTTTACAGTAACGGTTCCTGAGGGATTTAACAACTTTATAAATACTGTTTCTGAGATTCCCGGAAAAATAACAACATTTTTAACAGAAGTGGTTTCTAACGTTGCCTCCTGGGCATCTGAAATGGTACAAAAAGCGATTCAGGCAGGAAGCGAATTTGTATCAAGCGCAATCAACTTCATTCAGCAGCTACCTAGCAAAGTATGGAGTTGGCTATCAAATACGATCAGTAATGCTGCTAACTTTGCAAGTCAATTTGTACAACAAGCAATACAGGCTGGACAGAATTTCTTCAGCGAAATAGTAAACAAGATCGGACAGATACCAGGGGAAATGATTTCGATTGGATCTGAAATCGTAAACGGGATCAAGAGCGGAATCAGCGGAGCCTGGAGTTCGTTGACGGGTTGGCTTGGCAACATGGCTAAGAGCCTTATTGACGGGGTAAAGAGTGCTCTAGGAATCGGCTCGCCTTCAAGATTATTTGCGGATCGTATTGGTAAATGGATTCCAGCCGGAATCACTCTGGGCGTAGAACAAGCTATGCCAAAAGCTAAGGCCTTTATGGGACGCATGTCGAACGAATTAATAGACGCAGCTAGCATGGACAGCCTAACTTCAAGATTGGCCTTAGAAGGCAATCCTGGAGGCCTAGGAAGCGGCTTAGGCAGCACAGTCGTCTATCAAGTAGATCAGACAATAAATTCAGCGAAGGAGCTAAGGCCTAGCGAAATCGCGCAAGAAACAGAAAGAATGGTTAGGAGGTTAGCATGGGCGTAACAGTAATATATACAAACAGCCTAGGGAAATCAGTTGAGTTTTCCGAGGCCTCAGGCATCCGACTAACAACACTAGACGGAATCTCTAAAAACGAGATCACCTTATCAGAATCAAGCGTTTCTAATCAAATAGGGACAACGGTGTCCGGTGCTTCTATTGAGCCTAAGGACATCACCCTAGAGGGGCGCTTTAAATACAACGCAGACACAAGAAAAAAACTTTTAGCTGTAATCCTTCCTGGAGTATCAGCAAACCTGAGATACATCAATACACGAGCTGGGATTGACGTTTACTGGAAAGTCGAACCTAAGACGACTCCGATTATTACGCTCAACGAAACCTGGCAAAAATTTCAGATTGTATTGAGGGCTCCATTCCCATATGCAAGACGTGCAAAGGAAACAAAGGTGGCCTTCCAGAGATTGAGGTCACTCTTTAAATTTCCTCGCTCTTTTTCAAATACGGAACCCTGGAAAATATCAGAGAGGATCACAATGCCACTAGTAACAGTCGATTACAATGGCAGTATAAATACTGGTTTTCTTTTGACTATGAAAGCAGAGGCAAAAGTGAAAAACCCGAAAATTTTGAACGTGTTCACTCAAGAACACATATCCTTCGGGCAAGTAGCAGACCTCGAGATGAATACAGGGGACGTGCTAGAAATAAGTACTTTTGCAAACGAGCAATACTGCCACTTGATACGAAACGGAGAAGTGGAAAACATTTTCTGGATGACCGATTATGATTCCGAGTTTTTCCAGATTCAGCCCGGAGAAAACATACTGAACTATACAGCAGAGGAAAACCCAGGAAGCCTGGATGCGATTCTACAATTTGAAGAAGTACTGGCGGGGGTATAAGTATGCACTATTATGTTTATGACAGAGAAGGAAAACGACAAGGACCGCTCCAGAACATAACCAGCGTGCAATGGAACCCAAAATATTACGAAACAGGAAAAGCCGAGATTCATGTGGAATATACGGACTTCAATACAAAGTATTTACAGAAATGGAACCGGGTCGTTTGCAAGGAAAGAAATGAGATTCTTTTTATAGAATCCGTAGAAAGACTCGCAAAAGAAATTGTAGTCCTTGGACACATGGACAATTTGGAGGACCGTATAAACCTCTATACTTTGACCGTTCGAAATGTGGAACAATCGCTGCTCGGTAGTTTTGAAAAGAACAAGCGCGGATTGGATATCGTAATCGGAGAGAATACAAGTCTTCCTGGAAAGCTTGAGAACGCATCCGACACAACATACGACACGCTCAGGACTATGGCCCAGAAATACTGCCAACTAATAGGTTACGGCTATAGAGAAGTTCTAAAAGGGACAACACTGAATTACTTCGAAATTTATACGGGATCAACAAAGAACAAGCTGAGGTTTTCAGACAGACTTGGAAACCTAATCTCGCAAACTTTTATCGAGGATATATCAGAGTATAAAAACTATGCTTACGTGTATGGGGAAGAATCTGGATCAGGACGAAAAAGTGTTATCGTAGATCTTCGAACAAAAGACGAGCCAAGGATGGAGCTATATGTGGATGCCAGAGATTTACAGTCCACCTATAGTGATGCATCAGGCAACGAACAAACCTACACGGAAGAGGAATATAACAACATGCTAAAAGAGAGGGGCCTTAGTAAGCTAGCAGAGACAAGAAAGGGCTCTTCTAAATTTGAATTTGAAATTGACGCAGACGACAAAAAGGCAGTCCTACAAAAGGACTTTGACCTAGGAGACGTGATACCGTGTCTAAGTTTTAAATTCAATTTATTTACGTTTGCAAGAATAACAGGCCTTAAGTTTGTAGAGGAAAGCAATCTGCAGACGCAGGTCACTCTTGAACTAGAACTTGTAGAGGTTCAAGAAAGCGCAACAAAAATGAAAGGAGGGGGCTCATGACAGCGTACCCTTTAAATGATACGGAGTATCTGGCAGAAGATCTGCGGATGTTCCACGCCGGGAGAACACCTGGCCTTTTTAATATCACCGGTGAAGACTTCGAAGTGAAAAGTGCCGGTGGTATGAATATATCAGTCAGTAACGGGCTCGCCTTTTTAAAAACATCCAGCGACGGAATAGGCGGTATCGTTTACTCGCCTAAAGACAAAACTACTCTAACAGCTACCGTCGCTACAAACTACACAAGATATGACTACGTGGCCATTCGATATAATAAGATCAGCAATTCATGCGGCCTTGTATATCAGAAAGGAACGCAGTCAATGCCTACGCCTATTCGAAATCTAGAACAGTACGAGCTGATTATTGCCGTTGTAGCTTTAAAGGCATCAGCTGGAGAAATTACGCAGGAAATGATTCAGGATGTGCGACTCGACGAGAGCTACTGCGGTTTGACAGTTGATACATTAACAAATGTGCCAACACAAGAGCTATACAATCAATTCCAAAGCTTTTATGAAAGAATCCAGAAAGAGAACGAAGACTTTCAGAACTCTAATAATGAGAAATTCAGAACATGGTTTGATAATTTAGAGGAAACGCTCAAGGGGGACGTTGCTACATCACTGGCTCAGCGCATTCTAAACCTTGAATACATGCTTATGAATAACCATTTCACCACGATTCTTTTATCTGATGCAGGAACGCTAGTAGACGAGAACGGACAAGAAATTTTAGCCGATTGGGCGTATGAAGTTGAGTCCGGTGAAGTAGGTAAAGCTTGGTCTTACAAGGTGAAATCATGAGACAAGGAACAACGCCAACTCTGATCATTCATACATCAGGACTCGAGCTAGAGAAACTAACAAGTCTATATTTAACAATCGAACAGAACGGGACTCTTCTAACAAAAAGAATGGAAGACCTAGAGATTGAGGAAAACACTGTGGCCGTAACGCTAACTCAGGAAGAAACGCTTCAATTTATGCCTGGACGGTATCAGGTACAAATTCGAGCTATCACCGAAGAAGGAGTGGTCATAGCTTCCCCAATTCTAACACGCCCAGTCTTTCCGGTTTTATATAAGAATATCATAGAATGATGAAAGATAAATTTAGTATCAATCTAGCCGAGGAAAACGAAAGCCTGGGATTTGACTTCAAAGAGCAATACGTCGCAGGAACAAGCGATTATAACAAACTGAAAAACAAGCCAACTCTAAACGGTAAAGAAATCATAGGCGCTATGGAAGAAGAAGACCCGACAGTTTCTGGATGGGCAAAAGAGCCAACAAAGCCGAGCTACACGGCGGAAGAAGTAGGCGCAATAAAAAATGACGAGATCAAGGCAATCTCACTAGACGAGCTTAACAGCTTGTGGGAAGGAGTATAGACATGACTACAGAATATCTGGACAAGGCGGGGGCTACCCTACTAATCCAAAAGACAAAAGCAGGATTAGCAAAGAAAGTTGATGCCGTAAGCGGTAAAGTACTATCGACAAACGATTACACTACAGCAGAGAAAAACAAATTAGCAGGCATTGCAGCAGGAGCTCAGGTTAACGCAATCACAACGGTGAAGGTCAACGGAAGAGAACTAACACCAGACACCAACAAAGCTGTAGACGTAACAGTACCAACAAAAACCTCGCAGCTTACAAACGACAGTGGCTTTCAAAATGCTACTCAAGTTAAAGCTACAGTTACAGGACAAGGGTACCAAACACAATCACAAGTGCAATCGTTGATTAATTCGGCAGTTGGAAATGTTACATCTATCAGATATGAAAAGGTAACGAGCCTTCCTGCTACAGGCGCAACCGGCGTTATTTATTTAGTAGCGCATTCACACGGAACGCAAGATATTTATGACGAATATATCTGGATTGCAGATACAAAGACGTTCGAGAAAATCGGAAATACAGACATTGACCTAAGTGGATATGTAAAGACAACCGATTTAACAGCAATCACGACAGACGAGCTGAACGCAATGTGGTCCGCAGCATAGGAGGTGAAAACCTATGCTCGGTTTTAAAGATAAGGCAGCTATTAACTGGATCGTAACCAAGATAAAGGCGGTCACAACGTCGCACAATAACCTAAATCAAATGGTTATGAATAACCACTTTACCACAAATTTAAACGCAACAAGCGCTCAAGATTTAGTGGACGAAAAAGGGAATACAATCCTAGCCGATTGGTCTTACGAAGTAGCAAGTGGGGAAGTCGGCACGGATTGGAAATATAAAGTCAAGGAGGAATAACATGGCAGGAAAACAAGTAACAGAACTAGACGCATTGCCTAGCTTTACCGATACAAGTTTATTACCGGTGCACAATGGCGCTGGATTAAAAAAAGGTACATTGACGCAGTTGACGGATTACATGGCAAAACTATTCAGTAATCCAAATTTATTGCTTAACTCGAATTTCAGAGTTGACCAAAGAGGGTATGGTACATATTCGAATAACACTACAAAACCAACGTATACACTAGATAGATGGATGAGTATCAATACTAAAGTTGTATACAATATCGATGGAACGGTCACCATCACATCGTTAGCGACTACCGACACAAGCGCTTGGTTCAAACAAATCTTAGCGCACGCAATCAATGATACGTGTACATTATCGTGTAATATTACGGCAGTGACAGGAAACGCATATCTATACAGACAAACAAATGGAAAGAAGATTGTAAAAGGTTTAAACATCGTAAATTTATCTTATTTAAAGGAAGCAAGTATCGAATTGAAGCAAGGAGCGTCAATCACGATTGAATGGATTAAATTAGAGAAAGGCAGTAAAGCTACAACTTATGTTGCGCCAAACTACGCGGAAGAATTGCAGAAGTGCATGATGTACTACAAGCAATTACAAGCATCATTAAATGGCTATTTCACAAGTCAAACGTATATATCTAGTGATGAACTATCAAATATGAGAACTAAACCGACAATAAAAGGCGCTGGCAGTTTTTGGTTGTATTATTGGGCTTCTTATAAAAAATATGAGTTCAGTAGTGTGGGAGAAATTTCATTAACAGAATATAACGAAATCACAATATTACTAGCACCGGATAATACCCAACAAAACTGTACATTGGTATTTGATACAGACGGCTACATTGAATTGGACGCAGAAATTTACGCGGCGTAGAAGGGAGCAAAAAGAATGTATAAGGTATATGTTAAATTGAACGATGATAAATGTATCACATCTATTAATTCAGAAATCTTTTTATCAGAAGAAGAAATTCAAGGAATGATAAATATTGATGAAGGTGAAGGCGATAAACACGTGCACGCTCAATCGCAATATTTAGAAAAATCATTGTATGATGAACTAGGTCGATACAATTATAAATATATCGATGGGGCAGTTGTTGAGATTGCAGAAGAAGATAAGCCGAAAGTCGCAAAACCAGAACAACAAGCAACCGCACAGGATAAGATTGAGGCGCAGGTCATGTATACAGCGTTAATGACCGACACACTTCTAGAAGAAAGCGAGGCCTAATCTATGTTTGAAAAAATCAAAAGATTCTATAATCTAAAATTATATACAGATAAGCAGGTAAGAAAGTTCTGCGAAAAAGGATTTCTTACGCCTGATCAGTATAAAGAAATCACCGGAGAAACATACTAACACTGGAAACAAGGAGGAGCGAAAGACTTCTCCTTTTTCATAAATAGAAGGAGGTCCAGAATATGAGAAAAGGACAAAAACTTACAAAAGGCGGATATCAGCTTTTAGGCTTTCCGATGGAGTACATGAATGTAACCCAAGGAAACAACGTAGGAACGCATCTAGGCACAAATGCTATGGATAACGCGGGCAAAGATACCGGGATCGATGAAACAATTGCACCATGCGACTGTCACCTAGTAGCCTATGACTCGGCGCGAAACGGAAATGCAGTATTCCTAGAATCAGACAAAAAAGTACTATTTAGAGACGGAACGATTGATTTCGCTACATTTATGTTCATTCATGATAACTACATCGAGGATATCAAAAGAGTGAAATACTTCAAGCAAGGAGACACGTTCGGAGACGAAGGGACTGCAGGATATGCAACAGGAAATCACGCGCATATCGAAGTTGCAAAAGGGAAGTTCTCTCATATGTACGACAGAAATTCGCAAGGAGTATATCACTTGCCTAATAACATTTCTGCAGACTTGGCATTCGTAACAGACGGAACAGTCATTTTAAATAAGGGAACATTCGCAAATTGGACAGATGCAAGCCGTGTACCATTCAATCAGGGAAGCCAGACTTCTACTGGATCAGCATCCGTGCTAAACGGTATCCCGTCCGATTTTGTACACGAAAAGGCTACATTCTATCCTGCTTGTACAATCAAGATCAGACGCGCGCCAAGCCTAAAAGGACAGGACACAGGCCTAACATATATTCAAGGACAGCACGTCAATTATGACGGGTACGTGAAGCGAGAAGGCTACTGTTGGATTTCTTGGATTGGCGCAGACGGAACACGTAGATGGATGGCCTGTGGGGAGCTAAACTCGGCCGGATTTAACACAAGTCCATACGGAACATTTAAATAGAAAGGATCAGCAATAGAACACAATGAACAGGAGAATAAATAGAAGATACCAGACACCTCTACGCCCAGACTTTGCGCATTTTCTAATCGAAGAACAAGGGCTGAGCAACAGACAGAAAAAAGTTGTATACCAGCTAAGAAGCAAAACGCAAGACTCGCAATGGCACTACCAGGACGCAGGTATGTCAAAAGACGAATTCGAAGAAACCGTCAAAGATTTAAACGACTACTACTGGGCCCTTTTGGTTGATATGGCCTTCGGATTTTACAAGCTAAAGAAGGACAAAAGAGGAACAATTCCAGACACGGAAATATTAGAGAATATAGGTGAAAAGAGGTAGAACACAATGAACACACCATATTTCAATAATTTCATGCCGCAGCCTGGACAGTTTGGAATGCCACAGATGCAGGCACCGACTCAACAAATGAACCAGATTCAGTTTGTAAACGGAATCGAAAGTGCTAAAGCTTTCACTTTAGGACCAAATCAGTCCGTGATTTTAATGGACAGTAACAAGCCTGTTTTTTATCAGAAACAAGCCGACGCAAGTGGCTTCTGTACAATCAAGGCTTATAGCTTCCAGGAAGTGAAAGAAGATCAACCGGAAGACAAGTACCTCACGAAAGCCGAATTCAAGGAATGGCTTTCAAAGGTAGAACAGAACGCGAGAGGAGGCAACCGTCATGAATCCACTACTTCAAAATAGACCAGGAGGAAACGGAAACATGATGCAACAATTTCAGCAGTTTAAAAAGATGCTAGGGACGCAGGACCCACAGCAACTTTTAAACGAGCTGATGGCCTCCGGAAAATTTACGCAGGCTCAACTGGATCAAGCCAAACGAATGGCCGAACAGTTCAAGGGCTTTCTAAAATAGGATTTTGCAAAATCAAGATAGATAAGAAAGGAGAACACACATGGACAACTTATCATTATCTGATATCGCTTCTGTAACTGGAAACAAGGATGGCTTTCTAGAAGGAAACGGGATTATCATTCTAATTTTATTCTTTTTGATTTTTGGATTTGGTGGCGGAGCCTGGGGAAACAACCAGCAAGGCACACAGGCTGAGGTTCAGCGCGGATTCGATACGCAAGCAATCGTTAGTAAGCTAGACGGAATCACAAACGGACTCTGCTCAAGCTCATACGAAAACGCTCAGCTAATCAATCAGGTGAACATGAACCAGATGCAAAACGCAAACCAAACACAAATGGCCATGATGAATGGCTTCAACGGTGTAAACAGTTCTTTATGCCAAGGTTTTGGAGGAGTACAAGAAAGCATTAACAATCTATCTCACCAGATGGAACAATGCTGCTGCAACTTGAAGACCCAAATGATGCAAGACAAATATGACGCTCTAAAAACTCAATACGATCAAAGCTTGCAGGCAATTTCAAACAGCGTACAAACTCAAAACATTTTGAGCCAATTAGGACGATATTACACAAATCCGCCATACTACCCACAATACGGAACTTACTACCCTGCAGGCGCTACAGTAGCCTAGAGGTAGAGACATGATCCAAGTCGTCAACACGACAAGCGCAACACTAGCAGCAGGCGCAACGATTCCACCAGGAAGCGTTCAGACTCGGACAAACAACAGAGTCAATCTAAACGGAAACGCTCTGGAGATCGTAAAACCTGGAACATATAAAGTGGACGGAAACTTCGTGATTTCAGCAACCGCAGCGGGAACAAATCAAGTGCAACTTTATGCTAACGGAACAGCAGTCCCGGGAGCCGTAGCACAAGTAACCACAACTGCAGCAGATAACGTGATTACTCTTCCAGTATCCGCTGTCATTCAGGCAGCACCAGCTGCACCAGGAAACAAGGTCGCTCTTACGTGGGTTACATCAGCAGCCGGAACTCTGATCAACGCATCAGAAACGGTTTCTAGAATAGTATAGGTGATTGAAGGCATGCCAGAAGGCGTGCCCTTTTTAGTAGTAGGAGGAAACAAAGATGAGTAGACTTACAAACAAAGCATGGTGGGAAGCAGCAGGAGTTCGAGCAATCAAGACAATGGCTCAAACAGCACTAGCCTCTATCACCGTAGGCGCAGCCGTTCCGGACGTAAACTGGATGTACGCGGCGAGCACAACGGTCGTGGCAGGCGTATGCTCAATTTTAACAAGCCTAGCAGGTTTGCCAGAAGTAAATGAGGAAGAATAATGACTGATACAATTCTGGTTGCGATCATATCCGGACTTTGCGTCGGGGTACCTTCAGTCCTAGCAACCTGGACCAGCAACTCCAAACATTCAGCCTTGCTGGACTATAAAGTGGAACAGATGGACAAAAAGGTTGACAGCCTGGCGAAAAAAATCGAAAGCCATAACGAGCTGGAGAAGGAAGTGGCTACACTAAAAGAACAGGTTAAAGATCTTTCGGAACGGATCAAGGGAATGCTTGAAAAATAGCATTCCCTTCTTTTTTTTTATTTTATGCTTTATTTATCGCTTTTTTGCTTGCTTTATGAACTGTAATACATTACAATGTGAGTGTAAAAAGAAAGAGAGATAGAACACAATGAAAACAGAAATCGAAACACTAGAAACTAGAATTCAAAACTGGATTGAAGAACAAACAAGAATCGCAAAGGAAATTCAATACGAACTAAACGCAATCGAAAGAGAAGAAAGAGACATTGACTTCGGAAAAATCAGAAAATTAGCTTACGAAGCAGACGTATATGAAACATTGATTCAAGAATCACAACGCCAAATTAGAACACTACAGGAGGAAGCTTAATATGACTAGAGAAGAAGCAGCAATGAGACTAAAGGAAGAAGTGCTGGATCAATTGTATTACGATAGACACATGATGACTCTAAAAGAAATAGAAAGCTGGCTATACAAGCACAATTGCGATGAAGACGCCTTGGACGTAATCATGGAAATAATAGAGGAATAGAACATGGATGCTATTACAAAAGATTTATTGGATCGTAGAAAAAAGGAAATAGAGTGGATACAAAGTACATACAAAGAAGCCATAGCGGAAGCTGTAAACATTCTAAACAATGAACCTGAAGGAGAAGACTGGGACACAGTTCGAGAAGCAGTAGACACAGCACAAAGAGCCCTCGAGAATATCGAGGGGTTACAAGAAGAAGTTGAAATGATCCAGATGCTAAATATATAATAAGAGTAGAGGAGATAGAACACATGGCAGTATCAGAGGCAAGAAAAAGAGCAAATCAAAAATGGAGCGATAAAACTTACAAGATCAAGACCTTCAGGCTTCATCTAAAACATGACGCAGACATTCTGGAATATCTAGGAACAAAGGAGAGCGTCAACAGATATCTAAAAGACCTGATCAGGGAAGACATAGAACGACAAAAGAAAGAGGCCGAGTAGGCCCCTTTTCTTGTGATGTATTTTTGATGTATAGAGACTAAAAGTTCTAGAATCAAGAAAGAACAGTAAGCAACAAAAGCAGTCAAAACGGATATAGATAAAACAAAACGAGACATAAGGAAACACAAGCATTAAAGGTTTAACGTGGGGGTGTTTTTTTATGAAACAAATTATTCAATATATTGAAGATCATAATATATCTGAAGAAGAAGTTGCCCAAGCAGCCCATATGTCTTTGCGTAATTTAAGAAGGCAGATTCACTCAAAAAATCGTACACAAGTAAGGATTGTCTTGCTTCTTGCAGATAAGCAAAACCAGTCGATTGATTCCATTTTCTTTGATGAAATGAATAATCAGCCAATTAGTTTAGAAGGATTAACGATAAACCAGATTCAAGATATTATAAAATTAGTACATCCCGAACTATTTATGGGTGTTACGCGAAGTAAAAAAATTAAAGATTATAATTATAATTTAGAAACCGATATGGGTGATCGCATGCGCTTTATACGTGAAGTTGTTTTTTCTCTTTCACAAACTGAATTCGGCAAGTATATGGAAGTGTCAAGGAATACATCAAAGTATTGGGATGAAGGACAAATCAATGTGGATAAGATATTTAAAATATCACAAAGTACAAATATTAGTATGGACTTTATCATACGCGATCATTATCCCTTAACATTGCAGACGCAAGGTATGAGTGAAGCACTTTATTTAGCTGTTATGACGAGTTGTGTGTTGTATCGTTTGCGCAATGCAGGAAGTGTTAAATAGTTTTAACTTAGGAGCAAGAAAAATTGCTCTTTTTTTTCTTGCATAATTGAAGGTTTCCTATATAATAGATTTGTTCTTTTAATGAAACAAAAAGTTTAGTATAAAAAACAAATCAGGGGTGATTGAATGAAAATAGGCAAAAAACTAAAAGAGCTTCGAACCCAGAATGGGTTGACTTTGGAAGAACTTGCGAATCGTAGTGAATTAACAAAAGGCTTTTTATCCCAATTAGAGCGCGATTTAACAAGTCCAAATATTTCTGCATTAGAAAATATTTTGGAAGCTCTAGGAACGAATTTAGCGGATTTCTTTCAGTCGAGTAAAGAAGAACAAATTGTTTTTCATACTCAGGATTTTTTTGTGAATGAACAAGAAGATTTTGTTACAGAATATATTGTTCCAAATGCACAAAAGAATCAAATGGAACCAATTCTATTGACTTTGAAACCAGGTGCAAAATCACAAGAAGTCAAGGCACATGAAGGTGAAGAATTTGGCTATGTTTTAAAGGGGAGTATTGTTTTAGTTGTTGGTAATAAAAGGTTAAAAGTTAAATCAAAAGAAACCTTCTATATTACAGGTAAGGAAGGACATTATTTAGAAAACGTATCGAGTGCGGATGCCAAAGTATTGTGGCTATCTACACCACCTGTATTTTAATGGACAAGGAGAGAGTATAGATGGAACAGGAAAAGAATAAATTAATTCAATTTCGTCACATTGTGAAAGAATTTGATGGACAAGTTGTATTAAAGGGTATTGATTTAGATATATATGAAAATGAGTTTGTTACTCTGTTAGGGCCTAGTGGATGTGGAAAAACAACGTTGTTACGTATTTTAGGTGGCTTTTTAGAACCAAGTGAAGGACAAGTCATCTTAAATGGAGAAGATATCTGTGAGGTTCCGGCTTATAAGCGTGAGCTGAATACAGTTTTCCAAAAATATGCATTATTTCCTCATATGAATGTATATGACAATATTGCGTTTGGTTTAAAAATCAAGAAGATGAGTAAGGATGTCATTGATCAAAAGGTTATGAAAATGTTGAAGCTGATTGGTCTTGAAGGTTTTGAAAATAAAGATGTTACTTTACTATCTGGTGGTCAGCAGCAACGTGTTGCGATTGCGCGTGCCTTAGTTAATGAGCCAAGCGTATTATTGTTAGATGAGCCACTTAGTGCACTAGATTTGAAACTTCGTAAAGAGATGCAGTATGAATTGAAAAAGATTCAACAAGAAGTAGGAATCACATTTATTTTTGTTACACATGATCAAGAAGAAGCACTAACTATGTCAGATAAGATTGTTATTATGAAAGATGGCGAGATTCAACAGGTTGGAAGTCCTGAAGATATTTATAATGAGCCAGTCAATCAATATGTTGCCAAGTTCATCGGGGAAAGTAATATTATTCCGGCTCGTATGATTTGCGATAAAAAAGTACGTTTTGATGATATTACATTTGATTGTGTGGATGTTGGATATAAAGAAAATGAACCAGTGGATGTTGTGATTCGTCCAGAAGATATTGATATTGTGGATGTAAAAGATGGCAAGATGACTGGGGAAGTTGAAAGTGTATTATTTAAGGGTGTTCACTATGAAATTATGGTGGAAACAGTTCCTGGTACGCATGTTACGGTAAATATGCACGTAAATAAGAACTATGCGATCACAAGTGAGGATGGAAAAGAAAAAATTTCTGCCAATGACTTCTATCTAGACTTAGAAGATATGAAAGATATTGATGATAAGGAAATCATTGCGCGTGCCGATGCACAAGCCTGGAATCCAGAAACGGATGAATTCATTTCTATTCATGATATTGATACAGATTTAAAACAAGAAGTTGGAGAATATACTGTTACTTTCTCAACAAACAACAAGACTTCGATCACTCGTAAGATTTGGGTTGTAGATCAAAGAGTTGTTGAAAACAAGAAGGCAAATGAAGCCGTATCCGCATTTAACTTCTTTAAAACAGTCGATGAAATCAAGGAATCTATGGCTATTGATACAGATTTGAAGACTTGGGCGAATGCGCAAGGTTGGAAGTTGGATGATGAAAACGAAACAGTAGATCTAGATGTAGATTATGATTTTGATCCTGAAACAATCGAGGAAGGAATTTATAAGGTTACTTTCTGGACAACAGGACGTGAATTTAAGATTCATACAACGGATTATGTAGAGGAAGGAAAAGAAGTCGGACTTACTTTCTTTGCAGAAGATATTCATGTTATGGAGAAAATGGGATTCTAGAAAATGAAAAAATTTCAACAATTAGCAATCCCTTATATTGTGTGGGCTTGCATTATGTTGTTGCTTCCGATGTTGCTGATTGCGTTTTATTCAGTCATTCAGCAAGGCAACAGTATTGTGCACTTTAAGCTAACATTGGATAACTATGTTCGTTTCTTTACAGACAAAGATTTCTTGTTGATTTTATGGCGCTCTTTATGGATTGCCATTAAGACAACCATTATTTGTTTGTTGATTGGCTATCCTATCGCATATTTTATTTCAAAGAATAGTCCTAAGATTCAACAAATCTTAGTTCTTGCGATTACACTTCCTACTTGGATCAATATGCTTGTAAGAACATACGCATGGATTGGAATTTTATCAAGCGATGGAATTATTAGTAGCTTTTTAGGTTTGTTTGGAATTCACACTGAACTTTTATATACAGAAGCTGCCGTGTTGATTGGTATGGTATATAACTTCTTGCCATTTATGATTCTACAGATCAATACAGCTTTGACGAAGATGGATAAATCTTTATTAGAAGCTGCACAGGATTTGGGGGCCAATAAATTTCAAACTTTCTGGAAAGTTATTTTCCCACTTTCTTTACCTGGTGTTGTTTCAGGTATTACACTTGTATTCTTACCTGCCGTAAGCTCATTCTTCATTCCTAAATTATTGGGTGGAGGACAATTCTTCTTGATTGGTAACGTGATTGAAAATCAATTCATTACCGTTGGAGAATGGAACTTTGGTTCCGCAATCTCTATGATCATGGCTATGATCATGATGCTTCTAATGATGCTTGTGAGAAAATTGGAAGAGCGTAATAAGGAGGAAAAATAGACATGTCGAAAGATAAAAGAGTATTAGGTAAAGTAGGCATGGTTTTATTATTGGTGTTCTTTTATGCACCAATATTATTCATGATTATTTTTTCCTTCAATAGTTCAAAATCATTAACACATTTTACAGGATTCTCATTGCGTTGGTATGAGGCTATGCTTAAAAACCATGGCATGATGGAATCTTTGTATGTCACTATTGTGATTGCCTTATTGGCAACGATTATTTCTACAATCATTGGTACGATTACAGCGATTGGTTTATCAAAATCAAAGAAAGTATTGCGTGCTTTTATAAGTCAGGTCAATGATTTTCCAATCATGAACCCTGAAATTGTTACAGCCATTGGATTGATGCTTTTATTTATCACTTTCCAAATTGAAAAGGGATTTGTGACATTATTACTTGCACACATCGCTTTCTGTATTCCATATGTGATTTTGAGTATTATGCCAAAAATCAAATCTTTAGATCCAAACTTGGCAGATGCCGCAATGGATCTTGGAGCTACACCTTGGCAGGCTTTAGTAAAAGTCATTGTGCCACAAATTATGCCGGGTATTGTTTCAGGTGCTTTAATTGCGTTTACAATGTCTTTTGATGATTTCGTTATTTCATATTTTGTAACGGGTCAAGGCGTGAAAAACTTGAGTATTATGGTGTATACAATGTCTAAGCGTATTAATCCAAGTGTAAATGCGATTAGTACATTAGTCGTATTGTTGATCACAATCACATTAACAATTGTGAATGTTTTGCCAATGATTCGAAAAAAGACGAGTCCTTCAAAACAAAATAAACCTTGGAAATGGGCAGTTGCAGGTGTTGTAGTCGTTGGCTTAGTGGCTTCTTTATTTGGTTTAAATAAATCAGCAAGTACTTTACCTTATGCAGGACAGACTTTACATGTATATAACTGGGGTGAATATACTGGAGAAAATATTATTTCTGGTTTTGAAGAATTAACAGGTGCCAAAGTTATTATGGATAACTTTGATTCAAACGAACAAATGTATATCAAGGTTGCCAATGGGGATGCATATGATGTATTGGTTCCTAGTGATTATATGATTCAAAGAATGATGCAGGAAGATATGCTTCAAAAATTAGAACCAGAAACACGTAAAGAGTGCTTAAGTGAATTGGTGGAAGCAATCAAGGGACTTCCTTATGATCCAAAGAATGAATATTCAATTCCTTATTTCTGGGGTACTGTTGGAATTGTGTATGATAAGACAAAAGTATCGGAAGAGGACTTGGAAAATGAAGGTTGGAATATTTTCTTAGATCAGAAATATAAAGGGGATATCTATCTATATGATTCTGAAAGAGATTCATTTATGATGGCATTAAAAGCACTTGGATATTCAATGAATACGACAAGTGCGGATGAATTGAATGTTGCGTTTAACTGGTTAGTACAATGCGTTCAGACAATGGAACCAGAAATTGTTACGGATGAAATCATTGATAATATGGCACAGGCTAGAAAAGCTCTTGGACTTATTTATTCTGGTGATGCGGCTTATGTCATGTCAGAAAATGAAAATATGGGATTCTATATGCCAACAAGTGGAACAAACCTTTGGTCAGATGCGATGGTTATTCCTAAAAATGCGAAGAATCCTAAGCTTGCGAATGAGTTTATTCGTTATATTACAAGTTATGATGCAGCCATGGATAATTCAAGTTATGTTGGATATACTTCACCAAATAAAGAAGTTACGGAAGAACTTGGTGGCAAAGGTGGAGATTATGATGGTATTAACGCATATACACCTCGTTCAGGTTATGACAAGGATGAAGTGTTCCAATATGATGAAGCCACACGTAAGATCATTGCGGATTTGTGGTCTAGAGTAAAAGTTGCAGCAAGTAATGCACATTAGTCGAAGAAAATTTCTTCGACTTTTTTTTATTATTATAATAGAATGAATGCATGAATCCGATTATTTTTATTTTATTATGCTTTGCCGCTTTAGGCTTATTTGACAAGATGTTTAAGAATCGACTTGGATTAGCCACTTCTTTTGATCGAGGCATTATCACAATGGGCGATTTTATGATGAGCGTAGGAGGCTTTTATTGTATTGCGATTGCGTTTTTAAATGGACATGCCACTCTTTTCAAAAATAAAGAAATGATTATTTCAAGTTTGTTGGCGCCAGATCTTGGAGGCTATTCCATTATAGAGTCGATGACACATGCAGATAATATCTTGATTTTCTGTGGTGTATTATTAACGTCCACTTTAGGATGCTTAATTAGTTTTCAATTGCCAATCTTTTTAAATGAGTTGGATAAAGATGATTTGAGTCACTATTTAAAAGGAGTTGTGTATGGTATTTTAGGATTATTACCTATTCTTATTGGTTGTGGCTTTTTATTGCATATTGATCATTTTTTGATTGCGTTTTTACCCGTCATTCTTATTTGTGCAATTCTGATAGGATTATTCTTTATTTCTTTTCAAACGTTGATTGTCGTATTGACATTGTTTTCTAAGCTTGTGCAATTCGTAGGATATATCTTCTTTTTTCTAGTTTGTTTGACATTCTTTTTCAATATGAACTTCACAAACGCAACATTGATCAATGAAGCTTTGCGCATTGTATTTCAAATGAGTATTATTGTGTGTGGTTCATTGGTGTTTTGTGAAATCATATTAAGAAAGTTTTCGAATCAAATTGAAAGAGTAGGTCAAATACTAAATATTGATAAATATTCAGTAATGGGAATTATCTTATCTTTTGGAACAAGTATTGCGATGTTACCATTATTTAGTAAAATGAACAGGAAGGGTAAGATTTTAAATGCTGCTTTTTCATTGAGTGGGGCATTTGTGTTTGGTGGACAACTCGGCTTTATTGCCTCAGTCAATTCAACAAGTGTGACTTGGTTTGTGGTTGTAAAGCTTTTAGCTGGAATATTAGGCTTGGTTATAGCGAATGTATTGGAGGAATGATTATGGATTATAAGGAATTGATGGATAAAAGTCGTGAAGTAATGGGGACAAAGTTATGTAAGTCTTGTCCTGTTTGTGATGGAAAGGCATGTAAAAATACAGTGCCTGGACCTGGCGCAAAAGGTATTGGGGATGTTGCGATGCGTAACTATGATGCGTGGAAAAATATTCGTGTCAACATGGATACAATTACAGATAATGAGCCTGTAAATACAGAATTAGACTTATTTGGTCATACATTTAAATATCCGATTTTTGCAGGTCCTGTTGGGGCTGTGGGAATACACTATTCAAATGCCTATGATGATAATGGATATAATGATATTTTAGTTCGAGGTTGTATGGATGCAGGTATTTGTGCGTTTACAGGAGATGGAAAAGATCCTAATATTATGATCAATGCGACGCGTATCATTAAAGAAAATAATGGGTATGGTATTCCAACAGTTAAACCTTGGAGTTTGGAAACATATTTAGAAAAGCTAGATTTAGCTTTAAACAGTAATGCGTTTGCGGTAGCGATGGATGTGGATGCTGCTGGGCTTCCTTTCTTAAAGGGGTGTCAGCCTCCTGCAGGAAGAATGAATACAGAACAATTAAAAGCCATCATCTCTAAAACACCTGTCCCATTTATTGTGAAGGGTGTAATGAGTGTGAAAGGCGCTTTAAAGGCAAAAGAAGCGGGTGCTGCAGCTATTGTAGTTTCTAATCATGGTGGTCGTGTTCAAGATCAGACGCCTGCAACAGCTGAAGTGCTTGAAGAGATTGTAAAAGCTGTGGATGGAAGTATGGAGATCTTTGTCGATGGAGGACTTCGTAATGGTGTCGATATCTTTAAGGCTTTGGCAATGGGAGCCGATGCTGTTATTGTAGCTCGTCCATTTGTGAATGCAATCTATGGCGCAAAAGAAGAAGGTATTCAAGTTTTAGTGGACAAGCTTGGTAGTGAACTGCAAGATACTATGGAGATGTGTGGGGCTAAAAGCTTAAAAGACATTACTCGTGATATGGTAAGATAGGCAGCTTAAATGCTGTCTTTTTTTGATATTTAGAAAAAATGTGTAAAAACAATACTAAAAAGTCCGGAAAAATGTGCGAAAAAGGTATTTAAAAGTCCAGAAAAACGTGTTATTTTATAATTAAGAGGTGATTTCATGAAGCGAAATGCGATTTTAAAGCTAGTTCAATGGAAAAATAGTCCTGAGAGAAAACCTATGGTATTAAGAGGTGCAAGACAGGTTGGTAAGACTTGGCTGATGAAAGAATTTGGTCAGAATTATTATGATAATTATGTTTATTTTAACTTTGATGAGGAGGATGAACTAAAATCTATTTTTGAAACCAATAAAAATCCACATCGTATTATTGAACTTCTTTCTATGATCAGTGATGAAAAAATTGAGCCTGAAAAAACTTTGATTATATTTGATGAAATTCAGGAGTGTCCTGAAGCATTAAATACACTGAAGTATTTCAAAGAAAAGGCAAATGAATATCATGTGATAACGGCAGGTAGTCTTTTAGGCACATTATTGGCAAAGCCAAAATCATATCCTGTAGGTATGGTTAATCTTTTAGATATTTATCCGTTGATGTTTGATGAGTTTTTAAATGCGATAGATTCAGGATTGTATGCATATTATGAAAGTATTCAAAAAGAACAAGTTATCGAACAAATTTTCCATCAACGCTTATTAGATGCTTATAATTACTATCTTATTATTGGTGGTATGCCTGAATGTGTATCTTCATGGATCAAGTATAAGGATCCTACCATGATATCTAGAATCCAAAGAGAATTGATTGAGGTTTATGAAAATGACTTTTCTAAGCATAATGGAAAAGTGAATAGTGGACGTATTTTGATGGTATTCAGAAGTATTGTTTCTCAACTTGCGAAACCCAACGAGAAGTTTATGTATGGTGCTGTTCGTGAAGGGGCTAGAGCTAGAGATTTTGAAGAAGCAATCGAATGGCTTGTGTCAGCTGGTATGTTGAATCGTGTATATAATGTGTCTAAGATGGAACATCCATTATCTGCTTTTGATAAATTGGATCAGTTTAAACTGTTTGTGTTTGATACAGGACTTCTTAAACAAATGGCGGGCGTGGATAATAGTGCGATATTATTGAAAACAGATTATCAATTTAAAGGACCGTTGACAGAAAATTATGTGTTACAACAACTTCAAGGGCAATTTGAAGTAGAACCGCGATATTATTCGGATAAAAAGGGTGAGATTGATTTTGTGGTTCAAAATAAAATGGAAATTATTCCAATTGAAGTAAAGGGTGGGGAGGATAGGTCTGCCAATTCCTTTAAGACATATGTCGCAAATAATTCACCTCAACATGCATATCGTTTTTCTAAACGTGGGTATCGTAAGGATGGTGATTTTACAAATCTTCCGTTATACTTGGTTCGAAAAACAAAGGATTTATTATAATTTAAAAGGTATCAGTTTTAATTTCTGATACCTTTTCTTGATGAAATGATTGCGAGTATTGTATTGATTAAACACCAAGAAGACCATATATATAGGTCTGAATAGTTACCTGCAAGTACAAAGCCTGTGAATGTAGCTAAACCAAACAGAATAATAAGTGCAATGTTTGTGCCTTTAGAGTTGTTCTTTCTAGATACAATCGATACAATTCCTCCACAAAGCATGCATATACTAACAACAAGTCCTGCACTGCCACTGGATTGTCCACTTTCTTCTAGTGCGTTGGCAAGGCCTGCCATCATACTTTGGAATACGACAAATACACTTAATACAATGGAAATGATTCCACTGACTAGTTTCCATGTTTTCATAATGATAAAATCCCCTTTCTTAAGTATATTTTAAACTAAGAAATGGGGATAATTGGTATGCTTGTGGCATACATTAATGGTGAGTGATATTTAAGATGTGATTTAAAAGTCGTGGGACTAAGAAAGAAATGTAGATTACGGATCCTATTGATAAAATTCCTAACATAAATAATCGCCTCTTTCTTACACCTTTATTGTAGAATTTTCAATGTTTAAATGGTGTTAAAGAATGAGGCGACATATTAAGATTTCATTAAAAGCGAAGGAATTTTTGTAGGTCTGAATTTTGTGCAAGAATCAGAATGTTTTCCGATTCTTCAAAAGTGTGTTCCGCACTAGGTAGTGGGTCGAGAATTCCATTGATTTTAGTGGCTAAAATATTGATGTGGTACTTTCTTCGAATATCAAGTTCTAACATACTTTTTCCTATCCATGAATTTGGCACAGAAATTTCATAGATTGAATATTCTGGGGTAAGTTGTACATAGTCAAAGATATTTTCACTTGAGAAACGTACGGCTGCCCAATTACCAATTTGTTTTTCAGGATATACGACTTCATCGGCTCCATTACGCAATAAGAATTTAGCGTGTACATCACGTACGGCTCTTGCGACAACAAGTTTAGCGCCATAATCTTTTAATAAGGCAGTTGTTTCTAGTGAGCTTTGAAAGTCATCTCCAATGGCTACAACGCAAAGGTCAAAATTGGATACGCCTAGTGAGTCAACAAAACTTTCGTCGGTGGAATCTCCAATTTGTGCATTTGTGACATAAGATAATACTTTGTTGATTTTAGCTTCACTTTTATCAATAGCTAAAACGTCATGTCCTAAATCATATAGTTTTTGTGCCATGTGACGTCCAAAACGTCCCATTCCAATAATTAATACTGATTTCATATTTTCTCCTTTATCCAATTGTGATATTTTCTTGTGGTAAATTTGCGTTTGCGACAACTTGATGTTTAGAAATAGCTAACAGTAAAGTTAATCCTCCAACTCTTCCAAAGAACATCAAGAAAATTAAAATGCAGTGGGATGCACTTGATAGTGTGGGTGTGATTCCTAATGTAAGTCCAACGGTTCCAATGGCAGAGGCCGCTTCAAATAGGGCGTCTAGAATGGGTAGTTGATCGAAGGCTGAAATAAGGAGTGCGCCTGTAAAGAATAATACCATAAATAACATAAATAAGGCTGTGGCATTGTTTAATGAGTCTATGGAGATGCGTCTTCCAAAACATTGTGGGTTTTGTTTATGATTGAATACAGCACGAATACTTAGTATCAATACGGCAAGTGTTGTAGTTTTAAAACCTCCGGCCGTACCTTGTGGACTTCCTCCTATCAACATAAGTAGTGTCATAAAGAGGATGCTGCTTTGATTCATTTTGTTTAAATCAATCGTATTAAAGCCGGCTGTTCTTGGGGATACGGCTTGGAAGATTGAAACATTGATTTGATCGGCTAAGCTCATATTCCAATGGCTAAAGTCATTGATGTAAAAGTAGAGCGTGCTAATAATCAATAAAGCGGCTGTCGTAAATAGCACGACTTTAGATTGTAAGGAATATTTGTGCAAATGACGTTTGTATTGAATAACATCTTTCCAGACAAAGAAACCTAAGCCACCAAGTACGATTAGTGCTGCGATAACGTTGGATATAAGTATGTCGCCATAATAGCTAGTTAGGGATGAATAGGCTTGTTTGGTGCCCATTAAGTCAAATCCAGCATTACAGAAGGCGGAAATAGAATGGAATATGGAATACCATATGCCTTTGACTAGGCCAAAGCGAGGCAGAAAGCGAATGCCTAATAAAATGGCTCCTAATGCTTCTACACATAAGGTAGCTTTAAGAATCCATTTTGTGTTTCGAATAATACCGCCTAGTTTTGGTGCGGAAATAGATTGTTGCATAAAGTATCTTTGTTTAAAACCAATTTTTTTACCACCTAGAACAGATAGGATTATTGCCATAGTAATAACGCCCATACCTCCAGTTTGAATAAGTGTTAAAATGACAAGTTGTCCAAATGGGGACCAATATTGAGCTGTGTCATGCACAATCAGTCCGGTTACACATGAAGCACTGGTTGAAGTGAATAATGCATCTAAAAAGGGAGCGCCCCTTCCATCGTTTGTGGAAAATGGAAGCATAAGCAAACAGGCACCAATAAATATCATAGTCGCAAAACTGAGGATGATCATTTGTCCTGGGGTAATGCGATTCATACGTTTTTTAAACATAAAACCACCTATCCTAATATCTCAACACATTCTACACTAGTCTGCATTAAGATTTTATAAAAATATTCTAACACTATATTAAGACAATGTTAAGATAATTGGTTCTTTGTGGGCTTGTTTTGTGGGCTTGTGTTATACTTGTCGTATGGCTAGTGTATTATTATGTTTATCGACTTCAAAATATAATTCAAGAGTGATTGAAAAAGGGGCTCAAATTGCGAAAAACAATCATGCGACGTTAAGTGCTGTTTATGTGCAGACCCCAAAAGATGAAAGTATGAGTGCGGCATCAAAGAGTTGTTTGCGTGAAAATATTAAGTTTGCGGAGAGTAAGGGAGCTAAAGTTACAATTCTTTATGGGCACAATAAGATTCGACAGATTGTTGAATATGTGGATGTTTCACAAGTGGATTGCGTAGTTATAGAAAAGAGTCTTGCCTCACAGGCTTTATTTAGATTGCGTGACATTGATGTATATTCTGTGAATTATCCTCATGACTATCGTCGTTTGTTTTATTTTGACTTTAGTTCTTTTCGTTTTTCCTTTAAAGATTTGTTAAAGATGATTTTGATTCTTATTCTTTGCACACTAATTGGCAAGGGATTTATGCACTTTCAATTCTTGATTACGACGCCCATTATGATTTATATCTTGGGGATTGTATTTGTATCTATTTGGACAAGCGGATATATCTATAGTTTATTGGCATCTTTATTTTCAGTATTATGTTTTAACTTTTTCTTTACATACCCCTATTTTTCTTTGTTGAGTGATCCAAGCTATATTACGACATATATTGTGATGTTTGTGGTGGCTATGTCTTCAAGTTCATTAATGACAAGGTTAAAGAAACAGTCTTTTGAGAATGCCAAACAAGTATATCGTACGCAAGTCTTATTGGAGATGAGCCAGATGCTTCAAAAGGCGAATGATATGAATGCGATTTATGCGTCTATGTTAAAACAGCTGCATAAATTGTTGGATACAGATTTAGTTTTGTATCCACATAATGATGAGCCTATTTTACTTGGACAATGTCCGATCGAGACAAATGTTGTGGCTTGGGTATATGAAAATAAACATGAAGCTGGTAAAACAACAAGTTATCATTCGGATTCGATGTGTTTATATTTGCCTATAAATGGAACGCACGAAGTATTAGGTGTGGTTGGAATTGTTTTAAAAGATAAGATGGATTCTTTTGAAAAGAATTTGTGGCTTGCGATATTGGATGAGTGTGGTATGGCTTTAGAAAAGGAAAGGATTCGTCTAGAAAATCTAAAGATTGAGCAGCAAGCTAAACAAGAAGCGTTGCGAGCCGATTTATTGCGTATGATTTCGCATGATTTAAGAACGCCATTAACATCTATATCTGGTAATGCAGGTTTATTGTTGGAAAACGAGAATGCGTTTTCTTTAGAAAAGAAGAAGGAATTGTATCAGGATATTTATAATGATGCGATGTGGCTTTATGATTTGGTGGAAAACTTATTGTTTATAACGAGAATTGAAAATGGTACGATGCAGTTGAACCTACAACCAGAAATGATTGAGGATATTTTTAGAGAGGCCATTCATCATTTGGGGCGCAATAAGCGTAATCATAATATTTCTATGCATTTAGAGGATGATTTGTTGATGGCCAATATGGATGCGCGTTTGATTATTCAAGTATTAGTGAATTTAATGAATAATGCGATTAAATATACGCCAGAGAATTCTAAAATTGTTTTGAGCGCAAAACGAATTGAGAATAAGATATTAATTGAAGTTCAAGATGATGGAAATGGTGTTTTACATCCAGATCAACTGTTTGAAATGTTCTATACGGAAAATAATCATAGTGGAGATACAAGACGAGGTATGGGTTTAGGTTTATCTTTGTGTAAGTCGATTGTTTTAGCGCATGGTGGTAAGATTTGGGTAGAAAATGTAAATCCTCATGGTGCTTGTTTTAAATTTTTATTGGACGCAGTGGAGGTGAATCTTTATGAATAAAGTACAAATATTAGTTATTGAAGATGATGTTGCGGTAGGAAATTTGATTACGACAACACTTGAGATGGAAAACTATCAGTTTCGTCTGGCAAAAACAGCGAAACAAGGTATTATGAATGTTCTTTCTTATAATCCTGACATTATGCTTCTAGACTTAGGTTTACCGGATATGGATGGTTTGGAAGTTATAAAGAAGGTTCGTTCTTGGTCAAATATTCCTATTATTGTGGTTTCGGCAAGAAGTGAAGATCAAGATAAAGTACAAGCTTTAGATTTAGGGGCCGATGACTATTTGACAAAACCATTTTCAGTGGATGAATTGTTGGCTAGACTTCGTGTAACGATTCGAAGATTAAATAATAGTCAGACCATAAGTGTAAATGAGAGTGTATATGAAAATGGAGATTTGACAATCAATTATGCGCAGGGTTGTGTATATGAGAATGGGCATGAAATCCATTTAACGCCGATTGAATATAAATTATTGTGTGTTTTAGCTAAAAACACCGATAAGGTTTTAACACATAATTATATCATGCAAGAAGTATGGGGAAGTGTTCAAGGTACAGAAACGCCGAGTCTAAGAGTGTTTATGGCTACTTTGCGTAAAAAGATTGAGCCGGATACTTCAAATCCTAAATATATTCAGACGCATGTGGGTGTTGGATATCGTATGTTGAATCAGACAGAAAAAGCAGGTCAAACAAACGAATCACTATCATAATAATGGTAGGGTTCGCTATTATTTTAGAGCATTATAGATAAAATAATGCTTATAATTCTCTAAAATGCATAGATTTAATGTAACTTTAGAGGATTATAAGCATTTTTGATCATTTTGTTAAAAATATTACAATACTATTCAGGTTCTGAAATCATCTTTAATGACGTTTGCTAGTGTCTTCGCATGTTTAGATAGAGTGAAATAATAATTGTGATAACTCCAATTGTGATGAGTGCCATAATGGTTTTATTGATGCATAGAAGGATCAATATACTAAATAGGCTGACAATCGTAAATAGGAAGATTTCAATTTTTAATAGAATGGGATACATCAACAATGAATCGCGAAAACTAATTTTTTCGTATTGTGGTTCATTGTTTTTTAATAGTTTTTTTTCATATATAAATAGAATTTGACTAAAGAGCACGACAAAAACGAGGTATATGAGATTAAAAAAGATTTCTTTTGAGAAAAGTGCACCGCACGTTAAAAACATGACAAGAATGGTTCCAATTCTTGGCAGATACACGTAATAATTATATTTCATATTGTTTTTTCCTTTCTTTTATTATGCCATAATCAGATTACTTGAAATATACCTGTAGGGGGTATATCATTGTATCGGGGTGAAATATATGGGAGATTGTTGTCATAAAAAGCATCAGCCTAGAGATGAGAAAGAAATCAAACAATTGACGAATCGTCTTCATCGTATGGTAGGACAATTAAATGGAATTGAAAATATGTTGAAGGAGAATCGGTATTGTGGCGATATCTTGGTGCAGGTAGCGGCTGTAGAGAGTGCTTTGCAGGCATTTGGATATATTGTTTTGCAGGAACACTTGAATACGTGTGTCGTTGAGGATGTGCAAAATGGAAATACAGAAATTATGAGTGAGGTTATGGATTTAGTAAAGAAGTTAAAGTAGGTGGTTTTAATGGAAGAAAAATTTGATGTGACAGGCATGACTTGTGCAGCTTGTCAGGCTAATGTAACTCGTGTTGTGAGTAAATTAGATGGTGTGAGTCATTGTGATGTTTCTTTATTATCGAATTCAATGAAGGTTGAATTTGATCAAGATAAGGTGAATGAACAAGTGATTTGTGAAGCTGTAAAACAAATTGGCTATGGAGCTAGTGTTCATGGTGAAAAGGGTGAAGTTAAAAAGGAATGGCAGAATCGTCAGAACCGTGTTGAATCGGATCAAAGAAGTGCTAAACAAAGATTGATTTTAAGTTTAGTTTTATTGATTCCATTACTTGTGATTGCGATGGGACCTATGGTAGGCCTTCCGATTTTAGAGGGTATGGAATGGATGATGGTTTCAGCTTTAACACAGTTGATTCTATGTCTATTTATATTATTTATTCAAAGACATTTCTTTATTACGGGATTTAAAGCTTTAATGAAAAAGTCGGCCAATATGGATTCTTTGGTTGCGATGGGTTCAGGTGCAAGCTTTGTGTATGGCTTAGTCGGCATTTATCAAATGGCTTATTATTTTGGTGTACAGAATATAGAAATGGCTCATATGGCTATGCACTCTTTGTATTTTGAGTCGGCTGCAACAATTGTGACTTTGGTCAGCGTCGGAAAGTATTTAGAGTCTAGATCCAAGGCAAAAACGAATGATGCGCTAGATAAATTGGTGGATTTGGCACCAAAGAATGCGACGATTTTAAGGGATGGTAAAGAAGTCGTTGTTTCAAGTGAGAGTATTCGAATTCATGATATAGTTGTGATTCGTCCAGGACAAAGAATTCCTGTGGATGGTAAAGTTGTTTCTGGTACAGGTTATGTGGATCAGTCGGCGATTACGGGTGAGAGTCTTCCGGTAGAAAAGAATGTAGGGGATTCTGTTATTTCAGCTACCATGAATGAGAATGGAACTTTTCAGTTTGAGGCTGAAAAAGTAGGTGAAGATACAACTTTGGCTAAGATTATTCAGTTAGTTGATGATGCAGGTAATTCAAAGGCACCTATTGCTCGTTTGGCAGATAAAGTCAGTGGTGTATTTGTTCCAGTTGTGATTTTGATCGCATTGATTACATTTGTTGCTTGGTTAGTTTGTGGTCAAACCATTCAATTTGCACTTTCCAATGCGATTAGTGTATTGGTTATTTCTTGTCCTTGTGCATTGGGCTTAGCTACGCCAGTTGCGATCATGGTAGGTACAGGTAAAGCTGCAGAGAATGGTATCTTAATTAAGTCGGCTGCCATATTAGAACAGCTACATTCGATTGATACGATTGTATTGGATAAGACGGGTACAATTACTTCAGGAAAGCCAAGTGTGCAAGGCATTAAGGTTTATACAAATCTAAGCGAAAATGATTTTATTTCAATGGCGGCAAGCTTAGAGAGTGGTTCTTTACATCCTTTAGGACAGGCTATTGTGGAATATGCGAAAGATAAAAATATGAATCTAGAACAACCTGAAAACTTCACAAATATTTCGGGTCGTGGTATTCAGGCTAAGCTAAATGGTCATGTGTATTTGGCTGGAAATAAGAGATTGGTTGAAGAAAATAAAATTGAACTCAACGAAACAGTATTAAATGATTTAGATGCTTATGCAAGTTTAGGTCAAACACCATTGATTTTTGTGGAAAATCAAAATGTGATTGGCTTAATTAGTGTGGCGGATACAGTACGTAGCACAAGTCAGGTAGCATTAGAACAGTTTAAACAAAAAAATATGCATGTGGTTATGTTGACTGGAGATAATCAAAAGACGGCTGAAGCAATAGGTAAATCTTTAAGTGTGGATGAAGTCATCAGTGATGTGTTACCACAAGATAAAGAGAGTGTGATTCGTAAGCTTCAAGAACAAGGTAAGAAGGTTATGATGGTGGGTGATGGAATTAATGATGCACCTGCTTTAATGCGTGCTGATATTGGAGTTGCGATTGGTGCTGGAACCGATATTGCCTTAGATAGTGCAGATGTGATTTTGATGAAGAGTTCATTATTAGATGTAGTGACGGCAATTGATTTATCAAGTAATGTTATTAAAAATATTAAGATGAATCTATTTTGGGCTTTCTTCTACAATATTCTAGGAATTCCAGTTGCGGCAGGTTTATTGTATCCAGCATTTGGGCTTCGATTATCACCAATGATTGGTTCGGCATGTATGTCTTTGAGTAGTGTTTGTGTTGTTACAAACGCTTTACGACTTCGTTATTTTAAACCTAGAATTGAAATGGAAGAAGTCAAAACATTCACAATGCACATTGATGGTATGTCTTGTGGACATTGTGCATGGTTGGTTGAGGATGCTTTAAAGAAAATTCCAAATGTAAAAGAGGTTCGTGTGGATTATAATTTGGGTAAGGCCGATATTGATTATGTGCAACAAGTAAATATGGTGGCTTTAAAACAAGCAGTTAAAGATGCGGGTTATATTCCCGTTGAATATAAGGAGGAAAAGAAAATGAAAAAAATAGTAACAGTTGATGGTATGATGTGCATGCATTGTGTGGCACATGTAAAGGATGCATTAAGTAAAGTGGAAGGTGTAAGTGATGTAGTGGTTAGTTTAGATGAAAAAACAGCTACATTAAATTGTACAGAGAATGTCACAGATCAGATGTTGAGTGATGCCGTGACAAATGCAGGATATACAGTCATTTCTGTGAAATAAAGAATCATAAAAATTAAAAAAGTCAAGACTTGTAAGCGGATTCAGAATATTCTATGATAGACGTCGAGGGAGACGCAAAATGGAATGTTTTATTGATGGGAAATCCACTTGCGAAAGAACTTTCTGGAATCGTTTGAATGTTTTGGCAAACTTTCAACAAAAAGAAATGATAATGGATGGTTTGAAAGTTCGTGTTGCAGAAAGTGTATATTGGATTCAACCAAAGAAAGGATAGTTCGTTTGAATTATTCTTTTTTTTGACAGTTAAATTAAGTGAAAGCCTTGATGTATGTTTTATATAAAGTGAAAATAGATGTTTTTAAAACTAATTAAATGTTGTATGGAATTTTAATCGATTTGAAATTTATTTGACAGTTGAATCACATGAAAATCTCAATATATCCTTTAAATAAAGTAATAATAGATGCTTTTGACATTGATAAAATGTTGTATGGGATTTTTAGCTTTTCTTGTGGAAATACATTCGGTTTCTTTGTATAATACATATAGAGAACGACTACTGGAAAAGCAGTGGTTACTCTGAAATAAAATTAATGCTGAAGCACTAATCTTTTTCCATTGTCAGTGGTGATTAGTGCTTTTTGCATTTTTCTATAATAATCAATGTTACTTTTAGTATTTCTACCATGGCAAATAACACAAAAGCAACATCAATATGTAGATATATATACATAAGCTTTCCTCCTGTAAAAAATAGAAAGATCTACTTACCTGGAACTCAAGATTCAAGGCTTCAAATCTCCTTAACAAGAGGTAACCACCAACCACATCCAGTAGCCAATTTCAATTATAAAACTTCAATGTGAAAACATTGTTAATTCCTGTGAATTTGTTGATTATTTGACAGTTGGATAAAAGAAAAATGAGCATTTGTTCTTTATGTAAAGATGAAATGCTCGCTTTTTTGATATTTTAAAATGTTGTATGGGATTATAATCTTTCTTTTAATTTGGCGATTAATCCTAAATCTGCAGGTAGCCAATCGACTGAATCTAATGTTTTTTTAGTAAGCCATTTTGCAGATTCATGTTCTAATAGTGTTAGCTTTCCTTCAAGAATTGTACAAATGAAACATTCCATGGATAGGTGGAAGTTTGGATAGTCGTATTCGACTGTATCAAAGTATTCTTCGACTTGAATGGTTGTATCTAATTCTTCTTTGATTTCACGAATAATCGCTTGTCTACTTGTTTCATTGGGTTCTACTTTTCCGCCTGGAAATTCCCATCCGTCTTTGAATTCGCCATAGCCTCTTTGGGTGGCGAATATTTTATTACCATCTTTAATAATGGCGGCTACTACGTGTATCGTTTTCAAAAAATCACTCCTCTACAATATATCGATAAATGTCTTCTCTTACGGGTGTATCCAATTTCCATAAGATTTCAACAGCTGTTTTTTGTGTGTTTGGCATTATAAACTGTTTTGTCTTATCAATTTCTGCTTGCATGCTTCCTAGATAATAGAATTCTTTACTTGTCTTATCATCTTTGTTCTTTCGCACAAACAAATGAACTTCAATACCTCTATCTTTGGCATATAAGAAGTTTTGTACGTCATCACTACTAGTGGTTCTTCCAGATTTGGATATCGCAATCAATTGACTTTCATTGATAAAATGATCTTCATATTTGATTGTATCTTGAATGTCATTTGCCTTGTCATAATTGATAAAGACAGGGAATGTTTTGGTTGTTTGATCATATTTGTATCCGCCAATATTTAATGGAACTTCATTGTGTTGCCAATTTAATAAGCGACATGCATCTTCATATGTATATTTTTGGTAGAGTACAAAGTTTGTATCTTTATATGTATTCTTAAAATGTTTATTATATTGATCCAATGCATATTCAATGATTTCTTTTACCATGGATTTAAATTCGTCATTTTCTAAACATGTCTTAAATGTTTTTGAAATTTTCGTATCTTCAATAAAAATACAATCTTTAAAAGTATTCTTTCCAGATCCCGTTGGAAATTCGTTGGTGAAGATATTGAATACATTTGTTTGAGATATGTCATTTGGGAATATATAATCTTTATCATCGATTAAATCGTTTAATATTTCGAGTTCAATCTTTCTTTTTCCATTGGCTAGTTTTGTACAAATAAATTTAATAAAACTTTCTTCAAGTTCATTCAATCGTACTTTATAATCCTTTTCGTATTTCTTTAAAAAGGCATAGTAAGATCCTAATGATTTGTTGTCGAAAATTCTTTGTACGTCAATTTCTCCATAAGTTTCAAAATCCATTAAGGTAGGTATTCTTCCAAGTTTATTCTTTAGATTTTTATAACTGTCCTTAATGAGTTTGATATCCGCAAAGTTGGCTGTATCAATCGACGCAAAGATTTGTTTTTTACTGATTTCATCAAAGTGAATCGTACTTGATCCTGGAATGATTCTTTCACCTTCTAATACATAGCGTCTTATATTGTCTTTATTGTAAGAATGATCTCCAGATAGGGCGATTGGAATCATAAAGTTGTTTTTGTAGTTTCCAATGAAGTCTAGAATGACAACATATTCTTTGTCTTGTGATTTTCTTAATCCTCGACCTAATTGTTGCACAAAAACGATAGGCGATTGTGTGGGTCTTAATAACACAACTTGATTAATTTCAGGAATGTCGACACCTTCATTAAAAATGTCTACAGTTAATATGTATTGTAGATAGTCACTTCTTGTATTGGATACTAAGCGATCAATCGCATCTTCTCTTTTTTCTTGAGAATCCTCTCCACTTAGAGCTAGGGTTCTATAGCCTCTCAAATTTAATCTCTCACTAAGGGCAGCCGCTTCTTTTTTGGAGCTGCAAAACATGAGTCCTTTGACTCTTTCTCCGCTATAGCCATAATAATTAGTTTGTTTGATAATGTAGTCAACTCTTTGATTGGATGTTAAATAGTTAAAATCCGTAAAATCCGTTTCATTTCCGTCTGTTAAAAAGTCGGTAATGCCAAAATAGTGGAATGGACATAATAAGTTTTCTTCTAGAGCTTGTTGAAGACGTATTTCATAGGCGATATTATGGTCGAAGGCTGCATATACATCAAAGTCATCCGTTCTTTCTGGGCTTGCGCTCATTCCTAACCAGAATTTTGGTTTAAAGTATTCCATGATTTCTTGATAGCTTTTAGCTCCAATGCGGTGTGCTTCATCAATGATGATGGTATCAAATGTATCAGGGGCAAAACTAGAATACACTTCTTTTTTAGACATCGTTTGCATCGTTGCGAACAAGTAGTCTACATTGGTATCTTTACTATTTCCAGATAAAAGGCCAAATGTTTTTGTATCTTTAAATACATTTTTGTAGCTTTGAAGAGCTTGTTTGGCAATTTGTTCTCTATGCACTAAAAATAGGGCTTTTTTTGGATTTTGGTCTTGAAGTGCAAAGGCAGAGGCATAGGTCTTACCGGTTCCGGTAGCTGAGATTAAAAGTGCTTTCGATTCATTTGAATTGCGAATGTTTCTAAGACTTGAAATAAAAGCCTGTTGCATAGAATTTGGGATCAGTTGTTTAGAAGGTAATTTAATTTCTTCTTTTTGTTTCATTTTTTTGTATTCTTCATAATGCACTCTATAAGCACCAATGAATTCATTGTAGGAATATGTATTTGGGTGATTCCATAATTCTTTAAATTCATCTAACATTTCGGAAACGAATTCTCCGGATTTTGTGGACACAATTTTTGTGTTCCATTCTCGATTTGTAGTAAGTGCTGTATTTGTCATATTACTAGAACCTATAAGGATCTTATAGATTTCATTTGATTGAAAGATATATCCCTTGGTATGAAAGCCATTCTTTGAGTCGGGTACTAGGTACATTTTAAGTTCAATATTTGAAAATGTAGCGAGTTTATCTAATGCTTTTGGATCACTAAAAGCTAAATAGTCCGTTGTTAGAATTTTACCTTTGATGCCTTTATCTTCTAAAGTACGAAGCGTTTGAAGTAAGGGGGTAATACCTCCCATCGTAATGAAGGCTACACTGATTAAAAAGGAGTCGCAGTGTAATAGTTCATCTTCAATGGTGCTTAATACTTTTCTTCCATTCTTATAATCGTTTGAAATAAATTGAGGTCGATATAAAACGTTGGAAGATATATTTTTGTCTAGAAATGCGGTGGATAATCCGCTTTGTATATTTTGATAGTTCATACCTAACATTATACCAGCATTAAAATGAAATCATAGATCGAAAAGGTTATAATAATTGGTGGAAAGATTTGTATGAAGTAGGGTATAGTGAATGGAAAATATAATAATTTCAAAAGAGTTTCTAGATTGGTATGAATATTATAATGAGTGTAAAGAAAAGTATTCAAGTTTAGTAAATGATGTAGAGGATAAATTGATTTGTGGTAAATATAAAGATATTGAACTTCCTTTTTCAAATATGAACACGAATAATTTGAATCGTGATATATCGAACTTAGAAAAGATTCAAGTGCTTATGATGCAGGGGAGTACAAGTCAGATTAATGTAGAAATAGAGCTTGTAAAGGAGAAGATGTCAGAGTCTTGTTTAAATGTAAATTTTGGTATATTGTGCAATCCATTGGCGAGTACGCTATATCGTATGATTTTAGATTCGAGTCGGGTTAAGAAACATATTGAGGATGTTTCTAAACAATGTAAAGAAAATGAGTTTTATACTTCTGTATTTATTCCTGTTTATTTAAGACATTTTTATGTGTCTATTTGTGAAGAGTGTATTAAGGGATATAGTTCGTATGAGTTTGTTCAAGCTGTTGATTCTTTAATTGAAGAAGATAAGTTTAGTGAAGCTTGTAGTCTTTGTCCAATCTATGAAGAGATTTATATTCATGCTAATAAGAAGGGTTTACTTACAAAAGAGTTAATACAGGTAATGCAGCAGTATGGTGTGAATGTACCTGTTTCTGTAAAGAAGAAGGAAACACCGCCAAAGATTATGAAAAAGTCAAAATTTGATATAGAAACGCGTAAAAAGATTGTAGGGGATGGCGTTAAGGAAATCTTGGATATGAGTGATGATGAGCTGATTCAAAAGTATGATGGCAAATCAGAGGATGAAGTTCAAGAAATGCTTTATGAGGAGCCTTGGTGCGAGGATGAATATTTTGATGATGATCTACTTGCGTTTCTTAGCGTATTAACATGTATGAGGTTTGATTTTGAGAATGTCTTTATTAATTGGTTAGCTCATTTTATATTTAGAAGATTGCTTGATATACATAAGAAAGTGATGGGTGAACCACCTAAAATGGTGAAGATAACTCCACCTAAAGTACAATCTTCAAAGGTTCGTAAGGTAAATCAGGGTGGCACCTCATCTAATAAAAGTGTGACGAGATCCCCAAAGATTCGCAGTGAACATGTGAGTCAATCTTCTAGAAATGTAAATCAAGCCAGGGCTTCAGTAGCTATTAAACAGGAGGAAACATCAAATGGTAAGGGTGGAATTATTTTCTTGATCATTATTGGACTTCTGTTTGGATATGGATATATTTCTTTGAAAAAGGAAGAGGCAGAATGGGATATGGCACAGGAGCAGTATCGTATTGAGAGTAGGCGGAAAGCTGAACAAAATGAGTTTAAGGTAAGGGAAGAAAAACGTAAAAAGAAGGAGGGGCAAAGTTCAAACTCATCATCATCTTCTTCGTCCTCATCTTATGATGAAGGAAGTGATGATGCATATTCTGGTGATTATGATGAGAATCGTTACGATAACGATGAAAATTATCGTGATGGTGTAGATGATATGTTGGATGAACTGGGAGAATAAAGAAAAATACAGTGAAAGAATCGTTGAATATTTGTATACTCATGAGTAGTATACTTACGAGTATACAAATTTATTAACAAATGATAATTTAGGCATCTGTTTAGGATAGGTGCTTTTTTTGTTGATGAAAAGAAAGTGCAACAACACTTCTTATAATCGGTGTCTTTTTTTGGGCGTTTAAAAAAATAGTAAACGTTTTCAAAAAAGTGTTGCATTCTCTAAAAAGAACTGGTATATTAAGTGTGTACAAATGGTATGCAAATACGAACCAGTGCCCGAGGTTGTTGGCGTACCTAAGAGGAGGAAATTATGACTGTTAGTGAAAGAGTTGAATTAATTAAATTCGATGAACCAAAGTATTTGGAAGATGGTAAGGCTGTAGTTAGCCAACGTAAAGAGGCTGAAGATTTAGCAAAAGTTATTCATGATCAAGGTTATTCAAACATTTTCTTATTAGGTATTGGCGGTACTGAGTTTGAATTTGGCCACTATGAATATTTACTTTCAAGAATGTCAGATGTAGATATTTATTCAGTTAATGCGGCTGATGTGAACACAGTTCGTCCTAAGAAATTAAACAAAGATTCATTAGTAATCACTGCTAGTGCTTCTGGTGATACTGTTGAAATCGTTCAAGCTGCTAAATGGATGAAAGAAGAAGGAATCCGCGTTGTTGCATTTACAGGTCGTGATAGTAAATTAGGAAAAATGTTAGATTATGTAGTTCATGCTCCTGTTGTAACTGGATTCTGCGAACACTCATATGTATTACAAGCATATTTCATGTACAAATTAATGAACTTACGTGGAGATTTCGATGCTTATGATCGCTTCGCAGATCAATTATCTGAATATATTTTCGAAGACTTATTAGCAATTAAGAAAAAATTCGAACCAATCGGAATGAAGATGGCTTCTGAATTATATGATGCTGAATATACAATCTTTACAGGTTCTGGTGCACTTTGGGGAGAAACATTATTATTCTCTATGTGTATGTTAGAAGAAATGCAATGGATTCGTTGCCGTCCAGTAAATGCTGCACAATTCTTCCACGGAACATTAGAATTGATTGAAGACAAAGTTCCAGTATTTATCGTTAAGGGTGAAGATGAATTTAGAGCTCAAGACAACCGTGTTGAAGAATTCTGTAAAAAGATCAACTGCCAATATGTAGTATTCGATGCGAGTGAATATGCCGTTCGTTTAGACAATGAATTTAGAAAATTCATCGTTCCTATGATCACTACTGCTTGTATTACAGGAAGATTATCAAGACACTACGAAGCATATACTAAACACAACTTACAATATCGTCGTTACTACAGACAATTTGAATATTAATAGTCAATGTACGATGTCAAACCACTCTGTAAATAAGGGTGGTTTTTTTATATGGGGGTTAAATATGAGATATAAAGGTATTATTTTTGATATGGATGGAGTTTTAGTGGATTCAGAACCAATCTATTTGCAGGAAGTCATTGATTATATTTTGGATGATCTTAAAGAAGAGGTTGGTTATTTGGAACTGAAAAGAGAAATGAATAAAATTGTGGGTGCTTCGGATGATAAAATGTTTGAAGCTATGTCTGAATATTTAAATCATAAATATTTGCCTGAAGAAATTAAGACGGGTATGTGGTCAAAAGAATTAGAGTTGGATTATCGTATGATTTTAAATCCGCATGTATTATATGTGTTACCGAAATTGAAGGCGAAGGGATATAAGCTTGCGATTGCGTCAAGTTCTTCAATGGAAAATATTAAGAAGGTAACTCGTCAGTGTGGTATTGCATCATATTTTGATTGCATGGTTAGTGGAGTAGATTTTAAAGAGAGTAAGCCGGATCCAGCAATTTATTTGGAGACATTAAGAAGATTAAATTTAAAACCAGAAGAGGTAATAGCAATTGAAGACTCAACATATGGTATACAGGCTTGTATTGGTGCAAATATTCGTGTGATTGCCAAAGAAGATAATCGATATGATTTCAATCAAGATTTAGCGGATGTGATAGCAAGTGATATTTTTGATGCGTATAACATTATTAAATATTGGAATTCAGAAGAAAATTAATTTTTTTCATGTAAACGCTTGCATTATATTTTGATTACTGGTATACTTTGATTGTACAAATGGTATGCATTTACATACCACTCGCAAGTGGGCATAGTCGAGTGGTAAAAATCAAGTGTACGCAATTGGAAAAGAGGATGTATTGATGAGAAGATTTATTTTGGCATCACATGCTTATATGTCTAAAGGAATCAAAACTTCACTTGAATTAATTCTTGGAAAACAAGACAACTTATCCGTATATTGTGCATATGCTGAGGGCGAACCTTTCTTTAAGCCTTTGGTGATTCAAGAAGTTGAAGATCATCCTGAAGATGAATTTGTAATTATGACAGATCTATTGGGTGGTAGCGTAAACAACGAATTGTTGGAGCTAACGACTAAGGAAAATGTTCATTTAGTAACAGGAACAAACTTAATTTTGGCAATGTCAATCTTATTGACTTGTCGTGAATGCGATGATGTTGCAGCAGCAATCCGTACATGCGTTGAAGATGCTAAAACAGGTATCGTATATTGTAATGATTCAGAAATCGACTCAGATTTAGATGAGTTGTAAAAATTGAGAGGAGAAGTACAATGATTAAATTACTTCGTATTGATCACCGTTTATTACATGGTCAGGTAGCTTTTAGTTGGAGTAAACAACTTGGTACAGATTGTATTTTGTTGGCTTGTGATACTTTGTTGAATGATAAATTACGTATGTCAGCTATTAAAATGGCTAAACCTAGTGGCGTAAAGGTTGTAGCTAAAACAGTTGATGATGCGATTGCAGCAATCAAATCTGGTGTTACAGATAAGTACAAATTGTTTATCGTAGTTGAAAGTGTTGAAGATGCGGATCGACTTGCAAGAGCGTTAGATATTAAAGAGATCAACCTTGGTGGTACAAAACCAACAGATGATCGTCACGTAATTTCGACAGCGGTTTATGTAAGTGATAACGATGAAAAGATCTTAAAAGATTTAATGGATGATGGATTTGATGTATTTACACAGATGGTTCCATCAGACAAACGTGTTAATACAAAAGATTTATTAAAATAAAAAATTTTAGAGGAGAAGAATAAGATGTTAGTTAAGACTTTATTAATTTTCTTGATCACGTTCTTCGCGGTTTCAGAATTCTTGTTGGGTACATCATTAATTCAAAGACCGCTAGTTTTAGGACCATTGGTAGGTCTAGCGTTTGGTCAATTAGAATTAGGAATTGTTATGGGGGCAACCCTTGAGTTGGCGTTTATTGGTGCAGTTTCAATTGGTGCGTACATACCTCCTGATATGATTTCAGGAACAATCTTAGGAACAGCTTTAGCAATCGAAGCTGGAGCAGGTCCTGAGACAGCGTTGGCATTAGGTTTACCAATTTCTACAGTTATGTTGGCATTGAACTCAGTATTAAGTGCTCCAATTATGTTGGTTTTCACTCACTTGATGGATAAAGATATTGAAGAAGGTAATATTGGAAAATTCAAATTCCACTATTTCTTCGGTGGTTATGCTTCATTCTTACCTCGTTTAGTAGTAATTCCATGTGCATTCTATTTTGGAAGTGAAGCTGTAGTTGGATTATTAAGTCAAATTCCAGAATGGTTACAAACAGGTATTAATATTTCAGGTGGAATTATTCCTGCATTAGGTTTTGCGATGTTAGCACAGATGATCATGGACAAAAAGATTGCTCCATTCTTCTTCATTGGTTTCTTTGCAGTTCAATATTTAAGTTTAAATACAACAGCAATCGCAATCTTCGCATTGGCTTATGTAGTCTTGATGTTCTTTAAAGAAAAAGATCAAAAAGGAAAAGTTGCAGTTGTTGAGGGAGGAGATGGCTTAGATGAGTTCTAATTACGAATACAAAGGCGTTATTACTAAAAGAGATTTAAGAAAAGTATTCTTACACGCCATTACAATGGAACATACGTGGAACTATGAACGTATGATGAATGATGGATATCTATATTCAATGCTTCCAGCATTACAAAAAATCTATACAAATCCAGAAGATCTTAAAGAAGCATGTAAACGTCACTTAGAGTTCTTCAATACAACTCCACAATGTATTACATTGCCATTGGGTATTACAGTTGCGATGGAAGAACAACGTGCAAATGACATGGAAAACTTTGACACAACTTCTATTTCAAGTGTTAAAACAGCTATCATGGGTCCTTTAGCTGGTATTGGTGATAGTTTTATTTGGGGAACATTAAGAATTTTAGCTACAGGTGTAGGTACTTCATTAGCATTACAAGGAAGTATCTTAGGACCAATCTTATTCTTATTGGTTTTCAACGTACCTAGCTTCATCTTACGTTACGTATTGGTATATGCAGGTTACAAATTTGGTTCAGACTTCATTACTTCTGCAGAAGAATCTGGTGTAATGGATTTAATTAGTAAAGCAGCAAGTATCTTAGGTTTAACAGTTGCAGGTGCTATGACTGCAGAAATGGTTTATATGACAGTTCCAATTGCGATTGGTAGTGGTGAATCAGCTACAACAGTTCAGGCTATTATTGATGGAATCATCCCTGGATTATTACCATTATTATTAACTGGATTCGTATATATGTTGTTAAATAAGAAAGTTAAACCACTAGTAATTATGTTTGCGATGATGGCACTTTGTATTGTCTGTGCATTCTTCGGTATTTTGGCATAATTAACATAATATATATAGGGTTGAAAAGACTTTTTTCAACCCTTTAATTTCTGATGAGGATAAATAAATGAAAAATTTTAAAAATCGATTATGCGGAATGAACAGTCATTATAGATTTTATTCTTTTGAACGTTTTTTTCAGGAAATGAATC